>Ga0209379_10000119_pt1 | contig 99500 bp, 75 predicted proteins | sample tdDd001_FD_187124 | JGI IMG/M metagenome (GOLD analysis project Ga0209379, IMG submission 187124) | Marine sediment microbial communities from the Atlantic coast under amendment with organic carbon and nitrate - tdDd00.1 (SPAdes)... | ecosystem: Environmental > Aquatic > Marine > Coastal >...
AAGCGGAATAAGAATGGCTGAACCTGTATTGTTAACACTTGACAAAGTAGCTGTAAACTCCCCATTATCAGAGCCGCCTTCTGTTGCCGTGGCATCTGAGGCACTAACACTTACAGTAACAGCATCTGCTGAATCATCGCTAATACTTACAGTCGCATTGGCTGGTGTACCAGTAGATACGCCTGTTACTGCGGATAAATCACCCAATGTAGCAATCACGCTTTCTGTGTTTTCGAACAAAGCATCCTGAGTAATAGCAACACTAACGCTTCCAGAAGTAGATCCATTTGCAATACTAATTTGAGTAATGGATGCATAATCGACTCCATCGGTAGCTTCACCACTCATGCTAAGCGGAATAAGAATGGCTGAGCCGGTATTGTTAATACTTGACAAAGTAGCTGTAAACTCCCCATTATCAGAGCCGCCTTCTGTTGCGCTAGCATCTGATGCACTAACACTTACAGTGACAGCATCTGCTGAATCATCGCTAATGCTTACAGTCGCATTGGCTGGTGTACCAGTAGATACGCCTGTTATAGCTGATAAATCACCCAATGTAGCAATCACGCTTTCTGTGTTTTCAAACAAAGCATCCTGAGTAATAGCAACACTAACGCTTCCAGAAGCAGATCCATCAGCAATACTAATTTGAGTAATGGATGCATAATCGACTCCATTGGTAGCTTCACCGCTCATTGATAACGGAATAAGAATGGCTGAACCGGTATTGTTAATACTTGATAAAGTAGCTGTAAACTCCCCATTATCAGAGCCGCCTTCTGTTGCTGTGGCATCTGAGGCAGAAATTCCTACAGTGACAGCATCTGCTGAATCATCGCTAATACTTACAGTCGCATTGACTGGTGTACCAGTAGATACGCCTGTTATAGCTGATAAATCACCCAAGGTAGCAATGACTGTTTCTGTGTTTTCGAACAAAGCATCCTGAGTAATAGCAACACTAAGAGTTCCAGTGGCAGATCCATTTGCAATACTAATTTGAGTAATGGATGCATAATCGACTCCATTGGTAGCTTCACCGCTCATTGATAGCGGAATAAGAATGGCTGAGCCAGTATTGTTAATACTTGACAAAGTAGCTGTAAACTCGCCATTATCAGAACCACCTTCTGTTGCGCTAGCATCTGATGCAGTAACACTTACAGTAACAGCATCTGCTGAATCATCGCTAATGCTTACAGTCGCATTGACTGGTGTTCCTGCTGAAACTCCTGTTATAGCTGATAAATCACCCAATGTAGCAATCACGCTTTCTGTGTTTTCGAACAAAGCATCCTGAGTAATAGCAACACTAACCGTTCCTGAAGAAGAGCCATCAGCAATACTAATTTGAGTAATGGATGCGTAATCGACTCCATTGGTCGCATCACCGCTCATTGATAACGGAATAAGAATGGCTGAGCCAGTATTGTTAATGCTTGACAAAGTAGCTGTAAACTCGCCATTATCAGCACCACCTTCTGTTGCTGTGTCATCTGATGCAGTAACACTTACAGTAACAGCATCTGCTGAATCATCGCTAATGCTTACAGTCGCATTGACTGGTGTACCAGTAAATACTCCTGTTATAGCTGATAAATCACCCAATGTAGCAATCACGCTTTCTGTGTTTTCAAACAAAGCATCCTGAGTAATAGCAACACTAACTATTCCAGAAGAAGAACCATTTGCAATACTGATTTGAGTAATGGATGCGTAATCGACTCCATCGGTAGCATCACCACTCATGCTAAGCGGAATAAGAATGGCTGAACCTGTATTGTTAACACTTGACAAAGTAGCTGTAAACTCCCCATTATCAGAGCCGCCTTCTGTTGCTGTGGCATCTGAGGCAGAAATTCCTACAGTGACAGCATCTGCTGAATCATCGCTAATACTTACAGTCGCATTGGCTGGTGTACCAGTAGATACGCCTGTTACTGCGGATAAATCACCCAATGTAGCAATCACGCTTTCTGTGTTTTCAAACAAATCATCCTGAGTAATAGCAACACTAACCGTTCCAGAAGAAGAGCCATTGGCAATACTTATTTGAGTAATGGATGCGTAATCGACTCCATTGGTAGCTTCACCGCTCATTGATAGCGGAATAAGAATGGCTGATCCGGTATTGTTAATGCTTGACAAAGTAGCTGTAAACTCCCCATTATCAGAGCCGCCTTCTGTTGCTGTGTCATCTGATGCACTAACACTTACAGTAACAGTATCTGCTGAATCATCGCTAATGCTTACAGTCGCGTTGGCTGGTGTACCAATAGATACTCCTGTTATAGCTGATAAATCATCCAATGTAGCAATCACACTTTCTGTATTTTCAAACAAAGCATCCTGAGTAATAGCAACACTAACGCTTCCAGAAGTAGATCCATTGGCAATACTAATTTGAGTAATGGATGCATAATCGACTCCATCGGTAGCATCACCACTCATTGATAACGGAATAAGAATGGCTGAACCTGTATTGTTAACACTTGACAAAGTAGCTGTAAACTCCCCATTATCAGAGCCGCCTTCTGTTGCTGTGGCATCTGAGGCAGAAATTCCTACAGTGACAGCATCTGCTGAATCATCGCTAATACTTACAGTCGCATTGGCTGGTGTACCAGTAGATACGCCTGTTACTGCGGATAAATCACCCAATGTAGCAATCACGCTTTCTGTGTTTTCAAACAAATCATCCTGAGTAATAGCAACACTAACCGTTCCAGAAGAAGAGCCATTGGCAATACTTATTTGAGTAATGGATGCGTAATCGACTCCATTGGTAGCTTCACCGCTCATTGATAGCGGAATAAGAATGGCTGATCCGGTATTGTTAATGCTTGACAAAGTAGCTGTAAACTCCCCATTATCAGAGCCGCCTTCTGTTGCTGTGTCATCTGATGCACTAACACTTACAGTAACAGTATCTGCTGAATCATCGCTAATGCTTACAGTCGTGTTGGCTGGTGTACCAATAGATACGCCTGTTATAGCTGATAAATCACCCAATGTAGCAATCACACTTTCTGTATTTTCAAACAAATCATCCTGAGTAATAGCAACACTAACGCTTCCAGAAGTAGATCCATTTGCAATACTTATTTGAGTAATAGCTGCGTAATCGACTCCATTGGTAGCTTCACCGCTCATCGATAGCGGAATAAGAATGGCTGAGCCGGTATTGTTAATACTTGATAAAGTAGCTGTAAACTCTCCATTATCAGAGCCGCCCTCTGTTGCTGTGGCATCTGATGCACTAACACTTACAGTGACAGCATCTGATGAATCATCACTAATACTTACAGTCGCGTTGGCTGGTGTTCCTGCTGAAACTCCTGTTATAGCTGATAAATCACCCAATGTAGCAATCACGCTTTCTGTGTTTTCAAACAAATCATCCTGAGTAATAGCAACACTAACGCTTCCAGAAGTAGATCCATTGGCAATACTAATTTGAGTAATGGATGCATAATCGACTCCATCGGTAGCATCACCACTCATGCTAAGCGGAATAAGAATGGCTGAACCTGTATTGTTAACACTTGACAAAGTAGCTGTAAACTCCCCATTATCAGAGCCGCCTTCTGTTGCTGTGGCATCTGATGCACTAACACTTACAGTGACAGCATCTGCTGAATCATCGCTAATGCTTACAGTCGCATTGGCTGGTGTACCAATAGATACGCCTGTTATAGCTGATAAATCACCCAATGTAGCAATCACACTTTCTGTGTTTTCGAACAAAGCATCCTGAGTAATAGCAACACTAACCGTTCCAGAAGAAGAGCCATTTGCAATACTAATTTGAGTAATGGATGCATAATCAACTCCATTGGTAGCTTCACCGCTCATTGATAGCGGAATAAGAATGGCTGAGCCGGTATTGTTAATGCTTGATAAAGTAGCTGTAAACTCCCCATTATCAGAGCCGCCTTCTGTTGCTGTGGCATCTGAGGCAGAAATTCCTACAGTGACAGCATCTGCTGAATCATCGCTAATACTTACAGTCGCATTGGCTGGTGTACCAGTAGATACGCCTGTTACTGCGGATAAATCACCCAATGTAGCAATCACGCTTTCTGTGTTTTCAAACAAATCATCCTGAGTAATAGCAACACTAACTATTCCAGAAGAAGAACCATTTGCAATACTGATTTGAGTAATGGATGCGTAATCGACTCCATCGGTAGCATCACCACTCATGCTAAGCGGAATAAGAATGGCTGAACCTGTATTGTTAACACTTGACAAAGTAGCTGTAAACTCCCCATTATCAGAGCCGCCTTCTGTTGCCGTGGCATCTGAGGCACTAACACTTACAGTAACAGCATCATCATCAATAATCTCTACCTTCTCTTGTTGAATACCATTCTCTGTTCCATTTGTAACACCAGCAATTTTTACTATAAGCGTTTCATCATTTTCATATTTGTCGTCTTGTATAGCTGTAATTGTAGTCGTACCTGTTGTGTTTCCTGCCGTAATCAAAATCGAACTTGATGCTAAAGTATAATCTTCAGGAGCAGCAGTACTTGATCCATCTACAGCCAGATTAACCGTTACATTCTGACTTGAGGCTGCACTTAAAGTGGCAGTTAGTGTTACAACACCAGCAGCTTCATTAATTGTTGCTAGAGATGCTGAGAGTTTTACACTTGGTCCTGCGTTCGCATAACCAATGGTTGTCATTCCTAATGTAAAGTCATTATCATGGGTATCTGTATCTAAACCGTCGGTATAACGCTGAACAGCTTCATTGTATATATCAGTCGAATTACCAGAAGGAGCTTCCCCTGCTCCACCGCCAATAACAACAGCATCTACAAGAGCTCCAGTTGGATCTTTAAGCTTAATTGTAATTGAATTATTCATAGCACCACCACCAGCAACATTACCAAGTATCAAATAATCATCAGATTTAGTGCTGTTAAAAGAACCTATCCCTGAATAAACGATAACTTCAAAAGCACCCGTATTTGTTAAATCTCCAACAACATCAGTGCCATCTAACAATTCAATTGTCCAACCTGTAAAATCAATCCCTTCTGAATTAATTAACAATTCGATCCATTCATCTGCACCATCGCTAATTGCTCCGGCACCCATTAATCCAACAAAACCATAAGTACTCCAGTCCTGCTGCGGATCGGTAATAACTTCGTTTATAACTACATCAACCGTAGTGAAATTAAAAGAAGAGTTACCGCTTATGCCAGCAAATGAATTTCCTGCATCGTCATCCAGAGCAGTAGCATCAATCTCCAAATAGTAGGAAACCCCTTTTGAAAAAATCCCGGTAGGATTAATACTTACTTGAGTAGATGAAATACTTATTCTTCCATCACCAATAGGAATTTGTTCAAATATGGAGTTATCTGCAGAATGTCTGATTGTAATATTTCCAGTCTCTGCGACCATATTATCATCAAAATTCAAAATTATATTTTCACCTAAATGCACATTTGTGGCATTGTCCAAAGGGAAACTGGAAACCTGTGTAGGTGGCGTAATATCCGCAACGGTAAAATTTAATGTTGTGTTATCCGCTATACCTGCATAGCTATTTCCATAAGCGTCGTCAATGGAAGTGGCTGCCAATTGAATAGCATAATTGGTATTTTCTTCCAAATCACTTGAAGGATTCAGGGTGAGAACTTTGCTTGAAATCGAAGCTTGAGCTCCAGGGGAAGCAGCATCGATGGTAACCGTACTCGAACCATCATCTAAATCGATAATTTGAATATTACCTGTACCAAATACAATATTTTCACTGAAGGTTAAAGTAATATCAGAAGAAGCTGAAATGCCGTTTGCTTCATCGGTAGGTACTGATGAGCTTAATGTAGGATTGTCCCGATCGACATAGTGAGTGTCACCAAAAGTATAACCTTCGGGTGCTGTATTTGCCGATACATCAGCAATATCGGTTGAAGCTTTTAAATCCAGTCTTATTAAACCTGTCGCGCTAAGACTATTCACAACAACATTCATATTAGTACCCGAAGAAGTACTTACCGAGGCTATTGAACCATTGGCTGAATTTGGTCCTGATAAGGTAAAGTCATCTTTACTCACATTTACAACAGACTCCGAAAACGTGACGATATAAGTGATAGATGCATCAGTAGCTGCAGGAGAACCACTAAGGCTTATGCTAGCAACTTCTGGCTTTGTAACATCATTAACCATTACCGTAGCTTGAACAACACCCGTACTCTCAGCACTATTGTTGTCTTGAACAGTTGTTGTAAAGGCATTTTGTGATCCAAAAACGTCGGTTGCAGGCGTCCAATAAGCATTATTTGTAGCATCAATAATCTTATTAGTCGTTACATTAAAACTTGTTGCCGAACCCGAATCCGGGCCAATATTTAATGTCCCAGAACTTAATCCTTTTATTACAAAAGCATCAACTGTTCCGTCCACATCATTCTCATTTCCTTGCGATTTTAATTCAGCAAGTGTAATTTCTATCTCCGTATTTTGTACGGTTGTTTCAACTACAGTAGCAAAACTGGTTAAAGTAGGAATATCATTTGTTGGCACAACTGTTACGGTAGAAACTATGGCAAGTACATCATTAATATTATCATTACTACCTATATTGCTACCACTATCTGTTAAACTAGTAATAGTCAACACCCTATTAGATGAATTTGGCGTGTTACTATTGTTCTGATAGGAAATAGAATTTATTAGTGTCTGTAAATCAGAAGTACTTAGCGTACCACCACTTAAACTGACTGTTGCAGTTGTGCTACTTACCGAAACACTATAAGAAAGCGCGTTGCTCACAGTAGTACCAGAAGTTCCATGTGTCAAAACAATAGTTGTTCCATCCAAATTCAATCTTTCATTGGATCCATCGTTCACATTCGTTACAGTAAGGGTAAATGCACTGAGTGTTTGACCACTATCAACTGTTGAAGCGGAAGCATCGCTAAATACAACTGCCGCACTGCCATCCTCAGTGAATGTCGGATCGTTTCCTGTAGCTGTAAGAGTAGGCTCATCGTTAACAGCAACTATATCAAAACTAACTGAGGTTGCACTGGAGGTATCTGTTCCATCGTTGGTCGTAAACGAAATTGTACCCGCATTTGTGCCACTTAGGTTAGGTGTGGGTGTAAAAGTTGCAGCATCTAAAGCAGCATTAATATCAGCCAGCGTACCTTCTATGGTAAAACTTGATGTACCATTGCCACTACCCCCAAAGGTGATATTATTAATTCCAGTAATAAGTGTTCCTCCAGTAATCGTAAAAGAAACTGTCTGATTATCTCCATCGGTATCTGCCACCTGGATATCATCTGCCAAAGCAACATTTGTGTCATCTTCAGTTACGCTAGGTTCACTTGGTGCATTGGCTGTGGGAGCGGCGTTAGACGGCCCCTCAATATCAAGTTCAAATCGAACATCATTATTGGTCATCAATATAGCACCGCTTCCCTGGTTTTGATACATATCTCCCCCTGAAATATTACTCGGACTAAAGTAATAAAGCCTCACAGGTGTTGTGAAATAAAATGTATACTGATTACCATCTATGAGTGAAATATTTTCTGAACTAAAATCAATTTCAGAATAACTTATGTAACTAATAGCAGCAGTCAAACTTACTCCTGTTTTTGTTCCTAATACTGTTCCACTAGTTCCATTTCCTTCATAGATAGTTAACGAGTAACTAGAACCTGTATCTGCACTAAGAACTCGAAGTTTAGAAAGTATTCCATTTTGACATGCAGTGAAACTATTTCCAACAGGAGCAGCTGTTGTTGGACTTCCATTCTCATTAACAGGCGAAATTGTACACTGAGCCCAAGCAGTATTATCTGATAAAACTAGAAAGCTTACCAACAGCAAGCATAACACTATCGCTCTATTCAAACCAAAACAAACCATGGTTTGCCTTTTAAGTTGCATTGGGTTTAAACAGCGTTTCCAATAAAAGTTGAAGATGTAGAATTTGTTCATAATGATATTTTTTAGGGGGCGTACTGCAATTTGAATTAGATTAAACACATAAATATGGGTTCTGCCAACCACTGACATTCTCCTTATGAATCTTTTCGTAGGTATCATGATCGTATTTCAAGGCTGTTCCCTGGTCAATTACAATCTTAGTTGTAGTACCAGCATGAAATGTTATCTTTTCGATATCGATAAGGGGGGTGGCGTATTCTGAGTTTAGAAAAAACGATCGTTTGCCTCTTGGCCCTTCAATCGTCTCATTTTTAAGTCTTTCTTTAATCTCAGTCCAGTCTCTCTTTTGGAATTCAGGTATTAATTTCTCAAATAAAAGCCCCGTTTCGTAACCCAAAAGGGTATAGAAATCAGGTTTTTGCCCGGCAAAGTCAGCTACCTTCTTTTTAAATTCCAGATTGGCTTGTTCTTTTGAATGGCAGTTCCACATGGATGCCGAATAAAATTTAAGATCCAAATTACTTACTTGTTTCAATATTTCATCGGAAGCCATATGAGCACTTACAATAAGGGGAATCTGATTGTTTAAACCAGATTTGCAGAATTCATCGTAGAATTCGAGGGCTTCGCTACCGCAGAAAAGAGCATGTATAAATGAGGGTTGTTCTTTTTTTATTCTTTCAAAAAGCTCTTGAATTTGTCCTGTTACCTGAGAACCTTCTGGTTTATACTTGAGAATATGAAAATCCAGTTCGCTGGCACCAGCCATTGCCGCTCCCTGTCTAAAGGCAGATTGTAAATGGTACCCCCCATCGTAAATTGGAGTAATGACTGCGCCTTTCTCTCCAAACTGTTTATGCGCCCAATCTCCCAAAGCAAATTGCGACTGCCACATCTGAAAACTATTAAAGAATACATTATTGGATATATGATGGGTATAGGGTATGTATTCTCCTGTATCGAAGAAGAAAGCCATTTTTTTCCGATTTTCGATGCTTGGAATGATAGATGGAAGTATTCTATAACTGATTAATCCGGAAAGGATATCAACTTGGTTGAAATTTAATAGTTTATTTGCAGCTTCTACAACCTGTTTTTCTTCTCCCTGCCCAATATACTCAGGTATAATTTGAAAAATATTATGATATTTTTCGGGAATGGCAGAGTAGAAGCCAGAGATAAGACTAGGTACCATTTCTGGATAAATAGACGAATAAGGGGCTAAAAAACCGATCTTGATATTTTTAATCATACTAAAGAGGAAGTTGGGTTAGAAAAAAAGGATCAGGCTAAGAAACAGCCCGATCCCGACTTAGTTTAATGTCTCGGAGGAAAAATACCTTCCATACACATGATATAATTTGTTACTAAATACGGTTGACGATTCTCATGAAATCCATTTTGACCAGTATCTTGAACTTCGACACTACCTCCGTTTATAGCAATACCACTCATATCAACAGTAGGGATATCCGAATTATAAAGCGAATCCCCTGCATTAAAACCATCCTTTGTAGCTCCAAAAGTAGTGGCATTATTAATGCCTGGTATGCTTTCTGTTCCTGCGGAAGCACTTGCCATCAATTTTACATCTACCGAGGAAAGGGCTGCGGTATGTGTGTGTGCTGGAAGTTGACTCTGAACAAGTTTAACCTGTTCGTAACCACCAAACCAACCCATTGCGTTTGGGATTAGACCTACACCACTCCCATATCCTAAAGGAACACGTCCCCTAAAATCAGGCAATTTAAAATTAGATCTACCATCCCCGCCATAAGTAATGCCCAAGAGAGCATAAAGCGAGTTATTTTCGCTAATTGCAATAGTTTGCCCCCAACAAAGAGACCAGTATCTAGGAGCCCAATCAAGGGGCCACAAACCGATAAAAGAAAGAAATGCATCCATAGTTGAAAATTTAGATTGAAAGAAAACCAAGTTTCAGGCTAAGAAAAGCCTGAAACGAACCTATTTTTATTGTCTTGGGGGAAAAATCCCCTGCATACACATGATATAATTAGTCACCAAGTAAGGTTGACGGTTTTCGTGGTAGCCATTTTGTCCTGTATTCTGAATCTCAACACTTCCCCCATTTATAGCAATACCACTCATATTAACAGTAGGTGTATCCGAATTATAAAGCGAGTCACCTGCGTTAAAACCATCTTTTGTAGCTCCAAAAGTAGTGGCATTATTACTGCCTGGGATGCTTTCTGTTCCTGCGGAAGCACTTGCCATAAGTTTTACATCCACCGAGGAAAGAGCAGCGGTATGTTTGTGTGCAGGTAATTGACTTTGGTCGAGCTTAACTTTTTCAAAGCCATAATACATTCCTAAAGGACAAGGTGATAAGCCAATACCATGACCATATCCTACAGGAACTCTTCCTCGAAAATCTGGTAATTTAAAATCGATTCTACCATCGCCACCATAGGTAGTACCTAATAAGGCATAAAGTGAACTATTTTCACTGATTCTTATGCTCTGTCCCCAACAAAGAGACCAATATCTAGGAGCCCAATCGAGGGGCCATAAGGCGATAAACGAAAGAAATGCGTCCATAATTAAAAATTTAAATATTAATTTGATTAATCATTCAGAAAAAAAGCCGGTTAAAAGAGAAAAGGTTTCAGGCCAAGAGAAAACCTGAAACGAACCTATTTTTATTGTCTTGGGGGGAAAATCCCCTGCATACACATGATATAATTAGTCACCAAATAGGGTTGACGGTTTTCGTGGTAGCCATTTTGTCCTGTGTTCTGAATCTCAACACTTCCTCCATTTATAGCAATACCATTCATGTCAATAGTAGGCGTATCCGAATTATAAAGCGAATCCCCTGCATTAAAACCATCTTTTGTAGCTCCGAAAGTTGTAGCACTATTACTCCCTGGTACGCTTTCTGTTCCTGCTGAAGCACTTGCCATAAGTTTTACATTTACCGAAGCAAGGGACGCAGTATGCTTATGAGATGGTAATTGATCATTTGAAAGTCTAACCGTTTCTAAACCACCAAACCAACCAATTTTATTAGGAGATAACCCAGCTCCTGTACCATATCCAACAGGAACTCTTCCTCGAAAATCAGGGAGTTTAAAGTAAGTTCTATCATCTCCACCAAACCTAGAGCCTATTAAAGAGTATAGTGCGGTGTTTTCACTAATCTGAATATTTGCTCCCCAACAATTAGCCCAATTACGTGGAGCCCAATCAAGAGGCCATAATGCAATAAATGAAATAAAAGCGTCCATAATTAAAATTTTAATTGTTTATATGATTATTAAAAATAATAAAATTCAAACTCACACTCAACATCAAACAATGGTCTCTCTTAGCACTCAACTTCTCATAAGCAAACTAAATATACATTTTCCACAAACAATCTCCAAGTGTTGATTAACAAATATTTAAGGCAGACAAACGACATATGTCATTATGAAAGAACGAAAAAAATCATACTCTAAGCAGAAATACAGGCGATACAGTCTATTTAACAGGACACTAAGGATCCTGATGAGCAAAATCACCCTCAGTTAACAATAAAAACAAAAAACTTTCCATTTAACAGCAGATAGAGACCCCTCTGCATAGATGAATTCCAATGTTAAAAAAAAACAACATACTAGACTATAAATCACAACATTAAACCAAATAAAATCGCCATGTTAAAAAAAATAGGGCGATTAGTCTTCTATAATTTATTGAAATCGTTCAAAAAAGTACTACATAAAAGTTTTTAATTCTTGTTAAGTGATTTACTTATATTTCTATGCCAAATTGTTTTCATTCTTTAATCCCAACTCATAGGCACAAAAAAAGCTGTAGTCTTTCAACTACAGCTTACTATATTTCATTTAAGTTATTAATTAACTCATTGTGTCACTTTTATTAAATTCCTCAATAAAGGCAAGTGCCTTATCCTTGTCTCTTGCAAATATCTCAACCTCAGCAGGAGCTACACCTCCCGCAGAAACATACCAAGGTGCAATACTACTCATTAACTGATTATTCAGGCTTGCAATTATTCCATTATCATTTAAAATATCCTTTATTATTTCAGAATTTACAGGATTTCCTCTGTAAATAACAATTAAGTCTGTATCCTTTTCTTTTGTCGACATAGTAATCGTTTTTATCAATTATTATTTCTTTAACGAAAGCATTTTATTTAGCTCAAGCATTTTGTCTGCCATCTCCTTATTATTAGCCTCTTTAGCTATAAGGATTTCTAAACTCTCTTTCGCTTCTTTCAATTGTCCTAAATTCTCCAGGGAAAGTACCATTTTATACCAAAGTTTATTATCAGCCGTTAAATCTGCAAAACAAGCTGCCATTTCTGCTGCCTTCTGATGCTTATTAGCTTTACTCAACTTATCCCAAACTCGATACAAATGTGCTTTTCCTGTGTGGTATTTATTAGAATCAGCTGTTGTTGTAATCTGTATGTATTGATCCATAACAGCCTTTTCATCACCAAATTCCAGCGTTGCGAGAAGTGTATCTGCAAGAATGCCTTTAGGTTCACCTACTTTTACCATTTTAAACTTGTCGTACACTAAAGTTGCATGTGGAGGAATAACATCTCCTGCCCCTCTAGCTCCATAAGCAATTGAGTCTGGCAGAATAGCGATAATCTCATCGCCCTCCCTAAGCAGGCTACTCACCTCTTCGAAACCTTTAATGACTCTTGAGAAACCGAGTACGTATGTATATAATGAGTCTGGTTCTTCTTTACTGGTCCAAACAACTGAATCGTCTACCTTTAAACTTAAATAAGCTCCCAGTTCACAACCGGGTTCAACTTTTCTACCCTCTCCAACTTTCTCATAGTAATACTGCAATCCACTTGGCGTTTGAATGGTATCTCCCAAAGTAATTTTTCCATTTCCTCCTTTAGGAGAATTACAAGAGCTTAAACCAATTATGGCTAGCAATGTTAAAAGATAAGTCTGTTTCATTCTTGTAAGTATTAAATCTAATTGTATTTATATTTAAGTGAGACAATATACGTGTATTTCGATAAAATAAACGGAATACACATCCATATTTATACACATAATCGATCATTAAAATGCCAACATTTTGTCACGATCAAGTATCCAGTCGGTAAGCACTTCCATTGCAGATTTCTATGTTACCTTAAAATAAGGATGTTTTTTATACGCACCACATCTATCCACACAAATAATTACATTCCTATCAACTAGTTAACATTAATGAAGACTAAAGTAAAACACTTATATATTCAATTAAAATTGCCTGATTATATTTTAAATAAACTCGATTCGAAACTCTAAATTTATTTGTATTTTCAAACGATTTTTTGAAAACCAGACTAGCACTATGCCTAAACGCTCCCCACTATCAATTCCACAAACCTTTCTTCTATACATTGTTGCCTTTTTTGCAATATCTGCTATTGTAACAAGCAGTTTATACCTCTATATAGAATATAAAACATTTAAAAATGAAAGTGCAAAAAGCAAAACTGCCTATATAGAAGAACAAAAAGAACTCATACAAAACGAAGTTAATCTCGTTCTCGATCATATTGAAGTTAGCAGAGATATTCGCATCAATCAGGTAAACGAAATACTAACTCATCGTGTTGATCAAGCTTACAATTTGATAGAGAATCTATACCAAACACATAAGACGAAATACAGCAAGCAAGCTATAATTCAAATAGCAAGAGAAGCCTTACGTCCCTTACGATCGAAAGAAATACGTGGGGATTATTTTATCATCAGAACCAATGGTGAAGAGATTTTATATCCTACTCATCCGGAATTGGAAGGATCCAATTTTTTAAAACTCCCTGACTCTCCTGAAAAAGAAATTGTATTAGAAGAAATCAGCATTGCAAAAAAGTATGGGAAAGGCTTTATCAGAGGGAATTCAACCACTTTCACTGCAACAGAGTCGTTTAGTGCCCCATCGGTAATCTACGTAAGGTATTTTAAACCTCTTGATATTATTCTGGGAACCGGTGAATACATTCCAGATATTGAGGAAGATATACAAAAAGAAGCTATTCATTACATTAAGAATATTAAGTATGGTAATAATCAAAATATTTTCATAAACGATGCTAACGGTAATGTTATTGTAAGTGATACGAAATACTACTCTGTTGGGGATAACATTCTTAAACTCAAAGATGATAAAGGTTTTGAGTTTATAAAAGCTGAAATTAATGCTGCTAAAAATCCCAACGGTGATTTTACTGTATATGATTGGAAAAATGAAGAAGCTAGTCAAGTTGACAGAAACATATCCTTCGTAAAAACATATCCACATTGGAATTGGGTTGTAGGAGCTTGGTTTGATTTGACTCTTATTGAAGCTGAAATTAATTCGAATACTCAACAAATGCAGAAAGCCCAAAATAAAAAGGCCGCTCTCATTTTGTTTCTCATCATACTATTACACATCGTTATACTCCTTATTTTCAAACATATTGCTAATAAAACAAAAAAGAATACGACAACTTTTATTCGTCAGCTAAAAAAAGCAATACATTCTAATACGAGTATCGATAAAAGAAGACTTAATTATTCTGAATTTCATACCATTTCTGATGCAACCAATAATATTATTGAAAACAAAAAGAAAACTGACGAAGAATTGATGAAAAGTGAAATGCAATTCAAATCTCTTTTTGAAATTGCTCCTATTATGATTCTAGGTATTGATCAGAACAAAAATATTAACCTTTGGAACAAGGAATGTGAAAAGATAACGGGCTATAGTCTTGCCGAAGTTCAAGCGACAGAAAAGCCTATGAAAATGATGATGAAATATGAAGAGGATTATCAATCCTTACTTTCTCATATGTCTGAACCTACAGGACAATTCTTTGAATACACCATTGTCAATAAAAATCATGAAGAAAGAAATCAGTTCTGGGCTGGTTTCAAAAGCCCTTCGGGTATTACGATAGGTGTAGGCTACGATACAACTGAGCTCAAAAAAACACTTATGGCACTTAATGTTACAGCTGATAAACTTCAAGAAGCCAACCTGACAAAAGATAAATTTCTCTCAATTATTGCGCATGATTTAAAAAACCCTTTCAATGCTATTATTGGTTTTTCTAATATTCTGACGACAAATTATAATGAATTTGATGACGAAACAAAACTTGAAATAATCAAGGATATTCAACATTCCGCGAGGCTCAACTTTAATCTTTTAGAAAAACTTCTTGAATGGGCCATGAGTCAATCTGATCAAATTCCATTCTATCCAGAACTACTCGATCTTCAGGACATCATCCAACATTCTATTTCATTTGCATCCTATCAGGCTAGTCAGAAAAAAATTAAATTATCCAGTTCTGATTGTTCAAATATGAGAATCTATGCTGACGACAATATGCTGACTAGTTTACTTCGAAATTTAATTTCTAACTCAATCAAGTTTACTCCTGAAAATGGTGAAATCCGAATTAAAGCTGAAAGTATTGATGATGGTATTAGAATATCCATTAAAGACACAGGTGTAGGCATAAACTCTAAAAATATAGAAAAGCTATTCCAAATAGATTCCAAGATTCAGACTTCAGGTACAAAAGATGAAAAGGGAACAGGAATAGGTTTGCTAATCTGTAAAGAATTTGTAGATAAACATGGAGGTGATATTTGGGTTGAGAGTCAAGTGGGTAAAGGAACAGAGTTCTTTATTACATTCCCCAATAGAAAATAGCGACCACACTTTATTAGAACTAAAAAAACGCAAAGCTGATTTATATCGCTTTGCGTTTTCTTTTATCCCGTATTAAGTCTTGCGATTAGTAATTCAACTCACCTCTCAGTTTTAACGGTGTAACATGGCTTCAAACACTTTTACCAAATTTTTAAAATCAGGATATACTTGCTCAGCATTTTCAATGGTCTGATCTTCTAGAAACATCATCATCTTAGCCTTTCCTTCCTTATTAATCAAGAAATCGATAAAAGCACCACCTATTGGGTACGACAAATCTCTTTCGTATTGCGTTGGAGATTCCCAAAGTTCAAACAAATGAAATTTATCTTTCGGCAATACTTTCCTTGCTTCATCCATTTTATTTCTAGAAGTTTGATCAAAATAGACACAGATTCCCTCATTTATCAGCTTCGTTTTCTTCTTAGGTTGAATGGCAACATCACAAAGAATATGGCAAATCTCGTGGCCTTTTGTTTGTTTATACCAAGTATTTACCATTTTTCTTTTCGAATTAGCAAAACCTATAGGCCTTCCCAATAAGTTATAAGCCTCTTCCCTATCCTTCCAGACAAACAAATCTATTTTCTTGTTCAGTTCAGCTTTAAAAAATCGATTAATTGTTTGATAGGCTTCTTCATGCTTGGCAATGTACTGTTCTATATCTTTAATAACAGATTCATCCTGAAAGTGGAAACGAAGATGTTCCGTTTCTCTAAAACTCCATTTTTTAAAATAATTATTCAATTGATATTTCACCATGCAGTTACGTGCAAATCGACTGCAGTTTCTAGTTGCCTTCATATCAATGGCTCTTTTAAAATTTACAACAGCCTTGTCAGGCTGATCTGTATAATAATAAGCTTTACCCAATTCAGCTATACTCCAGGCTGTAACCGAAACATGTTGATTATCTGCCTCAGCTGCTTTTTTTAAGTATAAAATAGCCGTTTGATATTGGTTAGTTGCCACATATGATCGACCTACAATCATATTGAGTACAGCATCTTCAGGCGATTGATCAAGCTTAAGCAGTCCTATCTCTAATACTTTTTCGTATTTACCTTTCAAAAAGAGTTTACTTAAATCTTTATGTTGTGCTTTAAGGCCAAAACTTACAAACAGCAAACATATTAAAACGACTGGTTTCATTATTCTCATGAGATTTTTATTTCTAAATTGATGCATAAAGCTACAGTTAAATACAAACTAAGCAATATATTCTTTATTAAAACTTACACGTAAATATCACTGTTAATTAATCTTTAATTTTTGAACATTCATGTACGAAAAAAGGATATTCAGTTTATTTCTGACTATTTTTGTGCACATTAATGTGTAAATACTTAACCAACATTAAATTAATTATGAACTTGCCTATATCGAAGTTTAAAGATTGGAAACACAAATCTCGACTTATTCTTTTGACTATAGTCTCTATTTCAAGCATCATTTTATTAGGTTTTTCAAACATTTTTTTCTTTCAAACAAGTCATATTCATAAGCTTTTCACAAACACTTATCAAGCTCATAACAAAGCCTTTACATCCAACAATTACCATTGTAGCGAATTTGAAATAAACAAGTATACAGTTCACAATTCAGCATCACTAAAAAATCTCAACAATGCCAATATTATGGCTTACTCTTTTTTAAACGTAAGCAATCATTTACAAAATCTACACCAAAAGAATTTTAATGGGTGATAAAATTAAACTTCAAAGTAAACAAGACCTTGGTTCAGAATTCATGTTTGAACTCAAATTTGAATATATAAGAAGAAAATATGACAACAACTACAGAAAATAATATTGATCTCCCTCAAGATCTTTCGATACTTGTTGCTGAGGATAATCCTATCAATCAAAAAGTAGCATCTTTAACCCTGAAGCATTTAGGATTGAATTGCGATGTTGCTAAAAATGGTCTCGAAGCATTTGAACTCTATAAACAAAAACAATACGATATTATACTTATGGATATGCAAATGCCTGTTTTGGATGGAATTAGTGCTTCAAAAAAGATTAGAAGTTTTGAAGCCACTGAGAACATCAATAATTCAACCTATATTGTTGCATTAACAGCTAATGCATCAACTGAAGACAGAGACTTATGTATTGAAGCAGGAATGAATAATTTCATTAGCAAACCGTTTAAAAAAGAAATTTTAAAAGCAATCTTAAGTATGGCTATTAAAACAGTTCATTGATATGGTGAATTAACAAGAGAAGATCATACAATTTGAAAATATCGAAATATCAATCATACGGTTGATCTCATTTTTCATCATTCAGCAGTTTTGCAAACCGTCTAATTTACTCTGCTGAAGCCTCTTTCGCTTAGTACTTGGCATAGAATGCATTGCTGGTTTACTCCTATCTAAATCACCCTGTTTTCTAAGCCAAACCCCAATAGTACTCCTGCCTTGAATTCCAAAATATTTTGGGCTTATTTATAGGTCATGTCGCCTTTTTCAACTTGGCCACAACAGATAATTTTAAGCCCATAATATAATCTCTTTAACGCTGGTGATTACTTAATTTAAGGTGAAAATCAGAATGGAACTTATGGGCTTCTCCAAATTAACGACTTGGGCGGAATTTGTATTGTAAAAGATCCAGATACTACCATCGCAAAAATAACACTCTCGACTGCGTTTAAAATTTCAAGATCTCAACTCATAAAGCCCCTAAATCAGATTGTAAAAACATTTATTAATCTTATAAATCACCAAGTATAAACTAAACTGATTCGCATTAAATTTATCTGTACTTTTGGGCGATCATTTTAATTGAAAAATTCTATGCCAATATATTTCGAAATAAAAGCGAAATGTCGCGATCTCAATAAAGTTAGAGATATACTCAAATCTCAAAATGCAGAATTCAAAGCAATCGATCATCAAATTGACACTTATTTCCATTCGAAAAATGGGATACTAAAATTTCGGGAAGCTAATCTTGAAAACAATCTGATTCATTACTTAGGAGAAAATACTCAAAAGAGTACAAAAAGGGCTTCGTCCTTATACAAAGCTGAAGCAAACTCCAGTCTTAAGGATATTTTAGAAAAATCACTTGGCAAAAAATGTGTCGTTGAAAAAAATCGAGAAATCTATCTTATCGATAAGGTTAAATTTCATCTTGATACGATTAAAGACCTTGGTAATTATATAAAGATTGTTGCCACACAAAATAATAATAACACCTCGACAGAAGAACTCCAGGAACAATGTAACTTCTACATTAAATTACTACAGATTAACGCTAAAGATCTCATTTCTGATTCTTATTCTGATATCATACAACAAAACAACTTATTCTCGCAAATTCTCTTTGAAGAATAAAATGATTCTTTCTGAATGTTGGCAAAGGTTTTTATGTTGATTCAATTTTGATTAACTTGAAATAAATCTTTAAAACAAACTGCCATGCTTCAATACGAATACGATATACGAAGTCATAAAATTAAAGCACGTAATGGTAAGAGTAAACAATTAGCTGTTGGTATTGCCTTTATTATCACTGCTATTGTTTTGTATTTTTTTGTGAGATATTTAGAGGTTATCGCTCTGTGCAAATACTTTGCTCCATTTGTCATTCTTATGGCTTTCATATATACTATTGGAATTCTTTTGGGCTGTAAGTTTGTGTACCCACGCGAGTATTTGAAAATAAACTCCAGAAGACTAAAATACAAGTATGGCTGGTTAAGGCGGCGAACCAAAATTTATCGGACAGATATAAAAGAATTTAGGATATTAGATAAAGAACTTATTGTTTTAACAAAGGAACAAGAAGAATATAGAATCTGCTTAAAAGATTTTTCTGAAGAGGCTATACAGGTATTAAAGGGGTACCTAAATATTACTTTAGAATAATTACAATATAAAACAGCCTTGAAATTAAGTTTCAAGGCTGTTTTTGTATTTATTTAATTGTCATTCGTGCAAAAGGAGCAGTATCCTGTTCCACAAAGTCATTTTTTAGATATTTAAAATACCCTGTAATTGCCACCATGGCAGCATTATCTAAGGAATATCCTAATTGAGGAATATAAATTTTCCAACGATGCTTTTCTGCCGCTTCTTTCATTGCATTTTGCAGCCCTGAATTTGCAGATACACCACCAGCAATTGCAACTTCTTTTATACCTGTTTCACGAGCTGCTCGTTTCACCTTATTCATCAGAACATCAACAATAGTGTGTTGCAAAGACGCACACAAATCATTCATATTTTCTTCAATGAAATTAGGATTCTCTTTCACTCTATCGCGAAGGAAATATAAAAATGACGTTTTCAAACCACTAAAGCTATAATTCAAGCCTTGTATTTTGGGTTTATTAAACTCAAAAGCCAAAGGATTGCCTTCCTTAGCTCGCTTATCTATTACTGGTCCGCCAGGATAAGGTATTCCCATTACTTTGGCACACTTATCGAAAGCTTCACCCGCTGCATCATCAATGGTTTCACCAATAACTTCCATTTCCATATGATCTTTTACCACAATTATCTGAGAATTGCCTCCTGAGACTAAAAGTGCTAAAAAAGGGAAATTAGGATGGTCGTAGGTGTTTTTTAAATCATCAATAAAATGCGCTAAAATATGAGCTTTTAGGTGATTAACCTCAATCAAAGGAATATTCTTCGATAAAGCAAACCCTTTAGCAAAAGAAGTACCAACCATTAATGACCCAAGAAGTCCAGGCCCACGGGTAAAAGCTACTGCATCAATTTCATCGGCAGTAACATTAGCTACTTTTAAAGCCTGATCAACCACTGGTATAATATTTTGTTGGTGTGCACGAGAAGCCAATTCCGGAACTACTCCACCATATGCCATATGCACCGTTTGAGTGGCAGTAATGTTAGAATGAATCACACCATCACGCAAAACTGAAGCCGAGGTATCATCACAAGATGATTCAATTCCTAATATAGTTATACTCATCAAATTAAAAATTAACGTAAAAACATTAAAAAAGACTATAAACACAACTTTCACACGCTGTATTCTGTTTCTTTTTGTCTAATTTTGTGCAACCGCACTCAAAAGCACAAAACTATTAAAAAATTCCTCAAAATATCAATTTGGACCATAGCAAGTATCTTTATGGTACTCATATTGGCCTATCTCGTGTTTTTGAGCCCTCGAGTACAAACTTATCTTAGTCAGAAAATTGCCAAATCTATTTCTGAACAAACCCACACTCCTGTTACAATTCAGGGAGTTGATTTTTCCCCATTTAAAAATATTATTCTCAAAGATCTTTACATCGAAGATTATAAGAAAGACACTCTACTATATATAGGGGAGCTTAAGTCAAAACTTGACTCTTTCGATTTAAAATCAAAAAAAGCTTATATAGGTAAACTTACAATTAATAAGGCTTACTTTAATTTGTACGAAGGTAAAGATCGAACTCAGAACTTACAGGTTTTTATTGATTCACTTTCGAAAAATCAAGAGGCGAAAGACACTTTAAAAGATGAGAAATCGTGGAATATTAATATTTCCAACCTCGATATGATTAACTCACATTTTAGCTTTGTGACCATAAATGCTGAAAAGCAGGATTTTGGAATGAACTATGATGACATTGATGTTAAGAATATTAAACTTCAAGCTCGAAATATCAAAATAATTGGTGACTCTCTTGATTTCGATTTAAAACATCTAAGTTGTATCGAAAAATCAGGATTTGTATTAACTGATTTTAATACTCATAGCTGGATTACACCAACACAATGGGGTATGTCTGACGTGACCATTACATCACCTAAGAGTATTGTTTCTGCACGCCGCATACTCTTAAATTATGTCAGCGGACAGGGCTATTGGAGATATTTCACAAAAAAGATGAAACTTGACCTACAAGTCAAATCATCAAAAATCAGCTTTGAAGATTTAGCCTATTTTAACGATCAACTTTTAGGATTTAAAGAAACAGGCTTTCTATCTGGACATGTTTACGGAACAATCTACGACTTAAAAGGCCGGAATATAAATATCCTCTATGGAAACCAAACGAGCTTTAAAGGTCGTTTTTATATGAATGGCCTACCAAAAATTGCAAATTCATACCTTGAAGCTGACTTTAAAGAGTTAACAACAAGTATTTCAGACATTGAAAATGTTTATATTCCAAACTTTGAGAACAATCATATTCAATTTCCTAGCCAGCTAGATAATTTAGGGCTTATTCATTACCAAGGGAAGTTTAATGGGTTCATCAATGATTTTGTCTTTTTTGGGAACTTCCAAACGGATCAGGGAAATATTAGAACTGATATTCTTTTAAAACCCAGCATTATAGACAACCAGCTAAGTTTCACAGGTGATATTACCACACAGGATTTCAATTTAGGTCACTTATTAAGCCAAGAAAAAATTGGTAAAGTATCTATGAATCTCGCTTTAAAAGGATCGACCTCTAAAGATGTGACAGAAGGTGTAATGAAAGGAAATATTAGCAAATTTAATTTCTTTGATTATGAGTATAAGAATTTATCTCTCGATGGGTATTTCGCTGATAAACACTTCGACGGTAAGATATCACTTCTTGACCCTAATATAGGATTTGATTTCACTGGTAAGGTCGACTTCTCTAAAGAAATACCCGAAGTTAATTTTAGCTCTCAACTTAAAAAAGCAAAATTATTTCCTTTACATCTCAATACAAAAGATAAGCTTGCAGAACTCGATTTTGACTTGAACGCAAACTTTACAGGGAACAAATTTGATAATGCCAATGGTAACATTTTTATAAATGATATCGAGTATAAAAATGGACGAGGGAGTTTTCAATTAGATGAAATTAAAATTGATTCTAAAACGACACCACAACTAAAACAATTCAATCTGGAATCAGAATTAGCTAATCTAAATGTAAAAGGGAATTACGAATTAGATGAACTTGCTTCATCCTTATCGAACATGATTTATTATTATTTGCCTGCTTATGCACCAGATTCATCATACACCAAAGTAGACACCACCAATAAATTTGAATTCGATCTTTTATTAAAAGAGAATTCTGGCTTAACTGAATTAATTTATCCTAGCATTAGCTTAGCTCCTCAAAGTCATTTACAAGGTGTAATTAATGCAAAAAAGCATTCATTAAATTTAAAACTAAACATTCCTTCTTTAATCTATAATTCGACATCAATAGACGGAATAAAGGTCGATTTAAATACAAATGATGATAAATTATTATTGAAAGGACGAAGCGATAAATTATCTTTTTCTGAAGAATACAATATATTTAATCTTTCACATCAAATAGAAGCTCAAAAAAACCAGCTTAAATATGATCTAAATTGGAGTAATTGGGGAGAAAGAACATACAGCGGTTCTTTATCTGCATTAGGAACTGTCAGTGCTAAGAATTTAAATTCAGATCCTAAATGGGAAATTGACCTACTGCCTAGTACCATTATTCTTGCTGATAGTACGTGGCAAATAAATCAATCACATATCGAAATTGATAGTACCAGTTATAGTGTTGATAAATTTAAAATTAGTCAAAATGATCAGTTCTTATCCATTGATGGTAAAATCTCAAGTCGCCCTGAAGACACTATTAAATGCCAGATAAATAATATCAGCTTAAAAAATATTAATACAATAACCAATAACAAAACCTTAGGTATTGATGGTAATACCAGAGGGTATTTTCAACTTTCAGACTTTTACGGTGATCGGCTAACAAATGCAGATCTTGTTCTTGATGGCCTAACTTTTAACAATGATACAATTGGTGATTTTTATCTTAAAAGTGACTGGAATACTGATGAACAGAAACTATCGTTAAAATCGTATGCGCTTCATAAGAATAAAAAAGAACTTAATATTGAAGGTGATTATTTCCCAGAGGCAGACTCAATTAATCTAAGTGTTAATTTAGATTCTATGCGCATGAATGTACTTCATCCCTATTTAGAAGGAAATATATCTGAATTAAAAGGAAGAATGGGTGGCTTTATACACATAGAGGGACCAACTAAGCAACCCCGCTTTCTTGGTAAACTTAAGTTTCTAGATACTTCATTTAAAGTTGATCAATTACAAACGAAATACTCATGCAACGACAGTATTATAATTACCCCTCAGGAAATTCAATTTAACCATTTTAAATTCTACGATTCTGAGAATAATTTAGCTGAAATTTATGGGGCTGTTACACTAAATAATTTCGAAAGGATTGATTTAGATGTGGCTTTAAATACAAATAGTTTTAAACTCCTTAATACTAAAATAACAGATAACGAGCTTTTGTATGGTCAGGCATACCTCACAGGAATAACACATCTTTATGGTTCTCCTGATGATATCGAAATTGAAATTGATGCTAAAACGGATAAAGACACACGTATCTATATTCCTCTAAATAAAACAGGAGATATCGAAAAAAGTGATTTTATTACTTTCATCAACAGCTTTGAAACAAGTGAGGTTGAAACTGAAAAATATGATATCGACCTTAGTGGTATAAAATTAAATTGTAATCTCGAAATTACACCCGAAACTGATATCCAAATCATTTTCGATTCAAAGGTTGGCGATATATTAAAAGCCAAAGGGAGTGGTAATTTACAACTTGGAATTGATACAAAGGGAGATTTTAATATTTATGGGAATTACACCATCAAAACTGGAAGCTATTTATTTACACTTCAAAATGTAATTAATAAAAAGTTTGATCTGGCAAATGGAGGAACCATTAAATGGGATGGCGATCCGTATAATGCAAACATTGATATTAATGCCATTTATAATGTTAAGACAAACTTATACGATCTGGTATTAAATACACCCTATGTCGACAATACTAAAAAGATACAGGTTCAATGTAAAATGAACCTAAGTCAGAACTTAAGTAACCCGAATATTCGTTTCGATATCGATTTCCCAACACTTGACCAACAAACACAAAGTATATTAGATGCTCTTTTCGCTACAGAAGATGAAATGAACAAGCAAATTCTTTCCTTGTTAGTCCTGAATCGTTTTTATACTCCAGAATATATGCGATCAACCGACCCTGAGTTTGAAAATAAAAATTCGAGTTATGCTGTTGGGGTCACAACAAGTGAATTATTATCCAATCAATTATCAAACTGGCTAAGTCAAATTAGTAATAAATTTGATGTTGGTTTCAGCTATCGCCCAGGTGATAATATTACCGATGATGAAATTGAATTGGCACTATCTACACAAATCTTCAACAATAAAGTTACAATTAACGGTAATCTAGGAACCAATTCTAATCAAAATCAAACCAACGATATCGTAGGCGATTTTGATGTTAACTTTAAACTTGATAAAAAAGGTAAGTTACAATTGAAAGCTTTTACCCGATCGAACGAATATTTAGCTTACGATGCCTCTCGAAATACTCAAGGCGTCGGTATATTCTATAAAGAAGATTTCGATACCGTCTCTGAACTATTCAGAAAATACATAGCTCTATTCAGAGAAAAAGAAAAGACTACTAAATAAAAGCTCTGAGTAATTTTCAGTGAGTAATAATATCGAAGTATTTATGAGTATTCGTAATTGCCAAGATAAACAACACCCCCGTAAAATATCACTAATAATCTAAGAGCAAAGTGATTGACTGAAGAATCAATTTGAGAACCTAAAGCCCTTTAATACTTTACACACTCATCGAATCCCCACTGAACACCATACAGAACCAATTATTCTACATTCTAATCAACTCAATATAAACTCGATCTAAATAAAAGAATTACAAGTCTTATTTAGAATTCGAATTAAGTAAATCGCTTTCTAGTTTACAAATATTACTATATTAGTGCCTCATTGAATTTATACAATAATAGCAAAAGGTGTTGATCTGATATTAACGGAAGTAGAATAATGACAAACACAATAGCTTAAGATAACATAAATAACGATTCGGTTTAATAGAAATAATTGTATTTAATTAGACGGAACTTTTTTTTAATATAACGATACCAAATGGATGAAATATTAAGAAAAGGATATCTGATTGATATCCAAGATGCATTAGTACTTGTGCGCTTTGAAACAACTGCCCGAATGAATGAGGTAGTTAAAATCAAAGTGGGAGACGACTTATTTGTTTCAGGAGAGGTTACCCAAATTAAAAAAGGAAAAATTGCCGAAATTCAGGTTTTTGAATCACTTACTGGAGCCAAAATTGGCTACGAAGTTTTGTTTACTGGAAAAGCTGTAACTGTAAAACTAGGCCCAGGATTATTAACTTCAACCTACGATGGACTTCAGAAACCATTGTTCGATATGGCTAAGGATTCTTCATATCTAGGCAGAGGAGTTAATACTATTCCTTTACATACCGACACATTATGGGATTTTAAACCAGAAGTAAATATTGGTGATAAAGTTAAGGCTGGTGATGTTTTAGGAATGACAAAAGAGCAAAAGTTCGACTTTAGAATTTTTGTCCCTTTTAATATCAGCAAAGAGCTTGAGATTACAAAAGTTGTAGAAACTGGAAAATATACTGTAATTGATACAGTAGTTTGGGCTAAAGATGAACAAGGGAAAGAATATAAGTTGGCTATGTCCTTCGATTGGCCGATAAAAGTTCCATTACCATTTGTTACTCGTTCTGTACCAACTAAGCCTATACCTACGGGTATGCGTATTATTGATGCACTATTCCCATTAGCTTATGGCGGAACTGTAGTTATTCCTGGTCCTTTTGGTGCTGGAAAAACAGTTCTTCAGCATGCTCTTTGTAAAAATTCCGATATCGATATTGCTATTATTGCTGCATGTGGTGAGCGTGCTGGTGAGGCAGTTGAGATTTTTAAAGATTTTCCAAACTTGTTAGATAAACATGGCAACTCATTACTTGAGCGTATGTGTATTATCGCAAATACCAGTTCAATGCCAGTAGCAGCTCGTGAAGCATCAATTTTTATTGCCATTGCTATTGGAGAATTCTATCGTCTTCAAGGACTTGATGTGTTATTGTTAGCCGACTCTACTAGTAGATGGGCACAAGCACTTCGAGAACTGTCGGCTAAGCGTGGTGATATTCCAGGGCCAGAAGCATTCCCAATGGATATTCCTCAATTGATAAAAGGATTATACCAAAGAGCTGGTGTAGATGAAGGCTCAGGAGGTTCTCTTGCAATTGCTGGTACAGTATCTCCGGCAGGTGGTGACTTTACCGAGCCTGTAACTAAAGCTTCTCAAGATTCATCTGGAGCATTTCTTGGGCTAAGCCGTGACCTTGCAAATGCAAAAATGTATCCTGCAATCGACCGTACAAAAGATAGCTACTCGTCATACAAAGGCTTTATATCGCAAGAAGATAAAAATACAATTCTAGCTATGCTTAAGCTGGGTGAATCTATCGCAAATAGTATCGTTCTCGAAGGGCGTGATTCTATCACACTTGAAAACTTTATGAAATACGAAATATCTCGTGTCGTTGATAGAGTATTTATTCAACAAGATTCGTTCGACAAAATTGACCAACAAACATCGGAAGAGCGTCTTGCATTAATGCTTGAGAATGTTAAATCAATTATGAATATGCCATTATCTGACGAGATTACTTCTCACGATGATATGAATGAACTGTTTAACCGAATTCAGCAAGCATTTCTTGACTGGAACCGTACACCAGAAAACTCAAAAGAGTTTAGCTTGGGGCTGAAAAAAATTCAAACGATTATTAATTCACAAACAGTAGAGGCGGTATGTTAAAACAAAAATTTGAAATTGACGGTATCGGAAGAGCGCTGATAAACATTGTTGGCAATACTGGTTTAGGTTTTAACCATATGGTAAAGCTAACCAACCCAGATACTGATGAAGAATCCTTAGCAAAAGTAATACGTGTAAGCGAGGATGAAACGACCTTGCAGCTGCTAACAGGAACTTTTGACCTTCCTACCAACGCAACAATTACTTCTTTAGGCGAATCGATGACCGTTAGCTACTCAGGAGATATAGGCGGTCGTTTTTTCGATGGTACAGGACAACCAATCGATGGAAGAGGACCTCTTTCATTTGCTCAAAAGATAGATATTGAATCTGTAACCTTGAACCCAGCAGTAAGACTTATACCTAACCAGATGATGGAAACAGGTATCCCTGGAATCGACGTTTTTAATACACTTGTAAAATCGCAAAAGGTGCCATTTTTTGCTGCTCCTGGTGAACCTTACAATAAACTATTAGCCAATATCGCAGCCAACGCTAAAGTTGATGCAATTATTATTGGTGGTATGGGGCTTAAATACGACGAGTACCAATACTTCCGCGATGAGCTTTCTAAGTCGGGTAACCTAGATAAAACAACAATGTTTGTTCACATTGCTGGAGAACCTATTGGACAGGGACTTTTAGTTCCGGATACGGCCCTTTCTACGGCAAAAATGATGATGAACGATGGCAAAGATGTTCTGGTTATCCTTACTGATATGACCAACTGGGCTAACTTCCTTAGAGATATTGCTAACTATCAGGATAACGTTCCTTCACTACAGGGTTACCCTGGTGATCTTTATTCACAGCTTGCGACTCGTTACGAAACTGCAGCCGATATGGAAGGTGCTGGTTCAATCACTATACTTGGAGCTACAACTCTTGAGTCGGTAGAAGATCCTGTGCCAGATAATACGGGTTATATTACCGAGGGACAGTTCTTTATTGTTGATGGAAAACTGAAGCTATTCGGATCACTTTCACGTTTGAAACAAAATGTAAATGCAGACACTCGTCCTGATCACCGTAAGGTAGTAGACGCCGTATCTCAACTGATGCAGCAGGCCGAAAAAGCCCATGAAGCTTCGCTAATTGGTTCTGGTGATGATCCATTCTCAATTAAACTACGTCAATTCCGTACCGATTTCATCAATCAACTTGAAAATCCATTTAACTCCATGTCACTTTTCGAAGGACTCGATTTATGTTGGGAGTTATTGGCAAAATATTTCGACCCAATACAGGTTGGTGTACCGACAGAATTATTAAAAGACTACTGGCCAAATTATCAGGCTGAGGCTTAGTATTAACAATATTGGCAAGAACTTTATTGAGAATAATCAAAACTTAATTTGATTAGGATTGATTAAATCAAGCCACTAGAATTAAAAGATACAAATATGTCAGTAAGAAATGATGACAACGTTCAGAAATTAATTGAACAAATAAAAACAGATGCTGTTGATAAAGCAAAAGAGATGTCTGAAAAGATTATCGCTGATGCAAAAGCAGAAGCAAAAAGTATTATCGACAACGCAAACCAAGAGGCTGAAAAAACCAAAGAAGAAGCACAAAACAAGTCTTCTGTAATACTTCACAATGGCGAACTTGAGCTAAAAGGCATAGCTCGTGATGTTGTGGCTGGATTGCAAGATAGAATTCTAAGCTTGTTTAAGAACTCATTTGGTGAAATTTCGAAAGAGCTTCTTAAATCGGATAATTACCTTGGTGAATTTTTCCTAATTGCTAAGCAGGAGTTTGCTGGAACCAAAATGGAAGTTCAGGGACCTGAAGCGATGATTAACTTCGTTAAAAACAAAATTACCGATAAGGATGTTACTTTAACTATAAACGATGATTCTCAAACTGCTTTTATTATTAAAGCAAATGGAAAAGAATTTGCGTTTACCGAAGAAGAAGTTATGTCGGTCGTATTAGAATACTGTACGCCTAAACTAGGTGAGCTACTAACTAATAAAGAGGGATAGAAATATGGGCAATAGTTATGAGTATCTTATAACAAGTCTGCCGTTTCTTCAATTGAATGTTTCTCCCAGTATTAATTTGGAAGAATTAAACAGACGGGTAGTCGAGAATGTTTCAGCATCGGCCTTTAAGAAATTTCAGAAAACGGATCTTTGGGAAGAGGACTATAGTCCTACTTCTGCAGTTATTGCCGTTCGAAGTTTCAAGAAGAAATTAACTGCTGAACTAGCGAATATTCGTCAAGCCAAAATTAATAAAGCAGCTTTCGTCACGGAGATTCTTCCTGGTGATTTTACACTGCTAGACCCGCTGGAAGCTGAGCTTGCAATAAACAAAGAGATGTGGAAAATAATGGATCAATTTTCTTTTGGTCACAATTTCGACCTCACGGAGATATTGATTTACAAACTTAAGCTACAACTTTTGGAGAGACAATTTTCATTCAATCCTGAAAAGGGAATGGAAAAAGTTAAGGCACTTATTCTTTCACAAAAAAATAAGGAGGAGTAGGTATGGCATTAAATATTTTTAGTTATAAGAATTCGAAATCGGGATTGCGTGAAGCAAAAAACTCGTTGGCAACCTTTGAAAAAGCTTTGCCTCAGTTTAAAGCTAAAGAGCAGTTACTGACAGGAGTAATAAAAACTATAGAGACTGATATTAAACGAATTGAGGCTGAAATTGCAGCAACATATAGCGAGGCTTCGCAATGGTGTGGTGTTTTTGCTGAAAACCAATTTGATATTTCTCCATACGTGAAGATTAAAAAAGTTCATACCAAGCCAGAAAAAATTGCTGGTATTGCTATTAAAGTATTTGATAAGGTTGAGTTTTGTGAAATCAATATCGATTTTTATAATACCCCGTATTGGGCAGATTATGGGATTCATTTATTGAAAGAATTGGCCGAATTGACTGCTATGATAGAGGTAAAGAAGGCTAAGTTTGAACCTCTTAATAAAGCACTTAAAAAGGCGCGTTCTAAAGCACAACTTTTCGAAAAAATGCTGATACCGCAGGTAGGTGCTACAATTCGTAAAATCAAACAATCCTTGCAAGATGCTGAGACTTTGTCGATATGTTCTGCTAAGATTGTGAAAGCTAAAAAGGAGGAGGCAGTATGATAGTTAAATTAAATGATGTCAGAATCTTTTTTCCTGGAAATAGCAATAAGTATACTGAAGCTGTACGAGAGTTTGGTAATCTTTTAGGTGATAGTATACATATTCAGAATCTACAAACTCCTGAGTCAGATAGTATCAAAAGGTCTCAGGAAAGAATTGATAAAGCCACCGAGGCCATTTCAATTCTCAAAGATGTGGAACCCATTGAAGATTTAGAATCAAAAGAAGAGATTCTTAATTGGTCGGCCAGATCACCTGAAATGGCGATACGTAACATCCTAAGTGCACAAGCCTATCATGATAAGATTTTAAATGAATTAAATCTTATGATCGAACATAAAGCTTGGTTTACCAGATGGAGGACTGCAGTTGGAAAGTACGACACTGAAAAGTTAGCTAAGCTAGGCGTATATATGAAGTTTTATACTTCAGATAAGGAAACTATAAACAAGATTCCTGAAGATAAAATTGTATATATTCAAAATGCTGGGAAAGGCTTGTATCTTGTCATTCTTTTATCATGCGATAGTGAGGATAAGTTAGATGATCTAATTGAGGATCATCCACCAAAATTTTCACTCGAATATATTGACAAGTGTATCATCCGAAAAAACAGACAGTTAAATAGTTCAAATGAGGTTTTAAGTGCTCTTACTGAAAAAATAGACTTACTTAAAGCATATCAAACCGAACATGAAGATTTTCTTTTAGAGCGCAATGCACTTTTTGGAATGGAGCAACTTTTCGATAATGTTCCTTATATGAAATGCTACGTTTCGGACGCACATTTAAAAGATGTAAAGAAAATTGCCAACAAATACTCGCTTGGAATTTCTATTATGAGTGTTGAAGCGGATGATGAAGATGCTCCTACCCTACTAAAAAACCCCAAATGGGTAAACCGAGTTAAACCGGTAATGAACTTTATGGGGCTTATACACGGATATCACGAGTTAGATTTGTCGAGAGTATTTATGATATTCTTTACATTTTTCACTGGTATTTTAGTGGGCGATGCGGGTTATGGACTCATATTCTTGTTGCTTTCTCTATTTGCACACAGTAAATTTAAGTTTAAGCCAAGCATCGAATTTTCTCTAGTATACACTCTTAGTGTATCAATAATGGTATGGGGCATACTTACAGGGACCTACTTTGGTTCTCCTGAGATTGCTGAATTACCAGGACTCAGTCATCTCGTTATTGACAAAATAGCAAGTTTCGGTGGCGATAATATAATGGTACAGAAAGTGATGTTTATTATAGGTGCTATTCACCTAACTATTGGTCACCTTCAAAAGGCATGGCACTTTATTAATAGCCGACGTGCTATTGGCCAATTAGGATGGATAGCTATCGTTTGGTCCTTATATATTGTAGTATGCCTAATGGTATTAAAAATTCCCGCTCCTGACTACACCCAATGGATGTTTATTGGAGGTATCTCGGCTGTTGCCTTATTTTCACACTCTGGAGGCAACTTTTTCAAAGGTATTATTTCATCTTTGGGTGATTTGCCATTAAGCATAGTCAACGGCTTTTCGGATATTATCTCTTATATTCGCCTCTATGCAGTTGGTTTATCAACAGTTTTAATGGCACAGAGCTTTAACGAAATGGCCATAGGAGATGGTCTGTCATCGGTAGGAGCTTATATATTAGCCATATTTGTTTTGTTAGGCGGACATGCTTTGAATATGATTCTTGCAGGAATGGCTGTAATCGTTCATGGTGTACGTCTTAACATGCTTGAGTATGCAAGTCACGCTGGAGTTGACTTTTCAGGTTCCCAATATGTACCGTTCAAGTTTAAAAATAAAAAATCAAATATTTAACTATTTAAGAATAACAATTAAAAATTTACGATATGAGTTTATTAATGACAACAGTAGAAGGTTTTGGTGGTCACGCAATAGCATTAGGTGTAGCAGGTATCGGATCTGCAATAGGAACATCTACAGCTGCCATGGGTGCAATCGGCATGTGGAATAAGTATGTGCTTGAGAAGAAAAAACTTCCTGCTATGGCTCTTGCATTAGTTGGTATGCCATTATCACAGGTGATTTATGGTATGATTTTTATGAATGCACTTATTAGCGCAAATCTTTCTCCAGAGAGTTATGGTCATCAGATGATTTTGTCACTATGTGTAGGACTGGTAATTGGTGCTTCTGCAGTACTTCAGGGAAAAACGGGTGCCAAAGCATGTATGAACCTTGCAAATGATCCTAAAGCGGGAATAGGTATGTATATTGCAGTGATGGGTATCGTAGAGACAGTAGCTCTTCTTGCTATGGTATTCGGTATGGGAGCAATTCCACAAGGATAATTTTAAGAAAAACATATAGCATATTGCAGTGTACGTAAAACTATGTGCTAAAAGCAAATGCAATTAAAAAAGTTTTATCAATAATAATATAAAAGGCAGGGATTCCTCTTACGGAATCTCTGCCTTTTATATTGTTATTGGCACATCTTAACACTACAGTCGATCAGAAAAATTAACTTGGTATAATGCCAATGAAATAAATACTCAAGATGCTTTAAAAACACATTGATACTAATACACCCATAATAATTAACTCTCCTTTTTATCCAAAAGAGAACCCTGGTCCATACATTATGATCATCGCAATCTAAACTCAATTTAAATAAAAGTATTACAAGTATTATTTAGATTTTTAGCCCTACAAATTGCATTTAACGTTACAAATATTACTACATTTGCGGCCGTATTAAATCTACTTATTTATCTATCTAAATTATATTATATGTTTGTATTGATGGTAGTGGTTTTTGTTCTAGGTTATATCGCAATTGCACTCGAACACCCACTCAAAATTGACAAGGCAGCTTCTGCTCTTCTTATAGGGACAATAACTTGGGCACTTTATGTTTTTGGAGGCGTTGACATTCTATCATCAGGAGTAAGTACGGCATGGAATGAGTTCGCTTTAGCAAATCCTGATAAAGATACTGTCGATGGGATGATGAAATTTATTGTTCATGATGAAGTTCTTCATCATCTTTCTGAAATTGCAGCAATTCTATTCTTTCTTTTGGGAGCTATGACCATTGTTGAGATTGTTGATCAGCACCAAGGTTTTAAAATTATTACTGATAAAATTAAAACGACTAATAAGGTTAAGCTTCTTTGGATATTAAGTCTCCTGACTTTCTTTATGTCAGCAACATTAGATAATCTTACAACCACTATTGTTTTGGTTGCTCTAATACGTAAACTGATTGATGATCAGAAGGACCGTTGGTTTTTCGCATCCATGGTCGTATTGGCTGCAAATGCAGGTGGAGCATGGTCACCTATTGGTGACGTTACAACCATTATGTTGTGGATTGGTGGACAGGTAACAACTTTAAATATTATTGGACATGTTATTATGCCAAGTTTAGTTACCATGCTTGCTCCTCTAGTTGTAGTAAGCTTCTGGTTAAAAGGTGACATTACTCGTCCACAAATAAGTGATGATCACAGAAAAGAATACACCACACATAAAGAACAGCTATTTATCTTATGCTTAGGTGTAGCTGCACTCCTTTTTGTTCCGGTTTTTAAAACTGTAACCCACCTACCTCCTTACTTAGGCATGTTATTCGGACTAGGCGTAATGTGGGTTGTAACAGAAATCATGCATCGAAATAAGGGTAAAGAGTATAAGTCTCGTTTAAATGTAACTGGTGTTTTAAAGAAGGTTGATGTTCCTACTGTTTTATTCTTTTTAGGTATTCTTTCAGCTGTTGCAAGTATGCAATCTGCTGGTCATTTGGATATTTTAGCAAACTGGTTGGATGTAAATATACATAACGTTTACGGTATCAACTTGATTATTGGTGTCCTTTCAGCAATTGTAGATAATGTGCCTCTTGTAGCTGCTGCAATGGGTATGTACGATATTGCAAGTCCTGAAACTGTAGGTTACGTGGCAGATTTTATGCAAGATGGTATCTTCTGGAAATTATTAGCATACTGTGCTGGTACAGGAGGATCTATCTTAATTATTGGTTCTGCTGCTGGCGTTGCGGCTATGGGAATGGAGAAAATTGATTTCATCTGGTATTTAAAGAAGATTTCTCTTCTTGCTCTTATCGGTTACTTAGCTGGTGCTGCCGCTTTCTATTTACAAGTAACATACATTTTATAAGGCATAATTTATTGGTAGCAACACCTTTATCTATTTGACTAGAGGAAAGTGAAAAATTTCTCATCGAAATGGTCAAAGAAGAAATTACAAATATTAATTTAGCGAGATATAATATTTCATATTATATCTCGTTTTTTTATATATCGACTAATCAGAAAATTGACAATATGAATTACTTTTCGATGTTTGCAGGACTTCAGAATACAGCTCAAAATGAAGAGGTTATTAATGAAGTTGGAGCAGAGTCCACTGAAATCACACTTAACTTTATTGATTTAGCTCTTAAAGGAGGATGGATCATGATTCCAATCTTTGCCCTATCAGTTATTGCTATTTGGATTTTCTTTGAGCGCTTTTATGCCATCAGACGAGCTTCGAAGAAGGATGATAACTTTATGAATCGTATAAAAGATTACATTCATGAAGGGAAAATCGATTCTGCTCTTTCTCTTTGTGAATCAAATGATACACCTGTTTCAAAAATGATTTCTAAAGGCGTTAAGCGTATTGGCCGTCCGTTAAATGATGTGCATGCTGCAATTGAAAACATCGGAAACCTGGAAGTATCTAAACTTGAAAAAAACTTACCTACACTTGCTACGGTAGCTGGTGCCGCACCTATGATTGGATTTCTTGGAACTGTTATGGGAATGATTCAAGCTTTCTATGCTATGGCAAATGCAGGAAATAATATCGACGTTTCACTATTAGCAAATGGTATCTATACAGCTATGGTAACGACTGTTGCTGGTCTTATCGTTGGTATTATTGCTTATTTTGCCTACAATATTTTAGTTGCTAAGGTTGAAAAAGTTGTTTTCACAATGGAAGCAACAACAACAGAATTTATGGATCTTTTGAATGAACCAATCAAATAATTAGAGTTGTAAGATGGAAAACTCAAATTTGATATCTCTTCTCTAATAATCTATTAAAACTATGGCATTAAAATCAAGAAATAAAGTCAACGCCAATTTCAGTATGTCTTCCATGACTGATATTGTCTTTCTACTGTTGATATTTTTCATGGTAACATCAACATTAATAGCTCCTAATGCATTAAAGTTATTGTTACCTAAGAGTAGTAGTCAAACAGCTTCGAACCCTATTACATCGGTATCTATAGATAAACATTACAACTATTATATCGAAACAACACCTACTCCATTATCAAAACTAGAAGGAAAATTACAAGCCTTATTAGCTAAGCATGAAGATCCAACCATATCTCTTCACGTAGATAAATCAGTATCTATGGAGCAAGTGGTTAAGGTAATGAATATTGCCAAAAACAATAAATACAAATTGATTTTAGCAACCTCAGCAAAATAATTTATGAAGGATTCCAGAAGTAAGAGAATAGGATTTGTGGGAACATTATTGTTTCACACAGGAATTGTTGCACTCCTATTCTTTTTTGGCTTCCGCAGTCCACTTCCTTTACCTGAGGAAGAAGGTATACTTATCAATTTTGGTAATACAGATCAAGGAGCTGGAAGAAAACGACCTGCTTCATCACAGTCTCGACCTCCTCGAAAATCAAAGCCAAAACCAGTTCAAAAAAAGAAAGAAGTTGTAAAAGCAGTTAAAAAAACCGCTAGTTCGCCTAAGGAAAAACTCCTTACTCAAAATACTGAAGATGCTCCAGCCCTACCTTCTACAGAAGAGGTGGCAAAAAGAAAAGCAGAAGAAGAAAAGGCTAAAAAGCTAAAAAGAGAACAAGATCAAGCTCGTAAAATTGAAGCTGAAAGAAAAAGATTAGAAGAGCAGAAAAGGCTTGAAGAAGAAAAAGCAGAACAAGAAAGATTAGCAGAGTTAGAACGCGAACGCTTGGCAGAAGTCGCTCGTCAGGAGAAAATTGCAAAAATTAATAACAAAACCAAGAATGCATTTGGTAGCGGCTCGTCGAATGCGAGTTCACAAGGTAAAACATTCCCATCTGGCAATCAAGGTAAAACAAATGGCTCTCCCGACTCCAATAATTACACAGGCAGTGGGTTGGGTAATAAAGGTTATTCATTTGATCTAAAAGGACGAAACTCAATATCGATTCCTAAGCCAAAATACAACCTTCAGGAAAGTGGAAAGGTTGTGGTAGAAGTGACAGTTGATCGTAATGGAAAAGTGACTAGTGCGAGACCTGGTGTTTCTGGTTCTACAACTGCAAATATAACCCTTCTCGAAGCCGCAAAAAGAGCAGCCTTAAAAGCTACATTTAATTCGGATAGTAAAGCTCCAGCTTACCAAAGGGGAACAATTACTTATCATTTTCAATTGGATTAATTAAAGCTGTAATAAGCTAGCTCATCAATCTACTCCAATATCATCATGAATAAATCAAATACGCCTAAAAATTTGATTGAGGCGACAATAATCACGCCCAATAAAATATAACGAACGTATTGGGCTCCCCAACTCACAGCAAATCGGGTTCCAAACCAAGCTCCTATCATATTACCAAAACCAAGAATTAATCCGATTTTATAATCGACCTGATCGTTATAAATAAATACCACAAGAGCAAAAGCCGTATAAAGAAGGACTATAAATATTTTTATTGCATTGGCTTTAACCAGATTAAAACCGGCACCTAGAACTAAACCAGCCAATAAAAAAAAGCCCACTCCTGCTTGAATAAATCCGCCATAAAAACCGATAAAAAAGAAAATAATATATTGACTCAAACTGGGTCGCTTTCCCATTTTACCAACCTGTCCTTTTACCCAAGCATCTGGTTTATAAAGCACAATAAAAAAAAGAACAATAAGGATTGCACCAATAGTCTTTTCCATAATTTCCTCATTGATATTAACAGCAAAAGTTGCTCCTAAAATAGAACCTGCAATTGCAGGTAAAGCCAAACCTAAACCTTCTTTGTACTTGAATACTTTTTGCTGTTTAAAACTGGCAACGCCAACAATATTCTGCATAAAAATGGCAACACGCAAAGTTCCATTGGCAACAGTTGCAGGTAAACCTAAAAATATTAAAAGAGCTAAGATTAAGATAGATCCACTACCAGCCAGCACATTAATAAACCCAGCAAATACACCGGCTAAAACAACTAAAATATACGAATACCACTCCATAATAGATCCAATCAGTTAAAAACATGACCAAGGTATAAAAATAAAGGCCACCCAGTGGGTGGCCTTTAAAATATATCTGTAATTAATGATTACCAAGCAAAAATTGGACGCTCAGTCATCAATTCATTTACACGAGTTTTAACTGAAGCAATTACTTCTTCGTTATCGATATTAGAGATAACCTCATCAATCATTGCAACGATAATTGGCATCTCAGCTTCCTTAAGACCACGAGTTGTGATAGCAGGTGTACCGATACGAATACCAGAAGTAGAGAATGGAGAACGAGTATCAAATGGAACCATATTCTTGTTGATAGTGATATCAGCTTTTACTAATACATTTTCAACTTTCTTTCCAGTAATTTCTGGAAATTTAGAACGAAGGTCAACCAACATTGAGTGGTTATCAGTTCCGTTAGATACAACTTTATAACCAAGCTTAATGAACTCTTCAGCCATAACCTTAGCATTGCTTTGCATTTGAACTGCATAGTCTTTGTAGCTATCAGTTAAAGCTTCACCAAAAGCAACAGCTTTAGCAGCAATAACATGCTCCAAAGGACCACCTTGTTGTCCTGGGAATACAGCAAAATCTAATACTGCAGACATCATTTTAGTAACCCCTTTAGGCGTTTTAGCTCCAAATGGATTTTCAAAATCTTTTCCTACAATGATCAAACCACCACGAGGTCCACGAAGTGTTTTGTGAGTTGTTGTAGTACAAACGTGACAGTGAGGAACTGGGTTGCTTAATAATCCTTTTGCAATTAATCCTGCAGGGTGAGCAATATCAGCCATTAAAATAGCGCCTACTTTATCAGCGATTTCACGTAAACGAGGGAAATCCCAATCACGAGAATATGCAGAAGCACCAGCAACAATCATTTTAGGATTGTGCTCTAAAGCCAATTTTTCTACCTCATCATAATCAACCATTCCTGTTTCTTCACTTACGTGATAAGCAACAGGATTATAAAGATTACCTGAAAGGTTTACTGGAGAACCATGAGAAAGGTGACCACCATGAGCTAAATCTAATCCCAAGAAAGTATCACCAGGCTTCATACAAGCGTAAAATACTGCTGCATTTGCCTGAGCACCTGAGTGAGGCTGAACGTTAGCATACTCTGCACCAAATAATTCACAAGCTCTATCAATTGCCAACTGCTCAGTTTGATCTACAATCTGGCAACCACCATAATAACGCTTTCCAGGATATCCTTCAGCATACTTGTTAGTTAAACATGAACCCATAGCCTGCATTACCTGCTCACTTACGAAGTTCTCAGAAGCGATCAATTCGATTCCTTCTTTCTGACGATTGTGTTCTTGTCCAATCAGGTCGAAAATAAGAGTATCTCTTTCCATTGTTGTTGTTTTCTTTTGTTTTTATAATATCTGTCAGTGCTATTCTCTAAGTTAGATCCTAACAATTCATTAAAATCATAACCTAAATCAATTAAATAAAGAGTAATTAAATCGATTACAATTCATTGAGTTACAAGTTGTAATCACCTATTTAATGGCTAATTCATACCCCCAATTCAATTTTCCAAAAGTAGACATTTAGACCTATTAAAAAAATATTTATGACCTTTTTTACAATAGCTTTTAAATAATAGTTTAAAGTGTTAACAGCCAACACTTCTCACAACATGACTTTTATCATTTTTCTTACTAATTCCATTAATCCACTACACCACTATAAAAATAAAGTAATCGAGTTATTTACTACACTTATCTATTTTATGTAATTAATTGTTTCGTTTTTTGTACATTTAATTCCTTCTTAAAAAAGCTTATATTAATTACAGATAAAAAAGAATAAACACTGCTATGGAAACACTATCAGTACATCCTAAACCTCGCCCTATCCTTTTAACAGTACTTTGTGTTCTAACATTTATTGGAAGTGGCTTCGGTGTTTTCGGCAACCTTATGGCAATGTTCGCTGCTCCATTTCTAGAATTTTTTCAAGCATCTATGTTAGATGAAGCATATAACCAATTGGGAAATAATCCGGGTGACCAATTTGTAAAACAGGCTCTTGACATGGCTGTGTTAACAATTGATAATTTTCTTGGAATCACGCTCTCAAAATTTATTTTATATGCCATAAGTCTAACTGGTGCCATTATGATGTTTCAAATGAAGAAAATTGGTTTTTATCTATATATCGCAGCTCAAATAGGCTTCCTATTTATAGGACCTGTTTTCCTTGGATGGAATATGTTTGTAAGTACAGCGATGTTCTTTTCAGGCTTCTTCTCAATACTCTTTATTGCTTTATATGCGATAAATTTAAAGCATATGTCACAAACAAATTTTAAGTAAAAAACAATCAATTATATTAATTAACCCCAAACACACTAAATTAAAACCCATGGAAGAAACTATTTCTCAGGTTGTATTACCTAAAAAAAGACCAACATTTATTACAGTACTTTGTATCCTTTCTTTAATTGGAAGTGGAGGATTTGGTCTACTTCAACCGCTTTATCAATATGTTACATTTGAAGATTCTTATCCAGAAAAAGTCGCTCAAATAGAAGAAGGCTTAGAACAAATGGAAGAAGCTGGTATGGATTCTGGTTTCTTTTATGATATGGCTGCCAATGGTCGGTTAGCTCTTGAGAAAACAGCTGAAAATTTAGTGCCAATGACGGCTACAAACGTATTGTTTGCCCTATTAAGCTTAATGGGTATTTTCTTAATGTTTAAACTTAAAAAGAATGGATTCTATCTATACACAGTAGTTAATCTATTCTGGTTGCTTGTTCCTCTATATTTTATTGGAATTGAAATGGGAATGATGACCTTACTTTTCGGAGGAATAGTTACAATACTATTCATTGTTCTTTATGCTGTTAACTTAAAGCATATGGAGTAATTTCCGAGTTTATGTATACAAGAGAGGCTACCTTAGGGCAGCCTCTTTTCGTATCATCTAAATCGATTTTGATCGAATAACCATTAACTTATCCCTTGTCATTTCCTTCATCGAATAAGGAATTCCTCCTACGCCAATACCTGAAGAATCTCTTCCGCCAAAGGGCATCCAATCCACACGGAAAGCCGTATGATCATTTACCATTACAGCAGATGCATTTAACTGATTAACAGCACCAAGAGCCTTATCCATATCCTTTGTAAAGATTGATGCCTGAAAAGCTAGATCTAAGGAATTACTTCGATCAATTGCGTCTTGCAATTCGGAATAGGAATAAAGACAAACTACAGGTCCAAACACCTCTAGCTTAGAAACTTTTGATTCCTCCGAAGGATTTAATAATACTGTTGGTAAGAAACAAGTTTCCATACACTTGTGCCCACCACACATTAATGTCGCTCCTTCTTCCAAAGCTTCTTTCACCCACACATGAACCCTCTCTTGTTCCCAAGGGTCAATAAGCGGACCAACTTCAGTAAAAGGATCTAAGGGATCTCCAACCTTTATTGATTTTGCATAGGCCACCAACTTCTCACTGAATTCATCGATAATAGATTCGTGTATGTAAATTCTTTGAACAGAAACACAAACCTGACCTGCGTGATAAAAAGCGCCTTTCCCAAGTAATGAAACAGCCTCATCAATATCCGAATCTGGTTCAACAATAACTGGAGCCGATCCGCCGTGCTCCATAGCACAATGCGTTCCAGGAGCTAACTTCGATCTCAGGTTCCACCCCACCTCTGCCGAACCAATAAAAGAGAAATAGTTCACTCTATTATCCTTTACCATGGCTTCTGCATTCTCACGATTGCAAATCACGACCTCAGCCCAATCAGCCGGCAAACCAGCCTCTTTCATCATTTTAACCAGTTCAATAGCTGACATAGGTGTGCTACTGGCTGGCTTAATAATTACAGGACAACCTACAGCAAAAGCAGGTATAATTTGGTGAACCGCTAAGTTTAGTGGATGATTAAAAGCTGATATACTAAGAACAACGCCAATCGGTTCTGGCATGGTAAATGCCAGTCGATTTAAAGAAGCTGCAGTAGTTCCCATCGGAATCTGATCCCCTTTAATCTGACCAATATACTCTATGGCAAGTTGCACACCGTTGATCGCACGTAGTACTTCAACTTTACTATCTTGATAGGGTTTCCCTCCTTCTGATGCTGCGATTTTTGTTAATTCCTCAACTCGAGATTCCATCACCTTTTTAGTTCGCTCAAGAATAGCGATTCGCTCGTAAGGTTTTAACCAACGCGACCGGTCTTGAAAAAGCGCATGAGCTTTTGCCATTTTTTCTTCTATCGCTTGACTGTCCATCAAAGGTATTTCCTGAAGCAATCGACCATCGAATGGTGATTTTATTTTTATTTGGGTCATTTTATATGGTTTTGTCGATATATAGAATGTCAAAGTACAAGAATTTAAAACTAAAATCAATAAAAAAATTATATTCTTAATTGTATCAACGGCCAAATCGTCATTGCAATATTTTAGAAAAATGAATACGTTTAAGATACTTCAAACTTCTTACTACGATTTTCCTTTAAGGCATGATTATAGGAACAATGCTTATTCTCAACTAATTTAAAATTTTCATCGAATTTAAATGAAGGACATCCCGAACCACAATATTCTCCATAAACACATTCTTTACAATCCCCAACTAAATTCGTTTTGTCAAAATTTCGGTTCCAGGCGAAACTCTCAGGATCATTCCAAAGATCAGCAATACTTCTTTCGTAAACACTACCTGCTGAATAAAATGGATGACTTAAGGAAACACATGCCGTAAAATTACCGTTGGCCTTAATTGCAGCTGTCCGAATACCTGCCTGACAACCATCAACAAATGACATGATTCCCAAATCCTTGTTGTTATCTTTCGATCGTACTTCTATTTCCTTCGCGTTGTAATGTCCAATACAATCACCTAGGTTTATACTGAGAGGAGAGTCTTGATACCTTTCATACACAAAGTCAATTATCGTATCAATCTGAGAAGGGTCTAAAATAAGTTTATTCTCATTTATGCAAGAAGCTCCTTCAGGAACAGCTAATTGTAATTGCCACATATCAACTTTTTTCTCGCACAAAACAGCGTACATCTGTTCTAGCTGATTAATATTCAATTTATTTATAGCAGTGCTTATACCTACGTAAATACCTTCCTGCTTAAGCCTATCGAGAGCAGACATAATCCTTTTAAAGGAATTTGCCTGACGAACCTGGTCATGCGTTTCTTCTATACCATCTAGACTAATACAAACCCATCGCATTCCTGTTTCTTTAATTCGATCAATCATTTGTTCATCAAGGATCCAACCATTACTAATAATGCCTGTCGTTATGCCTGCATCACAAAGCTTTGAGGCAACATCTTCCCAAATATCGCTAAGCAGTACCTCGCCCCCAGACAATAAAATATCCTTAGGCTTTAACTCAATTAACTGATCACATATATCAAGAGCTTTCTCTCTTTTAAATCCTTTTACACCTGAATTTTCTCCAATATTATAGCAATGCAAACATTTAAAATTACATTTTTCTGTAAGTTCCCAAATAAATAAATTAGGGAAAGGAAGCTGACTATTCGAACTCATAATTTTAAAATTAAAAACCCTTCGCTTATTCTTAGCGAAGGGCATAAAGAACTCAAAATTTCTGTTATTTATTACAAATCTTAAAGAGACTAAGCAGGCCCTTTAAGTCCACCAGCACCAGGAGGATAAATAGGGTCTGGACCCGGTGGCGGCGGAGGAACAGGACCTACAAGCCCACCCGGTCCTTGTGGATACCCCGTATTGGGTCCTTGAGGTCCAGCGTAACCACCTTTAACATCTTTCAACTTTTCAAGCTTCAATCGATTTTCTCTTAAAGCCTCGATACTAATGTAATTGCTCATTTTGATTTTTTTTTATTATTTACGTATAAAACGAAACCTATACATGTCAAACTTACATTGTCCGATTATTTTCATCAAGAAAACCACACAGTATTTTAATCATAATAATGAATAATAACATGGAGTTTACAATAATACGATTCATTTAAAAATGACTAACAATATGGTAACAAAAACTTCATGACAACGCCTAATCCTCATAACTAAATACATTAACGCTATATGAGATCCTCAATTTAATGAAAACCGAACCAACACATTTACCAAACATAAGGTAGAATAAACCATACTCATGTATAATCTGAATATCCGGTGAGGATAACTAGCCAAAAGGAAACATTAAGATAGGAGATCTTTAAACCTGATGACAAACTATAAGGTCGAAAATAAGTTGTAGATGCAATTACCAAATTATAATATTTTTGGTCTCATTATCAGCAAGTATTATTTACTTTTGCACAAATTTTAGCTTTTACACTTATAGACCAAACCATATGCACTACCTAGCACAAAACTTAAAATATCTCCGCCTTAGAAAACGATTATCACAAACGAAACTTTCTTATAACATAGGTATTGGAGCTTCATCTATTTCAGCCTACGAAAAGCAAAGGTCGACACCTAAGCTTAATACGCTTCTTAAATTCACGAAATACTATAGCCGCACTTTAGACGAGCTAATTCATGATGATATAAGTGCTTTGGATAGGGAAAAACTGCAGGATACCAAAGGCGATAAACTTAGAATACTTCCAATAGTTGTAGATGAGCAAAATGAAGAGATGATTACTTTGGTGCCAGTAAAAGCTGCAGCGGGCTACTTAAATGGTTATTCTGACACAGAATTTATAAGTGAATTGCCCAATTTTAGAATGCCTTTTGCTGAGCTCTCAGAAAACAAAAGTTATCGTGCCTTTCAAATAGAAGGAGAAAGTATGCTCCCTATTCCTGCTGGCGCTTATATCATTTGCGAATATGTGCAAGACTGGGAACATATTAAAAATGGATCTTGCAATGTTGTTGTGAGTTCTGAAGATGGTGTCGTTTACAAACGAATCCAAAAAGATTTAAAGAATAATCAATTTATTCTTCACTCAGATAATTCGGAATATGCAAATTTCGAAATTAGCTTGAACCAAGTTCTGGAAGTATGGAAAGCATTGGGCTATGTCTGTTTTGATCTTCCAGAGACTGACACCCACTTATAAGCTCTTCACAATCAACAAATGAAGATTAGTAGAACATTTAGATTAAAATCAATCTAAATAAATTGTTTATTCTTAAAATTAGTTTACTTTCGCCCCAAATTAAATCCATTCTAAATAACTAGATTTGATAAAAAATGGGAAATACTGGAATCTCAACTAATCTTAAAGGCGTTTTATTCGCATGTGTAACTGCGTTCCTTTGGGGCTTTTTGCCTATCTTTTTAAAGATATCTCTTAAGTATCTAGATCCTAACTCTATTGTTTGGTTCCGATTTACTTTTGCTGGAGGTGCTCTCTTTATTTATTTTTTATTTACAGATCGAAAACAACTCCTGATATTAAAACGTCCTCCTGTTCTTCTCATAATAGCAGCATTAGGACTCGGTTTAAATTATATTGGATTCCTGCAGGGTATAAACTACACGACTCCAAGTAATGCTCAAATTATTATCCAAACAGGACCGATTCTTTTGGCCTTAGTTGGTTTTATCATTTTTAAGGAAAAATTAAATGCCAAACAAGTTGTCGGTTTTGCAATTGCTGGAATTGGGCTCATCTTGTTTTATCAAAACCAGTTAAAAGGCTTTCTTCACGATCCTCAAGCATTTAACAAAGGCTTTCTTTGGATTGAAATTGCGGCTTTAGCTTGGGTACTATATGCTGCCTTGCAAAAAAAGTTAGTCCAGAATCATCCTGCTCAAACATTAAATATGTGTCTTTATGGCCTACCAGCTATTCTTTACACGCCTGCTGCAGATTTTCCTGCTTTCGCTGAACTGAGTTTTCCAATTTGGTTAATTGTTATATTCCTTGGAGTAAACACCTTAGTGGCATATGGATCTCTAGCTTTTGCATTTAAATACACCGAAGCTTACAAAGTTAGTATCATTGTAACATTGAATCCCATTATTACCCTCATCACAATGGCTATTCTTTCGAGTATGAATGTACAATGGATTAAAACTGAAACTCTTGATATGGTTTCAATGATAGGTGCTGCATGTGTTATTGGAGGTGCTATAGTGGCAGTCTATTTTGCAAAGAAAAACACAAGCCCAGCTAAAGCCTAATACTCTATATCTAATTTCAATCAGTTATTTCAACTTCATTAAGAGGATCGATATGCAGCGTAGCGGAATAGCCATATTCCGCTGCTATTTGATTTTCAATATAATCTACAATCTCATGAGCCTCTCGAATGGACATATCGGGAGGTAAGCAGATGTGAAAGGTTATTTCGTTGTGATCACCATAGGAATGTACATGGAAATGGTGTGGTTTTAAATCTTCTGGGTAACAACGCTCACAAGTTAATTTAAGTTTCTCTATAATATCGTCTGAAGGACTTTCTCCTAATAAAGTATAAATAGAATCTCGAATAATTTCATAGGCTGCATATCCAATCAATAAAGCAACAATAAGACCTAATGCACCATCGAGCCACCAGAAATACTTGCCCAAGAAAATACCAATCAGAATTATTAATGACGAAATAGCATCGCTTCTATGGTGCCAGGCATCTGCTTTTAGAACCTTTGACTCCGCCTTTTTCGCGCCCCAAAAAGCAAACTGAGCCAATAACTCTTTTAAGACAACTGAGGTAATCATGACTATAATTGCCAAGCTTCCAAACATGGAACTTTCACGGTTTTTTAGGGCGTCGTAGGACTCCAATACAAAATCGAAAGCAACAAGCAGAAGCATTATACCAATTATAAAAGCGGCAATTAAATCAGCTCTACCATGACCAAATGGGTGATCTTTATCTGCAGGTTTTTTTGAGAATTTGGCGCCAAGCAATACAATAACCGAACTTAAACTATCCGACAAAGTATGCCAGGCATCAGCCATAATAGCAATAGAACCACTAACAATACCAGCCCAATATTTAAGTCCAAACAGCAAGATGTTAGCAATTATTGAAAGAACACCTTCAATAAAAGCTAAATTAGACTTATCCAGTTTTTTAAACATTTTACTCATTTGCTATACAGTTTGATCTCAATTTCAAATCGCATTCATCAATTTAGGCATCAAATCTTTTGTCTACACTATGTAGAGTCGAACTTGCAAGTTTGGTTCCCTCTTCCTTATCGATATAAAAATCAATTCGTCCGAGAGCAATTCCGGCCCACCCCACTTGATTAATGACAACTTCCTTTCCTTCTAAATTACGAACTCGAGCTGCCGTTTCCAAAAGAGTATGAGAATGTCCACCTAAAATGATATCGATACCACTGGTTTCTTTAGCCAATTTCATATCACACATGCCCCCGGTATTACTCTCGTATCCAATATGAGATAAACAGACAACAAGATCGCAATGCTCCTTTTCTTTTAGAATCTTAACCATTTTCTCGGCCATAAAAATGGGATCGATATATTCGACTCCTTCACAGTTTTTACTTGAAACTAATCCTTCAAGCTCGACACCTAAACCAAAAATTCCAATCTTTACATTTCCCTTATTAAAGATCTTATATGGTTGAACCGTTCCTTCTAGTACTGTGCCCGTAAAATCGTAATTTGAATTAATAAATGGAAAAGTCATGTGTTTCATCTGCGATGAAATCCCTACCAATCCATTATCAAATTCATGGTTCCCAATAGTTCCGGCATCATATCCCATCTTAGACATCAACTTCAATTCTACTTCACCATTATAAAAATTGAAATAAGGAGTCCCTTGGTAAATATCTCCACAATCAAGCAATAAGGTATGCTCTTCTTCAGCTCTAATCTTTTTCACTAAAGCATTTAAACGTGCAAAGCCACCCAACCCCGGATGTTTAGGATCGGTCTCAGGAAAAGGATCAATATGGCTGTGCATATCATTTGTATGCAAAAGGGTAATTTTAGTTAACTTATTTTTGGCTGCTTGTGTAGGCAAAGAATACCCACCTAGACCTAAAAACAAACCTCCCATACCCAGCTTCTTAAAGAAATCTCTTCTACTGCTCATAGTAAATCCTCCCATCTAATTCTGATTTGATACCAATTCCTGACTTATATAAAACTTTTGCATGCTGAATGATTGATTCACGTAGTTTCAGGTGCATATGTCTAAAATTTTCTCTTTTTTCAAAAGAATTCATGCCATCTCCACCATTAACAAGATAGTCGATACTAATTATATGATATAGCTTATTCAAGTCCAGTGGCTTTCCTGCAATTCTAACATTAATTGCCTGATCGCCTTTTATCCCCATTTTAATACCAGAAACACCTTCGCCATCTCTTACAGCTAAATATTTCAAGACATTCTGCAAATCAGAACCTTTCATCCCGATAATAACCAGTTTATTCTCAAAAGGTAAAAGTTCAAATAGTTTTCCTGTCGAAATATCTCCTTTAGGAAGGCTAGTTCGCAAACCTCCATTATTAATAATGGATAAATCGACACCATGACCAAGCTTATTCTCTTGGCAGTATTTATTCCCAATTTCAAGCATAGCATCAGCTATGTAATTACTTAAAAGAGATTCTGGTCTACCAGATACCATGGCCTCATTAGTCACAGAAACCAACTGATTCATCTGAGAATCAAGACCTACTTTATAATGATTAATCAAATTTGAGAAAGCCGTATCCTGAAGAGCTCGTTGATCCAGACTTGAATCTATGCTAAAGTTAGAATCGAATACTCCTGCTTGTTGCGGAGTTTGAGAACTGCAAGCCATTGCCATAATTAAGCAAGCGGCCCACAATAACCTGTTTAGGTGTTTTTGCATCCTTGAAAAAAATAAAATACTTAAATATCTTTTATAGGAAGCAAAAATAGAAAATCATTCTGAATGAACGAATGAAATAAGCTAATTCCTTATACTAAAAATCAAATGTTAATTGAATGATCTCATTAGGCTTTATTTGGTTAGAAATTCCCACCCCAAGAAGCCGCACGCTATCTGTCAACTCAAGCTGATCAAGTAAGTTGTCAGACAATTCAATAAGCTCCTCATAATCTGTAATTTCATTCAAAACCGTTCTAGAACGTGTTATTTGTTCAAAATTGCTATACTTAATTTTTAAGCTAATTGTTCTTCCTTTAAATTTCGTCCGCTGTAATCGACGATGAAGATCGAATATTGCTTCTTCTAAACGTTTCTTAAGCGCTTCCTTATTTCTTACATCATCAAGAAAAGTATTCTCTGTACTTACCGATTTCCTTATCCTATTCGGATTTACTTCCCTATTATCAATACCTCGGGCAATATTGTAATAGTAAGCTCCATTTTTACCAAACAGTCGAGTTAATTCCAATAAGGAACGCTTCTTTAGATCCTTACCATGAAAAATGCCGATTTTATGCATTTTATCTGCAGTCACCTTACCCACACCAAAAAACTTTTCAATACTCAGTTTCTCGATAAAGGACTCCACCATTTTGGGTTTTATCACAAACAAGCCATCTGGCTTTTGATAATCAGACGCTATTTTTGCCAAAAATTTATTTACCGAAATACCTGCCGAAGCTGTTAAACCTGTTTCATTCTTTATTCTAAGTCTGATCTCTTCTGCTATCGCAGTGGCAGAAGGCAATCCCTTCTTATTGTGACTCACATCAAGAAAAGCCTCATCAATTGAAAGTGGTTCAACCAAATCAGTAAACTCATGAAAAATGGCCATAATCTGGTCCGATATTTCCTTGTAGCGAGAATGGCGGGATTTTACAAAAATCAGATGTGGACAACGTTTCAAAGCTGTTTTTGAAGGCATAGCAGAACGCACACCAAATTTTCTGGCCTCGTAACTGGCCGCTGCAACAACCCCTCTATCTCCACCACCACCAACTGCAATAGCTTTTCCTTTCAATTCAGGATTATCTTTCTGCTCCACGGAAGCAAAAAAAGCATCCATATCAATATGAATTATTTTTCTGACTACATCTTCACTCATAATGGCTGCAAGATCTGAATTATTCGAGCTATTTTCAATATTATTATTTCAATTTCTTAATTTTGCATGATATTATTTAGGTCTAAACGATTTAATCCGTTTACTTTCATTCTCTATCACAGCCAATAAAAACATTTAAGTGTCACAAATAAAAGATCTTACTTCAGGGAATATATTCTCTCAAATACTTAAACTAGCTATCCCAATTATTGGAACTTCATTTGTTCAAATGGCGTACAATATGACTGATATGGCCTGGCTTGGTCGTGTAGGAAGCGAAACTGTAAGTGCTGTGGGAATAGCTCTTTACTTAGTCTGGTTAGGATCTTCACTCATGTTCATTACAAAAATTGGAGCCGAGGTTTGTATCTCTCAATCAATCGGACGTAAAAATTTGGAAGATGCAAAAGAGTTCACTCGAAACGCGTTCGGTTTATCTTTCCTTATTGCCATTGGTTTTGGATTCTTAGTCTGGCTATTTACTGGGCCAATTGTCAATCTCTTTCAAATCGAAAGCGATTTTGTGAATCGAACAGCCTTTACATACCTAAGAATTGTAGCTATTGGTATGCCCTTCACTTTTTCTAACATTACCCTCTCCGGAATATATAATGGAACGGGTAATACTAAAGTGCCTTTCTATGTCAATACTGTGGGCTTAATTTTGAATATGATTCTTGATCCAATTCTAATTTTTGGATGGGGCAGTATTCCTGCAATGGGCGCTGAAGGAGCAGGCATAGCAACCGTTGTTTCTCAGATTCTGGTATTTGCTTTGTTTATAGCACTCCTAAAAGGGAGAAACAACCCTCTAAATACCAAACACTATTTAGGTAAACTCAAAAAGCAATTTTTAAAACCCATAAGCAAAATTGGAGGTCCTGTCGCTCTCCAATCAGCTTGTTTTGCTTTACTTGCTATGTTGCTTGCACGGGTTATGAATAATATTGCTAATGGAAACAGTATCCCATTTTCGGTACAATCGATAGGTGCACAAGTTGAGGCACTTTCGTGGATGACAGCCTTAGGATTTTCGTCTGCTTTAGGTACTTTTACAGGGCAAAATTATGGCGCCAAACGTTGGGATCGAATCCAAAAAGGCTTTTTTATTACACTTGGTATCGCTTCTATTCTAGGGCTGATCAGTACGGCCTTATTCTACTTTCTTGGAGCTGAAGTTTTCAGCTTATTCATTAAACAAAGTGAACCTGAAGTTTTAAAAATGGGGATCGTTTATTTAATGATTCTAAGCTTCTCTCAGGTTTTTATGAGTATTGAAATTACGGCAACTGGAGCATTCAATGGTGTTGGGAAAGCTATGCCTCCAACAATAATTGGTATAATAGGAAATATTCTGCGTATACCCTTTGCTTATATTCTAGCCTATACTCTTGTTGACATTTTACCCCTGTTTTCAGAATACATTCATCAAAACTCAGTCCCTGTAACTGGTGTTTGGTGGGGCATTACCTTAACGAGTATCTTAAAAGGTTGTTTCCTCTTTTTCGGATTTATCATTTTATTGATTCGTCATCCTGAAAACGATCAGGAACTACCATTTCAGAAAAGATGGATCAACTTATTGCCAAATAGATTAAGACAACAAGCTGTGGTATCGCCTCCCATAGATTTGAACAAAAATAAGGAAACAGAGACCAATGTATAAAAGGGATCAAGTATCATCCAATATCATATTTCACCATGCTGAAAAGAGAAATTAAACTAACAGAAGATGGTTCTCATACCATATACATTCCAGAGCTCAACGAACATTACCACTCTACGCATGGTGCTATTCAAGAAGCCATTCACGTCTATATAAACGCTGGTTTAAACTTTTCAGATAAAAACCCAATCCGCTTATTAGAGATTGGTTTTGGGACAGGGCTTAACGCATACCTAACTCTGGCTGAAGCCGAAAAAAATAACAGATCTATAGTTTACCATAGCCTCGAGCGCTATCCTGTAGAAAAAGAACAACTAGAAATCCTTAACTATCCCGATTTAATTGATTTTGAGAATCAGAATTTATTCAAAAAACTACATGAAGCTGAGTGGAATGTATCTGTTGAGGTTTCTGAAAATTTCAAACTCAAAAAAATAAATGATGATTTAAAAAAGATCAATTTCTCTGATAAATATGACCTTATTTATTTCGATGCCTTTGCTCCTGAAATTCAACCAGAATTATGGACGCATGAAATATTTAAAAAACTTTATTCCTGTTTAAACCCTAATGCAATACTCCTTACATATTGCTCAAAAGGCATTGTGAAAAGAGCGCTTCGTGCATCAGGATTTGAAGTTAAAAGATTAGCTGGTCCTCCTGGTAAGCATCATATTTTAAGAGCCTCGAAAATTGAGAATTTCGACTTTGATAATTATGTTGAGAACATTTGAAAAAAAATCTTAAAAAACAAGACCTTTTATCGCATTCTTAGAGAAAACTATTAACTTAGGGCTTTGTTTTTTCAACAAGACATAATTGTCTGAAAAACAATAAAATAACAAAATATTGATATTTCTCAAATCCAATGAAGATCAATTTCTACTGCAATTATTTTAGTATCTGCATTTTGGAAATTCTGATTCATTTTTGAGATAAATAAATTTGAATAGATGAAATATACTGAAGAACAAGATAAGGTAAGCTATTGCCTTGGTTTAAGCATTGCAAGCAATTTAATTACATCAGGTGTTAAGACAATAAGCACTGAACCATTTGTTGAAGCTCTTGATGCTGCTTTTAATGGTAAAATGCCAGAATTATCTCCAGAAGAAGCGAATGGAATTCTACAGGAATTTTTCGGTAAAATGCAAGAAGAGCAAGCTGGTAAAGCTATTGGTGAAGGAAAGAAATTCCTTGAAGATAACAAGAAAAATGAAGGTGTTGTTGAACTAGAAAGTGGTTTACAATATCAGGTTATTACTAAAGGTAACGGCGAAACACCTAAAGCGACTGATAGCGTTAAGTGTCACTACCACGGAACATTAATTAACGGAACTGTTTTCGATAGTTCAGTTGATCGTGGTGAGCCTGCTACATTCCCTGTAAATGGTGTTATTGCTGGATGGGTTGAAGCACTTCAATTGATGCCAATGGGATCGAAATGGAAATTATTTGTTCCTTCGAACCTAGCTTATGGTGAGCAAGGTGCTGGTAACCTAATCGGCCCACACACAACTCTTATTTTCGAAGTAGAGTTATTAGAGATCGTATAATTTTTTACAGATAAACTAAATACCCAAAACATGAAATTAAAAGCATTAACTCTAGCATTAGGGCTAGGCGTATTCGCATTTAGCTCTTGCGACAAGAAAGTAGATACTAACATGGCTTTGAACACAACTGTGGATTCTGTAAGCTATAGTATCGGTGCTAGTTTCGGTGGAAACTTACTACAAAACAGCTTAAACGAAGTTAATCAAGATGCTCTTTTAGCTGGTTTAAATGCCGCTTTAGCTCAAGAAGATTTAAGAATTGAACCTCGTGCTGGTGGCGCAATTATCAATAAGTTTATTAAAGAACTTAAAGAAAAAGCTGCTGAAGAAAACATTGCTATTGGAAAGAAATTTCTTGAAGAGAACAAAGGAAAAGAAGGTGTTGTAACAACTGAAAGCGGACTTCAATATAAAATCTTAACTGCTGGTACTGGAGCAATCCCTACTAAAGAGCAGGAAGTAAAAGTTCACTACCGTGGAACAACTCTTGATGGTAAAGAATTTGATTCTTCATACAAGCGTAAAGAGCCTGCAACATTCTTACCGACTCGTGTAATTAAAGGATGGACTGAAGCTCTTACATTGATGCCTGTTGGTTCTAAGTGGGAACTTTATATTCCTTCTGATTTAGCATATGGTGCTCGTGGAGCAGGTGCTAATATCGGACCAAACTCGACTTTAATTTTCGAAGTAGAGCTTCTTGAAATTGTAGACAAAACAGCTACTGCTAAGAAATAATTTCTTAATCAAGATTGAACATTAGAGAATCAGTTTCAACTGATTTCTATTAAAACATTCCCTTTTCGATTTATTTCGGAAAGGGATTTTTTTTCCCTTTTGCGAGTACAATTCTTTTCTTAGCTTTGTAAGCTAATTGGAAACGAAAAACTTCATTTAAGATATAGGGTTAAACAAGATGAAAAAACCAGTCTTTTTTCATTAAGTCAACTCATAATCAAAGTATAAAGAAGAGAGTCTATTTTGATTATTTTTTGTCTGACAAAGATATTTTGAAAGAAAATGAGTACTTTCAGTCTTCAATTTTAAAATATAAATTAATAAAAATCAAAGATATGTTACAAGCAGAAATTCATACAGCAAAAGGTCTAATGAAGGTGGAATTCTTCGAGAAAGATGCACCAACTACAGTTCAAAACTTTGTTACTCTTTCAGAAAAGGGATTCTATGATGGTTTAAATTTTCACCGTGTGATTCCTAACTTTGTGATTCAAGGCGGATGTCCTGATGGAACTGGTGCTGGCGGACCTGGCCATACAATCAAGTGTGAATTAACTGGTGATAACCAATTTCACGATAGAGGTGTTCTTTCTATGGCTCACGCTGGAAGAAACACTGGTGGATCTCAGTTCTTCATTTGCCATAGTCGCGAAAATACAGCTCACTTAGACCGTCAGCATACTTGTTTCGGAAAAGTAATCGAAGGTCTTGAAGTAATCGACCAAATCAAAGGTGGTGATGAAATCGAGAAAATCGTAATCATTAGAGAGTAATTATTACTCAAAAACATTTACAATAATCAAAATTAGTAAACACTTACTAAGCAAAAGATATTTATATGAATTTTGAAATTAGCGGTAAGGTTATCCTTAAAGAGGATACGCAACAAATCAGCGATCGTTTTAAGAAAAGAGAATTTGTAATTGAGGTTGAAAATGAAAGAAATTCTGATTGGAATGACTTCATTAAATTTCAATTAACTCAAGATCGTTGCGATTTATTAGAGACTGTTTCTGTTGACGAAAACATTAAGGTTTCTTTCAATATTAAAGGTAGAAAATGGGAAAAAGATGGGAAAGTAAACTACTTTTCAAATCTTGAAGCTTGGAGAATTGAAAAAATGCAAGCGGCAGCTGCTGCCGAAATGCCAGAATTCAATGCTGCTGATATGCCTCCAGCACCAGAAGAAGATGATCTTCCTTTCTAGGAATCCAATACGCATAAAAAATGCTGTCGAATATTCGACAGCATTTTTTTTTGTGCTTTATAAATAAGTCTGCTAAGACTGTTGCAGCATCTTTTTAGCTAGGTTGTCAAACACAACTAAAGATAAACCTGCGATCATAATAATATAAACAATAGCAGGTAGATTAAGCATGCGATCGACTACCCCTATTAATAAATCGTGGATTGGTTGAATTAAAACAGCATTCGCTTGTTTAATCAGTGGGTTCTCCCACGATGCCACAATACTGTGTACATCAGTTCCTAAAAGAATGACGATTGCCAATAATACAATACCAATTATAATCAGTAAACGCTTAAGTGGCATTTTCTTTTTCACACTTACTGAGTTAACCAGCCAGTCTTGCATTACATCGTCCATCACATTTTTTGTGAAATCAGTCGATGGCTCTTCAAGCTCAACATCACTCAATAATTTCTTAATAAATTCGTCTTTATAAATATCGTCTTTTTGCATCTGTTCTAAGTTTAATCAATTAGAAAAAGCAAGTTTGTTTGTTAGTATAAATTGATATCCTTCTTTTTAAAGAATTGTTTTTAGCTCCTTATCTAAAAACAGCTCTAAGATACCGTATAATTTCTTACGAGATCGATGCAATTTAACTTTTACATTGGCTGTACTTAAGCCCGTAATCTCACTGACCTCATCAATAGAATTCTCTTCCAAATAAAAAAGATTAATGATTGTTTTTTCATCCCCTCCCATTTTTTCAAGAGCTCTATTAATATAGACTTTCTGTTCTTCATTGGTTAGAGACTGTAAAGCCGATTGCGTCGATTTCACATTTACCGAAGCATTATAATCATCATCAATTGAAACCTGATCTAATTTTTTTTTTCGCATCTTCGAAATAGATGCATTATATATAATTCGATATAACCAAGTCGAAAATTTAGATTCACCTTTATAAGAATCTAAAGCCTGATATGCTTTTAAAAAAGCATCTTGCGTTATTTCCTCAGCATCTTCCCTATTACCAATTATTTGCATCGCAATATTAAAAGCCATTTTTTTATGGCGATCAACCAAATAGGCATATGCTCCAACATCACCATTCCTTATTTTCTGTATGTAATAGCTATCCTTACTCGACTTCATGTTCTAATATTTAGAAACTAGATTAACAAACTAGTTCAGGATGATTTCGTTCCCACACATTCTACCCACAATACAATAGACTGCAAAAAGGTGTTTAATGTTGCATCTTTTCCGAATCATCTATTATTTAGACGCACCAAATAGATATTGGTTACAGATAAAAAGACACAAAATTTAAGAAACACAACAATTTAATGATTAACAACATGATAGAAGGTCAAAATAAAAAACTTTATTTTATTTGTAACCCTTTTGTAAAACATGGCGTCATAAAGTTGAAAGCAAAAAACATGAAGCTTTCACTTACAACTAAGAAAAAATATAACACAAAAATTTAAAACTTATATTATGGATATCACAGGAGTCGTAGCAATCATCTCAGTATTTGGATTTATTCCAGTAGTCGTATTTCTAGTTCACCGTCATCGTGAAAGAAAAGCTTTAATTGAAAAAGGCCTTAGTTCAGAAATATTAGAAAGCGCAACTAAAGATCGAACTCACGAGAGTTTAAAATATGGAATCTTATTAGTCGGCTTAGCCATTGGAATTTTGGTTGGAAATATGCTTGATGAATATACTCGAATGAGTGAAGAAGTGTCTTATTTCTCAATGATCTTTTTATTCGGAGGACTAGCTTTACTCACATTCTACAAGCTTTCTAAAAAAGATAAAGAATAAACCCTTAAAGATTTAAGCTGTTTTTCTACAAAAAATGCACTCATTAATTTGAGTGCATTTTTTTATGTCTTGAGGTTTACAATTACTCCCCAATTGTGAACTTGATCATTCTTTCAGCCGCTTTTTGACAAACCGGACAGAATTCATCTTTGTTATTAGTTTTCATTTTACAATCCATAACGGGAGAATAAATTCCTTTACTCATATAACCACCACCTTCGAAAAGACCTAGCGTATTTTCATATTCTTTAGTTCTAGGTGTTGGTGTTACAACTCCCTCTTCTATCATCGATTTCCACTTAGAATTAAAATCAACTAAAGTTGTGATATTAGGCTCCCAAGGCTCTACTTTTAGATTGTAAAAATCCTCAACGCCAACCGCATCAGAATAGTACTCATCTGCTAAACCAACAAATCCATGCCCAAACTCGTGACTAGCTACTTCTTTGGATAATTTATGGTCAGACGAAACAATGGTGTAACAATTATAAATACCTGCACCACCATATTTTTCAGTATTAATTAAAACGAAAATATGATCATATGGTACATTAGCAGCAATATCATGCATGCTTTTCAAATCAGAAGTCGTTAGGTAACGCTCAGAATCAAAAGTATAGAAATGAGAATTCAAAACGGTATTTTTGTAGATATGCTTCCCTGGAATATCAGCACCCGACTCTTCAGATACAGACTCAAGGGCGTAAATATTAAAACGATCTGCATAAGTCTTAAAAGGTTCTACATTTAACACATACCCAGCGACACGTTTTACATCTGCTCTAAATTTCCCCATTTCCTCCAGAGTGTATCCTTCTGCTACAAAAGCAATATCGATACTTTTATCTGCTGTACCATGACCCATTATTTTTGAAGAGGTCACTTTCATGGCTTCTTCTTCTAATATAAAGTAATTAGCCGGATCAATTTCATATTCGAATAACTGTACAAAAACGCCGTCTCTATTTCTATAATCAATTACAAACTGGGCTTTATTCTTTGGAAAAGGCATCACATTTACCTGATAATAGGATCTATCTAATGTTTTAGCCTCAGGCGTCGCTTGCCACTCCTGGAACAAAGAGCCAAAACCTCGCGAATAAATTAAAGTCCCAGATGCTTTGTCAACTAATTTAAATCGATAATTCCCATAATTAAACGTATCTACTAAATTCTTAGTTGTTCCTCCCCAAAAAGCTTCTTTTTTCAAATTCTGAAGAAATACAGTTTGCTCTTTGGCATTACCTCCTAAAAGATAATCCACTCGTAAGGTTTTATTCTCGAAATAAGTATCGAAATCAACTGAGGCAAAACTCAAGTTTGTTGCTAAAACCAGTAATGTTAAAACTGATGTAAAAGATCGTATCATGATTTAAATTTTAAGGTTACTACAAAGATAACGGAATCTTGTATTCAAAAAATGATGTTTTTCAGCTCATCAAATCATTTTTAATATTGGGTACTCCCTCGCCAGTTTCTTTTTAATAAACCGATTCAATATATTTGTTCATATATTAAATACATTATATGAAGAGGCGTTTATACAAAACGGCTCACATTTTAGATAAAAAACATGAAAGAACTACTTGGAGCTCATTTAAGAGATTGGTTAATAGATCAAGGTATTGCTGAAAATTTTGCTATTATTCTTCAATCGACAATTGCTGTAGTTATTGTATTAATTCTAGCTTGGCTTTCAGATGTCATTTCAAGAAAAATTTTAATTACAGTTATTACCAAACTTGTAAGAAAAACGAAAACACACTGGGATGATATTCTTTTAGAAAGAAAAGTTTTTAATAAAATCTCCCATTTTGCTCCCGCTCTAATAATTAACATTAGTGCCGGTATGATCTCTCATGAAGCAACTGGCCAATTCATACAACAGGCGACACATATTTACATGATTATTTTGACTGTAATACTTGTTGACTCATTCTTTAGTGCTACCAATGATATTTACAACACACTTCCTGTAAGCAGAACTCGCCCCATTAAAGGTTACATACAAATTGTCAAGATCTTTTTCTATGTCATGGGATGTATCTCTATTGTTGGTATTCTTATAGATAAAACGCCGATCTATATTTTAGGAACAATGGGTGCCTTCGCTGCCGTTCTTATCTTGGTATTTAAAGACACCATATTAGGCTTTGTCGCTTCCATACAACTCTCAGCCAACAAAATGGTGAGCATTGGTGATTGGATCAGTATGCCATCAAAAAATGCAGATGGAACCGTTATCGATATCAGTTTAAATACCGTAAAAGTTCAAAACTGGGATAAAACCATTAGTACAATTCCTACATACGCATTGGTTTCAGAGTCTTTCAATAATTGGAAAGGCATGGAGGAATCAGGCGGAAGAAGAATCAAACGTCATGTTAACATCGATGTAAAATCAATTCATTTCCTATCTGATGATGAGATTAAGACAGCTGAGAATATCAAACTCATCACTCAATATATTCAAGAGAAAAAAGAAGAAATTAAACAAGCAAACCCCAAAAACGAAATTCCTGTCAACCAAAAACGTATTACTAATGTAGGTGTCTTTAGAAAATACATTGAGGCTTATCTTCAAAATCATCCAAAAATCCATAATGACATGACTTTTTTGGTTCGTCAACTGCAACCCACAACCAAAGGACTCCCAATTGAGATTTACGTTTTCTCGAATGATTTAGAGTGGGCGAACTATGAAGCCATACAAGCTGATATTTTCGATCACATTTTAGCTATCGTTCCTGAGTTTAATCTTAAAGTATTCCAAAATCCTACTGGAGATGATTTTAATAAGTTAGTAGAATAAAAATATGCACAAACTATTCAAGAAAGTAAGCTTCTTCAAATCATTAGGTTGGTTTGGAAATATTATTCTTAGCATTGGTGTTATCCCTCAGGTTGTACAAACCTGGGAAACCAAAGATGTTAGTAGTTTCAACTGGTCTTTTCTATTGATGTGGGCCTTTGGTGTCCTTTTCACCTTCATTTACATTCTAGAAGGAGATTTAAAATCAGGTAATCGTCAATATCCTCTTTGGCTCAATTATTTAGTTAATATTGTAGCCACATTCTATCTTTGCTATGCCAAAATAGTATATAGCTAAAATTAGTCGCATTCAAACTTAAGAGCCGTAATGGTCGTAAATCAATCTTGTCCTAAATAATTGTAACAATTGGGCTTTCAGCCCAAACCCGACTTCATTTGTTCATCAAGTGATAATTTCAATTATTTTCCGCTTCACTCCAATTCTTGTCTTGAAACAAGAAACGAAGGAAAGAAATTCCAGGCTTAGCCTTTAAAAAAGCGTTATGGGGTATTTGGCTGGGTAAAAATCCAGTGGATAAAAAACTAAAAGCACGACTACTCAAAAAGCAACCGAGCATATAATCATTCAATAATGATTCACGCCAAAATTATTCAAAAAAAAATCTGTAAATCATTAAATTGATTTAGAAATATTATCCTCAATATTGGGATAACACTCCAAATTCTGCAAACATGGGGAACCACAAGACATAAACAGTTTCAACAGGCCTTCTATCTAAAGCTGAGCCTTTAATGTACTGTTTACTTTCATTTTTATTTTATAGGATAATTTAACATCTGGCCATCGCCAACACTTCCTTTGGCCAGAATATTTGATTAATATTGCAGTCGTTTTAGATGTCGTGCTACTCTAAAATCATTTGTAACCAAAGATTATTCTTAAAAAATTACCCCATCCCAGTTATATTTCTTTGCTAAAATTCAAAATGTATGAAAAAATTAATGATGCCAATCATTTTTGCATTCTTATGCCTAAATACCATGGCAAATGATTACTATGAAACGTTTCCTCAAAACATGAGACTAAAAAGCCAAGGACTTGAACTTAAAGGAACAGGAACTCGTGTTAAAATGTTGATGGACATGTATACACTTGGCTTGTATGTTAAAGATGTCAATATGGATGCTAGTCCTATTGTTTCAGACAACAAGGCTTCAGTTATTCGTCTCTCCATTATTTCGAGATTCGTTACACCCGAAAAGTTAATAAAAGCTATTCAAGTAGGGTTTGAAAGGTCTACACTAGGAAATACGGCACCTATTCAAGCTGGAATAGATATTATTGCAGCTCTCGTACGTCATAATGGGATCGACAAAAAAGATATCTTTCAGTTCGCATATCACCCTGATACAGGTACAACTGTTTCAAAAAATGGGAAACATCTTGCAAACATCGAAGGATATGAGTTTAAAAAAGCACTTTGGGGGGTTTGGTTTGGATCAGATCCAATCGATAAAAAACTAAAAGCAAGACTATTCAAAAATTAAACGAATACCTACTTATTTAAAGCGCAATCAATTCCTGATTGCGCTTTTTTATTCCCTAAAAAAACGTATTTACAAATAAATTTCTAACTTAGTCGCAACTACTAAAACAGAATACACTTAAAATAAGTGTTAATTCACACTCTCATCTAACTGACTTTAAGGGGAATTCCTTAAGGTTTTTTTATGCGCTCTACTCTATAGTTCGTACAAAAAGAAAAATGAAGATGAAAAAATATTCAAAGATTGTTGGCTCAGGAAGCTATATTCCTGAAATTGAAGTTAAAAACGAAGATTTCCTACAAAACACATTTTATAATGCTGATGGTAGTTCAAATGGATCTACAACATCTGAAGTTCTAGAAAAATTCTATAGCATTACGGGGATTGAGGAAAGACGTTATGCAAATGAAAATCAGAAAGCATCAGACTTAGCCTATATCGCAGCAAGTAGAGCAATCGAATCATCAGGAATAGATAAAGAAAGTCTTGATTATATTCTAGTGGCTCACAACTTTGGTGATGTTTCAGCCAACACCGTTGCCCCACAGATTATGCCAAGTTTGGCCGCGCGAGTGAAACATTTACTCAAAATCGAAAATCCTAAAACAGTAGCTTACGATATTCTTTTCGGATGTCCAGGCTGGGTACAAGCCATGATTCAGGCCAACTACTTTCTTAAATCAGGCGATGCCAAGCGTGTCATGGTAATTGGTTCCGAAACACTTTCGAGAGTTTGCGATCCGCACGACAGAGATAGTATGATTTACTCTGATGGGGCTGGTGCAACTATTCTAGAAGCTGTGGATAGTGAGAGCGATACAGGTATATTGTCTCATTGTGTTCGTACAGATACCTTAAACGAAGCCTATTTATTGTGGTCTGGAGCATCGCACAATCCTGATTTTAAAAACAGAGACCGAGATTTCTACATTAAAATGCATGGACATAAAATTTATGAGTATGTGATTTCCAATGTGCCCCAACTTGTAAAGGAATGTATCGAAAAAGCAGGGCTGGGATTAAAAGACATTAAAAAAGTACTGATTCATCAAGCCAATGAAAAAATGGATGAAGCCATTGCAAAACGCTTATTCAGATTATATGGCGAACGCCAAGTGCCTGATGATATTATGCCTATGATTATTAAGAAAATGGGAAATAACTCCGTTGCGACTGTACCTATCCTGTACGATATGATTGCCAAAGGTGAACTTGAAGGGCATCATTTCTCGAAAGGTGATCATGTGGTATTTGCATCCGTTGGAGCAGGCATGAGTATTAACGCTTTTGTTTATCAATTTTAAAACCCGTCAAAAATCCAATGTATCCCGAGAGCCTCAAGAATGAGGCTCTTACTCATTAAACATGTCGCTGCAGTGTGCAGCATCGTTTCAACAAGCGGCGAAAGCTCCCTGCAGTGTGCAGCATGGTTTCAACAAGTCGGCGAAAGCTTCCTGCAGTGTGCAGCATGGTTTCGACAAGTGGCGAAAGTTTCCTGCGAATCTATTCAATGAACTGTGTCACCTTTATAATTTTCTTTACCTAAACAGAAGCTGAGGGGACAATGCATTTTCCTAAAACTAAGCGCCCCTTTTTGTAATCATTCTAAACTCAGATTTCTAAAGACCCAAGCAAAGAAATTAGTCTATCTTAACGCGTGAATTTTAAAAGAATTAAAACCTTTAATCCCCGCCGTTCATGAATTCTCTTTTCGATTTTTCAATACTTTTTTGTTTGTTAAGTTCAGTCGCTTTTATTGCCATATTTCTGTACAGCACTTATATTTTTTATATCGAAAATGAAAAAAGGGCAGCCTTTCGTGCCTTGCTTATTGGCCTACTCCTACCAATCCCTTATTTTATAGCCTGGTATTACAGTTTCAATATATTGGCATTGATACTTTTTGCAGACTTAATATTAACAGGTCTACTTTTTCTTTATCCCTTCAAAACATCGAAAAAAATCTGTGATGATATTCCATTGACTAAAATCGATGAGAGAAATGTAATGTTCTCGAGAAACGAATTAGTTATTGGAAGCGATCATTACAAAGAATACTACGCTAAAAATCCGGAGAAAGAAGAGCTGGACAATCTATTCAGAAAAGAAGCAGGTTTGTGCTCAGAAAAGTCCTTATTCAATCATACCTTCGCTTTTGCAGCGGCACATGCTAGTTTTTTCACTATCGGACAATTTAAAAAAGCGGTAGATGGACAAGTAAATTCACCTCGTAAAGAAACCAGTTCTAATGAGATGAGTGCTTTCTTAAAAGCCTGGGGAAAGAAGCTCGGAGCTTTAGATATTGGCTTCTGCGAACTAAAAGACTATCATTTGTATTCTCACAAGGGACGTGGGGAAGAGTACGGAAATGAAGTGCATAATACGCACTCACATGCCATCGCTTTTACAGTTGAGATGACAGAAGAAATGGTTAAAGCGGCTCCCCAATCATCCATTGTAATGGAATCGGCACAACAGTATCTCGATTCAGGTCGTATAGCGATTCAAATAGCTGAATTCCTGCGCCATTTAGGATATTCTGCACGTGCACACATCGATGGAAATTATCAAGTTGTTTGCCCATTGGTTGCTCGTGATTCGGGTTTAGGTGAAATTGGCCGAATGGGCTTACTCATGACACCCCAGCAAGGTCCCAGAGTTCGATTGGGCGTTGTCACAACAGAATTTCCATTAAATACAGAAGACCGAAAAAAATTGAATTACATGCTCGACTTCTGCCTTCATTGTAAAAAATGTGCCGACGTCTGTCCAAGTAAATCCATATCATCAGATCATCCTAAAATGGTTGATGGCATTAAAAGATGGCAAATCAATTCAGAATCGTGCTTCACCTACTGGTGCAAAGCTGGCACCGATTGTGGACGCTGTATGGCGACTTGCCCCTACTCACATCCAGACAATTTACTGCACAATGCCATTCGATTGGGAATTAAATATTCACCACTATTCAGACGCATTGCAGCCCCACTTGATGATTTCTTTTATGGACGCAAACCCAAATCGAAGAAACTGCCTAAATGGATAAATTAAGCTGTTGATTTTTGGAAACACCCATTTTTTCAAAACAACTCTTTGGGCAAAACCCTGCGGGTCGGGCTATCCGCACTCGCTCTTTGTAAAAAAAGAAAAAACAAAGGAGCTCAAACAAAAGCTACTATCCCTTTTGCAGGTGCATCTACACAAAACTAGAACTCTGATGATGTGATGATGTGATGATGTGATGATGTGATGATGTGATGATGTGATGATGTGATGATGTGATGATGTGATGATGTGATGATGTGATGATGTGATGATGTGATGATGTGATGATGTGGAAAATAAAAAATCATCCTTCTAATATCGCACCTTTACCCTTACTTTTTCTGATCGCCAACAAACCAATAAAAGTTAAAAATCCATTAAGCATCAGTAGTTCGAAACCTAATTTGAAACCAAACCACTCCATGGAATTTTGAGAGAAAAAATAACACAGGATTGGTGCAATAAGAGTTACTACAGGGACCCATTTATCTTTAACTTGAGTCTTTGTGAACAGACCAAAAGCATATAAACCCAGCAAAGGGCCATAAGTATATCCGGCAACGGTGAATATGGCCGAAATAACCGAATCGTCATTTATAGCACGGAAAATAAGAATCACAACAAGTAAAATAAATGAGAATAGGAGATGCGAACGAAAACGTAGCTTTTTGGTTCTGGCTTCGTCATTCTCATCGGCACCCAAGATATCAACAGTGAAAGAAGTTGTTAGTGAAGTAAGAGCCGAATCGGCACTTGAATAGGCTGCAGCCATTAAACCAACCAGAAAGAAAAGCCCAACCACTGGCCCTAGGTGCTGCGTGGCCAGCATAGGAAATAGATCATCACCACGCTCAGGAATAGCAATACCTTGATGTTGTGCGAATATCATTAGTAAAGCTCCAAGCATCAAGAATAATAAGTTGGCTGGAATAAATGCAAAGCCATACCAATACATATTTTTCTTTGCCTCACCCAAATTCTTACAACTCAAATTCTTCTGCATCATATCCTGATCAAGCCCAGTCATCACAATAGTGATAAAAGCACCTGTGAAAAATTGTTTCAAAAAATGCTGCTTACTAGCCCAATCGTTAAATTCAAACACTTTGCCATATTCACTTTCTCGAATGGTACTTAGTGTACTTGCCATATTCAGATCAAGCTTATCCATAATCAAATAAATACTGATTCCAACAGAAAGTAACATAAACAAGGTTTGTAGACTATCGGTCCAAATAATAGTCTTAATTCCCCCTTTAAATGTATAAAGCCATATCAACATTATTGTGATTAAAACTGTGAGAGCAAAGGGAACACCCCAAGCATCAAACACCGTTATTTGAAGCACATTTGCCATTAAGAACAAACGAAACGAAGCCCCAATTGTTCTTGAAAGTAAAAAGAACGAAGCCCCCGTTTTATAAGACACGATACCAAATCGACCTTTCAAATAAGTGTAAATTGATGTCAGATTCAAACGGTAATAGAGCGGTAAAAGAATATTGGCAACAACAATATAACCCAACATATAGCCCAAAACCATTTGCATGTAGGAAAATTCAGTCGATTTTACCCATCCAGGAACAGAAATAAAAGTAACACCTGAAAGTGATGCTCCAATCATTCCAAATGCCACAACGTACCATGGCGATTGTTTATTACCCAGGAAAAATGATTTATTATCAGCTTTTCGACTCGTGAAATAAGAAATGCTTAATAAAAGAATGAAGTAGCCAACAACGACAAGAATGATATTTAAAGGGGACATAAATCTTATTTAAAAGTAAGTCTCAAAAATAGAAATTATTATCATCATAAGCCTAAGGGTATATCTAAATTTAACCAGAGAGAGGGTGTTTCACAAATCAGTATATCATGGAATAAAACGAAAAATACCTACCTTTGAACTAAGGATATACATCCTTCCAATTGATTACCTCGACTAGATATAAATCATGAATTACGACAATTTTCCATCCAAATTATTAGAGAATGCTGTTTCTGAATTCTCTAAGCTACCAGGAATAGGACGAAAAACGGCCCTTAGGCTTGTACTAAACCTCCTAAACCAAAATAAAGAAGAAGTCAGAAAATTCGGAAATACAATCATACAGCTGCGCGAAGAAGTAAAACATTGTAAATCGTGTTTTAATATTTCAGATACCGATATTTGCGATATTTGTATCAACCCTAAACGAGATAAAACAACCATTTGTGTTGTTGAAAGCATTCGTGATGTGATGTCGATAGAACGAACCCAACAATACAATGGAATCTATCATGTATTGGGAGGAGTTATTTCTCCAATGGATGGAATTGGCCCAAGTGACCTACGCATACAACCCTTAATTGAGAAGGCTGAAACCGAAGAATTAACAGAAATTATTTTAGCATTGAGCACCACAATGGAAGGCGACACAACCAATTTCTATTTGTATAAAAAGTTGAAACCCCATCAGGTTTCTGTTACAACAATAGCTCGGGGTGTATCCATTGGCGATGAACTGGAATATACCGATGAAATCACACTCGGACGTTCACTTCTCAATAGAATGCCATTTGATAAAAGTTTATAATCGTCTATTTCCTAATTATTGAGTTTGTAAAAAGCGATATATTTCAAATAGAAATCTTAACTTGAGGGATGAAAATCATAATCTTATGATATAGATAAAATCAATTGCAAATTAAGCAAAGAAGATATACTTCACTAATAAGACATACTTGTCTTTTACTCTTTTTTAATTAAATTTGTATTCTATTTAGACTAAATAAACAAACTCAAAATCAATATGGCAAAATACGAAATCTTTCTTCCAGCAATGGGCGAAGGCATCATCGAAGCTACGGTTACGAAGCTATTAAAAAAAGAAGGCGATACAATTGAAGAAGAAGATTCAATTATGGAAATCGCAACCGATAAGGTTGACTCTGAAATCCCATCTCCTGCTAGTGGAATTATTGCTAAAATATTATTCGAAGAAGGTGATGTGCCTAAAGTGGGTGATTTAGTTGCCATTGTTACTACTGAGGGAGAAAGTGTTAGTGATACATCAGCTGCTATTCCTGCAGAGGAAGCTCCATTAGAGAGCAAAAAACCAAAAATTACTACCGTCGCAGAAGCCCCTATTGAAAGTGAGCCAGTAAAAGCAAAAACTGAAAATGGGAATTTCATTTCGCCACTTGTTCGCACTATTGCCAAAACAGAAAATATCACAAACGAGGAACTAAGTACAATTGCCGGTTCTGGAGAAGCTAAACGTATTACCAAAAAAGATATCCTAAAATATATCGAAGATCGTAAAGCTGCACCTGCTACAAAACCTGTTGCTGCTCCTATTCCTACTGCTGTGACACCTCAAGTCAGTGCACCTGCACATAGTTCATATGAAGGCCAAAATGTTGAGATTATTGAAATGGATCGAATGAGAAAGTTAATTTCTCAGCACATGACCAATTCTTTACAAGTATCAGCTCATGTAACCTCATTCATCGATGTAGATGTTACTCCAATTGTACAATGGAGAGATAAAGTAAAAAATGATTTCTTAAAAAAATATAACCAGAAGCTGACTTATACACCCATCTTTGTTGATGCCGCTTGTAAGGCAATTCAAGATTACCCTTTAATTAATGTTTCGGTTGATGGCGATAAAATTATCAAGAAAAATTTTGTGAATATTGGAATGGCTACAGCTCTACCAAACGGTAACCTAATTGTTCCAGTTATTAAAGATGCTAATGAGAAAAACTTAATTGGCTTGAGCAAGTCGGTTAACGATTTAGCAAACCGTGGCAGAACCAATCAATTAAAGCCTGATGACATTCAAGGGAGCACATTCACAATCACAAACTTAGGCGCTTTTGGCAGCACAACAGGCACACCAATTATCAATCAGCCTGAAGTTGCAATTCTTGCAGTTGGTGCCATTAAGAAAAAGCCTGCAGTAATTGAAACGCCTCAAGGGGATACCATTGGAATCAGACATATTATGGTTCTTTCATTATCCTATGATCACAGAGTGGTTGACGGTGGTTTAGGGGGTATGTTCTTAAAGAGAGTCGCTGAAAATCTAGAAAATTTCGATACAAGTCAATTGCTCTAAAACATGTTAGAATTATTGGTTCCAAAAACAGAACATAAAATTAGTATCAAAAGAAAACGCAGATCATGATTTCTGCGTTTTTTTTATGCAAAAAAATCAAAGTTTTTTATATCTTGCAATGTTCAGTGGCGGTAAAACCTATCACGACTGTTATATGTGTTTAATTTTATCAATGTTACTCATAGCTACCCAATGAATTTAAGGGGGATAATTAATTATTTTCCTCATTAAATCATAGCATTTTTTGAGTCTCAAAAATTTTAATCAAACACAATCTTCTCATTTTCTATGATAACTAATCATCTATGATGTTTAAGCATATGTCAACGTTGAACTCTGGTGTTCAAAAAAAAACGCTCACTCAACTTTTAAGAACCTTTTTGTTCTTTATAATTTTAGCAATTGGAGTTAACACCAGTTTTGCTATTAACCCCTCAGCATCAGCCGACAAAACGAATAAGCGTAAGAAGACTAAAATGGCAAAGACCTATTTTGCCAACAAAAATTACGGTCAAGCAGCTCCAATTTTATACGAATTATTACGTCTCGATAGAAAGAATGCAGAGTTCAATAATATGTTAGGCGTTTGTTATTTCAATCTAGAATCTGAAAAAGAAAAATCAACAGAATACCTTGAAAAAGCAATTCGTTACACAAAATCGAAAAATAATATCCCGCTTCCCTATTATTACAACTTAGGTAAGTCATATCATATTAATTACCAATTTAAAAAGGCAATCAGAACTTTTAACAACCTTCTAAATTTGGTTCCGCAACAAGATGTTGACTATATAGCTAATATTGAACATGAAATTCAAATCTGTAAAAATGCTATTTATTTAACGGAACACCCAGTCAACATTAAAGTTGAAAACCTAGGAGATCTAATTAACACGGAATATGCAGAGCATAGTCCGGGAGTAACAGCTGACGAAAAAACGATGGTTTTTACATCGCGTCGAAATGGTACAGGTAGTAAAGTTGATAAAGACGGACAATTTTTCGAAGATATTTATATTTCTCATCACGTTAATGGTGCTTGGACAAAACCGAAAGGTATTAATGTGCTAAATACTAAAGATCATGATGCCTCTATTTCTATCTCCGCTGATGGGCAAGAAATTTACGTATATAAAGCAGGTTACTACAGTAATAAAAAATCGAATGGTGGTGATATCTATGTGAGTAAGCTAAATGGTAAAGTTTGGACTAGACCTCAAAAATTACACTCTGATATCAACTCGTCAAGCAAGGAAAGTCATATTTCAGTTTCAGCAGATGGTCGAACAATCTATTTTTCAAGTAATCGCCCAGGTGGTTATGGTAAAATGGATATTTATAGTGTCAAAAAACTACCTAATGGGAAATGGGGACCTGCGCAAAATCTAGGTCCAAACATTAATACAAAATACGACGATGAAGCTCCTTTTATCCACCACGATGGAACAAGTCTTTTCTTTAGCTCGAAAGGACATAATACGATGGGAGGCTTCGATATATTTAAATCTACTTTCGAGAATGACCAATGGAGTAAGCCAACAAATATTGGTTTTCCAATCAATTCAACAAAAGAAGATATCTATTACACCCCTACTGCCGATGGGAAACGAGCTTATATGGCTTCCTATAGAAAAGGATCTGTAGGTAGAGCTGATATCTTTAGAATACAAACACCAGAAGTAGAAAACACAGGTTTATTTGTTCTAAAAGGAAGGTTGATTAATACCAAGGGGCAACCTGTAGGACAAGCTCGAATTAAGATAAGCCTTGATAATAAAACGGTCGGATTATATCATCCGAATTCAGCATCAGGTAAGTTTCTATTCATTATTAAAGCTGGTAGACAATACGATATAGAAATTCATTCAAAAGGTTACAGACCGATGCGAACTGTAATGAATATACCAGCAGAATATGCTAATAAGGAAAATCACAGTGTTATTACACTTCTTCCACTTCCATTACATCGTGAAGATGAAGAAGATTACCCAGAAATAACCAATCTTATTGACTTTGATAAGAGTAACATTAAGACACCTGAAAATATAAAAGTTCAGAAACTTAATGTCAAACCAAAGGCTATTATCAAGAAGAAAATTCCTATTGTAACACCAACGATAAAAGCTCCTAAAAAGAAAATATCAGCACTAGCACCTATATATTTTACAATTGAGCTAGGTTCTTCGGTTAAAAGCACTCTTGAAAAATACAACTCAATTCCTGGAGTTGAAGAAATTAAGAATCCTGAAAATAGTCTGTCATATATACATGGCAGGTATGAGGTATATTCAGATGCTGTTAAGGCTAAACAAGAGTTTACGAAGAAAGGCCACGAGAAGGCCAAGATTCGAATGATTCAGAATAACAAAATTATTAAAGAGCTTAAAAAGGAAGAGAATTATTACACCATTCAAATTCTAGCTCTTCAAATTCCAATGGAAACGGGATTATTAAATTACCTTGACAATGTCAAGATTTTCCAAGGCACTGATGGCTTAAGCAGGTATACTTTTAAGAAATTTAAGACTTTGGCTTCTGCAAGACAAGAATTAAATCGATTAATTCGCATTGGTTATTGGGATTCATTTATCCGAACTGTTATCAATGGTCAACTTATTTATCCTAAGTTGAATTTCCCAATAAGTACGGCTTACACCATTCAATTAATGTCTCTTAAGAAAATTAAACCTGTATCTCATTTCAAAAATTTAAAAGGGGTTAATGTTTATAGAGATGCTAAAAACATTTACAGATATACATATAAAATTTTCCCTTCTAAAGCAGAAGCTCAATTAGCTTTAGGTGAAGTTCTGAAAAAGAATTACTGGGATGCCTTTGTTCGTCCGGCATATTGGGGAGAAAAAATTCTTTTCTCTAATTTCCGAACTCACAAACAAAATAAGTTCACCATTCAAATCATGGCTTTAAACCATCCAAAGTCTCTGAATTTTTTCAACAACTTACCTACCTATAGGTTAAATATGAATAAAGGGAAAGATGGTTTATCGAGATATACATATGGTGCTTTCGAAAGTAAAAAAGACGAAAAAATCTATCTGGATATTGTATTTAAAAAAGGTTATTACGATGCCTTCACAAGAACAATAAAATGGTATAATAAAAACTAAAGGCATCTTAAAAACAAATGCAAATTCTGGAAAATAATTCAATACGTCTGAGGGCTTTAGAGCCAGAAGATTTAAAACTCCTTTATAGGTGGGAAAACGATTCAGAGATCTGGGAGGTGAGTCATTGTCAAAAGCCTTTTTCTCTTTTTGTACTAAAGCAATATCTTGAAAGCTCACATCTTGATATTTATGAGAGTAAACAACTTAGATTAGTCATTGAACTGAAGAAGAATGATGAAGCGATTGGTTTAATAGACTTATTCGACTTTGATCCTTTTCACAATAGAGCAGGTATTGGTATACTTTTACACAATAAAATGCTTCGTCAAAAAGGCTACGCAAGTGAAGCATTGGAAACATTAATAAACTATTGTTTCAACAGCTTACAACTGCATCAGCTCTTTTGTAATATTACTACTTGCAATCAAAATAGTATCGATCTATTTTGCTCTAAGAGTTTCGAAATTACTGGCACTAAGAAACAATGGATTAAAAGTCAAGAAGGATGGAAAGATGAACACTTTCTTCAATTAATCAATCCTAAAAAATAAACTATAGAATACAAAAAGTCCTGCAATAGCAGGACTTTTTGTATTCTATTTAATTGACGTTAAAATCTAACTATTCTACAATAATTACCTCGTCGAATATTTCAATTTTATCACCTGGACGAATCTTTGCGCGTTTACGATACTCAACCTCTCCATTACGAATAACCTGTCCATCTTCTACAAAGATTTTAGCTTGTGCGCCACTCTCACTAATACTCAATGCTTTTATCAATTTTATTAGTTCAATATATTCTGTATCAATCTTGAAGTTAATCATAGCCTAAAAGGTAAATTGGTAATTAATAATTTAATGGACAAAGGTATTCTTTTCCAAAGATTAATGAAAGAATAAATAAGCAATACCAATTGCGGCTATAATACCAGCAAAATCGGCAATTAAACCACATGTAATAGCATAACGCGTATTCTTAATACCAACAGCACCAAAATAAACTGCAATAATATAAAAAGTTGTATCAGTGGCACCTTGCAAAACAGAAGTCATTCGCCCAACAAAGCTATCAGCTCCATATTGAGTCATGGCATCAACCATCATACCGCGAGCACCTGAACCACTCAATGGTTTCATTAGTGCTGTGGGTAAAGCAGGAATAAAGTCGCCATTTACGCCCAACAAAACACATAATTTCTCCACCGATTGAATCAACATATCCATTGCTCCTGATGCTCTAAAAACACCAATTGCAACTAGTATCGCTATCAAGTACGGTATAATCTTAATGGCAATATTAAAACCATCCTTTGCGCCCTCAATAAAACTTTCATAAACATTAACCTTACGGATAAAAGCAAGCAAAATAAAAGCAATAATTACTGAAAAGAGAAAGACATTACTCACCACTCTTGAAATTATAGCTATTTGTTCCTTTTCAATACTGGAAAAATATATGATAATGGCCACTATAAAAGCGGTCATACCTCCTAAGTACATCAAAATAACCTTATCCCACAACTTAATCTTCTGCATTACAGAAACTGCTATTAAGCCTGTGATTGTTGAAAAATAAGTAGCCAATAATATGGGTATAAAAATATCTGATGGATTTACTGCTCCCAATTGAGCTCTGTATACCATGATCGAAATTGGTATAATAGTCAAGCCCGAAGTATTTAAAACCAGAAACATGATCTGAGCATTCGAAGCACGATCTTTTACAGGGTTCGCTTCTTGCATTTGAGTCATGGCTTTCAGCCCCATTGGCGTTGCAGCATTATCCAGACCAAGCATATTGGCTGCCAAATTCATCATAATAGATCCATGGGCAGGATGATCTTTAGGCAATTCAGGAAATAAACGATTAAAGAAAGGGCCTATCAAGCGAGAAAAGACCTTAATAATACCACCTTTTTCTCCAATTTTCATGATACCCAACCACAGAGTAAGAACACCTGTTAAGCCAAGAGAAATGTCAAAACCTGTTTTTGCCATGTCAAAAGTTGAATTAATCATGGCTGGAAAGACCTCCATATCGCCAAAGAAAATCAACTTTATCAAACCAACTACAAAAGCCAGAACAAAAAAGAAAACCCAAATATAATTTAATGCCATATGTTTTATTTTACTTCAATGCTTTTTTTCAAACTCTTTAATTTCTCTTTTACTTGTGCATTCTTAGGCTTGATTTTAAGTCCTTTTTGATAATAAAATTTTGCCACAGAAAGATTTCCTGAATCAAAAGCATCATCTCCCTTTTTTAATAAAGAATTAAACTCGACATCTAATAATTCTTGTTTATTAGATTCTATTGCTTGAACTATTGATTCTAACTTATCATCGACCACACTTCTGTCAGTTGCTAAAGGCATGGCCTTTTTAAAATAATGACGTGCAACAGAATAATTCTTTTTAGCAAATTCCTTATCTCCTAAGCTCATCATTTTTTCGTACTCTACACGCTCTTTCTCTGATTTAAAAGTCGATTTCAACTTCTCGACTTCAGCCAGTTTCTCTCTTACAAATTCACGATCGAACAAAGCTAAAGCCTTTTTATAATAAGCTTTTGCCTTACCTAAATATTTTTCTTTAATCGCTCTAGCACCCTTATCTAAAAAAGCCTTATATTCTTGCTCTTTCTTCTTTAATAAATTATCTCCAAAAGAACTGGAATTGTTAACTAATATGTTTTCCTCTTTTGACTGAACATTCGCTTTTAAAAGTTCTGCAATTTCTTTCAGTTTAGAACTAACATACGAATCTTCCGGCTTAATCTTTTGCGCCAATTTATAATGATGTTTCGCAAAGGTGTAGGCTTCTTTTTTGAAGTGTGCATCTGCTACAGCAAGTGTTTCATTAAATTCATTTTCTACTTTTTTATTCTTTCTATCCAACTTAGCCTGTTTAGCTAAAGAATTCTCGATTAGCGCTATCTGACTCTTAGGATATACCTCTTTTGATTTTAATTTAAGAGCCAACAAGTACTCATCTTTAGCTAATTTAAATTTTTGTTGCGAAAACAATTTATCAGCCTTTCCAATATAAGCCTGATATTCATTTAAAAGCGCCAATCGGTTTTCCTCATTTAACCTCTTCACTTCCAATTTCTCCTTCACCAGATCTATTTGTTTTAACACATAAGCATCCGTTCTAACAATCTGTATTGCGGCCTCATACTTATCTAAAGCATCAGTATACTTTTTATTCTTAAATAATTTATCAGCTTCATTTACAAACGATCGAAATCGCTTATCTAAAACAGCTTTTTTCTTTAATGACAACGCTTCAGCCTTTTCCAAAGCCTCTTTTTCAGCAATTAAATTCTTAATTTTTAATAATTGCGCTGTGGCATATACATCTCCCTTTTTAATACTTAAGGCTTGGGTGTAATTTGAAGTGGCACCCTTGAAGTTTTCAATATTCAACGCAGAATCTCCCAAAGAAATAGCTTTTGAATATTTCTCTTCAAGTAACTGATTTGCTTTTTTGTCTTTCAGCTTTTTATCTGCTAATTCTGCTATTTTAACCAAAGCCTGGTTTGCAATCTTAATTTGTTCTTTAGGATAAGTTTCCTTGGATTTTAAATTCAAAGCTGATTGATAATTAATTATTGCCGTTTTATAATCTTCAGATTTAAATTCAGTATCGGCTTGCCTAATTGAAGCTTCATACTTTTCATTAAGAAGCTTTTTATCAGCCAAAATTTTTGCCTGATTCGCCATAAAACCTTCAATCTTTATTAATTGATCCTTAGGATAAACTTCATTCGGTTTAAGAGTTAATGCATCGGTATAATTCTGTTTTGCTAAAACGTACTCCCGCGCTTTAAACTTCTTATCTCCAGAGCGAACAAACTGCTTATATTTATCATCGATCTCCTTCTCTTTTGCCTTGTTTGCGGCTAATTCTTTTTCTCTCGCAATGCTTGCATTTATTTCTTCAATTTGTAAGCGCGGATATGTTTCTTCAGAATCTAACTCAAGAGCTTTTTCATAAGACGCGATTGCTTTCGAATAATCTTTATTATTAAAATAAGCATCAGCAAGTTTTATAATTCTATCGTATTCAGCTTTTTTAGCTTTCTTTTCTGCTACTAACTTGGCATTCGCCGCTGACAATTGTTTTAAATAAGCCAGTTTTTCATTTATAAGCTCAACCTGTTTTTTGGGGTAAACTTCATCTCGTTTTACTTTAAGAGCAGCCCAATAATGTGTTTTTGCTGTTTCATACTCCTTTAATTCAAATGCCTCATCTGCAGAGGTAATTATAGCTTGATATTTATCGTTCAAGGCTTTTTCTGCCAAGAGCCTCTTTGCTTTATTTTTTAATTCCAGCTCAAGCTTCTTAATCTTTAATAGTTGTTCTTTAGGATATTTTTCAGATGATTTAAGGCTGATTGCGGAATTATAATTCACCTTGGCTTGTTCATAATTAGCACCTGTAAAATCCTTATCTGCAAGTAGAATCAAAGCATTATATTTTTCGTCCAATATACGCTTCGCTTCAAGCTCATCCTTATGACTCAATAGGAAATTATCAATTTTAGATATCTGGTCCTTGGGGTAAACTTCTTCAGGTTTAAGCTTTAATGCCTCAATAAAAAATGTTTTCGATTCGATATAATTCTTCTTTTGGAGTTCACTATTACCTCTTTTTATGGCTAGATTAAACTCAGAATTTATACGAGCTTGTTCTGCTAAATAAGCTTGCTGCTTCAATTTAGTTTCTCTCTCAATACGTTTCAGTTCATCTTCAATTTCTTTTTGAAATGAAAGATCGATCTCAATCAAATCTGTCTCATTATTATACATGATCATACCAATAGGTTGATCAAAGACAGACAAATCGATTCCTGAGAAATGTCGAAATAATTCTATTGAAAATTTACACGGAGGAAAGCGACTATCTCTCTCTAAAACATCTTGGGGTACATAAGTAGAAATACTAATGCGTTTTGTAACGAATTCTGGTTTCGAAAATTCAAAAATATAATCATATCCAAAGTCTAGTTGGTATGAGAATTTACCATTCTTCGAAATATTTCTTACACTCTCTTGTTGAGAATCTTTATATAAGGTAACAGTTACATTATTTAGGTCTCCCCCATTAATTGTTACATTCCCTTTTACTGCACACTTTTCTTGGGCAAAACAATGTCCCGAAAAAAGGATGAATAAAAATAAACTGATATACTTTAAAATAATAGTCTTCATTTATTGAGTATGATTTTATTACAGCATTTATATGATGGCAACAATCCCTATTTTAATTATTAAACAAAAATATAGAAATATAACCAGCATTTCTATTGTTCCAATTTTTGTCTGAGACTTCAAGCCACAAAGTCTAAAATTAATAACGGATGAATAGTAATAAAATTATCATATTGATTCAAAAATAACATGCAAACCGTCCACATACCAAATTTCTTTATATAATATATTAAGCAAAAATGTTATTATTTTTTCTTTATAGATTGGTAATTTGCTGCAATCAAATTTTGCAAATAAATCAAAATTCACTTTTCTAATTCACCAGAAGGTTTTTAATCTTAAAAATCTGTTCATTAGGATAAGACTCTGTAGGTTTTAAACTAAGAGCTTTAGTATATAAAAGTCTAGCATTGATATAGTTCTTCTTCTTAAACTCACCATCCCCCTCTTTAATAGCATTATTGAATTCGATATCTATAGTCGCCTGTTCTGCTAAATAAACTTCTTGTCTTAAATTCACTTCTTCGCTAATTCTTTTAAGTTCAGCCTTTATTTCCGACCGAAATGACAAATCTGTTTCAATCAAATCAGACTCTTTATTATACCTGATCATACCAATTGATTGATCAAATACGGATAAGTCGATACCCGGAAAGAACCGAAATAGTTCTATTGAAAATATACAAGGAGGAAACCAACTATCTTTCTCCAAAATCTCATGAGGAACATCGGTTGAGACACTAACACGTTTAGTTACAAAATTCTTTTTAGAGAACTCAAAAATATAATTGAAACCAAAATCAAGTTGAAATGAGAACTTCCCATTTCTTTCAATACGCTTTACACTGTCAAACTCGTTGTTTTTATGTAGGATAACTTTCACATCATTAAGATCTCCTCCATTAATTGTCACATTCCCTTTGACGACACACTTATTCTGAGCTAGACCATTAGTTATAAGAAGAACAAATACAATTGGCAATAACATAAAACACTTATATTCAAGAATCTTAACTCTCATTAAATCAATTTTATTAGGCTTGGATTTGATATTTAATTACTTGATAGAATTTCAAGTTTAGAAACAAAAATAGAAAAATATAAACAGCATTATAAAGTTCAGAAGTTTGGATGTAGTCTTTAATGTATAAAATCATTAAATAAATAACGCTCTTACTTAAATAAGAGCATATCTATAAGTATCTTAAAACATAAGACAAAGATTATTTCGTTCATAAAAAAATCCTGAAAATCATTGTAGATTCTCAGGATATTTCGAAAATATTAAATAGTTAAATTTAAATAATGTCTATTTTAATTGTTTAAAATTTCAACAAGAACTTCTGCATTTTTAACTTTCAAAATCTGATCACGCTCACTCAAGCACAAGCTCTCTTTTGTTAGCTCTCCCGAAACATTATAATATCTGGCCATTTTCGATAATAGGCCCACTTTACAAAAGTCGTAATTAGCAAACTCACTAATTGCAAAAGCTCGATTAGAATGTTTTTCTTGCAAATCTCGATTTCCTTCTTCAAAATAAATTTCTGCTAACATGCTTTTAAAGAAAATCTGTAATGGATACGATTTTCTACCAATTAAACTATCATTACAGAACTCTAATTCCTGAATTTGATTTGATGACAACTTCATTCCTAGCTTATTTTGAGCGATAAGCTTGTATGCCCCTAATAATTTATGATTTGAAAAATGAGTTTTAACATTTAACTGATCGTAGAACAATTCGGCATCCTCAATCAACTGAATAACTTTATGATATGATTTCATATAGAATAAAGCATTACAAACTAACACTTCAAATTCACCACTCCAACTTTCATATTTACCTCCAACTTGACAATATGCCATCTGGCGATAATAAAAAACTTTAAACAACTCGATATCATTACTCTTACCTGACAGATGATTATAAAACAAAATACCTGTCAAACGTAAAGCAATAGAATAGGCAGAACAATCTGAATTCGGTTCTGTATCTGACAGTAATTTATAATATTTATCTGATAAATCTTGCTCTAAAGACATCAATGATGTCATCAACAACAAACTTAATGACTTAATTCTGATTGACTGATCCTCGTTAGTTTCCGATATAATCTCAACAACTTTGGTATAAGGAGCAGACAAACGATTCAGATTACCCGATAAGGCAAACATATACTCTACAGAGCGAGCTCCTGAAGCATATGTCTTAATTAAATCTATTTTACTATCATCCATATTCGTGATAATAGTAGTTAGAACATCTGTTACAGCACTGCTGGTCAAAGTTTCTTCACTAAGATCAAAAAAGTGAGACAATGCTTCATAGTCCTCAGCTTCAACAGCAATACTAAAAAGCTGTGCTATTAATCGATCTTTTAGCTCAAAATCTTGATAGTCACGTTCAATTTGTTGAAACAATTTAAAATTAATGCCTTGATTTAGCTCTATTAATTCCTTTACTAATAAGATCTCAAAAATTTGTTCATTATAAATCTTAACAAATTTACAGTAACCATTGTATTCATTCACCGAAATGAATTCAGATATGAATCCATAACTTAACATTTCTTCATATGCATAGTAATAATTCCCAGCTGTTTTAAGGTGGATTGGGAATAATGACTTCAGCTCTGTTTTTTTAACAGAGTGTGAATCTTTACCAAATTTTTGAATCGTTAAAATGGCTCTTAAGATGTCTATTTTCTCTTCGGAATAACGCGAATAGTAAATCTTATTCTTTAAGAATTCATTTATTAGTTTATAACCATTGTTGTGACTATTCTTCACATTAGGAGAATAGGTCTTCACAAACAATTCCAGAAAGAATGGATTAGATATTGTATTTCGTTGATAATAGTCTAAATTCTCAACCTTTAACTCATAGAAAAATTGCTGATTAATGGTTTCATCTAGGACATACTGAATTTCAAATCCATTTAATGGAGGAAAGTTCCTTTTATCTTGCTGATTAATATCTAAATCAATCTCATACCAAGCCTCTAACAAACTCGTTTCTCTTTGAATAAAAGGTATGGCAAATTTTTCCCAAGTTGAAGTTCTCGCTGTTATAATCAACTTCATATGTTGGGACTCCTGATGATTTGCTACAAATTGGTTTAATTGTAAAAATAACCTTTCCAATTTGGTGTTGTCATAGCTAACTTCATCTAAAGCATCTAGAATCAAAATTATTTTCCCTTCACATGCTTTAGGCTTATCGATAAAATATTTTAAACATGATTTAGATTTGAAATTCAATTGCTCCTCAAGCCATCGCTCAAGCATAAAATCGTTATTCAAACAATTGATCATGAAGGTCGCGTTAAAAAATAAGATCACATCTTTGCTAGATGTATCTTTAATTTTATTCTCATACCATTTTGCAAGCATTGTCGATTTTCCTGCACCTCCAGGGGCTACAAAACTAAGAGCCATTTTATCTGAATGAAGAAAATTACTTATTCTATTTTCACTTATTTTTCTCGTCGCAGCTGATTTTAAAGGGATACCCGATTGGCTCTTAATCAAATTATATGCGTCGTTACTCAACTCACATGCTCTTTCACGGAAAGCTTGCCAGCTGATAACAGAGTTATCTTCAACCTTTTCTTCTAATATATAATTCGATTGAAAATCACTCCATGACTTATATCCAATATAATGTGCTAATAAATCTAAAGTAAATTTTGATGGAGCTGAAGGCGATTTTAAGAAACCATAAAGTCGGCGTATTGTAGTAGCACTTATTCGACCACCAGTATGCTCACAAATGATTTCGGCTAAAGCTTCACAGTCTTTGTTATAAGATAATTCTTGACCGAACGTTTTTAGGATTTCACTCTTTAGATGTTCTAACATAGCTCACTTTTATAGTTTTCAGAAGATAAAAGTATATTTCCTCTATGCTTAAAACAATCTATAATTAGTGAGTTCGGTGTTTGATTTCATAACTACGTCATATGAGTTTCCGATTGCGTATTTGGCTCAAAACAGTCAATTTTTAAATCGAACTGAAATGCACATTTAACTAAAAAAACAATCTGTTCACCCTTTAAAAATAATCACTGGTCATAATAAATACATTAATGTAAACCTTAAACCAAACAGTATAAATATTTATAGTCAAATTGCTTTTTTAATGTAATCTATCATGACAATTCACTTTTTATCTGGTAATGAATGAGCTAATTGTTTTAATCGTTCCAAAAACTCTTTTTTCTTTCCTTCTGAAACTTCAATTTCTTTACCATCTTTTAAGATAATACGACCACCTCTACCTTTAATGTATTGTTCAACATAGTTCAAATTTACTAAGTGCTTGCTATGTACTCTACAAAACAAATGCTCCGGAAGTATTTCCATAAAATTGGATAAGGGCTTCGATACCATCAGGTCTTCTTTCTTCTCAAGAAAGAAATCGGTATAACTTCCATTAGCTTCACATCGGACGATATCATTTAATTCAACCATACGCAATCCATTTGCAGCGGGTAATATAATCTTCTTGTGTTCATTCTTTAGGCTGTCATATAAAACCTTAAATTTCTCATCAAGACTGATATCCTTTTTAGAATTCTGAAAACGAGTAACAGCATCCTTCAGTTCGGAATAATTGATTGGTTTCAATAAATAATGTAAAGCTGAAAATTGTATCGCTTTTAAAGCATACTCATTGTAAGCAGTAGTAAAGATCACTTCGAACTTGCGCGAATGAACTCGATCTAATACCTCAAAGCCATCGCCATCTGGCATTGATATATCTAAAAAAACCAGATCTGGATTTTCTTGGTCTATAATTTCAACAGCGGTTTGAACATTACATGCAAAACCAATAACTTCAACCTCAGGGCAAAATCTTTCCAATAACTTAAACAAAGAGGACTGACTCTTCATCTCATCGTCAACAATTATTGCTTTAATCATAGTCATATATTTTAGAACCGAAATATAAAAAAAAAGCGCCTTGAATAGGCGCTTTTCTTTTAAAAAGATTATGATTTATTATTTTATTCTAAATAAGAAGTTTTTATAACTAACTATGAATATCTGCAAGATCAAGGATAAAAGCATATTCATGATATCTTTGAAAACGCCCTGATGCTCCTCCATGACCATATTCCATATTTACTTTTAGTAATAAAGGATTTTCGTCTGTTTTCATCTCACGCAACTTGGCAACCCATTTTGCTCGTTCCCAACACCGCACTTAACAATCGAGCAAGACGCTAGTAGTCAGTGATCTACAACACCCCCTTAGATGTTTATTAATACAAGGCAGAAGTAAAACATTAACAATGCCTATGCGAAGTAAAAGGGCATTTTAAACTTCAGCCAACATTTTCAAGTAAGAACTTCCCAATCGTATTTTATAATAAGGAACCTCCTCATTCATATGAACATATAGTTCTTTAGTGTTTAAATGTCCTAACTCTCTTGCTGCATTTTGGATACGTTCCAGCTCATTTGCATGTAAAAAAGATAATATATCGATATCTGCTCCTTTTTCATACAAAGAAGCTAAATGAGAGTAAATTGTAACTGGATTTATCCGACGAACTTGAGCAATTTCATCTACAGAATAACCCTGTTTATAATACTCGTAAGTTTCATAAAACGAGTGACTACTTTTTTTTGCTTCCTGATTTTTCTTTTGTTCAAACTCTAAGATCTCATTGATAAAAATTTCTCCATAAAGTTGATATTTACGCTCACCTACTCCAGAGATCATTTTCATTGCAAACTCACTCGTTGGCTTTTCATCTACCATTTCATGAAGCGTTGCGTCTGAAAAAACGAGATAAGGAGCAATTCGGGACGATCGAGAAATTCTCAGGCGTAACTTACGTAAAGCTTCAAATAAATCTTCCCTATCGATCTGCTTAGTAGGTTTAACTTTTGCGACCTCTTTTTGAGGAACTGATTTCATCGATGCTAGATGCACCAAATTCACTTTACGTCCACTAAACAGAACTTCCTTACTCTGTTCTGTCAATTTAAGTGCATTACCCTGATCGTATGCAACTGAGATATAGCCTAAATTTAGAAGCTGAAGCATATATTGTTGCCAATCCTGGTGAGGCACATCTTTACCTGCACCATAGGTTTTAACCTTATTATAACCTTTCGATATAATTTCTTGACGAGATGAACCACGTAAAACATCAATTACAGTTCCTGCTGACACTTGTTCTTTTAACCGTACAATAGCAGATAGGGCTTTTTGTGCAATTAAAGATCCATCGAACTGCTTTGGTGGATCTTTACAAACATCGCAATTACCACAATCTTCCTCGAGGTGTTCTCCAAAATAACTTAGGAGAATTTTACGACGACAAATTTGTGCATCGCAAAACTGCTGAATACGCTCTAGTTTTGCATTCGAAACTTCTTTTAATGCAGATTCCTCTATAAACTTTCGATGGACAATAACATCTGCAAAGCTATAGAACAATAATGTATCTGCTTTTAAGCCATCACGACCAGCGCGACCAATTTCTTGATAATAGGACTCAATATTACGAGGTAAGTTATAATGAATTACCCAACGTACATTGGATTTGTCAATTCCCATTCCAAAGGCAATGGTGGCACAAATAATGGGTATGTCATCATTTATAAAATCTTCTTGTCGCTTAGCCCTATCTTCTGGCGATAATCCTGCGTGATAATAGCTCGCATTCACGCCTGAGTTCCTTAACTTCTCAGATAAGCCCTCACAAGCCTTTCGACTCAGACAATAAATAATTCCTGATTGATGTGGGCGTTGACGTAAAAAACCTAATATGCTTTTAAACTTATCTTTTCCTGGTGCGACTTTCAAACTCAAATTTGGACGATCGAAGGAGGAAAGAAAAAGTTTAGGTTCAACCATACCCAATTGTCTAACAATATCTTTCTGAGTTAAACTATCGGCAGTTGCTGTTAATGCAACCACTGGTACCAATGGAAATTGCTTTTTTAAATAAGCCATTTTAGAATATTCCGGACGAAAATCATGTCCCCAAACCGAAATACAGTGTGCCTCATCAACAGCAAACAGGTTCACTTTCAGCTGTAATAGTAAATAATAAAACTCTTGACTCACTAATTTCTCAGGAGAAACATAGAGTAATTTTATTTTACCTTCGTGAACGTTCTCAAGAATTTCGTTTTGCTGATGCGTCGATTGAGAACTATTTAAGAAAGCCGCTTTTACACCATTGGCTCGCAATCCCTCAACCTGATCTTTCATTAAAGCAATCAGAGGAGAAACAACTATCGTAACGCCTTCCATCATTAGTGCAGGAATTTGATAGCAAAGTGATTTTCCGCCTCCAGTAGGCATTATCACCAAAGTATCTTCACCATTAAGAATGGATTGAATAACCTCGTCCTGCAAGGGTCGAAACTTGTCGTACCCGAAATACTTTTTTAATATGCGATTTGCCAATTTCATTTAAAGACACAGGATTTTAAAAGGTATAAGTGGTAGCATTTATGCTTATTCAATTGACTAAAAATCAAAATTTATTTCATGATCTTACTTCGTCATATTTGAGATGACAAAAGTAATGTCATGTGGAAAAGGATACCAGTATTTATAGGTTTAGTTATCAACAAAACAGCATACTTGGTCAAATTATAATCCTCCTCAAAAAAGATTTATTACATACAAGTCGATACTTGATCTAATTTCATCCTCTAAAACATATATAATAGAGACAAACATGATAAATATCATAATGAAAATAGCTATGAAAATAAAGTAAAAAATTACTTTTGCCCCAAATTCAACAACCTTAATCAAACAACACAAAATGAACGCAATTAAGTCACTTAAAGAGACTGATTTTCTTAAAAAGAGAAGATATGAAGCCGTGATGTTTCTTATCACTTTCTTTGGTATTTTTGGGTATGTAGGCCACACAATGGGAGTTGCAAACATGCTTAACACCATTATGAATTCCGCCTGGGATCTTCTTATGAATACAGTATTCTACATTATGGGTATTACTGTGCTATCTGGAGCTCTTGGAAGATTATTAATCGAGTTTGGAGTGGTACGCCTTCTAGAAAAAATATTAGCTCCACTGATGAAACCTCTTTTCAACCTTCCAGGGGTAGGAGCTTTAGCTGGAGTATTAACTTTTCTTTCTGATAATCCTGCTATTATTAGCTTAGCTAATGACAAAAACTTCAGTAAGTATTTCAAAAACTACCAATTGGTCTCCTTAACCAACTTTGGTACTGCTTTTGGTATGGGATTAGTCGTAATCACATTTATGTCTACGTTAACTATTCCTGGTAACGATGAGAATTTATTTATTCCTGCCTTAATTGGTTTAGTAGGTGCCTTAGTAGGTGCTATGGTCTCAACACGATTAATGCAACGTTTAATCAAAGGTATCATTAAGCCTCGTACAGATCAAGATTTCGAAGGTGCAGAAGAAAAGATTTCTTTTAAATCAGAAGGTAGTCTATTTATCCGTTTCCTGAATTCAATTCTGGATGGTGGTAAGTCTGGTGTCGATTTAGGTTTAGCAATCATTCCAGGAGTATTGATTATCTCAACGATGGTTATGATGCTTACTTTTGGACCGAAAGATCCTGCAATTGGTTATCAAGGTTTAGCATTCGAAGGGGTACCTTTATTGCCTGAATTAGCTGGTCACGTTTGGTGGTTATTCGAAGGTCTATTCGGTTTCAAAAATCCTGAATTAATTGCATTTCCTGTAACTTCACTGGGTGCTGTAGGCGCTGCTTTATCTCTTGTAAAAGCATTTATTGCTAAGGGAATTATCGATGGTAATGTAATTGCTGTATTTACTGCAATGGGTATGTGTTGGAGTGGTTACTTAAGTACTCACACAGCCATGCTTGATACTTTGAACTATCGTGAATTAACACCTAAGGCATTACTGTCTCATACTATTGGTGGAATTGTAGCGGGTAGTTTTGCTCATTACTTATATGTACTTGTAAGCATGTTTATGTAAGAAAGTTATTCTTTTTTAAAATATCAGAAAGGCTTGCTAATTTATTTTAGCAAGCCTTTTTATTTCCTTTACGAGAATCTCTTTCACGCAGATAAACCTGATTATCCCAGATTTTCTTAATCAATGTATATTCCTAGAATCAGTTATTCCATATGAACAACGGTAATACCTGATCCTCCCATTTGAACTTTTTCATCGGTACACGATCGAACCAATTGAATTGTCTTTAGGTAATCGCGGATTAACTTTCGTAGAATACCATGGCCTGTTCCGTGAAGAATCCGAAATTCAGAGATATCCAACATGATAGCCTCATCAACGTGATCCATTACGATTTGAAGTGCTTCTTCGGCACGCATTCCTCTCACATCAATATCCCGACGGAAAGTCAATTTTCGCTTAGATATTTTCTCTTGTACTAGCGCGGAAGTTTGATTGTATGTAGTACTCTCCTTTTTAGCTTGCGTCTTACTCACTTTTGTCAAACGGTTCAGCTTCACTGATGTTAACATAGCACCAAAAGCAACAACCGCTGTTTTATCATTCACTTCAACAACCTCTCCAACTGTTCGCTGAGAATCAAGCTTAACGCTATCGCCCTTTTCTATAACCGAAGGATCAAACTGCTTCTTCTTTTGTGGAACGATTTTCTCCGTTTTTACAGGCTGAGGTATCTTTTCTCCTTTAAATTTCTTGCCTTTCTTCTCTCTATCCTTAAGCTTCTGTATTTTTCGTTGAATTCTTTCTTCCTCTTGTAAATCACCTTGACTAATAGCCTCTTTTTGCTCTTCAAAAGCCTTTCGAACTTCACGAGTTTTTTCTTTCTCTGCCTTACTCTCCTTAATCTCGCGAATGGTTTTTTCTATCGATTTATTAGCCTGATTTAAGAGTTGTTTCGCTTCTTCCTGAGCTTTCGAAATAATTTCCTTTCTCAGACTCGAAGTCTCTTTTAAATCGCCCTCGTAGCGCTCTACTAGTCTTGCTAATTTCTTTTCGTTAACACGAATCTTATCACGTTTTCCTTCCCAGTATCGCTTATCGCGAACGATATCACGCAAGTGTTTGTCAAAGTTAATATGATCTCCACCTATTTTATCGGTAGCCGCATTAAGTATTTCATCAGGTAAACCAATTTTTCGGGCAATTTCGAAAGCAAAAGACGAACCTGGCTTGCCAACTTGTAACTGAAATAAAGGTTGCATTTTATGAGAGTCGTAGAGCATCGCTCCATTTTCAATGCCTTCCGTTTCTGCAGCATAATGCTTCAAGCCAGTGTAGTGCGTTGTAATTACACCACATACTTGTTTTCTATTAAGCTTATCTAAGATTGATTCAGCAATAGCGCCACCAAGAGTCGGCTCTGTTCCTGTACCAAACTCATCAATCATCATCAAAGTTTCAGCATTTGAATACTTTAAAAAATGCTTCATATTCATTAGGTGAGAACTGTAGGTACTTAAATCGTCCTCCATAGATTGTTCATCACCAATATCGATGAAAATATTATCGTAAATTCCCATCTTCGATTTTTCACCCATAGGCACCAAAAGACCACATTGGAACATGTATTGCAAAAGTCCCATGGTCTGCAAACACACTGATTTACCACCAGCATTAGGTCCTGATATTAAAACAATACGTTGTTTTTCATTTATCTCGATATTCAAAGGAACTGCCTTTCTTCCCTCACCTTGCAATGTAAGATACAACAAGGGATGTACCGCATTTTCCCAAAGAACTGTTGGTGTCTTTCTCATTTGAGGCAAAAGACCATTGACTTGAACTGCAAACTTCGCCTTAGCATGAATAAAATCTATTTTAGCCAAGAACTCATAGGCTAAAAACAAATCGTCGACATAAGGGCGAAGTTGCTCAGTAAACTCGCGTAAAACGCGAATCATTTCCCGACGTTCGGCATACTCCAATTCACGAATCTCGTTATTGGTTTCAACGATTTCTGCTGGTTCTATATATGAGGTTTTACCTGTTGCCGATTCGTCGTGAACAATACCTTTTACTTTTCGTTTATAAGCTGAAGTTACTGGTATCACAGTACGACCGTCACGAACTGAAAGCGACACATCCTTATCAACCCATCCATCTTTCTGAGCAGTTTTCAAAAGATGCTGCATACGTCTGGATATAGTTGCTTGCTTCTTTATTAAACTACTGCGAATTTGCAATAATTCAGGTGAAGCATTATCCTTCATTCGACCGTGTTTGGTCAATATTCCATTTATTCTTTCGAAGATATATGGGTACATTTTCACATTACCCGTCAATCTCATCAAATAGGGATAACTCCCTTCATCTTTATTCTTAAAGAAACGCAAAATAGCAGAAATAGACTCTAAAGAACGTTTCAAATTAAACAATTCTTCTAGCTCTAAATAGGTTCCTTGTATTCGAATTTTCTCTAGACTCTGACGTACATCAATGAAATGCCCCAAAGGAAAATTCTCTTCCTCAAGACAAATGGTTTTGAACTCATTCGTTTCATTCACTCGGCGAGACACTCGCTTAAAAGATTCCGAAAACTTAAGCTCATCTACTAAATCGCGCCCCAATGAACTCAGGCATTGCTTTTTTATTAGATCTCGAACTTTGTCGAATCGGATTTTAGTCTCAAAATTATCTGGATATATCACGTGCTATTCTTCTGTCTATATTATTTCTTCTGCAAAATTAACAAAAGAGCTCGAAGAGGCAAAAAGAATAACATTGACACCTCCCCTTATTCCTTTTGCCATTAGCAGCTTAATTAGTTATCAGTATCTCTTAAAAATCAACCAATTCTCTATCCATAGGTAGAAGTATTAAAATATCCTGTTGCTCCATCATTAACTTTAAGTTATGGTAATCAAAACCTTCTGGCAAGACGAACTTATTATTTTCATAATCCTCCCTAACTTTTCGTAAATCAAGAATCACCCAATTATCTTTTTGTCCCAGTCTATCAAATACAAATTCCGGGTTATTCTCCTGTCCTTTTAATTCATCCACACACTTCCCATCTTCTATACAATAGCGTCGAGCACAAGTAATATGTATCGATTTTTTATTCTTTTGTTTTGCCGTTTCACAAACCAAATCCCCAATATCATAACAACCAAAATTTGTTAACCCTTTAGGTGTGTGAACTGCTCCAAACTTCACTATAAATTTCAGATCTGGAATGGTGTCTACACGCTCCTGCATTTGTTCTATAAAATTACGCCTGATTAAATTAACTCGCCTCCAATGTCTACTTCTTCCAAAATAGATACCCATAGACTCTTTCCAGGTTGCATAAATTTTATCCCAACCCTGAATCTTTGCATTCGCAAAATAGTTATTAATTAGCGTATCCTCATAAAGCGCTTTATACATATTGAAATCCGACAAACAAGACTTTCTTTCATAACTCTCTATTCGAGCATAAATCGAATCCAAAAGCTTTTGGGGTGTTTTTTTAATTTTAGATAAACGTTCTACAAACATACGGGTCGAAAAACAAAACTCTTGATCCAAACCAATATTCCTATAGTTTTTCTTTAACTCCTCAAGGACCCACATTTCTTGCTTCGAATTGAAAAATGGAATCGGATAAAATTGTTCCGATTTTCCATCCCCATAGCTAACCGTATTCCGGTTTTTTCTGATATAAGTTCCTATTGTTTCTTCTATATTCGATGAATTAACCATCATCTCATTCATAAACTGACTTGTATACCGCCCATTTTCTTGTATAAAATCGGTGTAACCATATTGAGTTCCCAACTGTAAAAATTCCTTGCATAAAAGTTGGATGTTTTCAGAAAAATGGAATTCACCTAAAACCAAGTAGTCATGTTCAGCCACAAGCGACTCCATCAATTTATACCCCTCACTCGATTTATCATCTAATTTAAAATCGATAGCGTATTGCTTTAAATATTCACTGGTAAGTAATTGCTTATTAATTATAGGCTGGGCGAAAACACTTAGTCCAAAAAACATTAAAAACGCAAAAAAAGTAGACTTCATTCTATTAAACAATTAGGATTAGTAAAACTTAAAAATAAACATAATAACAAATAAGCAAGGTGATTAAAAAGTCAATAAAAGTAATTTTAGACCAAGTCTTCTTTTTAAATGTCCAGATAACAAAATCTCAACACCAACTTAACCTTCTAATTTATTTTGATCACCAAAAAACAATATACAGCTTACAAACAATATCGTTTAAAACAAGACAATTTGACAAAAGGATATCTTATTTTATTATCCTTTTTTTAAAATTAAAATCTATCTTAGGGTGATTTTTCGGATATCAAGACATCCTATCTAACCCAAACCCATTCATTTTTATGCATAGCATTAACAATTTTTTAGCTGAAATAGAACAATACCTCGGAGGAAGCCAATGGTTCACCCTTCTACTACTTGGAACCGGACTTTTCTTCACCCTTTATCTAAAATTTCCCCAAATTCGCTTTTTTAAACATGCCCTTAAGGTTGTAACAGGCAAGTACGATAAAAAGGATGAAAAAGGAGATACCTCGCACTTTCAAGCTCTAACAACAGCCCTTTCGGGAACCGTGGGTACAGGTAATATTGCTGGTGTCGCCTTCGCCATATATTTGGGTGGCCCTGCTGCTCTTTTTTGGATGTTGATGACCGCCGTTTTGGGTATGACAACTAAATTTGTAGAAGTTAGTTTATCGCATAAGTATCGCGAAACCGATGAACAAGGTTTTATTTCTGGTGGCCCGATGTACTACATGAAGAACAAATTAAAAATGCCCTGGTTAGCTGGTTTATTTGCTGCCATGACCATTGTATCTTCATTCGGAACGGGTAGTTTACCTCAAATTAATTCAATTTCAAGCTCTTTACATTCAACCTTTGGTATTGAAAAAATGTTGAGTGGTGGAGTGCTCGCAATTCTCCTTGCTATTGTTATTCTAGGCGGTATTAAGCGAATTGCTAAAGTAACGGAGAAACTGGTTCCAACTATGGCCATCATCTACTTCGTTGGAGCTTTAGCCGTTATTTTTTACAACTACCAAAATATTGGACCCGCTTTCGCTTCCATCTTCTCTAGTGTTTTTAGCGGCACAGCTGCCACAGGAGGTTTCTTAGGTGCTGGTTTTGCTTATGCATTCAACCGAGGTGTAAACAGAGGTTTATTTAGTAACGAAGCCGGACAGGGATCTGCTCCAATCGCCCATGCTGCTGCTCGTACCGAAGAGCCCGTTTCAGAAGGTATGGTTGCTATCTTAGAACCCTTTATCGATACCATCATTATCTGTACACTAACCGGTTTGGTTATTCTTTCTTCGGGTGTTTGGAACGAAAAGCTCCCCAATCAGTTTCAAGCCACAGACATGAGCATTATGGCTGACGTATACGATGATACAAACAAAGAGGACCAAACAAAACTATACCATTACCTGAGTGGCAAAAAGGAATTACCTCTATTCACAGGTGCTTTACGTATCGAACAAGGAAAAATACAAAACCCTGTTTCCATTTTACATGCACGATCTGTTGCTGAAAATATTTTAGTTTATAACGAGAATGACGCTCTTTTTACAGGAAAAATAAACATTGAAAATGGAGTTTACACAAACGATGATGGAACTTATTTCAAAGGACAGTCTTTAATGCACTCAGCTCCATTAACAGCCGAAGCATTTACCAGAAGTTATTTTGGTGAGTGGGGACGTTGGATTGTCTCAATCGGATTATTACTATTTGCCTTTTCAACAGCTATTGCCTGGGCATACTACGGTGGCCGATCAGTAACCTATCTGTTTGGAGCCAAAGGTGTATTGCCTTACAGAGTCATTTACTGTATCGGATTCTTTATCGCATCTTTTGCTGATACTACTATTATTTGGACTTTATCAGGTATCACCATTGCTCTAATGGCTCTTCCTAACCTTATTGGTATTCTTTTGCTTCGCAAGGATATGAAAGAAACCATGAATACCTATTGGACAAAATTCAAATCGGAGCATCCTAACGAATAATTAAAGAAATCACTAAAAAAAAGCTGTAGTTCCAATTCATTACCGAATTAGAATTGCAGCTTTTTTTCATAAAGATTCATCATAATCACCACGCGCATCTATTAAGATTACTTTTACCATATTGATATATTAATACCTTTATGTATCTTAATGCTCAAATTAAAAATTACATCCCTATGAGATTAATATTTGCCCTGCTAGCTAGCAGCATTTTATTAGGTGCTTGCCAGGAAAGTGCCAAGCAAGTTCAATCATTCAGCACTGGTGAAAAAGCAAGCCAAAGTATAAGTAGTAACACAGCAGCTCCAGCCTCCAATTACCACCACGTAAAGGTTAAAGAATTCTTACAAACCAGTTCATACACTTATCTGTATGTCAGTGAAAAGGGTAAGGATTTCTGGATCGCAGTTCGGAAGCTAGACGCTAAAATTGGAGATGATGTGTACTATCAAAAAGCACTTCCGATGAAAAACTTTAAGAGTAAAGAGCTTGATCGTGTCTTCGAAGATGTCCTATTTATTCAAGGCAACACAAGCACCCCTCCTACAGCTAATACTAAACCGAAAATGGCTGCTAAAAAAATGCCTCCAAAAGTAGATAAAAAAGTAGCAGGTATTCAAGTTAAAGTAGCAGAAGGTGGTATCAATATTGCTGAATTGTTCAATAAAAAAGATCAATATGCTGGTAAAAAAGTGAAAATTCGAGGTCAGGTTGTTAAGGTTAATAACGGTATTATGGGGAAAAATTGGATCCATATTCAGGACGGAACTGCTGATGCCGATAATTACGACCTAACACTCACAACCCAGGATAAAGCTAATATAGGCGATGTTATAACCATTGAAGGAACAGTTTATCTAAAAAAGGAATTTGGTGCTGGTTATTCATATGATTTAATTATTGAAGAAGCCGTAATAAAATAGGCTAGCTACAACACACAGATATCCCAACTATTCGTTTAGTTGGGATTTTTTTTATCATATCAACATAAAGCATTAAATTAGATCTAATTGAAAAGATATACGACACTTATTTGAGAACAAAATAAATGACGAAAATTAGATTCCTATTTTTAATCCAACTTCTAGTAATAAGCCTTTATACTTCGGCACAACAAGGTGTAATTAAAGGGCGGGTATTCAACCCTATTAACAATGAGGCAATACCATTTGCCAATATTGCAATTCCAAACACAACACTAGGCACAACTGCTGATACGAATGGGAATTTCCGTTTAGAAAATCTAAAACCAGGTAATTACAACTTAGTATGCAGCAGTTTGGGATATCAATCTCAATTTTCATATGAGATTCGCGTTAGCCCTTACAAACCAACGGTTGTGAATTTTTCACTAAAAAAATCCATTCAGGAACTTGACGAAATTGTTGTTTCGGCTCCCGCCTTTAATAAAACAGACGAGAGTCCCCTGAGTATGCGAACGATTAATACCACAGAAATATTCAGAAGCCCTGGTGGTAATCGGGACATCTCTAAGGTGATTCAGGTCCTTCCAGGGGTTGCCTCAACACTTTCGTTCCGTAACGATATTATTGTTCGAGGTGGCAGTCCAAATGAAAACCGTTTCTACTTGGATGGCATAGAAGTTTCGAATATCAATCATTTTGCAACACAGGGTGCTTCTGGTGGTCCGGTTGGGATGATTAATGTTAACTTTATTAGAGAGCTCAATTTATATGCTGGCGCTTTTCCTGCCAATAAAGGCAATGCACTTAGTTCCATTCTCGATTTTAAGCAAAGAAATGGCAACGATGAAAAGCTAGCTGGTACACTTATGGTGGGTTCGAGCGACTTAGGTTTGAGTTTAGAAGGTCCCATTGGGAAGAATTCGACTTTCATTTTTTCTATCCGCCGTTCTTATCTTCAACTCTTATTTAAAGCGTTAAAACTCCCTTTTCTCCCTACTTATAACGATGCTCAATTTAAACACAACATGAAGCTTGACAATAAAAACGAACTAACCTTTATTGGCTTAGGTGCTATAGACGATTTCAAGCTAAATACCTCGGTTAATGATGACTTAAATGATGCCGATAAAATAGAGAGGAATACCTACATACTTGGCAATCTTCCTGTAAACAGCCAGTGGAATTATACAGTGGGTGCAAAATGGACACATTACGCCAAAAACAGTTATCAGAATTTTATTATCAGTCGCAATCATTTAAATAATGAAGCCATAAAACATAAAAATAATATTGAGGAAGCTGATTTATTACTCTTAAACTACAAATCGCAAGAAGTAGAAAACAAAATTAGATTTGAAAGTACCAAAAGGAAGAATGGTTGGAAATGGAATGTGGGATCATCTATTGACTTTGTAAAATATACCAACTCAACATTCAACAAAAAAGAACAAAACGGACAAGTAGCCATCATCGATTTCGACTCTAAATTAAATTTCAGAAAATTTGGGCTTTTCACACAATTAAGTCGTCGATTCATAAATGCAAGACTTAGCCTATCTCTTGGACTTCGAACTGATTTTTCAGATTACTCTTCAGAACTATCTAATCCTATTGATCAACTTTCGCCACGTTTATCAGCCTCGTATGCACTTACGTCTAAATTGAATCTCAACTTTAACACAGGGCGCTATTTCCAACTTCCGGCCTATACCGTTATGGGATATCGTGATAACAACAATAATTTAGTTAATAAGAATAATAAAATCACTTATATAGAATCCAATCATTGGGTTGGTGGGCTAGATTACAATCCAACTCAATATTCAAAAATAAGTCTAGAAGCCTTCTATAAAAACTACAGGAACTATCCTTTTTTATTAACTGATAGCATCTCGCTAGCCAACTTAGGTGGCGACTTTGGTGTCATTGGTAACGAAGCAGCTAAATCGATATCGAAAGGTCGAGCCTATGGTCTGGAAATTCTTCTGCAACAAAAACTCAGCAGCTCTATTTATGGTATTTTATCCTATACATGGGTTAGAAGTGAATTTAAAGATAAGAATGGTAAATATGTTCCATCTTCATGGGATAATAAACATATCTTAAACCTGACTGCTGGTAAAAAATTCGACAAAAACTGGGAGTTTGGGATGAAATTCCGTCTCCTAGGACCTGCGCCTTATACACCTTATAATATTGAATTATCTGCTCAAAAAGTTATTTGGGACGTGGCTCAAGCTGGGCAATATGACTGGAACAGATTAAATCAGAAAAGAAACCCGACATCGCATGCCTTAGATATTCGACTCGACAAAAAATGGTATTTCAACAAATGGTCTTTAAATGCTTATATCGATATTCAGAATATTTACAATTTTAAAGCAGAAACACAAGCCTATTTAGATGTGGAACGAGACGACTTAGGCAATCCTATTGAAGATCCCAATAATTCAGATGCCTATAAAATGAAAGAAATTGAGAATGATTCAGGCACTATTCTGCCATCAATTGGCTTAATGATAGAATTCTAACACAAATTTATCCTTCAATAAATAATTCAGTCAGTAACCTTAATTAAACAAACTATGAAGAAATTAATTGCAGAATTTATCGGAACCCTTTGGCTCGTACTAGGTGGATGTGGTAGTGCAGTGCTGGCAGCAGCTTATCCTGAATTAGGAATTGGCTTTGTTGGTGTTGCACTGGCATTTGGCTTAACTGTAGTTACTATGGCTTATGCCATTGGACACATATCTGGATGTCACCTCAACCCTGCTGTATCAGTAGGTCTGTGGGTTGGTGGTCGTTTCGACAAAAAAGAATTACTCCCCTATATAGCGGCTCAGGTGTTGGGTGGCATAGCAGGTGCAGGAATTCTATATTTAATTGCTAGTGGGAAATCCGGATTTGAACTTGGTGGATTTGCAGCCAACGGTTATGCAGAACATTCACCAGGTGGTTATAGCATGCTTGCTGCATTAATTTGCGAAGTTGTTATGACTTTTATGTTCCTGATGATTATACTTGGAGCAACACATTCCAAAGCTCCCAAAGGCCTTGCAGGTTTAGCCATTGGTTTAGGCTTAACTCTAATACATCTCATAAGTATTCCAGTAACCAATACATCGGTAAATCCGGCAAGAAGTACAAGTCAGGCTTTTTTTGTTGGTGATTGGGCAATGGGACAATTATGGTTATTCTGGTTAGCTCCAATTATAGGTGCCATATTAGCTGGACTTATCTATAAATACATGTCACCAGAAACGGAAGAATTGTAGAAAAACAGGGAATTCTATAAAAACAAAAAAGGCAGGTCCCCACCTGCCTTTTTCTTCTAACCCAAAATTAATTTTCAATACGAATTTAACCCTAAATCCTTATATAATCATATTGAAAGAATCGATTCGATCATCATGTTTAACTAACCACTAATTACACTCCTGAATCGGTGCGCAAAGGTAGAAAGAATTTACAAACTACCAAGCTCTCCTTGATTTTTTTCATTTTTTTTCATCAAGCCTCTAAAATAGAGTGTTACAAAGCATAAACCCTGTCAAAAACGACAAAAATCATTTTATTAAAACAAAAAAATGGCTACCACAGGCAGCCATTTCATTAGATTCAATTTAATTACTAGTTGAATAGTTCATCTTTAATGTCATTATTGATCTCCAAATTTGTAATTGTTAGAGGCATCTCCTGAGGTCCCATTTGGGTAATCGTTGTAAAAGGAAATTTCAATCCATTCACCTCTTTATAATCTTTATAAAGCATTGTAATAGACATACCATTTTGCTGAGCAACAGTCTTTAACTTTAAACCAGTTGCAGCACAGAAGTAATCCACTTTTTTAGTTCCATCAGCACTTAATAATTCTAACTTATACACTTTCTTATCATTGAATTTATCAACTCCTATTAATTTTGTTGTAAATCCTAAAGCTTCGAGATTTAATTCTGCACACATTTGAGCTTGTATCTTAAATCCATTTAATTGCTCAACACCAGCTTCATTAGTCTGCCCTTGAGCTGTTACTTTTGCAGAAACACCATTGTATTTAATTGCTTGCATTACTTGTCCATTCATTACCATAGACATCGCAAACATTTTATTTCCCTTATACAATTGCTCAACATTAATGCTCATAGGTCCCATTTTCATTTCACCCTTCACACTCATATCTTTAATACTTTCTAATTTCTCTCTTCCGCCAAGTGCCTTGATATAATTCTCAACAATCTTATTTGCCGTTAAGCCTTCTGGTACTGCATTTGGATCTTCTTTTACAGGATTACCCTCTCCATCATATTCCTCAACAATATTGGTCGAACTTAACTTAGCCAAACTTTCTTTCACAGATCTATCACCCACAACCAAGTAGATCGCATTATTGGGGTCAACATATTTTTTAGCCATAGCCTGAATATCATCAAGTGTCACTTGATCCAATTTCTCAAGATAAGTTGCATAATAATCTGCAGGCAGCTTATAACGTTCAATATTCAAAGCAAAACGAGCCATAGTCGAAGGATCTTCAAGAGAACGAGCAAAGTCGCCTGCCAAAGTCGCCTTAGTCATATTGAAATGATCCTCTGTTAAGCTTTCATTTCGCATTTTATTCATTTCAAAAGCAATCTCAATTAAAGCACTATCAGTAACTTGAGTACCAACTTCAGCGCCAGCGTAAAAGTCACCAACTAATTGATCTGAAGATATTCTAGAATAAGCGCCATACGTATAGCCTTTGTCCTCACGAAGATTCTTCATTAATAAACCTGTAAACCCACGACCTAACATCGCATCCATCACACTAACAGGAATCACATCCTCAGATCCTTTCTTTAAGTCAATTAAATGTACAATTTGGACTGTTGATTGAGGTGCCGCATCTTTATTAGCTAAAACCACACGCTTACCTTCCACCTTTTTAGGCGCCTTGTAAACATGACTTGGTACAGTACCAGCTTCCCACTCACCAAAATATTTCTTCACTAGCTTCTTAGCCTCTTTAGTTGTAATATCACCAACAATAGCCATTACAGCAACATTAGGCTTAAAATAAGTAGCGTAATAGCTTTTACAATCATCTAATGTTATATTTCCCAAAGTTGCTTCAGTCATAACATCACCATAAGGATGATCCTTACCATACAAAACTTTACTCCCTACATTTTGAGAAATTTGCTTTGGCGAGGTTTTATCACCCTGAATTACAGACATATTTTGCTTAATCAACTTATCAAATTCAGCTTCTGGAAACACTGGATTCAAAACCACATCGCCCATTAAAGATAAAATTTGATCTTTATATTTTGACAAACCTGAAGCATAGGCTCCCTCAGAATAAGATCCCAATCGAGCACCAATAAAATCAATTTCTTCAGCTATCTCCTGAGATGTTTTTGTTTTAGTACCCGCTTCAAGTAAACTTCCAGCTATAGATACATAACCCGATTTATCACCCTCCAAAACAGGATCAATCAGTAATTGAAGATTAAAAGAAACCTTAGGTAAATTGTGATTCTCAACAACCAATACTTTCATTCCATTTTTTAAAGTAAAAGTATCGTAATCACCCAATTGAACTTTTGGTGCAGGCCCAGCAACAGGAGCCTTTGTTCTGTCCACTTGTGCATGAACAGAAGTTACTAAGCAAATAGCAACAAGTATGAATAGAAATTTATTTATTTTTTTCATTTTTTATAGTTTACATGTCTAGGCTTAAGCCTATCTCAATAAAAATGAGTCACTAAAAATCGACTCTTAATAATTCTAATTCGATCTTATTTTACTTTTGGCAAGTAATAAAGAACAACACGGTTTTGTGGAATAAAATATTTATTAGCCACACGCTTAATATCGTCACGCGTAACAGCTAAATAATTATCCAATTCCTGATTGGCACGTTCTGTCGATTTATAATAAGTATATGCCGTAGCGAGATTTTCTGCACGTCGCTCAATTGTTGCATTTGAACTTACCAGTTCATTTTCTACTTTATTCTGAAGCTTTTTAAATTCTCTCTCAGAAATTAATTCTTTACGAACCAAAGAAAATTGTTCCTCCATTGCTTTTTCAAGATCCATTGGATCCACTCCCATATTAGGAATCCCAAAAGCTAAGGATAAACCTGGATCTTCGTTAGGCATTGGCATAGACATCATCTGTAAAGCCAATTGCTTCTCTTCAACTAAGGTTTTATTCATACGTGAACTTTTACCATCAGTTAAAAGCTTACCTAACATGCTTACAGCATAAAAATCAGGTGTTCCAATGGCAGGAATGTGATAAGCTTGAATAACAGCTGGTAATTGAATGTTATCGTAGATCGTATCTCTAACTTCTTTTGTTTTTACAGGCTCAACGATTGAAGGGCGGTAAATTTCTTTTGTTCCTCTAGGAATTTCAGCAAAATAATCATTCACCAATTTTTTAGCCTCTTCTGTTTTAAAATCACCACAAATAGTTAAAACCGCATTGTTTGGCACATAAAATTCCTCGTAAAAACTCAAGAAATCTTCATCCTTCGCATTACGAATATGTTCCTCATCTCCAATAGGAATCCATTTATAAGGGTGCTTTGTGTAAGCATGCGACATGGTTTGTGGCAACAGAGTTCCATAAGGTGGATTATCGTAACTCTGCTTCTTCTCTTGAATCACAACATCTTTCTGAGTCTTAATACCAATGGCTTCGACTTTAGCATGCATCATTCTTTCAGACTCTAACCAAATACCCAAAGCCAACTGGTTTGATGGCAATAGTTCATAGTAATAAGTACGATCTGTCGAGGTATTTGCATTCAGCTCACCTCCTGCTCTCGATACATATTTGTCATACTGATGACGTGGTATATTTTTAGTTCCTTCAAACATGAGATGCTCAAAAAAGTGCGCAAAACCAGTTAATTCAGGACTTTCATTTTTTGATCCCACATGGTACATTACTGAAATAACAATATTAGGGGTTGTGTGATCTTGTTGAAGAATGACATGTAAGCCATTATCAAGATCATACTCCTCAAACTTAATTTTCCCAGTTTGAGCAATGCTTCCTAGTGCAAAAACACTTACTAGCAGAAGCGATAGAAATAATTTTC
>Ga0209379_10000120_pt1 | contig 99430 bp, 77 predicted proteins | sample tdDd001_FD_187124 | JGI IMG/M metagenome (GOLD analysis project Ga0209379, IMG submission 187124) | Marine sediment microbial communities from the Atlantic coast under amendment with organic carbon and nitrate - tdDd00.1 (SPAdes)... | ecosystem: Environmental > Aquatic > Marine > Coastal >...
AAGTTAAGCCCATTAGCGCCGATGGTACTGCCGAAAGGTGGGAGAGTAGGTCGATGCCAACCCTTAAGAGAGTTCTGATTTTCGAATCGGAACTCTCTTTTTTTATGCCTCAAACTCTGGGAAAGTCGATAGGTCCAAGAGTCGAAAGGTCGAAAGTTGAAAAGTCTATTCCGATAGGGATCGGGAGTCTAAAGGTTCAAAGCCTGAAAAACTTACATACTTGGATGCTCCTGGCCTGGGCTCTTACTGGCTACCAGATCCACCGCTATGCTTACTTCTCATCCTCTGTTGCCATTTGTGAACCATGTTTCCCGCAGATGGTTCAGATACTCGCAGATTTTATAAGGATTCTTAATCCTGTGAGGATTATCTGCGATACTGTCTCTATTAATCATCACCAATTATTAATTGAATTTCCCGCAGAGAAGTTGATTGTTTATTTTCTAAATATGTATCAATAAAAGCTTTATTATTGTGATTATTCGAACATTCTGGTTAAAATGATGATCTGGAAGAAGGCTATTGATTTGTTTTATGCGACTTTAGTTTAAAAATCTGAAAGGCAGAGAGTTTTCCCCGGTATATCTATCCTGTGATATCATATTTTCATCACGGATTAATGTTTTTTAACCGATAAATTGCTAAAAAATAATTTTCTTAATGACAGTTTCCTTATATTTGCGGGCTATGAAACAAACTTTCATACTAATCATATTTTCTCTTTGCTTTAGCTTGACTCTAGTTGCGCAAACTGAAACTCAATCTCTTAAATTAGGACAAAAAGGAGAATTGGGATTGAAACGTGGTGGAGAAAAAAAAGAGATGGATAGCCTCGGCTATAATACCGTTAAATCGCATATCCAAACCTGGAAGCTTTCAGATTTTGGGACCCGTAAATCTGCTCTTCATGTAGATACACTCATTGGTGATATTCAAAATTTCAATCCTATATATCAGCGAAGCATTTCAAATTCTTATTTAGGGAACTTGGGTTCTCCTTATCAGAGTAATATTTTTAAAGATCGTGTAAGAGATGAATCTTTTATCTTCTTTAATACTTTTGAGGCATACATGAATATGCCGAATGAAGTGGTATTCTTTAATACTACGACGCCTTTCACAAGTTTTTTCTATGAGACTGCTGGTCCTAAAGACCGTTCAGAAAATTTACTTCGTATTCTTCATTCTCAAAATGTAAATCCTTTTTGGAATGTGGGTATTAGTTTTAATTTAATTTCAAGTGAAGGACAATATCAAAATCAGAAAACCAGGCTTTATGATTTTAATCTTTTTTCGAGCTATGAGAAAGGACGATATGGCGCTCATTTTGTATTAAATCAGAATAGAATAGAGAATAATGAGAATGGTGGGGTTATAGAGGATAGACTAATTCGTGATACGGTGATTGAGGCCGAAAATGTGCAAGTAAAATTAGCTGGTACTAAAAACAATCTATCGAATGTAAATCTATCGGCCAATCAATTTTATAATTTAGGAGCAGCTAAATTTAATATTGTTGATGGTGATACTACCGAGATTTACCCTGTTAAGCTGGTTCATGACTTCAATTACGAATCGAATAGCAGGGAGTTTAAGGAAGGAGCTGTGAATGCAGACTTTTTCCCTAATACTTATCTCAGTAATGAGAAAAGTGCTGATGAAACAAAACTGAAAATGATTAGCAATGGTTTTCATTTTGTTTTTAATGAGAACCAGAACAAAAAACTAAGTTTTGGCGCACGTTTAGGTTTGTTGAATGAGTTTTCGATATATAATCTTAGAAGACAAGTAGGCGAAAATCAATATTCTCAGCAAGATAAAAACATCCATAATACTCGACTGATGACAAGTATTATCCGTCAAACAGGGAAAAGTTGGAATTGGAAATTTTCAGGAGAATATGTTTTTGAAGGTTACAGACAGAACGATTACCAGTTAGATGGAAATTTAGAGTATCAGTTTGGAGATACCCTGAATATGCAAAGTCTTGCAATAAAAACACTAATAAAATCGAGAACACCTGATTTCCTGTTGACCGAATATCATGGGAACCATCAGCAGTGGTCTAAAAATTTTGACACGAGTAAAGAAATATCTTTAGGTTTTGAATATCAACTAAAGAAATATGGATTAAAAATTGGTGGGCAAATCGATAGAATCGAAAATTACACCTATTTTGGATACGATACTCTTGCTTCTCAGGCAAGCGATGCCATTCAAGTTGCAACGGCATATATTGAGAAGGATTTTAGCTTAGGAAAGTTTAAGTTAAATCAGAAAATCATTGGGCAAAAAAGTTCTGATGAGAAAATTCTGCCATTACCAAGCTTGTCTATTTATAGTAATAATTATTATCAAAACTCATTTTTTAAAGGAGCATTAGACATACAAGCAGGTTTTTCTGTTTACTACAACACTTCATTTTACGCTCCCAATTATATGCCATCAACGGGACAATTTTTCTTGCAAAACGAACAAGAATTAGGTGATTATCCAAAAGTTGATGTGTATTTTAATTTTAGAATTAAGCGCACGCGTATATTTATTATGTATGAGCACTTAAATGCTACAATAGGTAGTCAAAACTACTTCAGCTCTCTTCATTATCCAATCAATCCTGGTATGATTAAATACGGATTGCGATGGACTTTCTACGACTAGAAATATCTTATGAATAAGGCCAGATGACTTACTATTATTTGGTCAGGTATCCGTTTTTTTTTAATTTAAAAATACGGTTAGGTAACTCATATGTTCAAATTTAAATACATAAAATTAATCATCCCACTGATTCTCATGGTCTTCTTGCAGACTTGTAATCAAAATCGTCAAACGATGCGATTACGTCAGCCAGCTCAGCCTGTGTTAGGATTAAAGCATATCAAGCTGCGTGGTAAATTACGGGTAAGTACCGACTATAATTCCACAAACTATTTTATTTACAAAGGACGTGCAATGGGATTTCAATACGAGCTGTTGAATGCTCTTGCCAAGCATCTTGATGTCAAACTGGAACTTTCAGTGGAGAATGATTTAAAATCCGCATTTTCCACATTGGAGAATGGAGAGTTAGATCTCATTGGAATGAATTTAGCTATCACTCAGGAGAGACAGAATCGATTTAATTTTACTTTGCCTCATAGTCAGTCTAAACAAGTTTTGATTCAACGTAAGGCTTCAAAAAATGATTCTGTGTCCATCATTCGAAATCAATTGGAACTCGCTGGAAAATTGATTCATGTTCAACAAGAGACTTCTTTTGCAGAACGATTGAATAATCTTTCCAAAGAAATCGGTCATCCCATTGATATGGAAATGGTCGAAAGAATTGAAGTTGAAGAGTTGATCGAGATGGTTGCTAATGGAGAAATTGATTATACAATAGCTGACCAGAATGTGGCGATCGTAAATCAGAATTATTATCCTAATATAGATGTGAAAACAGAGATCAGTTTTCCACAAAATATGGCATGGGCACTAAGAAATGGGAGTGATGAACTGACAGAGGAAATCAATGAATGGATGCGGAGCTTTAAAAATTCTGCACAGTACAATCAGATTTATCGCAAATATTTTTTGAGTTCAAGAATTCAAAAACGTCACCGTAGTGAGTATTTCACTTTGAAGAGTGGAAAAATTTCCAAATACGATGACTTAATTAAGAAGAATGCAAAACTGATCAATTGGGATTGGCGTTTGCTTTCAGCTTTAATTTCTCAGGAATCCCATTTTGATCCTGAAGCTAAATCCTGGGTGGGAGCCTTTGGTTTGATGCAGTTGATGCCAGAAACAGCTTTCCGTTATAATGTGGATGAAGATTCTAATCCGGCTGAGAATGTAAGAGCAGGTGTGAAACATCTGAAATATCTTAATCGTCGATTAGATAAGATTCTGGATGACAAAACTGATAAATTGAAGTTCCTTTTAGCTTCATATAATGTGGGCTTGGGACATATCCTCGATGCCAGACGATTGGCTAAAAAGAATGGTCAGAATCCTGACAAATGGACAGGCAGTGTTGATTACTATCTTCTGAATAAGTCGAAACCGGAATTCTATAAAGATCCTGTTGTGAAATATGGTTATTGTAGGGGAAAAGAACCTTACAAGTATGTCAAGAGTATTTTATCGATATATGATCACTACCAGAATATGGTTTTATCCGATAAGATCAGCTCTCTTTAGTAGTTCTTCTAGTTCTGAAACAATCATAGCTGTTGCTCCCCATAATTTGTGTTCTTTCACTTGATAATAGGGAGCTTCAATTTTAAATCCATTTTTAAAAATAGTTTCCTGTTTCTTGTTATCGGTTTTAAATAGATCTTGAATCTCAGCCTCAATAACTTGTTCCACCTCAAACGAATCGGGTTTAAATACAGGAGAGTCTTCGTAGTAACCTATAATAGGTTGTACTTGAAAATTGCTGATGGGAATATACAGACCTGTTATCGTTCCAATCACATGAATTTTATCAGCTTGCAAACCTAATTCTTCTTCGGTTTCTCTGATGGCGGTTGCTATCAGATTATTATCACTAAGTTCGTATTTACCTCCAGGTAAACTTATCTGTCCGCTATGCTTATGGTCTCCATTTGAGCGTTGAATCAGAGGAAAGAAAATCTTTTCCCCTTTTTGATAAAATAAAATTAACACACTACTATCTCTGGCTAAGCTGGGATCATTTTTCTTGTTTGAATGGTTACGAATGGATGGAGACATCCTCTTTTGAGCTTCAGTACCAGGTAAACCATTTTTTAATTCCTGAATGAAAACTTCTACAAACTGATCTATTTTGATTCTTGATTTGGACTGTATCATCGTTCGGGTATTTAAAACTACCATTAAATATAGGAAAATACTCGATTCAAGATTCTATCAGGTCTGATTAATTTATTTGATGAAAGGATGGCTTTAACTTAAAGTCTTAAATCTTAAGTTAATCAAATCTGATAGCTTTGGCAGGGCTAATTTTGGTAATCCAATAAGATGGAACCAAAAGCATGCTTACTGTAGCGATTAATGTGCCCAGATTTAATAAAAAGAGATGGAGTATATTTAAATTAACCGGTACAGTGTCGAGGTAGTAGTTAACTGGATCGAGACTAATTATTTCGAAATGATATTGGATAAGGCAGAATCCAATACCAATGATATTTCCCCAAAGCATGCCTTTACCTATGATCATAGATGATTGATACAGGAATATCTTTCGAATGGACCAATTGTTAGTGCCGAGAGCTTTAAGTACACCAATCATATTGGTTTTTTCCAAAATGATAATAAGTAAGCCCGAAATCATATTGAAACCAGCAACCAGAATCATTAAGCCAAGAATAATCCAAACATTTACATCGAGCATTTCCAGCCAATTAAATATTTGAGGGTGTTTTTGTTTGATACTTCTCACCTTAAATGTTGATCCATCATCGGTAAATATACCTGCAACATCTTCACGTATGACTTCCTTAATTTCGTCTAAGTCCTTGAATTCATCCACTGTGATTTCAACTCCACTGACTTGATTCTCTTCCCAGTTATTGAGTTTCTGAATATGACGCATATCGCATATAACAAATAGTTTATCGAACTCGTCCATACCGGTATTGTAGATACCCGATATAGTAAAGCGTCTCATTCGCGGGGGTTGTTGTATAAAATAAACTGAAAGCTTATCCCCTAATTTGAGATGAAGGAGCTGAGCCAGTTTCTCAGAAACAAGAACCTGATTGCTTTTTTTAGTTTCATTCAGTGTGATGGTATCGCCCTCAACCAAATTGTTTTTAAAGAATGACCAATCGTAATTCAAAGCGATGCCATTTAGTACGACACCTTGAATCTCACTCTTTGTCTTTAATATTCCAGGTTTGGTTGCGTAGCTTTGCAGATGTTTAACCCCTTCAATTTTACTCAGTCGATTTATTGGAACGAGATTTATGTCGATGGGGAGGGTTTCGAAAGAATTATTATTATCGTAGTTGCTGATTTGAATGTGGGAACCAAACCCCGTAAGTTTTTCGGTAATACCCGCTTTAAATCCGGTAACAATAGCCACAGCTAAAATCATAACACACAGGCCAAGTGCAATACCCAAAGTGGCGATGCTGATTATAGGACGAGAAATCTGACGGTCAGATTTATTCTTATAGGTGATTTTCTTGGCAATGTGGAGTTCTAAATTCAAAATCTGTAATTTTTTCTGAGACGACTTTAAAATCAAATTATTCACCTTATGCAGATTGAGATCTGATAATCAACATCAAGCTTGAACAAACAATAATAAAATTCAAATGCTAATCGGAGTTGTTCACAAAAATAGTAATTTCACCCTTAGTAAATCTAAAATTATAAGAATGCTCCGAAACAAAGCCTATCTCTTAACATTTATTTTATGTTTTTTTATTTTACAGAGTGCTTGCACTCAAAATAAAACTGACAAAATTCTACCTGCTGCTGAACGATTTACTCAGTATCAATCTCTTCTGAAGAATAAAAAAATTGCAGTGGTTGCCAATCAAGCCTCACTGGTTGGAGATAATCATTTGGTTGATTATTTGTTAGAAAAGAAAGTGAATTTGTTGAAAATATTTAGTCCTGAACACGGTTTTAGGGGGCATGCTGATGCAGGAGAAAAAGTAAAAGATGGCATAGACAGCAAGACAAATCTGCCCATTGTTTCACTTTATGGTAAGCATAAAAAGCCCTATCCTGAAGATTTTGATGGGGTTGATATGGTCGTTTTCGATCTTCAGGATGTTGGGGTGAGGTTTTACACCTATTTGTCAACACTGCATTATATGATGGAAGCCTGTGCTGAGAATGAGATTCCATTATTGGTTTTAGATCGACCTAATCCTAATGCACATTATATTGACGGGCCTGTATTGGAATCGGATTGTAAATCTTTTGTTGGTTTGCATCCTGTGCCTATTGTTTATGGGATGAGTATTGGTGAATATGCGAAGATGATTAATGGAGAGAAGTGGTTGAAGAATGGTATTCAATGTAATTTGACCGTTATTCCCTGTGCAAACTGGACTCGTGATATTGTGTACAACATGCCCATAAAACCATCGCCCAATTTGCCCAATTATCAGTCCATACAACTTTACCCTTCACTTTGCTTTTTCGAAGGGACTGTAGTGAGTGCCGGTCGAGGTACTGATTTCCCTTTTCAAACCTATGGGCACCCCTTAATAAGCAAGGGGGATTTTGAATTCAAGCCCCGTAGTATTGCCGGGGCAAGCAAGAATCCCAAATTCAAAGGACAGATTTGTAAGGGGGAAGATCTCAGAAAGGTCAATATTGATCACCTTAGGTCGAGACAGCAATTGGACTTATCTTTTTTACTTAAGGGCTATGCTGATCTGAATAAGAAAACGGATTTCTTCAATACTTTTTTCGAGAAATTAGCTGGTACAAAGCAGTTGCGTCAACAAATTATTAAGGGCAAATCGGAAGCTGAAATTCGTATGAGTTGGCATAAGAAACTAAATGAATTTAAAATAATCAGGAAGAAATATCTAATCTATCCAAATTAGTAAGTGCCTTGAAAACTAGAAAATATAAACCCATTTTTACTAAATGAATTAGAGCCAGTCCTGAAAAATATCCTTTGGAGAGATATGATCAGACAGTATATAGGCTTCATAATTTTGTGGAATTTATTTAGAATAGTTAAGAATAATATATAACTTGAATATTATTCATTTTAAAAATTCAAAAAATGGCATTTACATTACAATTAAATGACAAAGCACCTAAGTTCAAACTACCAGCAACAGACGGAATTTCATATAAGCTCTCAGATTTTAAGTCTTCAAAACTAATTGTTGTCTTTTTTACTTGTAACCATTGTCCATATGTTATAGGCTCTGATGAAGATACACGAGCAATAGCAGATAAATACATTCCACATGGTGTAGAATTTGTTGCTATTAATTCCAATTCAGCTAATACATATGAAGAGGATGATTACGATCATATGGTTGATAGAATGGAAGAATATGAGTTTCCTTGGGTTTATTTATATGATGAAACTCAGGAAATTGCTAAGGCTTATGGCGCTTTAAAAACGCCACATTTTTATCTTTTTGATGAAGTAAGGAAGTTGATCTATACCGGAAGAGCGGTTGATAATCCTAAAGATACTTCGAAAGTTGAAGTCAGAGATTTGGAAAGAGCCATAGAAGAATATTTGGCTGGAAAGCCCATTTCAACACCCTTGACGAATCCGATCGGTTGCAATGTAAAATGGGAAGGACAAGATAAACACTGGATGCCGGCTGATGCCTGTGATTTGATATAAAAGACAAAAGGCTGTTCGAATTGAACAGCCTTTGTTTTGAGATATATCTAGAATTAGATCGTTCTTCCAGGATAAACCTTAAGCGCTTCAGCTAAAGTTTCCATTGCATTTCCTAAATCTTCTTTTTTAAGAACGTAAGCAATACGAACCTCGTTTTTACCTAAACCTGGAGTTGCATAAAATCCTGTAGCAGGTGCAACCATAACTGTTTGGTTTTTGTATTCGAAGCTTTCAAGAATCCACTGAGCAAATTTGTCAGCATCATCAATTGGAAGTTTTACTACTGTATAGAAAGCACCTTTTGGAGTAGGGCAATAAACACCGTCCATATTATTAAGAGCTTCAACAGTAAAGTTACGACGATCGATGTATTCGTTATATACTTCAGTGAAATATTCTACCGGAGTTTCAAGAGAAGCTTCAGCAGCAATCTGACCGAAAGCAGGAGGACATAGACGAGCCTGAGCAAATTTCAAAGCTGTATTGATAACCTCTTTGTTCTTAGTAATCATGGCACCAATACGAACTCCACATTCGCTGTAACGCTTAGAAACGGAATCCATAAGGATAACATTCTGCTCCAAACCTGCAAGGTTCATGGCTGAGAAGTGCTCCTCACCATCGTAACAGAACTCGCGGTATACCTCGTCAGAGAATAAATATAAGTCATGCTTAAGAATTATTTCTCTCAATTGATTCAACTCATCTTTTGAATAAAGATATCCTGTAGGATTGTTTGGATTACAAATGACGATACCTTTAGTTTTAGGCGTCATCAATTTTTCGAATTCTTCGATTGAAGGCAAAGCAAAATCGTTCTCAATGCTTGAAGTGATAGGCTTAACCACAACTCCTGCAGCTACAGCAAAACCATTGTAGTTTGCATAGAATGGCTCTGGAATAAGAATCTCGTCACCAGGATTCATACAAGACATTAAAGCGAAAGTAATCGCTTCAGAACCACCAGTTGTAATCAACATCTCATTTTCGTCAACATTAATACCGATGTTCTGGTAATACTTAGCCAATTTCTTACGATAAGAAATATTACCTGCTGAGTGAGAATACTCAATCACCTTTTCAGTACAATTTCTAATCGCTTCCATTGCAACCTCTGGGGTTTTAATGTCTGGCTGACCAATGTTCAATGGGTATACAGTTCTACCTGCAGCCCTTGCAGCTTCTGCATAAGGAACCAATTTACGAATTGGCGATTCTGGCATCAAGCGTCCTTTATCCGAAATTTGTGGCATTTGTTATGTGTTTTTTATAGCAGTCAGATCGCTTTTCAATGTTTAAGAACCTCTTAAACGATGACTTGCATCCAAGCACTAAAATTTAGTTTTGTTTAGAACTTCATTTGCGCCAAAAGTAAATAAAAATCTAAGTAAAAAAAATGCTTTTTGACTTGTTTTAAAAAAAGAGCCTAAGGTCTTGAAATAGAAACAAAAACAAGCGCTGTAGTGGGACATTTAAATCGTTTGTAATTTTGCTTGAAAGTGAATACATAATATTTTTATAAAATTAGATAGAAGTATCAAGTAGCGAATTGATACAGATTCTTATGTCTTATTATCTGGAATCATTTTATTCTTGTATTTTAAAGAGAAAAGCATAGCAGAGGATTAAAAAAAACTGCACCTGCAGATAGCTTATCTGCAGGTCTGAAGTATGGATGTAAAATTCTTCTCAATTGTTAATTGTACATGCTTGTAAACAAGTTATTAAAGCACACTTGTCTGAAGATTTAGGGTGTTGTAATACTTATTGATACTTTCCTGCAAAAGAATTAATTTATTCCACTACTCGGTTGAAGCACTCCGCCATCCTGTTGCAATTTTCCGCCACTCGGTTGAAGAGTTCCGTTACCATTTTTCTGTTTTATACAAGAGGGTATTACAAAGCATAAGTTTAACGATTTATAGGAATAAGTGAAGACAACAAAACAACTTAAATGGAAATCAAACACAGAAACCATAAGTGTCACACAAGGGATACAGACAGCAACAGACCTTTTTTATATTAGGATATTGTAGTAAGTTGATATAAAAGACATCCGGAAGAGTGTTGGCAAGCACAAAACAAATGTATATGTTAAAAAAAAACATTCAGAAGAATTGTTTTGCTAAATAGTATATTAGCAGACTATTTAATTAAAAATGATATAAATGGATAGGGTAAAACAAGTTTCAATACTCTTATTACTATTAACTACTCAAACACAATTTTAAAACATATTATGATTAAACATTCCTTTATTCTTTGTTTACTACTATTGGTTAGTGGTATTTCTATGTCCCAATCGTACAATAAGCCTGAAAGTATTGTATACGATCAGACAGCTAAGCGGTACTTTATTTCGAACAAGGCTGGTAACACAATTGTGCAGTTAGACTCAGACAATAAGCTGACAAACTTTGTAAGTTCCAATTTAAATGCTCCCAAAGGCCTACTGATTGTTGGCGACACACTTATATCAGTCAACAATACTTCAGTTCAGGGCTTTTTATTGTCAGATGCCAGTAGAGTCTTTAATGTTTCGATAGAAGGTGCTGTTTTTATGAACGATGTCACAAGTGATAATAAGGGAAATCTTTATGTCTCTGATACAAATACGGGAGTGATATTTCAGATATCGCTTAAAACGGGTGAATATTCAAGTCTGGTAGGTAATATTAAAAACCCCAATGGATTATTATATGATTCGAAAAGGAACTCTATTTTCATTTGTAATTGGGGCAGTAATGCGAAAATCCAATCTTTTAATCTTACTGATTCGACTCTAAGCGATTTGGTGACGACCGAACTGAGTAATCTGGATGGTTTAGCAAGAGATAATGCTGGAAATATTTATGTTTCGTCATGGGGTAGTAATGCTGTGTATCGGTTTGAACCCTCATTTAAAAGTGCTCCGATTACAATTTCAGAAGGGCACAGTGGACCTGCAGATATTTCAATAATTCAGGATAAGCAGATACTTTGTGTTCCTAATTTTAACTCAGACAATATTGAGTTTGTCAAATTAAATTAATCGGAGTTAAAGAAAGCCATATAGACATCAACAAAAGAATATTAGGACAGAGCTTAATCTCTCAGAAAACATCAGGCTAAAACTGAACTCATTAAAATAAAAAAGCTGCTGCAAGTTAACTTGCAGCAGCTTTTTAATATAAGTTTCTCTTATTTAGCTAGGCAATCACTTCCTTAATTTCAGAGATGATTTTCTCAGCTAAGGCATTGGCTTTTGCTTCGTCCTTGCTTTCAGCATAAATACGAATGATAGGCTCTGTGTTCGATTTACGAAGGTGAACCCACTCTTCAGCAAAGTCAATTTTCACACCATCGATGTCATTTACTCTTTCGTTCTTATATTTTTCTTTCATGGCGACCAAGACTGCATCAACATCAATTTCAGGAGTCAATTGAATCTTGTTCTTTGAGATGAAGTAGCTAGGATATTCAGCACGAAGCTCTGATACTTTCTTGTCTTTTTTAGCCAAGTGCGTTAAGAATAGAGCGATGCCAACCAAAGCATCACGTCCGTTGTGAGACTCTGGGTAGATGATTCCCCCGTTTCCTTCACCACCAATAATGGCATTCTTGGCTTTCATTTCGCTTACAACATTAACCTCACCTACGGCTGAAGCGGTGTAGCTTCCTTTGTGCATTTCGGTAACATCAGCCAAGGCACGAGTTGATGACATGTTTGAAACAGTGTTGCCCGGAGTGTGTGCCAATACATAATCAGCCACTGCAACCAGGGTATATTCTTCACCGAACATGCTGCCATCTTCACAAACCATAGCCAAACGATCGACATCAGGATCGACAACAAAACCCACATCAGCTTTACCCGATTTCATGACATCAGCAATTGCAGTTAAGTGCTCAGGTAGTGGTTCCGGATTGTGAGGGAAATGACCATTCGGTTCGCAATACAATTCGATTACATTTTCTACACCCAATGCTTTTAATAGTTGTGGCAAAACGATACCTCCAACTGAATTTACAGCATCGATAGCGACTGAGAAGTTGGCTTTCTTAATAGCCTCAACATCAACTAGTTTAAGATCCAGAACCTCTTGAATATGTCTTTCGTTATAATCGTTAACGTGAGTTACAGAACCCAAATCGTCAACATCAGCAAATAAGAAATCTTCATTATCGGCAATAGATAGAACCAATTTGCCATCCTCGTCATTCAGGAATTCGCCTTTTTCGTTTAGTAACTTAAGGGCATTCCATTGCTTGGGGTTATGACTTGCGGTTAGGATAATTCCACCATGAGCCTTTTCGCCGGTAACAGCAATTTCAGTGGTTGGCGTTGTTGCCAATCCAATCTCAACAACATCAATACCCAATCCCATCAGTGTGCCAACTACAATACGATCGACCATCTCACCGGAGATACGAGCATCACGCCCAACAACCACTTTTACACGTTTGCCTGCGTGTCGTCTTATGGCCCAAGTACCATAAGCTGCTGTGAATTTCACTACGTCGAGTGGGCTCAGACCGTCTCCAACCTGACCGCCAATAGTACCTCTAATACCTGAAATTGATTTAATTAATGCCATATCTAGTTTTTTTGAATTACATGTTCTAATATGAAGAAAGTGTATGAGTTTCTTCAACTGAAATTTATATTCCTTTGTGTAAAAATCACGTAAAAATAATAAAACTATTGCTTTAGGAACATAAGAAAGCCGACTGATTGAATATTTAATCAGTCAGTTCCATTTTTATCCTTCGTCTGATATAGCTTTAAGGTAGTCGGATAAGCTTTAAAATTTTCACTTTTCCCTTTAACCTTATTTATCCTTTATTCTTGTTTCTCCTTTTTCCTTGATATTGAGTTGATATTTGCTGATATTTAGTAACTTTGCAGGCTGAATAATAACGAAAAGTTGTTAAAATAATGGAAGATAAGAAATACGGAAACAAGCAAAGAGGAAAGAAATCGTTCCGTTCATCAAGAAATGAAGAAGGTCGTTCCAGTGAATCAAAATTCAATAGAGGACCAAGATCATCGGAAAAAGGAGAGAGGTCTGATTCTGAGTTTTCGCATAAAAAAACTGATAGAGCTGCTAAAAGCGACCGAGCTTATCAGGGCAGAGATAAGGACAATCGTTCAAATAGAAATGAAGATGCTTCTGGTGAATCACGTGAAAACAGAATGCAAAGAACGTCTGACAGACCTGAATCGACACACAAGAAGAATAAAAAACCTTATAGAGGCAAAAACAAACCGACTCCCCGAAGAGAAGAAAAACGTCCTTCTGGTCTGCGCGTAGGAAAATCTGTTGTTCGCCAAGAGAAGGAAGAGTTTTCTCATAAGGGAACAGAGAGAAGCTATAAGGATAGAAAGAAATTTCAACACCGGGATAATGCTAAACACACTGAGAAAACCTTTAATACACCGGCGAATTCTGAAGAAGGTGAAGAGGCTACTCCAATCAAGAGTCGTTATAGCAAGAAAAAGCAATTGGAATATAATCGTTTGAATGGACCTGCTGATGGCATGATGCGTTTGAATAAATTTATTGCAAACTCAGGTGCTTGTTCTCGTCGTGAGGCTGACAATCAAATTGCTGAAGGTCATATCATGGTGAATGGTATTGTGGTTACTGAGGTGGGAACCAAGGTAAGCATGGATGACGATGTCCGTTTGGATGGAGTTCGCTTGATGGCAGAAGCTAAAGTTTATCTTTTGATGAACAAACCTAAGGATTTTGTAACAACACTTGATGATCCTACCGGTAGAAAAACCGTAATGGATTTGATTGGTGATGCTTGTGAAGAACGTATTTATCCTGTTGGAAGATTGGATAGAGCCACTACGGGTGTTTTATTATTTACCAATGATGGTAATTTAACTAAGAAATTAACTCACCCAAGTTACGAGAGAAAGAAAATTTATCATGTTCATCTTGATAGAGTGATATCAAAAGACGACCTGACTAAAATTGCAGAAGGTTTCGAATTGGAAGATGGTTTTATTCAGTCTGACGAAATTAGTTTTGTTGACGCTAAAGATAAATCTCAGGTCGGTATCGAGATTCATTCGGGTAAAAATAGGATTGTGCGTCGTATTTTTGAACACTTGGGTTACAAAGTTGAAAAGCTAGATCGTGTTTACTTTGCAGGATTGACTAAGAAGAATCTGCCACGAGGTAAATTCAGATTCCTGACTCAGAAAGAAATCAATATCTTGACACACTACTAAGCTGTGAATTCGTGATATCGTAATTTCGGTATTTCAAGAATAAAGATCATACAGAAGAACCCCAATTGACCTTGTCAATTGGGGTTCTTTGTATTTAGCTGAAAGATATGAATTACTTATCTCTCACATGTGTTACAAACCTACATTATAAATTAATCACCTTAGTGGCATTAGCCTGCAAGGTTAAAATATCCTGCATAGTGCCTTTCACACCTACTTCTACATTGTCTTCGATATTAAAAAAGTTAAGACAGGTTTTACAGATAATCATTTTTACACCAGCTTGCTCCATCTCCTTTAGGGTATCGAGAACAGGTGATCCAGTGCAGGTCAATTGTACACCTGCATTGTAAAAGGTAATGATCTTTGGCAACTGCTCATTAGCCAGGCTGAGTTTTAAGTAGTTTGAAATTAAGAGCAGGCCTAGTTCTTCGTTGCCTGTTCCCATTCCTTTTTTATCAATCTGAATTAATGTATTCGAATTGTTCATATAATTTGTATCTCTATTGATAGTATAAGGAATGCTTAGATCACATTGATATAAGCATCAGTATCGTTAGTCCGTTCTTCAAGTACCCCTATTGATTCAAGGATGAAACCTTCGTTTTTGGCTAATTCCTTGAATGCTGAGATGTGTTCGTTTTCAACAGCAACAAGTAATCCGCCACTGGTTTGAGGATCGCACAATAAAGACTTCTGCAATTCGGTAATTTCACCCACCAAATGTCCATATGATGCCCAGTTACGACGTGTACCACCTGGTGTAGAACCCTGTTCGATTAATGCCTCAACACCTTCCATTTTAGGAACGCTTTCGAAATCGATGTTGGCGTTCACATTTGATCCTTCACATATTTCACTCAGGTGACCTAATAATCCAAAACCAGTGACATCAGTCATTGATTTCACATAGTCAAGCTTCCCAAAGACTTCACCCACCTTGTTCAGACTGCACATCAAATCAACCACAGTTTGGTTGTTTTCGTGTGCGATCAGTTTCTTTTTCTCAGCAGTGGTAAACACACCAATGCCCAGTGGTTTTGTCAGGAAAAGACTGCAGTTGGGTGTAGCGGTGTTGTTTTGTTTGATTCTGTCAGTCGAGACAATTCCATTTACAGATAGTCCAAAAACAGGATCGGAAATATCGATGGAGTGACCACCAGCTAATTGAATACCCGCTTCAGCACAAACATCGCGAGCCCCTTCAATAACCTGTTGAGCCAGTTCGGTTGGCAATTTGTCCAATGGCCAGGCAAGAATGGCAAGTGCCATAATTGGCTTACCACCCATAGCATACACATCGCTAATAGCATTGGTTGCTGCTATTCGACCAAAATCGTAAGGATCATCAACAATAGGGGTGAAGAAATCAGTGGTACTAATGACAGCTGTACCGTTTCCTAAATCGAAAACTGCAGCATCATCTTTGCTATCGTTCCCAACCAATAAATTAGGATCTTTAATATGAGGCGCACTTGATTTTAAAATAACTTCTAAATCTTTTGGCGATATCTTACATCCACAACCGGCTCCCGGACTGAATTGCGTTAACTTTTTAGTTTCCATCGAAAGTGAATCTTATTATATTCTATCTGATAATATGAGTGCGCAAAGGTAGGGCTTTTTTGTTCCTGTGGTAATTGTTGTCCCATAAAATAAAAGAGGCAGCCTGGGTAGTTGCCTCTTAATACTGAAGACTAATGATGTCGTCAGTTGATGATATGGATATTTAAAATGCGCTAATCAACTCATCTAAGCCTTTGCGAACAAATTCACGTTTACGTCCTTTTTTCGCTCTTGCAGTCACAACAGGGAATGCATCGTTGTTGATGTAATCCAGAGCTGCTTTTAGGTTGGTTTCGTCTATATCTCCCCAGTCACGAGTGATATCATCTTCAATTTCAAAGTCAACCGGGATGCCATCAAAGAAATAGCCTCCATCGTCTTTATTTACGAGATGAAAAGTAATTGGTAAAATTGCAAGATTAAATTCTGGAACTTGAAAAACATGCATGCCTACGGGCTTGCCATGCGTTTTTTCACCAACAAGAATGATGTCTTCTGCCCCCATATATGGTTCAAGAGAATTGATGACCAATTCGCTTGAAGAAGCCGTTGCTGAAGTCGTGATGATAAAAACCCTTTCGAAGCCATAAGCTGAAGCCTGATTTGTGAAAGTGTCTGAAAAGTTCTCACTGGTTTTTGAGTCGTTATGTATATATTTCGAGAAGACTTTTCCATCGTACTGGTTCCCTGAAATTAAGCTGGCAAGTTGAGCTGCTATTTGGGTACTTCCGCCTCCGTTGTATCTCATGTCGAGCACCAATTCCTCAGCCCCTTCAGCTTTAAAATAATCAAAAGCTTCATTTAACTCCTCTTCAGAACTGGATAAGAAACTATCGAAAACCAGATAAGCTACTTTTTCATTTTCAGTGTGAATAATTGTTCTCTTTATAACACTATTCTGATTCATTTCTTTTTTTGTCAGGCTTAGCGTCTTCACTTCCCCTTCATTGTTTTCAAAAGTAAATGTATTTGAACTACCAGCGACTGCTGTATTTATTTGATCAACAGTCATTGTATTTATCGATTGATTATCAATCTCGGTTAGTTTCCATCCTCGGCTAATACCTTCATCATACAAGTCTGATTCATTGTAAACAAGGCTCACTCTGGGAATATCATTGCCTTCTTCAAATTTCAGGTCAAAGCCATAACCATAGTATGAGCCACTCGTCAGGTAAGCCATGAGTTGATCCAAATTGGCAATGAAACTCCATTTATCCTGTTCGACTAATAAGTCTTCGAAATAGGTATTAGGTGAACTGTAGTCACTTGAAATTAAATTGGGGATTTTATCGTTCCATAAATACCACTCAGCCATGGTTTCATCAAGAACTTCAACCATGGTTTTTTTCGGTTGATTATTATCATCCTTGTTACAGGCTACAAAGGCAAAAGGTATGATCAGGGCTAAAAGCCAAGTTCTGGTGTATTTAATCATGTAGGGGTATTTTGAGTCGTTAATTCATTCTAAATCTGAGTATAAAAATAGCTTAAAAGGAAAAAGAACAAAGAAATTGGGCTAAGTTATTTTAGTTTGATTGTATTTATATTCTTATTAATCCGATAGTGTTTTTTATGTCGTTTAAAGGGCCAGATCATGATTTAGATCTAAAATCGTGAACTCTATTCATCTCCCTCTTCAACTTTTTCATATTTCTATTTAAGCAAACGTTTTCGGTGTAAAATAAAGGTTTTCAGGATGGTAAGTTCTTTTTTTATTGGGATTAATAAGGTAGTTTTGCATGACGAATCTACAAATACAGAATAATCAAAATACTTACAAATGGCTGATAATAAGAAAGCTTTATTGATGATCCTTGACGGATGGGGAATAGGGGATAAATCCAAATCGGATGTTATTTCAACAGTAGAAACACCTTATATTGATGGTTTGTTAGCACAATACCCAAACTCTCAATTGCAAGCTGCCGGAAATTTTGTTGGTTTACCTCAAGGACAAATGGGTAATTCAGAAGTAGGACACTTAAATATTGGTGCCGGACGTGTCGTATATCAAGATTTAGTTAAGATTAATCTTGCAGTAAAAGACAATTCTATAAAAGATAATGAGCAGTTGGTAAAAGCTTTTACTACTGCTAAGAAAAATAATACAAAGCTACACCTGATTGGTTTGCTTGGTGATGGTGGGGTACACTCTTTGAGTTCTCATGCTGTTGCGGTTTGTAAAGCTGCAAAAGCTTTCGGATTGAATGATGTTTTTGTACATGGTTTGACTGATGGACGTGATACAGATCCAAAATCAGGTTTGCAGTTCGTAAAGAACTTTGTTGGAGAGATTGAAGGTTCAGCGAAATTGGCTTCATTAGTAGGGCGTTATTACGGTATGGATCGTGATAACAACTGGGAGCGAATTAAACTGGCTTACGATTTATATACCAAAGCTGAAGGAAAATCAGCTGCAGATATGGTTGAGGCTGTTGAGGCATCATACGCTGAAGGTGTAACTGATGAATTTATTAAGCCAGTGGTGGCTGTTAATGCTGAAGGTGCACCATTGACTACAATCGAAGAGGGCGACGTGGTGATTTGTTTCAACTACCGTACCGACCGATTACGCCAGATGACGACTGTTTTCTCTCAAGAGAGCAAAGCAGAGTATGGTATGCATACCATGGATGTAGAGTGGTATACCATGACTTGCTACAATGCCAACTTTAAAGGGGTTAATGTTATTTACGATAAAGATGACGTTGAAAATACTTTGGGTGAGGTCGTATCTAAGGCAGGTAAAAAACAAATTCGAATTGCTGAAACAGAGAAGTATGCTCACGTAACTTTCTTTTTCTCAGGTGGTCGTGAGGCTGAATTCGAAGGCGAAACACGTTTGTTGGCCGCTTCACCAAAGGTGGCTACTTACGATTTACAACCAGAAATGTCTGCTCCTGAGGTTGCTAACAAAATTACAGCAGAATTGAATGCGCAATCAGCTGACTTCGTTTGTCTGAATTTCGCTAATGGCGACATGGTAGGACACACCGGTGATTATGAAGCAATTTCAAAAGCTGTTCAGGCTGTTGATACTTGTGCTGAGCAGGTGGTTGAGGCTGCAAAAGCAAATGGCTACGATGTGATCATTATTGCCGATCACGGGAATGCTGATTTTGCTGTAAACCCTGATGGTTCGCCTAATACAGCTCACTCATTAAATCCAGTTCCTTGTATTTGGGTGACTGAAAATCCAAAAGAATTGGATAATGGTATTTTGGCTGATGTGGCTCCAACTATTATCGATATTATGGGACTTGAACAACCTGTTGAGATGACAGGTAAATCATTGATAACGAAGTAGTATTCGGGAGTATTTTGAATATACTCGATTTGATTTTATAAGAATCTGAGAATCCGTATTATCTTTGCCGATAGTACGGATTCTTTTGTGAATGATTTTTGGTGATTTGTGGAGTAGTACTGTTAGGAGAAAGATGAGAGCGAATCACCATAGTTTTATATTCATGATTAATCCTTAATTATTAATAATTGAATAATGTTACAGATAGGAAAAGCCATCGTGAGTCTCGATGTCATCGAGAAAAAATTTATATGCGATTTTGGTAAGTGTAAAGGGGCATGTTGTGTTGAGGGAGATTCTGGTGCACCTCTGGATGATGATGAGAAAGCTATTCTGGATGAGATATACCCTGATATTAAGTCATATTTGACTGAGAAAGGCATTGAGGAAATAGAGAAGCAAGGCACTTCAGTTGTCGATGCTGATGGCGATTTGGTGACACCTATTATCAACGATAAGGAGTGTGTTTACACTGTTTTTGAAAATGGCCTGGCTTTGTGTGGTATCGAAAAGGCTTTTCTCGATGGTAAGATAACTTATCGCAAGCCTATTTCATGTTCACTTTATCCTATTCGTATTGAAAAATACCCGGAATTCGATGCCGTGAATTACAACAAGTGGAAAATTTGTAGTGCTGCTCGCGAACTTGGTTTCAAGATGGGAACACCCGTATATAAATTCCTGAAAGAACCATTGATTCGTAAATATGGCGAGGATTGGTATAAGGAATTGGAATATGCCGCAGAGAATATCGAAGAAATCTACCACATAAAACGATAATGAGTTCACATTAGTTTACAGAACTGGTATAAAAAAGACTAAAGCCGCAGATTGGGAAATAACCAATTTGCGGCTATTTTGTTTTTAAGGATGTAATCTCTCACAAACATGTCATATTCCGATTATTGAGTTTGCATTTACTAAAATTCATCTCGTCTATTTGTCTGTTAATCTTGGTCTTTAACCTGCTTTTTGCGTTCTTCAATTTTAATTGATATTCATCAGATATTAATTCTGAATAACTGATTGTTAATTGAGAATTGGATTTGTATATTTACCCCTCTAAAATTTAAACTCAATTTAAACACATACAACATGGACAATATTAAAGGCTATATCGAGGATAATAAAGACAGATTTCTTGATGAATTATTCGGATTGATTCGCATTCCTTCGATTAGCTCGATTGAAGCAAACAAACCAGAAATGTACAAGGCTGCAGAATATTGGAAGCAGTTAATGCTGGATGCAGGTGCTGACAAAGCTGTCGTTCTTGAGACTGAAGGTAACCCAGTGACTTATGGAGAGAAGATTATTGATCCTGCTCTTCCTACTGTCTTAGTTTACGGACATATGGATGTGATGCCTGTTGATCCTGTTGAACTTTGGGATACTAATCCTTTTGAGCCAGTTGTAAAAGACGGAAAAATTTGGGCACGTGGTGCTGACGATGATAAAGGGCAGGCTTTTATGCATGCTAAAGCTTTCGAATACATGGTTAAGAACGATTGCTTGACTTGTAACGTAAAATTCATGATCGAAGGTGAAGAAGAAGTGGGGTCTCCTAATCTTCCTAAGTTTTGTGAAGAGCATAAAGAAATGTTGAAATCAGATATCATCTTGGTTTCAGATACAGGTATGATTGCTCCGGATATACCATCAATCACAACAGGTCTTCGTGGTTTAATGTACTGGGAAGTTGAAGTAACAGGTCCTAACCGTGATCTTCACTCAGGATTGTTTGGTGGTGCTGTAGCTAATCCTATCAACGTATTGGCTAAAATGATTACTCAGATGGTTGATGAGAATGGTCATATTACTATTCCTGGATTCTACGACGATGTTATCGAAGTTTCAAAAGAGGAGCGTGCTATGATGGCTGAAGCACCTTTTAACGAAGAAGAATATAAGAAAGCTATTGATGTGAAAGAATTAGCCGGTGAGAAAGGTTATACACCTTCTGAGCACACAGGAATTCGTCCATCATTCGATATTTGTGGTATCTGGGGTGGTTATATTGGCGAAGGTGCTAAGACTGTATTGCCTTCAAAGGCTCACGCTAAGATTTCTACTCGTTTGGTTCCTAACCAGGATTGGGAAAAGATTTCTGTTCTTTTCAAAGATCATTTTGAAGCTATCGCTCCTGACTGTGTTAAAGTTGAGGTGACTCCTCTTCACGGTGGTCAAGGATACGTTTGCCCTATCGATATTCCTGCATACCAAGCCGCTGATAAAGCTTATACTGAGGTTTACGGTAAGCGTCCGGTACCAGTTCGTTCAGGAGGATCTATTCCAATTATCTCAACTTTCGAAGAGATCTTGGGTACAAAATCAGTATTAATGGGATTCGGTCTTGAAAGTGATGCAATTCACTCACCAAACGAGAATTTCCCATTGGAGCAATTCTTCAATGGTATCAATACAATTCCATTGTTCTATAAGCACTATGCTGAATTGATGAAGAAGTAGTCTTTTAAAGACATTCAAATATTTAAAGCACTCTCGATTAAGTTCGGGGGTGCTTTTTTGTTTATGAAATGAGCCATGAGCAGTACTTTCTTACATAGAAGTCCGGCTCTAACCCTCGTGAGCATTTGCGAACCATGATTATTGGCGACTTCCTCCCGATAGCTATCGGGAGGAATTTAATAAGAAAATTATAATCATGTGAAAAATGGCTCAACTCTTCTAAGTAATTCCTTCTGTTAGTTTGATATTTATTGTGCTTTAAGCAAAAAAAAAATCAAAATAAATTAGCTTAAAATTTAAAATATCTAAAGTCTAAATTATTAAGTTCAGTAATAACTGAGGGAATTAAATACTAGTCGATATATATGATTAATTTAAACTTATAGAACAATTTGAAAGTCTATGTTTTGATCACTTTCTTTATTGTGGGTTGAGGTTAAAAACGGATTGTTGAATTTAGCCACCTTAAGTTGCATTATGTGTGGTTGTCAGGTTTTTAAGGCTGAATTCTTATTTGTCATTTGTTTTTGAAAGGTGTATTCTTGTAGAATACATTCATTTTAAATCAAAAGTATGAGTAAATTTTTCAGAATATTTGGCTTCTGTTTAGTAGCAGCTTCAATATTTGCAGCCTGTGAGAGTGATGATAATAAAATGGCAAGAATACAAGTGAGTATGATTGATGCCCCTGCCGATTATGAATCTGTGTTGATTGACGTGGTAGATGTACAAATCAATTCAGACGGTTGGCAATCTCTTGATGGTGTTGAGAAAAAAGTATACGACCTGTTGACCTTAACCAATGGAGAAGAAGCTATCCTGGGTGAAATTGAATTACCTGAAGGACAACTGCAAGAAGTAAGATTGATACTGGGAGATAATAACAAACTAGGTCTGAATGGTGAAGAATTGGATTTGGATACACCTTCAGGATCTCAAAGTGGACTTAAAATAAAAATACATACCCAAATTGAAGGTGGTGTAACATACAAACTGGTTCTGGATTTTGATGCAGCTAAATCTATCGTTAAGGCTGGTAATTCTGGAAAATATAATCTGAAGCCAGTGATCAGAGCTGAAATGGAAGCCCTAACCGGAGCTATTAAAGGGGTTGTTGATCCTGCTGATATTGAATCTGTAGTGTATGCTATTATTGATACCGATAGTATTTCTACTTACCCAAATGATGAAGGGCAATTTTTGATTCGAGCGTTACAATCAGAAACTTATCGTGTAGTTGCCATTCCAAGTCAGGAAAGTGCTTTCACAAAAGCAAGTTTGGATGAAGTCATTGTAAACACTGGTGAAGTAACAGTTCTTGATACCATTAGATTTCAAAACAATCCTTTATAGAAGAAGATATCCTGTTCAAAATGAGCTTTTAAGTTTATTTTGAATTGAAATATAAAAGCACTCCTGATTAGGTTCGGGGGTGTTTTTTTTGTTGGATGGAGTTGATTTAATATATGAGATCTATTTTATTTGATCAGGCTATTAAACTCAAACGCAATTAAATCAAACACTTGTTCTTTCCTTCCAACAAAAAAGCTTATATTTGCAAATTCAAAATGTTTCGAGATTTTGCTTCTAAGATTTTGGTTTATTGTTGTTTATGAAAAGCAGCTGCCATAATTTTCAAAATTACGAAACCTCAAAATCACGACATGACAGAAAAAACACCTCATAAATCAGGTTTTGTAAATATTATTGGAAATCCCAATGTTGGAAAATCAACCCTAATGAATAATTTGGTAGGGGAACGTATCTCGATTATTACTTCGAAATCGCAAACTACACGCCATAGAATTAAAGGGATTGTGAATGGAGATGATTTCCAGATTGTATATTCGGATACTCCAGGAGTATTGAAACCTAACTATAAGCTACAGGAATCGATGATGAAGTTTTCAACTTCAGCATTGGTTGATGCCGATATCATCCTTTATGTAACTGATGTGATTGAGACCATTGACAAGAATGAGGAATTCTTGAAGAAGGTACAAGGTGCAACTGTTCCTGTATTATTGATTCTGAATAAGATTGATTTAACTGATCAGGCTAAATTGACTAAACTGTTTGATCTTTGGAAAGAGAAGATCCCTCAGGCAGAGATTTTCCCTATGTCAGCTAAAGAGAATTTCAATGTTGAGAACCTATTCAACCGAATTTTAGAGTTGCTTCCTGAAGGACCTCCATATTTTGCGAAAGATGAGGTGACCGATTTACCTGCAAGATTCTTCGTAACTGAAATTATCAGAGAGAAAATCTTGGTGAACTACGATAAGGAAGTGCCTTATAGTGTGGAAGTCGAGGTTGAGGAATATAAGGATGAAAAGAAGATCATCAGAATCATGGCAGTTATCCATGTTGAGAGAACATCACAAAAAGGAATTATTATTGGGCACAAAGGATTTGCTTTGAAAAAAGTGGGAACCGATGCTCGAAAAGATATTGAAGCTTTCTTTGGTAAAAAAGTCTTTTTACAGCTCTATGTAAAGGTTGCGAAAGATTGGAGAAGTAAAGATTCTCAGCTTAAAGGCTTTGGATACCAAAAATAAGATATCTAAGTATTAGTACCCCTGAGGGGATGAGTGATTGAACTGTCTATGAGAGACGACGTATTCGCTCAGATAAATTTGAATAAAGATTCTTGACTTTCTTTTGAAAGCAAGAATAAAAAATAATTAAGAAATGGGCAATATAGTTGCAATTGTAGGTCGTCCAAACGTTGGGAAATCTACACTTTTTAACCGTTTAACAGGAACGCGTAAGGCGATTGTAAACGAAACAGCGGGTGTAACTCGTGATAGAAACTACGGTAAGGCAGATTGGAATGGAACAGAGTTTTCTCTAATCGATACAGGTGGATTTTCAATTAATTCGGATGATATTTTCGAAGATGAGATTCGTAAGCAGGTGATGTTGGCGATTGAAGAATCAGATGCCATCTTATTTGTTGTGGACGTAAAACATGGAATAACTGATTTTGATGAGGCGGTAGCGAAGATTCTTCGTCGAAGCAAAAAAAAGGTTTATGTTGTTGCTAATAAATCTGACAATAGTGAATTGATATATGCTGCCAATGAATTCTATTCTTTTGGAATAGGCGATATGGTTTATCCAATTTCATCGGTAAATGGCTCCGGAACAGGAGATATGCTTGATGCAGTTGTTGCTGATTTCATTGAGAAGCCAGAAGAAGAGGATTTAGATTTGCCTCGTATCGCTTTTGTAGGTCGCCCAAATGTAGGGAAATCGTCAACTGTAAATGCTCTATTGGGTGTTGAAAGAAACATTGTAACTGATATTGCGGGTACAACTCGTGACTCTATTCATACACGTTTCCAGGGATTTGGTCACGATTTTATTATGGTGGATACGGCTGGTGTTCGTAAGAAACCAAAGGTGAATGAAGATTTGGAGTTTTACTCAGTAATGCGTTCAATCCGCAGTATTGAAAGTGCTGACGTTTGTGTTTTGATTTTAGATGCTGTTCGTGGACTTGAGGCTCAGGACTTGGCTGTTTTAGACATCATTCTTAAAAACAGTAAAGGTTGTGTGATCATGGTAAATAAGTGGGATTTGCTTCAGAAAGAAACCAATACCATGAAAGAGTTTGAAGCAGATATTCGCAATAAAATGGCTCCTTTTACTGATGTGCCAATCATTTTTACATCAGCAGTTGAAAAAGTACGTTTGATTAAGGTTTTAGAGTATGCTGTTGAGGTGTATGAAAACCGTGTTCGTAAGATTAAAACTTCTGAATTAAATAAGGTGATGCTTAAGGCTATAGAACACTATAGACCTGCTGCTGTAAAAGGGAAATTTATTCAAATCAAATTTGTTTCTCAGTTGCCAACTTACGCTCCAACTTTCGTATTCTATTGTAACCTGCCTCAATATATTCAGGATTCATATAGACGTTATCTCGAGAATCAGATTCGTGATAATTGGAATTTCTCAGGTGTGCCAATTCAGATCTTAATGAGAAAAAAATAATGAAATTGCAGCTTTTATAAGCTGTATTTCAACAAAATATTAAACGTGTATTTGTATCTATAGTGATACGGATACACGTTTTTTTAGTTTATTATTTTCACAAATACCTACATATTGGTATTGTAGCATAGGTTTTCTGAGCCTATTTTTGTCATAACAAAACAAAGCTAATGGAATCTGAGGCCAAATGGAGATCAAGAAATCTTTTGCCATAATATTTCTTTTTTAGTGTTAATACTTCATCAGGTTTCAGTATTCTATTAATTATAAGAGAGCTCTTAACAGATTATAATATCTGCTTTTTGAGCTCTCGTCTTGTTATCTACAGAATAATGTGTAATTTAAATCTGCAACTTAAAAAAAGATCAAATGCGCATCACGAAGGATATGAAAATGGCAGATGTAATTCAAATGAATTACATGTTGATCCCTGTAATATATCGTTTTGGAATCAATTTGGGTTTTGGCGATAAAACGGTTAAGGAAATTTGTGATGAGACTGAAGTCGATCTCAATTTCTTTTTACAACTGGTAAATACCTACCACGATAAGGATTATTTCCCCAAAGAGGAATTACAAACGATACCTTCCAAAAATATTGTGGCTTACCTTAAAATGACTCATTCAAGTTATTTAAACGAAAAGCTATCTGAAATTGAAGGTTTGATTGAGGCTTTGCAGCATGCCGAAGCTGAAGACGAGAAATACATCCTGCTTATTCGGAACTTTTTTGAGGGTTATAAGAATGAGTTAACCGAACATATTATGCACGAGGAAGAATTAGTATTCCCCTATGTGTTGGCGGTTGAGGAGATTTGCAAGACCGGCATGGTCTCAGCACGAAACAGACAGTTATACGAATCTTTTTCTATTGTTGAATATCAGGATGGACACGATGATGTGGAAGAAAAGTTGATGGATTTAAAAACCATCATGATTAAATATTTGACGCCACCCTCAAATACCAATCTTTACCACAAAATCATTCAGCTTCTTTTTATGTTGGAGCAAGATTTGAATTATCATTCACGAATTGAAGATAAAGTTCTGATCCCAAAAATGATATTGATGGAAAAGACGGTTGCTGAACTAATCTAATTTGAAGCTATGGATAATATTACAATTGTAGTTGCTGAAGCTTCATGCTTGATTCAAAAAGGCCTTGTTGCGCTTCTTAAAAATTTGGACGGCACTCAGGTGATTCAAAAACTGGACAAAGCTGAGGGTTTGTTCGAGAGTTTAAGCACCTTAAAACCCAATATATTAATTCTGAACCCTGACCTTTTTGATGGAAATGCCGATTTAATTAATCAGAGCTGTGCCAAGCTTGAGGCTTGTAAGTTGGTAATTATCTCCAATGAGAAGGAAGTTGAGAATAAATACTCAGCGGATGCCTATATTCACTATAGCGATAGGCAAGATAAAATAATGGATTGTTTTGAGAGCCTGAAAGAGGATCTGGACAAAAAATATAAAAAAGAGAAGTCGGATGATACCATCAGTGCACGTGAGAAGAATATTCTGAAACATATCGCACTTGGTTTAACCAATAAAGAAATTGCCGATCAACTTTTTATTAGCATACATACTGTAGTGACTCATCGTAAAAATATCACCCAGAAGTTGGGTATCAAATCTGTATCAGGTTTGACTGTATATGCCATCCTGAATAATTTGATTTCGATGGATGAAGTCAAATAAAAGGAATTAGTGATTAACAATGAATGATTGGTAATAAAATTAGAAGCTGTTAATCACTAATCATGAGCTTTTAGTCTGCTTGGGGATTCTGACGTAAAAACAACTTCCTTTCCCGAATTCTGACTCTACCCATATTTCACCACCGGCCTGTACCACGCTGTTTTTTACGATGGCAAGCCCCAGACCCATGCCACTCGACTTTGTGGTGAAGTTAGGATAGAAAAGTCTTCCTCTAATGTTCGGATCAACACCTTTCCCGTTATCAGATACAGAACTGAGCCAATGCTCTTTTTCTTCCTGTAATTCAATCAGAATCTCTCCTTCAGCTTCACTGGGAATCGATTCAATCGCATTATTTAAGAGGTTGACGTAGATGCGAACAAACTGCTCTCTATCAAGACAAGCAATAGCCTTTTCTATACGATTCAACTTGAGACTAATATGGTGTTTGTCGTTTCGATACAGAGACAGGACATGTTCTAAAATTTCGACAAGGTTTAAGTCTTCAGATTTCGATTCGGGCATTTTTGCAAAGTTCGAAAAGGCTGTGGCGATCGACGAGAGGGTGTCAATCTGATCGATAAGTGTTTGGCTGACCTGCTTAAGATGTTTGCCCCAATCAGGCGACTGATCGTCGTAACGACGTTGTAAGAATTGAATACTCAATTTCATCGGTGTCAGCGGGTTCTTGATTTCATGAGCTACTTGTCGAGCCATTTCCCTCCAGGCTGATTCTCGTTCTGACTGAGCCAAAAGTTCGGCAGATTGTTCAAGATCAAGAAGCATTTTATTATACACCTTCACCAAACTACCAATCTCATCATTCTTATTGTATTCAATGGCTGCACTGTGGGTGCCGAATCGTGTGCCTTGAAGTTTGTTTTCAATCAGTCTTAGGGGCTGGGTAATTTTATTTGAGATAATCACTGATACAAAAATGGCAATCAGGATCATGAATAAATGCAGATTGATACCCGTTAATATCAAATTGAATAGTTCTGTTTTTAGATCCTGACTCTTTATGAAATATGGTAAATTTATAAAGGCTAAGCGTTTGTTATCAGCATCGACTAAACTCTCGTAAGCCGATAGATACTCCATATTCCCGATCTTTTCTTTGTGAATATAGTGTGTCCGTTCTTTATAGTAGAGTTGATAAAAGGCTGAGAAATTCATCTGTTTGCCTTGCAGTTTTTTATCGAAAATCTCCTTACGCGATGAGGCAATCAAATCCCCATTGGTATTGTAAAGGTGTATGTCGGCAAATATTAAATTGGAAACCTGCTGCAATCTCTCCGAAAGCATGTCTTTGTTATCACTGAATTGAAGTTCGTGTAAGATTTCCTGCTTCACAATTTGCAGCTTCTCACTCAATTCCCGATTGTGATTCTGGTTGAATTGTTGAATGTTGTAATACACGCTACCCCCACCTAAAAGCAGGAAAAAGAGCATTAAGACAGCTGTTATGGAATATTGAATTCTGTATTTAAAACTGTATTTAAATTTTAAGCGCCACGGAAAACGTTCTATCAAACCAACTATTATCGTAAATAAATAGAACAGAATAAAAACATAGGGGATTGTTATGAATTTCTTATGCCAATTGATTTCGGGAGAGCTCACTATGAGTGCATTATTGCCAAACCTATAGATGAGGTGAGAGTAATCGTCGAGTTCTTTCCAGGCATAGGTCTCTTTTGATTTTCCAAAGCCGGCATCGTTAAGATAATAGTTGAATTCCCCGGATGAAGCGATGAGTTTGCCATCCTGGTACTTTCCAAAAGAATAATCTTTACCAGTGGCCTGAACTTGAATTTTCTCATCGAGAAGCAGATCGGGATAACCCAGCCCCTGTGATCTGATTTTTGAATCGAGGCGGATGAATATTCGATGCTTTTGAGATTTTGCACCATTTATATCAATTTGCCCCAGGTATGAGACCATGCCATCATACTCGTTTAAATTGTAAAAGTTACTGCCAGCAATGATTTCTCCATTTTTGAGTAGCATCTCTTCAAAAAACTCATGACAGTTCCGAATCTGATTATCGGGCTCAACATTCAGTTTATCGTTTTCGTCACAGAGAGTGATTTGTAGATTGAACTGTTCCCAATACCCTATCAGATACTTATTCTGAAGATAATCAATGATTTTGATTTCATTTGCTATAGGATTCTGACAAAGTTTCTTAAGTTTTGGATCTGATTTTATCTGTTTCTCTAGTTCAATCAGTAAGGATTCTGAAGTTGGACTATATTCAGTTGATAAATTTAAAGCCTCAAGGACCCGAATTTGCATCTCTTTTTGTGCAGAGAAGGTATTTATTCTGTTGCTGATAAAGACGGAAACTCCCAGGAGTAAAGCGATGAAAAAAGTGTGGAAATAACTTGGTTTCACAAATTCTGCAACAAGAATAATTGCTGTCAATAATAAGAATTGGAAGCCCAAATCAATCCAGTCGAATGGCATCCCCAAAAGTTTTCTTACCCCAATAATACCTATGAAAAAGAGGGTGATTGCAAGGAATCTTATAGTGATACTAAGCTTATCTTTTATGCTTCTATTAATTAAACTGCCTAAAAGAATTAAGCCGTAAAAAAGCTGAATAAGAACGACTAATCCGAGCATTGAATAGATCCAGTTGCTTTTTATTACGAACATTTGGAAAGAAAGACTAGAGTCCAGGACCAGATTCTTAAATAGAAGACTAATGGTTGCGTAAAGCAGGTAGAAGAAAATCAGGTTGATGAACAAGAAGATATAGCTGAGGGTACGGGTTCTATTTCTTAGCAGCACCTGGTAGGGGAAATAGTTACTGTAGACATAAATGAAACTAAAAATAAAGAAACTATTTATGGCAAAATCCCCCAGTGAGGGGAAATAAAATGAGGACGCAAAGAGAACAGGAGAGAAGAGCTCCATACTCGAAAAGACATTGGGAATGCCGTTGCTTAGCATGAAATACCTTAGCCAGCCCAACAGGAATCCAAAGGCTAGAATCCCGAGGATGCGAAACCATAGTTTTTTTCGAATCCGAATAATCTGTATTGCCAGTAGGATTCCACATATCAGACTAAGAAAATAGAAGTAGATTGCAGAGTTGAAATCAGGTTGGAACAGAAAATTATCACTCTCTTTCTCCAGTGTAAAAAGAGTTTTTCCTTTTCTATTTTTAATCGGGATATTAGCCTGATCTTGAAAATTCAGAATGTAGCTATCTGATAAATCAAAAGCTTTGGCAAAATTTTTCTTGAGGTATTTGTTTTCGTAAGCGTAATTTTTCTGAATAAGAATGAGACCAATGAGTTGTTTCTGCTTCAGTTTTGTTTTTTTGACATAGAACCAGGCATTGTCGATGAAAGCAACTTTAGATTCGAATTCTTCATTTGTTATCGACTTGGGCAGGTTGATAGAGTTGTCACTCCAATAAATAAGGCTGTCTTTCTCGAGAGCAAATAGTGAAATTTCTTCATTTTTAAGTTCATGTTCCTGAATGCTCAAGTCGTTATTCTCAGGGATGAAGGCATCCTGATCGATTAGGACCTCTTTAAGATATTCTAAGTAAACATCAACTTGATTCTCCTTTTCAAGAAAAACCTTCTGGAAATGCTCAATTATTTTTTGAGAATGTCCGTCGGCATTTGCTTGTGAATCGACTCTAATTCCTATAAATAAGGAAATAGAAAAAATCACGAGCAGGGAATAGATGAGATTTTTGTTTTTCAAGATCAGGGAAATAAGTTATACCATTTTCATTTCAATCCGGAATCATCGGAACAAGTATAATGCCAATCCTTATTAATATCTTTGTGAGATCAGCCTTTTTTTTGAATGATCTCATGACAATTATCAATAGTGCTGATTGCTGTCTTTAATTGAAACGATAGCTGTTAAATAGCTCTTAAATTAGCATAATTAATTGAGATCATCAAACATGATGATAGGGCTCGTTGCGAAGTATGGTCATCGCTCTATAAAGCTGTTCTGTAAAGATCATACGAATCATCTGATGCGAAAAAGTCATCTTCGAAAGGGAAACTTTACCTTGAGCTTGTTTGTAGACTTCGGGTGAGAAACCGTAAGGGCCCCCAATCACAAAGATCAGATTCTTAATGCCACTTAGCATTTTTTGTTCAATAAATTTTGAGAATGCAGGCGATGTAAACTCTTTACCACCTTCGTCCAAAAGAATCATTAAATCGCCACTTTTCACCTGTGCCAGAATCAATTCTCCCTCTTTTTGTTTTTGCTGTTGCTCAGACAGGTTTTTAGAATTCTTAATGTCAGGAATGATTTTCATCTCGTAAGGCATGTAGTGTACCAATCTTTTTCGGTACTCTTCTATGCCTTTTATCACGAAGTCTTTATCTGTTTTTCCTATTACAAGTAGTGTGGTTTTCATATGTTCTTAATTTCATATTTTTGCCTTCCCGATAGATTTCCGATAGCTATCGAGAGGAAGGAAGTCGCCCTTTAAACATCTTCCTGTGTATTCTTGATTGTTCGGGATATGCTTGGCTATTTTAATATGTTATTTTAGCTCCTTGATTATAGCAACCTGTTTTTTGATTAATTCTATTTCTCTTCCATTTGTCTAAGATGAAAGATTTTAATAGTACAAAGATAGAAGCACTCAGGATTAAATAAAATAATAAGATGATTCCTGATGCTTTTAGAAAGACTATAAATTTGTATTTTAGATCTTAAAGGGCATGTTAGTTGTTATGCTCATAAGGTTTTTATTTAATCGAAAAGATGGGTTCTAATCACGATAATAAAGTTAAAGGATAAATTTTAAGTAGTTTCTTACTACCTTGCGTTTTAAATTCAGCATGGTATTTGTTCTAATGAGTTCGAATTTACGATAAACATTCTTATTATGAGATTTTTTAAATACATACTATTACTAACCATTCAGTTACTGAGCCTGGTTTCTGTAGCTCAGAATACTACGGATTTACCTAAGGGGCTGATCTCCTCATTTGAGCAGGGGAACAGCATCAGTTTAGCCATGTTTTTTAGCGACAGAATTGAGCTAAATATCCAGGATAAGGAGGCAATTTACAGCAGTTCACAGGCTAAGCAAATTATGGCAAAATTCTTTGCCAAGTACCAGCCCACAAGCTTTAAAAAGAAACACATTGGAGGAAAACCCAATTCCTTATATGTAATTGGAACTTTATTGACCAATAATGGGAACTTTCGGGTGACCTTTTTGTTGAAGGGTAGTGGAGATAAATCTATTATCCATCAGTTGAGGATAGAGAAAGAATAGATTAGAGATTTTTAGATCTATATTAAAAATATTAGGGGCTGTCGATACTTTTCGACAGCCCCCTGTTTTTTTAAAAGTCTAAGCTTGTTTGTGCATTTTCATATTTCAATTCCCAGTCGATTGGGTCAAGACCTTGTTCTATTAAGAATTTGTTAGTCTGACTAAAAGGCTTGCTACCAAAAAAGCCACGGTGAGCAGACAGTGGTGAGGGATGAGCCGATTTGATGATGTGATGCTTCCCTGCATCAATTTGAGAGCCTTTCTTCTGTGCATATGAACCCCATAAGACAAAAACAAGCTTTTCTCTTTTTTCGGATAGTGCTTTTATGGCTGCATCGGTAAAGTCTTCCCAGCCCATTTTTTGATGAGAGCCGGCCTCATTTGCTCGAACTGTCAGTGTTGCGTTTAGCAATAAAACCCCCTGTTTGGCCCATTGTTCCAGATTCCCACTTTGAGACATAGGAAGATCTAAATCATTTTTTAACTCCTTGTAGATATTTCGAAGACTGGGAGGGTATTTCATGTTATCATTCACCGAAAAACTTAAGCCGTTTGCCTGATCTGGTCCATGATAAGGGTCTTGTCCCAGAATAACAACTTTTACTTTATCGAAAGGGCAAGCCTCAAATGCTTTAAATATGAGTTCTCTGGGAGGGTATATTTCTTTGTCCTGGTATTCTTCATCAATAAAACGTTTGAGTTTAATAAAATAGGGTTTTTCAATCTCCTGTTCTAAATGATTCTTCCAGCTGTTGCTAATATTTAAATCCATGGTTTTCGTTTCTTTTTTGCGAAGATACGACTAATTGATGAGATGAAGGCGCTTGCTGAGCGGAGTCGAAGCATGATGTGTTGATGAGATGATTTGAAGATCTGTTATTGTTTCTTACTCAGCGAAGTCGAACTATGCGGACTTTTGAACTGAGAATTTAGAGATATGGTGATGTGAGGATTTGAAGATATGATGATTGTTGTTTGAAAGATAATCTGCGATTATCAGTGTCATCAGCGGGAATTTGTTTGTTGAGCTTAGCCGAAGCATTCAAATTCGAATTAATAAAAAGAAAGGGATTTCAGCCATTGGCTGAAATCCCTTTTGATTGTTAGTAGGTATTCTTATTTAGTCGGTTTCCTTTTTCAAGAAATTTATAAACAATTTGATTACATGCAGTGGATGTATTTTTCAACAATAGCCATAATTTCCTGGTGGTTACCTAAAATACGATCGTTAAGACCATTATCCTGGTATGCCTTAAGACCTGCTGCAACGGCATCGATACTTCCTAAAGGGAAAATATTGTTGTTTTCAAAAACTTCACGCTTAGCCAATAGGCTGTCAGCACTCTCGAAACAACAAGTTGGTAATTGCTCTAGTTTCTCAAGTCTTTCTGAGAAGTTTGAACTGAAGATATCCATATCAGCATATAAAGCTGTAGCTTTTTCAAGCGCTTTTTCATCTTCTAAACCGTGCTGTACAGCTACGATCAAGCCAGCAACTAACATATAGATGTCTGCAGATCCATCAGGTACACGGAACTCGAAAGTTTGCTTGCTTGAGAAATCACGAGTGTCAGCGACTTGCTGAGGATTCACTTCTTTAACCATATCCTTAGAACCTAACCATCCAAGAGGTACACGTACCAATACAGAGCGGTTGCGATCACCCCAACACACATAAGTAGGTGCTTCCTGATGAGGAACCAAACGTAAGTATGAAGTAGGAATCGTATTACCAAAAGCAGTTAATGGACCAGCAAGATCCATGATACCTGCAATACCTTTTTTAGCGATATCACTTAGCTTGCCATTCTCAACACATAGGTTTTTACCATCTTTCTCAAGCATCATATGGATGTGAAGACCTGATCCTGCTTTACCTACTGTAATTTTTGGAGCCCAGCTTACCAATGCGCCCTCACGAGCTGCCAACATACGAACGATCCATTTTCCAACTAATAATTGATCTACGGCATCTTCTGCTTCTACTGGAATGAATTCAATCTCATGTTGCTCGTAACCATCTTCGCGAAGAATAAAGTTACCTACCTCTGAGTGACCATATTTGATTTTACCACCACACTGAGCGATCAAAACCATGGCCTCACGACGTAAGTTCTCCCACTGAGTAAATGGCTGAGAATCGTGATACCCTTTTTGGTCTTCACCTGGATACATTTCAGCTTTAGTACTTTTAATATAGTACTCTAACTCGCCCATTGCTTTGAAAGTCATTCCTGTCTTTTCTTTAAAACAGTTGTGAGCTTTCTTTAGAATGTGCTCAGGTGCACTTTCCAAAGGCTCGCCTTGAGCTGTGTAGAATGAACAAAGGATATCTAAAGTTGGAACCTCTGAGAATGGGTTTAAGAAAGCAGTTTTAAAACGTGGAATCACATATAAATCACTTGATCCTGCTTCGATAAATGGGAATAGACTTGATCCGTCAACACGCTCACCAGTACTTAGGATATTGTCAAGGTGATTGCGGTCAGTTATAATAAAGTTTAAGGTTTTTAATTTACCGTCATTTGCAACGTAACGGAAGTTGATCATCTGAATGCCATTCTCTTCGATGTAACGAATCAAATCTTCTTTTGTGAATTCATTAGGCATTTTCTGTAAGTACTGAACCAACTTGTTTGGATTCAAGGCAACTGAAGCATTTGTCATGATGCAATAATTTATTTAGTGTTTGTGTTTTAAGCTTTGACTGATGCTGGCACTTTTTCAATAATGACTCATTATAATCGGTATGAGTTAAAACGATTGCATGCTCGCATCTCGGTCTTTATTTCAATTGCTAAAATAGATGAGATACACCTTGCTTTCCAAGCAGAACAGTGGAATTCGAAAATTGTCGAAAAAGATTGTGTAAACACTGATTTTATTGGCTTTGTGTCGGTTTTATGACTACTTATAAAGACTTGTTTTTTCTGTTGTACAGCACTTCGTTTCCGGGCATTTTAACCCTAAAAAAGTGAATTTTACATGAAGCCCCCCTTTCTGGTAGTAGGGGTGTGAAAAAGGATGTATTTAAATTCAGTTTATCCCTATTGGAGATATGGTGGTCTTATTTTATAAGTTGGTATTTCTTTAAAACACCCTCGTTTTAGTCACACCCCATACGAAACGTCATTTTTTGGCCTTCTTGTTGTAATAAGTGAATTATTTTGCTCGAAAAATGCATGAAAATTATTTCAACCCCTGTTTTTTGAACTTTTCCCGAAACATGGCAATTCAATACTGTTAAGTATGTCTGGGTTTGTATGCCATAATAAAGCCTCATTCTTTTGAATAAGGCTTTTAATTTTCCGATCAATTGTTTCGTATCGGGTATGTATTTCTGTGTAATATTGTGTGTTGTAGGGTGTTGGTTCTTATTTGGATAGGATCATTCTGTTCTCCAATTTCGGATGAAGCGCTTTTCTTTTTTCGCAGTAGGCAAAGAGGGCTTCAAAATCTGCGATGGCTTTTGCTTGCGATTCATCAATTATAATTTCGAAATCGCCATCTAATTTGTCTAATAAATAGGTGTTGAGACTTAGGGTCAGCCATTCCTCGTCCTTAAGTTCTTCCCCATGACGTTTTATTATAAGTTCTTTACTTTGGGCTGAGTAGATATAACTGATACCTGATACGTGCAAAAGCTGTCCATCTTTATCTTCGGCATGTCTTTTTAAAATTTGTTTCAGTTCGGAAACATTCATCGCTATCTGGCAAATTTTATTTCCGAATGGGAGTAGAGAACGGGCCGATTTTAAGGTGAACTCGCCTGCAGGCACATCAGCTCGAATGCCAGCGCCGTTGATTAGTGCCACATCAGAGTCGTAATATTCCCTAAAGGCATCGGTAATGAGATTGCCCGCAAGGCTTTCTTTGCATATGCCATCACGAAAGTTTAAGGGAACTTCCAGTGTGCTTAAATGCCTTGATAGTTTTTGTTCCATGTCCTTTTTATAAACCACCTCCATTTCCTGCAGTTCTGCATCGGGTTCAATTTTGTTATCCAAAGGGATAATCTCTACCAAGGGCTTTTGGTTCTTTTCAAGGCTGACTTTAGCAAGCGAACTCATATTGCCTGCTGTTGAAACTATAGGGATACTGCCTTTGTAAAAGACATTACTCTCGTATTCGAATTGTTCCTCTGTTAGAATTAAATCGATCTCAGGAAACTGATCCAGTATTTGTCGATTGTTCTCCAAATTGGTTTGACTCAAGAGCACCAGGAAGTCAGCCGTTTTTAATTCGCTTGCTACCATCACCTCCAGAAGGGCTACAAATAGGTCTTCCTGAAGAACGTGTTCATCTTTTGTAGTCGTGTTCATAGAATCGGTCAAGCCTAAAAAAGCAATTCTAATGCCTCCAATATCTTTAATAAGGTAAGCCGGTAAGTTCCCAAAAACTTCGCCATCCCGGTTTTTCAGATTGGAGCTCAACCATTGTGATTTCGATCTGGAAAGAAGGCGAATACAGTGCTCAGCACCAAAATCGAATTCGTGTTGACCGAAGTTGCACAAGTCGACAGGTATATTATTAAAAGCTTCTATCATGGGCAAACCTTTATACATACCTCCAAACAGAACGCCCCCACACAAATCCCCACCATGAATCAAGAGGGTATTGGGGTTAACTTCTCTGGTCTGATCGGCCAGCGTTTTTAATCTGGCCACGCCACCACGTCCACCTTCCACATCATCCAAAGGGAAAATCTGGTGTGCATCGGTAAAATAAAGTAGCTCGACCTTTTGTCCCTGAGCGGTGAAACACAATATCAAGAAAAGGAATAATAGATGTCGTCGTAGCATGATATTTGGCAGGTGTTGAGTTTAATGTATTGGCATACAGTTCTTATAGCAGCTCCGTAATTTTATTCAAATTTAATGTTTTGATTTAAATATTAAAATAGTTGAGGCTGTAATTGTATTCAGATGAAATATTTAGTCATAGCCTGACATATACAGCTTTTCTATAGTCAGAACATACCCCTGTGTTTATTGAAAGTTCATCCTTGAAAAATAAAATATCAGGAATAGTGTATCGTTTCTCCTCCTTATTTTCAAGGAGGAGTACCCGATCCAGAGACATCGGGAGAGGGGGAGGTGGTTTTAGACTGTTTAATTTTTGTCTAAAGTTTATGCTAATCTAGGGATGAATATTGCCTTTGGGGCATCGTATTTATTTACATCTCAATCGATTCTCAATCCTCCTAATCCATACCACAACTACAGCAAACAAGACCCTTGGGATAATCAGAATAGGCATGGAGTAACCCAGGGTTAAAAACAGTAGGGGATCTTCCAGTTGAGAATGTGATATGGACAAATGGTGATTCAGCAGATCACAATCTTTTCGGTTTATATCACCTTCTTCAACTTTCTGAAGCATTACGGCTGATCCGTAGGCCAGGCCAATGGTGTTACCTACTACCCATAAAAAGGAGGACTCTTTGGGTAAGCCCATTAGCTTCATTAAGGGGGTCAGGGGTTTGATAAGATATTGTAATATGCCAAATTCTTCCAGGATTCGCTGTACAATGAGGAGGACATTAACCAGAATGACAATTTTTAATAGGGTCATTCCAATTTGAGGCATCCAATCGAGAATGGCTTGTGTGAGATCGCTGTATTGCGTTTGATAGATGAAAGCTCCTGTTGAAGGACTGCCTGGTAGGATGTAATTCAGTATGCCCCCAATAAGAAAACTCGAAACCAATCTCAACAAAAGCATGCGCCGGGCTGATGATCCCGTTTTCTTTAGAATCGCAGTTTCGATTAGGAAGCCATGAGAAATCAAACACATCACAGCCAGAATAGTGCCATCTCGCACGGGTAGGGCCAAGGTGGTGAGAACAGCAACTACTGAGTAAATATTTGTGAAAATGCTTGTGATTAATACAATGGCAGCAACACCTGGTAAGCCTATGATTTTAAATACCGGACTCGTGTATTCAGCCATAATGACTAAAAAGCCTGAATAATCCAGCAATAAAACCAAAAGGGATACAGGAAGTGTGAGTTTGATGAGCCACAAAGAGGTTTTTAGGCCCGCTGGCAAAGATGCCTTCACACATTTTAATAGTCTGGTATTGAAATCCTTCATTGTATTTTAGTTTGCTGGATAATTCGTTGCAAAACTAAAAAGAATTTGGACTTGTTGTGTCTAATTTGAGCTTGGAATATTGAGAAATTATAAGCACATTTTGTGTCTCAATATTAATGGGTTAATGATTGACGATGGCTGTTTTATTTTGTAATTTAATGTGATTATTCATAAAATTGATAGCCATGAAAATGTTAGTTAATATCACTTATCCAGTAGAACCCTTCAATTCAATGGTTCGAAATGGTAAAGCTGGCGACATCATTGGTCGCATTGTCGAAGAGATCAAGCCCGAAAGTATTTACTTTACTGAACAAGACGGTAATCGTGGAGCTGTTATGGTCGTAGAGGTTCCTGATGCATCTGCTATCCCATCAATTTCAGAGCCCTGGTTTTTAAACTTTGAAGCCTTCTGCGAATTTAGAATTGCCATGTCACCTGAGGATTTAAAGAAGGCTAACCTATCTAAACTTGGCCAAAAGTGGAATGAAAATCAGTAGGTAGAAAAGAAACTGCAAATTATGAGAATCACCTCATAGGAATGAGGTGATTTTTTATTGGCTTAGTGGCAGGTTTTTAGAGTCCTGCGTTATTTTATCAGATCTGCAGCCTTAGCTCCAACAATCTGCATCAGGTCATTGACTAGTAGTTTGACTCTAAAACTAACTTTCCCACCGCTTATAATAATGCGTCCCGTTTCTAATGAACTTTCCTCGACGTAGGTTTTGTAGAGTTTCTTCATCCCGATAGGAGAACAGCCACCCTTGATATAACCTGTAAGGTGCAGCAATTCCTTTTCAGGAATCATCAAAATCTTTTTCTCCTGAGCTGCTGTTGCGGCTTTTTTCAGATCCAATTCATTGGAAAGAGGAATGATAAATACATAAAGTTCATTGCTATTACCACGAGCCACCAAGGTTTTGTGTATCAGTGAAGCATCTTTGTCAGGATTGTCTTGTGTGCCTAATGAAATGGAGCTTTTTGCTTCGTAGCTTACACCATGTTTATCTAATATTCGTAAAGCGTTTGTTTTAATATTCTTAGCCATAATCCTCTTTTCAATCTGATGAGGCGAAGTTATATAATACATTTCTTATCGATAAATAATTTGAAACATTTACCACAAAGGCGCTAAGTTTTCACGCTAAGTCCGCAAAGAAATAAATTTTAATTTGTGTTAATCAGTGAAATTTGTGGGAAGTATTCTTACTTTTTTCTCTTATAAGAACTCTGTACAATCGCATCAAGAAAAACTTCTGACTTAATCAGGTCAAAAGACAATTTCTGATCCAAATCACCAAAGAGAGAATGACCACCCCCCAATAGTATCGGAATAGTCGTTACGATTAGCTCATCGATTAAATCTTCCTTAAGAAAAGACTGAATAACCTGCCCACCATCAATATAAAGTTTGTTGTAGCCTTTCTTGTTGATCGTTTCAAGCACTGTAGAAAGCGTCCCGTTTACGATTTTAACTTTATTTTTAAACTTGTCGTCCAAAGATTTCAAGTTATTGCTTAAGACAAATACAGGCTTGGTGTAAGGCCAGTCAATACCAAAGCTGCAGATCGTTTCAAAAGTTGCGCGTCCCATTACTATAGCATCAATACGATCAATAAAGTTATTATAACCCATATCCAATTGATCTGGATTAGCTACAGTTTCCAACCATTCCAAACCGCCATTCTTGTCGGTAATATAGCCGTCTAAGCTTTGTGCAATAAACACGAAGTTTAGTTTTTCTTTTGTTTGCATGAGGGTAAAGCTAGTTTTTTTTTTTTGAAATTGTTTTCATGCCAAGTTCGCAAATAGCTAGATTGTAATTTGTGAAAATCAGTGAAATTTGTGGACTATTTTAATTCGGTTTTTTACCGCAAAGAGAAAGGTTGTAATTTAGTTTTTCTTCTGCGTCAATCAGCGAAAATCTGTGGGAAAAAGTTTTTAGAAAACAAAAACCGTTTGCATTGAACTAGCGGTTCTCTTTTTCTGTTGAAGAGGCGAAGTTAAACATTACATTTCTTATCGATAAATAATTAGGAGTTTTTACCGTAAAGGCGCTAAGTTTTTACACAAAGGGTGGTAAGGTTTGGAAGTGATTCTTTGAGTGTACTTTGTCAGTTTGCCGTGAAGCCCATTAAGTTTTTTATACGCCAAGTCTGAAAAGAAGTAGATTGTAATTTGCGTTAATCAGCGAAATCTGTGGGAAAAAGTTTTTAGAAAACAAAAACCGTTAGCATTGAACTAGCGGTTCTATAATCATTATTAAGTCTTTATTTAAAGCCTGATAACGTCGCCAGTGGCATATTTAATGGTGTTAAACTCATCGTGAAAACGAACCAGAGTAGGAAAATCGACACAATGCATAGGGTAAAGATGCTCTACATGCTGCATTTTAAAATACTCAATTGTTTTTCTTACCAGAGCTTCATTTTTTTTATTCAGATGGAAGCCACCTACCACAGCATAAAGATCCTGCCCTGTTAGCTCCTTGGCATGTTCGCATATATTGCAAATGCCGGCATGAGAACAACCTGTTAATACGATTAAACCTTTCGCCGTTTTTATGGCTATGGCAGAATCGTCTAGCATAGGATCACCTTTGTGCTCTCCTTTTTCGAAACTCATTTTCCTTGGAATTTGGCCCAAATAGAAAATGCCAGGAGTGAACTCCAGACTAGTTTCTGTGGCAATGACTTCAAAGTCACGATTAAATAGTTGAGACTTTTCTTCAGCAACCTTGTCAAGAATGTGTGGATGTAGAATAAGCTTTTTCTTCTCCTTAAATTCGTGACTAAGCATACCACTCGTATGATCCCAATGGTGATGTGAGAGTACAACAAAATCACTTTGATTTAGATCGATACCCAGGGCATTAGCATTTTGCTTGTATAAACTGGTATGTCCTGTGTCAAAGAGAATCTTGACCTCTTCTGTTTCCACAAAAGCAGAAAAGCCCCATTCAGATCGACAAAATCGAGCTGCTCTTTTACTTGTTTCGTTTTCGCAAAGGATGGTGATTTTTGTTTCCATTGTTTCTGTTTGGATGGTATGCTAAGGCGTTTAATCTGCTGTTAATAACCCTTCTCTTTCATTTTGGATGCAAAGTTCTGACCAATTTTTATGCCCAATTTCTGTCCCACTTGCATGGCCTCGCGAGTTAGTAGAGGTGTTTTCTCAGCAAACTTCTTGGCCATAATCGTCTTTTCAATCTGATGAGGCGAAGTTAAAAATAGAAATTGTCCTACGCAAAGGCCTCTAAGATTTTCGCAGAGTCCGCAATGAGTTAAGATTGGGAATATTTAAGCGTATTTTGTCAGCCTGCCATTAGGTGTGCTCTTAAAGTTGCTACAAATAGTTAACAAGGATCAGGCTGACTTAATTTCAGTTTCGCACAAAAAAAAGTAATATCCGTTTTAGGCGGCTTGAGCGAAAAAACAAAGAAACTAGATATTTCGTCGGGAACAGAATCACTTCTCTGAATAAACATGATTTACCCGACGGGTTTACATGACACAATAACCCAGGCTATTAACATTCGAGCCCTCTGGGCTCATACTTCTGTCTTTTATTAATCTTTTAGCTGAAAATCAATTGTTGAAACCACACGTACAATCTTAATTTCAGGTGTGTTTTGATCTCTGTCATTTATCGTAAACAAGCCTTGTCTCGCCATTCTAATTTCACCAACCTGTGATTCCGAATCACGAGCAAATTTCTCGGCCACTTCCCTGGCGTTTTTAGTGGCTTCTTCAATCATCGATGGTTTAAGCTCATTCAATCCGGTAAAAATATATTCAATGGGTCTCCAGCTGTTTTTAGAACCCAGTAGAATATCTTTGGAAATCAGTTCCAGGGATGCGATTAGCGCTTTTTGCAGTTTTTTAATATTATTCGTTCTAACAGTAAACTCAGACTTGGCAAAATAGCGGTAGGCTCTGTTCTGATAATTGGAGTTATAAAGATCGGCCCGGGCGTCATGAATCGTTGCAATCCCTTTGGTGAGTTCTTTTTTATCAAAGCCTTGATTCAAGAAGAAATTATAGACCTCCTCATTTTGCGTCTCAATATTTTTCTTTAATAGTTGCAGGTCATTCCCTGTCAGCATAATATTCATGGGCCATACGGCCAGGTCAGCAAAAACCTCACGTTCCGAGAGCCCCTTTACCTGAACAAACCGATCGTATTTCTTTCCTGTTTTGTGCATATTCCCAATAAGGAAACCTGCAATCACAATACCACTAAAGATGATTAAGGTTTTTATCCAGTCCAGATTTTTCATGTTTTTTCTTTTTTATATTGCTAACGTTCCGCGGGTATGGCATCGTGGCGCCTTTTCCACAGGTCTGTTGTTTAAAGTTCTTTCGTTAAAATTTCAATTCCGTATCCAACCGAGATAATCCGCGGTATGCGCTATACCCCCCTGTTATGTAGCGTTTTTTTCTTTAATTAGCTGGGGTATTTAGAACTCAAGTTTCGCAGGAGCTTAAACTACCTGATAATTTGTTACCCAATATTGGTCAGGCAGTATGAGCAAACAAAAGCACTATTAATTTAAGCTCTGTCTAGATAAAAATAAACTTTTTTTTTTCTCAATATCAAACAATAAGTAATATATAACAAGAGGTTACGAGTTTTCTATGTAATATGGTTCCTTTGTGGAGACCAGTAAGAAAAATGACATTGAACCCCTAAGATGGCTAAAGGTTGTACTTTCCCTTATACCCGATCATAAGGCAAATAAGCTGGAAGAGTTACTCCCCCAGAATTGGAGTAAATAATCTCACATAATCACTAGATATTAAGATGTATCACGGGAGTCACTGTGATGCATTTTACTTTTACAATACGCAGGTAACTACTATTATGCCAATCTTAAAATGAGGGTACAGCATATTCTTCGTTAAGCTACAAACCCATGCTAATTAAGAAGGTTGCGGCAAATGCTATAATGGCATAAAGTTCGGGGAAAACTGCCAACACCATTGTTTTACCAAAAATATCGTGTCCTGAACCAATCCCCGCAATTCCATTCGAGGTCACCCCTCCCTGGTTTAATGCCGAGAAAAATCCAACAAAACCAAGGGTTAAACCTGCGGCCAAAATTGCCATCCCCTGGAGCATAGTCATTTCCGGGGTAATAATTCCCTGGTTGTTAATGATAAAGAAACCCGCAAATCCATACAATCCCTGTGTTCCCGGCAGTGCACTTAAAAGTAGGCAACTACCGAATGCATCGGGCTTTTTCTTAAGTGCACCTACTGTTGCATTACCACCTTTTGAAACACCAATTGCACTTCCTACGCCTGAGAAAATAAGCATAATCGCCAATCCGACGTAAGCTAAAATTATTGCAGTTGTCATAGAAAATCTCCTTTTAAAATTTTAGTAATTATTATTCGTTTTAATTTCTCTCGTTTAGTTCAATATATTAGGATTTAGGGCTCAACTGAGCCTTAAATCCTAATATGTTTTGAAAATGGCTTATATTCTTCTCCACCACCTTTAAATCCCGCATTTTTGTAAAATTCGACAAAAGTTAAACGCATGGGATGCACGAACGATCCGAGCGATGAAATCAGAATATTTAAGGTGTGCCCCAGTAACAGAAAAACGACAAAGAAAACAGGCCCAAGGATTTTTGAGGCACCAAGGATTTGCAAGGCAATATCGTTAATTACAAAACCAAGAATTGCGCTGGAAAGCCCCAGAGCAAATAAGCGGATATAAGATAAAAGATCGCCAAAAATACTGGTCACTGTTGAGTAAACATCCCAAATACCTTTTCCTATCTTCATAAAAATATTTATTTCGGGATCGCTGAAAAATATTATCAAAAACCCTCCTGTAGAAAAGATGAAATATAAAATCGTTTTGTTCTGTGGAATAACTTCGGTGCTTGTTAAAATGGTGTATATAATACTGCCCAGTATAACAATCAGCCAGCCAATTGTAGCTAAAGAATAACTAAATCCATATTGTTTAATCTGGTTAACAGTTTTTATGAATAAACCATAAATTATCTGCAGGCCACCGAGCAACAACGCCAGGTTGAACATTTTGTCGGGATTCAGAAAAAGGGATTTGTATTCTGCAATCAATGAAATTTCAGCATCTATTAAATTAATGCCAAAAAAGGTTCCCGAAATTGCACCAAAAATAAAGGTTGCAAATCCTAAAAACTGTATTAACGAAAGTAAGGGTTTAACAGCTTTTTTAGCTTTGAATTTGTAAAGTCCAGCACCAATAATAAACAACAACCCATACCCGGCATCGCCAAGGCAGAAACCAAAAAACATCATAAAAAACGGGGCGAAAAACACCGTTAAATCCAACTCTGAGTAATCTGGTAGCGAGAACATTGAACCAATAGGTTCAAACAACTTGCTGAATCGGTTATTTTTTAGCAGGATCGGAACATTATCTTTTAGTGTTGCTTTGTCGATTATGAATAGTGTGTTGTTTTTTTCGAAAAATTCGTCTATTTGTCTTTTTTTGGTTGCCGGAACCCAACCTTCCATAATCATCAGTTTTTCATCTGCTTCAACCGTGGTGTTAAAAATTACATTTTCAAATTGCAGCAAATCAAGGGTTCTGTTTTTACATTGTTCCAATAAAGGAATTGAGCTCCCTGCGTGCACATCCAGATCTTTATTGATTCGTTCAATTGTGCTTTCAATTTCTTCAATTTTCTTTTTTATTTCTGTATAGGGGAGTTCGGGTAATTTAACTTCATCGGCATCAATTGTTATTTCTTCGTTTCCTTTTTGAATAAGAACAATATAAACCAGGTTTCCATGCTCAGAAATCATCTCCACCGGAAGTTCAGCATCAATTAAATCGAGATATTTCTTTTTTGAGGTAGTTAAAAATTTAAGATGAATATCTTCGTCTTTTAGTTTTTGTATGATTTCAGTTGAAAAATCACCCCACGATTTAGCTTTTTGATACTTTTTTAACGTTTCGTCAAGTTCTTGTTCTAGTGTTTCCAGTTCATTTCGTTTTACAACAATTTCGTGCATTATTACAGTCCCATCAGCATCTTGAATTTTTATGGTTTGTTTGTTTTCTCTTTTTTCTAAGAACTGAATGGCTTTTTCAAACTGGCTGATTTGAACGTATTTTTGTTTGATTTCATCGGGTACTGTTTCATTTTTTTTAAACACATGCACTACTCCGAGTTGCTGAAGAGCTTCGAGAAAATTTTTATACTCCTTGTAAAAAACCAAGAAGGCATATTTGTGCATTTTAACTATCATGTTGTTTCCTCCAACTTTTGCTGCTGCCGCTTTTTTACAATTTTCTGAGCCGACTTCGATAGGTTTTCTTCATCTTCCAAGAACCGTTTTATTTTTAGAATGGCATCTTGGTAAGCCGGTATTTGTACTTTTTCGTACAAGTTTACTTTTTGTGTGGTTTTCCTCCGCGCATAATCGAGCAATACCATTTTTCGGCTAAAAAATTCTTTTTCGATAACTATCTCTGCCAGTTCTTTTACCATTGAAATTCCTTTGGGGAACCATTTTGGTTGGTCGAATAAACTAAATTCTTCTTCTTTAAAAATTACCTGTTCCAGAATCGGGATTTTTACTCCCGCAATTTTTTTTGTCGCTATTTGAACATCACTTATGGCAATTAAATTGGGTATATATTCATTCCACAGTCTTGCAGTAACAGTATATGATTCCAATTTAACATTTAACTTTTTTTCCAATTCAATAGTTTTGTCTTTTGCTTTTTTCACTTCAAGTCGAAGCGCAGATTCCTTGTTTTTAATGGTTGGAAGTGCCTTAAGTCGCATATCCAGCTGCTTATTAAGGCTTTGTAAAGCTATTTTATTGTATTGAAATTTCATTACCACTTTTAATTATTTAATTTATGAAAATTACCTAAGTACATGAAAAAAATTAAATGTAAAATTGTTAATCACGTTTTCGTTTGCCATATTTCTCAATCAGTTCCGATTTAATGCCAATTTCGGCAGTCGAGAAATATTTGTTGAATAAATACCAGCCTGTGTCAATCATTGTGTCAATTTCAATATTAATATCAATGGCCAGCAATTTTTCAGAATATTCTTTAGCGAAACTCATAGTTCTCTTATCATAATCTGTCAGGTCAAAACCATTCTCGATTTTGGTTTTTGCGTTGGCTGCATCAGCATAAAGGCGGATGGCCGTATTCATGACCTGTGGATGATCTTCCCGTGTTATTTTTCCAATAACCAGTTGTTTTAATCGCGACAAACTTCTGAACGGGTCAATAATTACTTTCCCAATGTCAGTATCCTTTCTAAGGAATAATTGGCCTTCAGTAATATACCCGGTATTGTCGGGGATAGCGTGTGTAATATCGCCGCCCGAGAGCGTTGTTACTGCAATAATTGTAATTGATCCGCCATTCGGAAACTGCACCGCTTTCTCATACAATTTTGCTAAGTCGCTGTAAAGCGAGCCAGGCATACTGTCTTTTGATGGAATTTGATCCATTCGGTTTGAAACAATACTCAATGCATCGGCATAAAGTGTCATGTCAGTTAAAAGAACAAGCACATTTTGATTTTTCATGGCAAAATACTCTGCAGCGGTCAATGCCATGTCAGGAACAAGCAAACGCTCAACCGGCGGATCTTCAGTAGTATTTACAAAACTTATAATTCGGTCGATTGCACCTGCATTTTCAAAAATATTTTTAAAATACAGGTAATCGTCGTTGGTTATCCCCATTCCAGCCAAAATAATTTTATCGGCTTTTGCACGTAAAGCAACCATTGCCAGAACCTCATTATATGGTTGGTCTGGGTCAGCAAAAAATGGTATTTTTTGCCCTGTTACCAGGGTGTTGTTAAGGTCGATCCCGGCAATTCCGGTTGCAATTAGTTCCGATGGTTGTTTGCGGCGGACCGGATTTACCGAGGGACCACCGATTTCAACCAATTGCCCATCTATTTCAGGGCCGCCATCAATGGGATGGCCGTAAGCATTAAAAAACCTGCCACTTAACTCTTCACTTACCCTGAGTTGCGGTGCATGTCCAAGAAAAACAACTTCGGCATTGGTGGGGATTCCCTCCGTTCCTGAGAATATCTGCAGGGTAACTAAATCTCCTTGAATTTTTATCACCTGTGCCAACCGGTTGTTTACGATCGCCATCTCTTCGTTTCCAACTCCGGTTGCACGCAACGAGCAGGTTGCCTTTGTAATTTGGTTTATTTTAGTATATATCTTTTGAAATGCTGTTGTTTCCATTATTTATTATTCTTCAGTAAATTTTGTTTCTAAATTTTCTACAACCTCTCTTTCGTCTAATAAAATTTGTAACTCTTTTTCATGATTTTTGAATTTATCTGAATGAAATTCTGAGTAATTCATTTGTTTGAAAATGTTTATTATTTTTTTGTAATAAGGTTTTACCTCTTCAAAAGATTCGAATTCCAATTGCTTTTTGTAAACCTCTAAAACTTTATTCATCATATAACGCTGCCTTTCAATAGGAGTAGAAGCATCTATTTTATCAAATGCATCCTGCTGAAGAATAACGAAATCGATAACTTCCGACTTCCATAAAATCTGATGATAATCAATAGGCACACCGTCGTCGCCTAAAATATTTATTTGCTCATAAGCTTCACGTCCGCGGATAAGGACATTTTTCGCCAGCAAAATATTATCAATCCAATCGGGAGAAATATTTTTTTTCATGTACTCCAGAAATTCGGGATATTCGATATATTTTGAATAACTGTCAACTCCTTCAATTGCAGGGTAACGTTTACTATCGGCCCGATCTTGTGAAAGTGCATAAAAACACCTGGCTGCTTTTTTTGTTGCTTCTGTTACAGGTTCTTTTAAATTACCACCGGCTGGCGAAACTGTGCCAATAAAAGTAACTGAACCTGATTTTTCGTTGTTTAAATTTACATAACCAGCCCGTGCATAAAAATTGGAAATTATTGCCGACAGATCCATTGGGAATGCATCCGGGCCCGGAAGTTCTTCCATACGGTTCGACATTTCGCGCAAAGCTTGTGCCCAGCGCGAAGTTGAATCGGCAAGTAGCAGGATTTTTAATCCCATCGAACGATAATATTCTGCAATGGTCATGGCAGTGTAAACCGATGCTTCGCGTGCTGCTACTGGCATGTTCGAGGTGTTGGCAATAATTGTAGTGCGTTCCATCAGTTTCCTGCCTGTACGTGGATCATCCAGCTCAGGGAATTCAGCAAAAATTTCAACTACTTCATTTGCCCGTTCGCCGCATGCTGCCACAACAATCATATCTGCTTCGGCTTGTTTTGAAAGTGCGTGTTGCAAAACGGTTTTTCCGGTTCCAAAAGGTCCGGGGATAAAACCTGTACCTCCTTCAACAATTGGATTCAGGCTGTCGATAACACGGATTCCGGTTTCCATGAAATTGAAAGGGCGTGGTTTATCTTTGTACGCTTTTATAGGAATTTTTACCGGCCATTTCTGAACCATGCTCACCTGAAATTCTTCACCTTCTCCGTTGGTTAGGACAGCAATTGTGTCATCTATTTTATATTCTCCTTTTATATTGATTTCTTTTATGGCAAAAGTTCCTGTAAAACTAAAAGGCACCATTATTTTATGCGGAATCCAGTTTTCTTTTACTTCTCCTAACCACGAACCAGGTATAACTTCGTCTCCCGGTTTTGCCAGGGGTGTAAATTCCCAAAATTTGTCGTTTTCGAGAGCAGCAGTGTAATCTCCTTTTTTCAGGAAAACACCATCCATTTTGTCTAGATCGTGCTGCAGTCCATCGAAATTTTTAGAAAGGATTCCAGGACCCAGTGTGGCTTCCAACATGTGTCCTGAGAACTCTACTTCGGTGCCAATTTTTAAACCACGCGTGCTTTCAAATACCTGTATATATGCAATGTTTTCACCAATTCGGATTACTTCGGCCATCAGTTTAATATCGCTGATATTTATGTAGCAAATTTCGTTTTGCATAACCGACCCGTCAACATTTACTGTTACAAGATTCGAAATTATACCAATAACCTTACCCTTTGTGATCATACAATTTTATTTTACAGTGCTAAATTCCTCAGGGAATGTGTAGCTCAGCTTCAGTTCTTCAATTAATTTGTTTAATAGAGCTTTTCCTGTTTCTGCATCCAATTTCATCCACCGCTCAACAATACCAAGTTTAATAATATAACTTAGTATTTTTTCAATAGTGAAATAGTGGAAAAAAGTGTGCTCATCAAGATAAGCCCACAATATCTTATCTATGGCATTTTCTCTTTCTTCAGGGCTTATATTCGATTCGGCGACACGAAAAAGCTGGTCAGCGAAAGGAAGTTCTTCTTCGAAAAGTTCATGTTTTAAGTGCATATTTATAAGCAACGTATACACCCGATTATTTTCATCGGCCTGAATTAAATGTTTTTCGGGCTGATAATTAAACTGTTTGCAATTGAAAGCAGTTAAAATGTTTTTAATGTTCATCTCAAACTTAAACCACTCCTTTAAAAAATTATTTTTGGTTTTTACTACTACGTATTCATAATAAAGACTGTGTAATTTATTTTCTATTTGAAGGTTTAATTCACGGGTCTCCAGATTTCTAGTCCATAGTAAAAACTGGGTCATATAATCGGGTATTTTAACAGGTTCCGTAATTTGGCTTTCTAAAAATTCTTTATCATAAATACCCAATAAGCTGAATGGTTCGTTTTGTTCAAAAATAAGGTTCAATAAATTTTTATTATCATGTGGCAGATATAGTAAACTAGCCAGATCAAAATCAGTTTTACTTAGTTGATGCTTTAACTCATTCCTAAAATCTAAACTACTAAGACCATGCTTATTTTCGCTAAAAAACAAATCGGGAAGACCAGCCACCAAACAGTAATAGTTTTTTTTCAACATACCGAATTTTAATGTGTTTTAGCAATAATTTAGTATCCCAATCAAAGCCTGGTGTACTAAAAATCATTGTCTTATTACTTTTAATATAAAAATGTGATAATTTGTATGATTTTTTTCTCAGCAATCTTAACTTCCCGGTTAGTTAACTCGGGTCGAACAACAGTTTTTTTGTTCTATCTTTTATATATCTCTTAAAATAATTTTCAAAGTCTTTGTCGGAAAAACTGATGACATAATTAGCAGCTTTCGGTCTTATTTTGAACCCATTAGTGGTTTTTGCATCGAATAGAATATCAATTCCCTGATTTAATGCATTTATTGCTTTGGTTTCAAAAAAATCAGAAAACTCCTTTTCATTTTTTTCCGGAAGCAGAATGGTCAGATTTAGCTCCTCAGGTTTTTGAGGGTTCCAATTTTGAATAACAGTGAGAATAGTGTTTTTCACAAATTCAATATCGTTAAATGCTTCTTTTACCGGAGGTTCAACTTGAGCTACAGTTACAAGATTTGTTATCTGTTGTTTAAATTTACTCATAAATTGCCTGGCAGCAAGTTGTATTTCCGAGTCGGTATTCTTTTTAATCTCTGTTGCTTGGATTTTTGCCTGCTCAAGAATTTCCAATTCCTGATTTTTTGCTGATTTAAGAATTTCGTTGGCTTCTCTTTTTGCATCAGCAATAATTTGGTCTGCCTCAACCTTTGCCTTAACAACTCCTTCGTTATATATTTTTTCGGTTAGTTCAAGAATTTTATTTGTCATGATATTGCAATTAGTTTTGCTCGTGCCAAGTTCAATTTTCCTTGAAACTGTGCATTAAGTATTGAAATTAATTCTGTGTTTTGGCCCCGGTGCTGATTTCCTTCATTAAATAACGAGTAGGATTATACTTGAATGTATGACACTTTTAAATCTTGTTTATCTTGAAGTATGCTAACAAGCTCACCATTTAATGACAATAATTTAACATATTTGGCCGTGAGTTTAAAATTCCTTAATAGCCGTGATATTAAGACTCTTAGTCCTTGTTTGGTTATTTTTTTAAAACGGGGAATAATATCACGAAGCATGGATTGCCCAAAATTTGGGTTTTGAAATGTTTGTAAAATATAAATGGGTGATTGGGGGGTATATAGAAATTGTATTCCAAAAGATATAGCATGCCAACTTACATCAGAGAAATCTGCCAAGATCAAAATAGCGGGTGTTTTTTTTGCTGATTTTTTACTTAAGCTCTCCATAAAATGTATTTTATATCAAGTTATGAAAGAAAATACATTTTTACAACAGGTGATTACCTACTTATTAAGGGGGGAATCCTCAAAAAAGGGTAGGTGTTACCCTGCCTAATAAACATACCTTACTCGTCTTTAAGACTATGTTTTAAGTAACATATTTCTAGAATTATATTCTTGAATTCCCACCAAGCCGTATTGAAAGTAAAAGCTATTGCAGCGACTGTTGCCATTGTTGCTTATAATATTTTAAGAATAAAACCAACCAATGAGATTACGATACGATGCAAGAACTGCAAGTTTGAAAGCACTATCAATTATAAGGAAAAGTAAGAGAGAGAATTTTGTACAAAAAAAAAAAGCTCCAATCTTTCGATTGAAGCTTTTGTATACGGAGCGTGACTTTTTTTATTTGACTTCCCGCAAAAGATTGGGCCAGTTTATGAACCTTTAGCACATGCGTAGTATAATTAATCAAGTTCAACGGGAAAAATAAGCATTGGTATTTTACTTGTTGATACCATCTTCTTAAGTTGATTAGGGTGAAATATTTTATAAAACAGAGTTCTTCTCGGATTGGAATATGAGATCCAGTCAATATTGTTCTTTTCAACAAAATCTTCGAATCCTTTGATTACATCACTACTTTCAAATAATTTGCATTGTATGTTATGTTCGCTGTATTCTTTCTTGAGAAATTGGTTTAATTCATCTACTTTACCATATCGCAAAGGATGATTCTCAATATCAATATGAATGCAATGAATCTTAGTGTTAAAGGGTTTAATAATTTCAAGTAGCTTGTTAAGCGATGTATTATCAGCCTCGTTAAAATCTGTTGCATACATGATATTTATTAAACGAAGCTCATGGAATTCTGCAGATTTTGGGATAGTTAGTATAGGGAATTTAGTATGCTCAATCACCTTGGTGGTAACACTGCCAATATATGTGCTCTTTTTTTCATCTTTTCCTTTTGGCCCCATTATAATTAAATCTGGCTTATATCTCTTGCATAAAGCCACAATAACAGCTTCAGGTTTTCCCTTTAGCAATGCGAAATGCATTTTTATTTTTTCTAGCTTCTCTTTGCCAATGTGTTCTTTCAGATCATCACTAAACTTAAGAAAGCTGGTTTGTGCATTATTATATGCTTCCGCCAATTCAATTTTTTCATGCGCTTCCCATGATGTGGTATGTTTGAAAGGTCCGTCTTGGGTAGGATCTTCATAAATATAAAGCAATTTTATCTCAGCATCTGTTTTTTTAGCTATATCTACAGCAAATTCACAGGCATTTATTGAATAGTCGGAAATGTCAACAGGAACAAGGATTTTTTTCTTACCTATTATGCTACTGTCTTGCTCAATTTTATCTAAATCATATTCCTTGTGAATTTGCAATACCACCCTTATTGCTTTCTCGGAATCATTTGCTCTGACTTTCAACTTTATTCCTTGCGGAGTGTAGCTTTCTGTAACTTTAATACCTTCATCGGTAAGAAAACATTCAATACCTTCAAATTCAAATTTTTCTTTTACAAAGCATCCTACTTCCAATTTTTCAAATGTCAAAATTGTTATTAATGGATTTACCATGATAAATTTGTTTTTATGGTTTAGTATTCTTCAATCATTCTTCCTTTTCCGTATTTTTCAAATAGTTCAGATTTTATACCTGTTTCAGCCACTGAGAAATACTCATTTAATAATTCCCTAATAGTATTAAGCATGATCTATTATTTCCTTTTCTTTACTTTTTGTAGCATTAATAATGCTGTTGGCTTCGTTTTTTGCATTTGTAATAATTAGCTCAGCCTCTTTATTCGCTTTTACAATTCCTTCATTGTAAATTTTTTCTGTTAGTTCATGAATACCCTTTGTTATGATATCTAATAAATCAATTTTTAAACGATTAATATTTTATAAGATATTATTTTAGGTATTATTTAAATTTAGTGAAAAAACAGATGAAAAAAAATTAATAAATCGTTCAACAACAGATCATTTCTTTAGACAACTGACACGTAATCTGCCCTTGTTGGAATCACTTAATGCATGTCCATGGAAATCCTTTTATCCTCCATTTGGGATCAGAAAGTAAAATTTCTTAACCATGAGAAACAAAAGATAAATCCCCAAATTTTTTACTTGACCCTAAAAATATATTTAGTGCACTTAGACCCAACTTTTGTGCCTGATCCCTATGGATCAGCGAAAGGGGCTGGAGCTTAAAAATGGGCACCAAAAAAAAAGCTCCAATCTTTCGATTGAAGCTTTTGTACCCGGAGCGGGACTTGAACCCGCACGGCCGTGAAGCCACTGGATTTTAAGTCCAGCGTGTCTACCAATTCCACCATCCGGGCATCCTTATAGGATTTGAGCGAGAAACGAGACTCGAACTCGCGACCCCGACCTTGGCAAGGTCGTGCTCTACCAACTGAGCTATTCTCGCATAATGCTTTCTGCTCCCTTTAGGTGAAAAAAACAAGGCTTTGTAGGCGTTGTTTTTTCGTTTTGACGTTGCAAATATATGCGCTTTTTTTGATTCTGCAAAAGAAAAAATGAAAATAGCCTCTTTTTTTTCACTTTGGCTGAATCCTAATGAAACCGCATGGTTCGTGACTTCTTGAAAGTCAGAGGATCACTGTGGAAATGACCGGGATGAAAAAAACTGATTTTTTTTGAAAAACTTTTTCCCAGCCCGGTCAATCTCTTATCGGATTACAATCCGGATATCTTTTTTATCTCGCTAAGCTTATTCAGAGCTTCTATTGGTGTCAAATTATTGGGATCCATTCCTCGAATTTCATCACGGATTTGTTGTAGAACGGGATCGTCCATCTGAAAAAAGCTCATCTGAAAACCTTCACGCTGTTGGGCAATATCACCAACAGGTTTGGCCAGGGCTTCACCATTTTTGTTGCCTTCAAGTTGCACAAGGATATCATCAGCACGTTTGACTACAGATTTGGGCATGCCAGCCATTCGGGCCACATGGATACCAAAACTGTGATTCGAGCCTCCGGGAACCAATTTACGTAGGAAGATTACCTTATTGTTGACCTCTTTAACTGAGACATTGTAGTTCTTAACCCGATTGAAAGAGTGCTCCATTTCATTTAACTCATGGTAATGGGTTGCAAACAGGGTTTTGCCTTTAAACTTGGGGTGCTCGTGAATATACTCCACAATCGACCAGGCAATGGAAATCCCATCGTAGGTACTGGTGCCTCGTCCCAGCTCATCTAAAAGGATGAGAGAGCGGGAAGAGAGGTTGTTCAGAATACTGGCCGCCTCGTTCATCTCAACCATAAAAGTCGATTCGCCCAGTGAGATATTATCCGATGCACCCACACGGGTAAATATTTTATCGACATAGCCGATTTTAGCCTCCTCAGCAGGCACAAAACTACCGATCTGTGCCATGAGTACTATAAGAGCGGTTTGTCGCAGTAAAGCCGATTTACCCGCCATATTGGGTCCGGTAATGATGATCACCTGTTGCTTGTCGTTGTCGAGATACACATCGTTGGCAATATACGACTCGCCAATGGGCAGCTGCTTTTCAATAACAGGATGTCGACCCTGCTTAATATCGATCACCTGGGAGTCGTTAATCTCAGGGCAATTGTAATGATTTTCCTTGGCTAGTTTGGCAAAGGAAAGTAGACAATCCAGGCGAGCAATCATCGATGCATTCAGCTGTATGGAGCTGATATAATCGGTAATGCTGATCACCAAATCGTTGTAAAGACGCGTTTCAAGGGCCAGAATTTTCTCTTCGGCACCCAAAATCTTTTCTTCGTAATCTTTTAATTCCTGGGTGATGTAGCGTTCGGCACTCACAAGAGTTTGTTTACGAATCCACTCCTCAGGAACCTTATCCTTATGGGTATTTCGGATTTCGATATAATAGCCAAACACATTGTTGAAGCCAATTTTTAGGGATGGAATGCCCGTACGATCGCTTTCGCGAACCTGCATCTGCAAGAGATAGTCCTTACCCGAAAATGCAATCTTTCTGAGTTCATCCAAATCCTTTGATACCCCATCAGCAATCACTCCACCTTTACTTACCATAGCAGGAGGATCGGCTTTAATTTCGTTTTCAATCTTTTCGCGTATGCTCTGACAGGGATTCAGTTGTTCGCCTATTTTCACAAGGTTTTCGTTACCTGATTTCAGACAGTTTGCCTGAATAGGTTCAATGGCAATAAGTGCATTCTTAAGTTGCACCACCTCGCGAGGCGATATTCTCCCCACAGCTACCTTGGAAATGATACGCTCCAGATCACCAATTTGTTGGATCTCATCTTCTACTGTCCATGCTTTTTCTTCATGAGTATGAAAATATTTCACCACATCCAATCGGTTGTTAATTCGTGCAGGATCTTTCAGGGGTAAGGCAATCCATCGCTTAAGCAAACGGGAACCCATAGGCGATAGGGTTTTGTCCATCACCTGCGATAGGGTCTGAGCGCCTTCATTAAGGGCGCCAAAAAGCTCCAGGTTGCGAAGGGTAAACTTATCCAGCCACACATAGCGATCCTCTTCAATTCTTGCGATTTGCGTCACATGCCCCGCTTGGGAATGCTTGGTGAAATCCAGGTATTGAAGAATAGCTCCCGAGGCGATAATCCCATTGCGGAGGTTCTGTACGCCAAATCCCTTAAGGGAAGCGGTTTCAAAATGTCTAAGTAATCTGTCTTGAGCAGCCGATTCGGTAAACACCCAATCGTCCATGGTAAAGGTGTAAAACTTCCCTCCAAATAATTCGTGAAAGATCTTCTCTTTTCCTTTCTGGTAAAGCACTTCTTTGGGCTGAAAGTTACCCATCAGCTTATCGATATATTCGAAACTACCTTCGGCGGTTAAGAATTCACCCGTTGAAACATCAAGAAAGGCAATTCCAGCTGATTTCTTTTCTAAATGCACACAAGCCAAAAAGTTATTCTCTTTGTGTTCGAGCACATTGTCATTGTAGGATACACCAGGGGTTACCAATTCAACAATGCCACGCTTGACAAGCGTTTTGGTTTTTTTTGGATCTTCCAACTGCTCACAAATGGCTACTCGCATGCCTGCTCTGACCAATTTGGGTAGATAAGTATCAATGGAATGATGGGGGAATCCGGCCAGCTCGACATAGGAAGCCGAACCATTGGCTCGCTTGGTTAAGGTAATCCCTAATATTTCGGAGGTGCGAACGGCATCATCCGAGAAGGTTTCATAAAAGTCACCCACACGAAACAATAAGATGGCATCAGGATGCTTGTCTTTAATCTCGTAATATTGTTTCATCAAAGGGGTTTCAACTGCTTTTCTTTGCTTTGCCAAGGGGTTGTATTTTTTTTGCCTGATTGCCTGTGAAATCAATCACTAAGCAGCTGGCCATTGAAATGTTTCTATTAACTGTACGCTTGTCGGCTCCCTCTTCTGGCGTTTAAAAATCAACAGCTTAGAATGGGATTAATCGACTCTTTTTTCAACCTGAAAAATGAATCAGGGAAGGTAAAATAATTTTGGAACAAATATAAGCTTTGGCTTAGACTTATTAAAAGGGCTTCATCATTTTTTGATTTTATTGTTTGTATTGATGATTTTTTTGATGTTGAACCCCTTCAGGGTTCTGATTAATATTGTGCCTACACCATGGGTTGTACCCGTGGTTATTGATATTTAATCCCTTCAGGATTTAAGATCGAATTATTATCATTGTAATAGTTTGCGAAGTGTTGTTTTTAAGATTATAAAGCATGTTTTTTTTACTTAACTAGATATTCTAAATGAGGAGTAGAAAAAGTTAGTGAAATAACACCAGTGCGTACCTTGTCAGCCTGCCGTGAGGCGTGAACCTAATGTTTCCACAGATTGACAACAAGGATCAGGCTGACTTGATTTTTTATTCGCAGATAATAATATCATAAGTGCTCATGAGCCCTTCCAGCTTAAGGACATAGGAATAAGGATGAATTTTATTCTGGGTTTCAACCACTTCGTATGTAATTTGGATGAAAACTAAAGTTTTGTTGAGAACATAAGTTGATTTTTAGTTTTGCTTATGAAATAACACTTCATTGTCTTTTTATATTCATCTTTTCTTGCAATATTTAATGAACGATTTCTGAGCACAAACCCAATTTGAATACCCATACGCTATGAATACTATTCTGATAGTTGGTGCAGGCCTCTCATCCACAAGCCTGATAGAATACCTTTTGAACCATTCCGATGAGAATAAATGGAAGGTTACTTTAGCAGATATGTCTTTGGATCTTGCTGAGAGTAAAATCAAGAATCATGCTAATGGGCGCGCCATTCTCTTCGATGTCTTTGCTGAGGAACAGCGAGCTGAAGAAGTTGCAATAGCCGAATTGGTAATTTCGATGTTGCCAGCCTCCATGCATCCCGTGTTAGCACGTGAATGTGTGAAACAAGGCAAGCATTTTTTATGCCCATCCTATGTTTCTCCCGAGATGCAACTTCTGGATAAGAAAGCTAAAAGTAAGGGTGTTCTGTTACTTAATGAATTGGGCGTTGATCCGGGTATCGATCACATGTCGGCAATGAAAGTTATTGATGAGATTAAAGCCAGGGGAGGTGAAATTTTGAGTTTTAAATCCTTTTGTGGCGGTCTTTTGGCTCCTTCCTGCTCGACAAATATCTGGCAATACAAATTTACCTGGAATCCCCGTAATGTTGTGACAGCTGGGCAAGGCGTCGCGACTTATAAGGATGGAGGACAGTATAAATACCTGCCTTATCATCAAGTTTTCGCTCATCCACTTCAGACAAGCATGAATGGATATGGTGATTTTGAAGTATATCCCAATAGAGATTCTCTTTCGTACCGAAGTTTGTATCATATCGAAGAGATTCCCAGTATTTTGCGTGGCACCATGCGACGCCCTGGTTTTTGTCAGGCCTGGAATGTTTTTGTTCGCCTGGGTTGTACCGATGAATCCTATGTGATGCGTAACACCGAAAATCTGACTTACCGGGAATATATCGAAAGCTTTTTGCCTTATAATGGACGATCGGTTGAAGAGCGTTTTGCTGATTGTATCTCTGTTTCTATAGATAATCCTATCATGGAAAAGTTCAGATGGCTGGACCTTTTTTCAGAAAAGAAAGTTGGCTTAAAGGAAGCCACACCTGCCTTAATTCTTCAGAAGATATTGCAAGAGAAATGGACTTTGGAACCCGATGATAAAGATCTTCTGGTCATGCAACATCAGTTTGTTTATCTCCTAGATGGCAAGAAAAAGAAGATCACCTCTTCGATGAGTTGCGAAGGGAAAGATCAAACACACACGGCCATGGCCTATACCGTTGGTTTGCCGATGGCAATTGTTGCTAAACTGATCACTCAATCTAAGATCAAGTTGACTGGTGTACAAATTCCTATATCCGCTCAGATTTATGAACCCGTCTTAAAAGAACTGAAAGAATTGGGGGTTTATTTTACAGAGATTGAAGAAGATTGCGAGTAAACTTAAGCTCATTTTCTTAAGTTTGTATTTCAATCAACCAAGTTTTATTCATGCGAAAATCAATACTGTTTTTTCTTTTAGGGTTATTGATCATTGGATCCTCATGTAGCAGTCTACCAGCTCTTCAATCATCCTGGAATGCGACTTCTTCACTGGATAACTCTTTAGACCATACGGAAGCAAATATCTTTTTCCCTGAGGATGAATTGACCTTGAAGCTTTTCAATAACGAAGAGTTCCTGGATATCGTTGTGGCGACCAATTCTCCCCTGACTCTTAATAAGATCTACAATTTAGGATTAAGCCTGTGGTTAGATCCGCAGGGTAAGAACAAAACGATTTTTGGGGTGAACTTTCCTCTCCCGGTAGAGATTCCTTTTTCACGCACAGCTTTTAGAAACTACATTAGCAAATTCAATACGCTTGAGTTGCAAGAAGAGTATTACGACCGTTTTCAGAAATACGAATATGAGGATATTCGTGTGCACGAAAATATTAGCGTCAACACCCTGCAACAAGATGAGGATTGCCAGGTCAGATTAAGTGTCAGCGATCAGATCTTGTTCAGTTGTCATATTAGAATTTCCTTAAAGAAGTTAATGGGCGATGACTTTAAACTTACTGGTAAAGAGAAAATAGGGGTAAGTATTTTTAATACCACCTTGGCTTCGGAGGAATATCGTTCTTCACTATCGAGTAAGGAAGTGATCAAGAGAAGATTGAATACTCTAAAGGCAGGTGATGACCCTAACAGGCTTGAGCTGGTTGAGCAGTGGACTAATTTTAGTCTGGCAAAAGAAAACTAGGAGATTGGTTGATGTGATGATGTGATGGCTGTTTAGCGAAGTCGAATCATGTTGTGATGATGATTTTTGACCACCACGAATTCACGAATTAGAAAGAATTTTTGTTTCGTTTTTTATTTTGTCAACTTTATCCAGAAATATATTTCTTGTGTAATTACCTATTAAGAATTGTTCAGTTTAATTCGTGCATTCGTGGTAATTATCAAAAAAAAATCGGAATTCAAATTCTGTAATAAGATGACAATATATAGCTTCGATTACTTATTAAACTACATCTTCAAGTAAAAATCTTTACAAAGCTCAATGTACTCCGGGCTGTAAACATGGCGTTGTCCATTTTCCACAATCAGGCTACTTTCCACAGTTTCTGTGTTTGTTAGGCTTAATTCTATCAGCAGACGCTTGGCTGGCTTCTCGGGATTGGGAAGGACCTCAACTCTTTGACTCAGGCTAAAACCAGCAATTCGTGCTAATCGAATAAAGTAATCGCCTTCAGCTACAGGGAGTATCACCGAAAATCTACCCTTAGGGTTCAACAATTTTTTCGCACCTTCAATCAATATTTCAAAGGGAAGACCATCGGTATGACGAGCCTGAGTACGCGATTCTCCTTTTGCTTTTAATGAGTTTATAAAGTAGGGGGGATTGCTGACAATCACATCGTATTTTCGAGTGGCTTTTGCAAGATAATCCTGAAATGAGGCATGGTGAGCTTCCACACGATTTGACCAGGGACAATCTTCAAAGTTACTAACAGCTTGTTGATAAGATGAGGCATCAATTTCGACTGCATCAATTTGACTGGTGTCCGCTGTTCGTTGTGCCAACATAATAGCAATCAATCCGGTTCCTGTTCCAATGTCGAGTAGTGTTTCTGCGGCCTTCACTTCGGCCCAGGCACCTAATAGAACCCCATCGGTACCCACTTTCATGGCTGAATCACCCTGATTTATTTTGAATTGTTTGAATTGGAAATATGAATTGGCCATGTACTTGCTTCTTGTTTTATCTTAGTTTCTATGGGTGATTTTAAAACTTCTCGAATATGCCCAATCCAAAGAGGGCAAAGTCGTATTTGACAGGATCGCTTGGATCGAGTTGACGTAAGGACATTGTGATTTCATCAACTGCTTTCCAATCGTCTTGCTTACGTTTTAAAAGGTCTAATTTTCGTCCCACTCGTCCGGTGTGCACATCCAGGGGGAGATACAAATCGGCAGGGGAGATGCTTTCCCATAAACCAAAGTCAATGCCTCTGCTATCGGAGCGAACCATCCAGCGCAAAAACATATTTAAGCGTTTGGCTGAAGATTTTTTCAAGACGTTAGAAACATGCTTTTCTGTTCGTGAAGGATGATCGATAGAGAAAAAGACTTCCCTGAAATGAGCCAATGCCGCCTTGATACCGCCACCTTCTTTTACTTGTTTAGAAAAAACAGATTCCAGCCCACCATGGATTTTGTAGATATTCTGTAGGGCCTTTATAAAGGAAATGGCATCCTCGCCATTGAAAGTACGGTGTTTGAATTCAGCGAAGGCATCTAAGTCAGAGGCTTCAGCATTCATGATAAAATCATGAGGTGCTTCATCCATCCAATTCATCAATTTATTTGCGTTTTTGATGATTGTAGGACGTTGTCCCCAGGCAATGGTTGCAGCCATAAAGCCAGAAATTTCAATATCCTCTTTCTTCGAAAAAGCCTTAGGGATCTGAATGGGATCGGTATAGATGAACGTTTCCCGGTTATAGAGATCGTATTTCTCGTCGAGAAAAGATTTAAGTTCAGAACTTGAAAGTTTCACTCTGCAGTCTTTTAAATTTAGACGGCTTCTATCATGCCGTCAGTCATCACAATTTTGCGATCAGCCATGTGCTCCATCTCCAGGTCGTGTGTCACGATCACAAAAGTCTGGTTCAGCTTATTCCTCAACTCCACAATAATCTCATGCAGTTCCTGTCGGGTAACAGAATCCAGGTTCCCTGATGGCTCATCGGCAAACACGACCATAGGGTCGTTGATTAAAGCACGGGCAATGGCGACTCTCTGCTTTTCACCCCCTGAAAGTTCTGATGGTTTATGATCAAGGCGATGATCCAAATTAAGCATGCTCAATAATTCCTTTGCCTTAGCAGTAGCCTCTGCCTTCGATTTTTTTGCAATATAGGCTGGAATACACACATTTTCAAGTGCTGTAAATTCTGGTAAGAGGTGATGGAATTGGAAAACGAAGCCAATATTTTTGTTACGAAAGGCCGAAAGATCTTTCTCATTTAAGCTTGAAATATCAATACCATCAAAATACAATTGTCCGGAATCAGGTTTGTCGAGCGTACCGAGAATTTGGAGTAGGGTCGTCTTACCAGCCCCACTAGCTCCCACAACAATTACGATTTCACCTTTTTCGACATTAAAGTCCAATCCTTTTAAGACATGAACCTGTCCAAAACTCTTTTTTATTTGTTTTGCTGCAATCATATACATTGTAGATTATGGCGTCATTCTCGTTATAAGTCCAAGTATTCTTAAAGCCAGATAGCTTATTTGGTAAAGATAAAGAAAACGTAAAGCGCGTAAACGAATAAGAGCAGGAAGCCTTTCCATCGGTGTAGCTTCGCTGTTTTTAATGGTAATACTAACAAAAATAAGAGAAAAGAAATAGCTAGCATCCAAATCAGGTCGAAATTAAGGACATCATTGCTGACAAAGATGTTCTTAACAATTGAGGTGACGCCTAAAACACCCAGAATATTGAAGATGTTGGAACCAATAATATTCCCAACTGAGATATCCATCTCTTTTTTAAGGGCTGCAATAGCCGAGGTTGCAAGTTCGGGTACTGATGTACCAAAAGCAACAAGGGTTAGGCCGATCACGCGTTCGCTAACGCCATACCCCAATGCAATATTTTTTGCAGCTCCTACTAATAAGTCTGCTCCAAAATAAAGGCCAATTGAAGCCAATACGATTAAACCAAGTGACATCAGAATGGATTGTTTCGGCTTTTTAAATTCTTCTTCCTTGTTGTTGCGTGATTTCAGTATGGTGAACACCATGAATAGAATCAGCAATACCAGAAAGCAGATGCCCTCCCAGGTTTCGATTAGGTTGTTTTGTGCAAAGGCAAAGAACAAAAGGGAGGCTCCCATCATCACGGGCCAGTCAAATTTGAGGGAATTGCTCTTAACTGGCAGAGGCAATAGTATGGCTGTGAAACCCAAAACCAGGGCGATGTTTGAAACATTTGAGCCAACCACATTTCCTATTGCAATATCAGGACTGCCGGAAAGTGCAGCGCCTAAACTTACAAAAAGTTCAGGTGCAGATGTTCCAAATGAAATAACAGTAACTCCGACAACCAGAGTTGGTATTTTGAAATGTGAAGATAGGGCTACGCCACCTTTTACCAGTAAATCGCCACTCGATAAAAGTATAACAAAACCTATGATGAGGTATAAATAATCCATATACAGATGAAAGCTTGTAGATTTAGGATGGAAGGTTTTGTATAAACAAAAAAACAGGCAGTAGAATAATACTCTCTGCCTTATTTCCTAAAAAATGCGGAATTGGTTATAAAAAAGAAACCAATTATGGCTTTATAATTTTTTAGAGATATCGTCTTTAAAATCTTTTAGATTATCGATGATTTCAGTCTCATCTTTAATCTCTTTTTTAATATCGTCAGTTGCTTTTTTGAATTCCTTCATGCCTTTCCCAAGTCCTTGTGCCAGTTCCGGAATTTTCTTTGCACCAAAAAGCATGACTACAACGAGAAGAACGATAATGATTTCAGGTCCACTTATAAATAATAACATGATATTTTGATTTAATATTTTTCCAAAGATACCAAAAGCTATTGATTCTTGGATAGGCTTTATTTAATTAAGAATAAGGATTTAGTATTTATTATTTGTTTTCGATGGGGTTTGTACGAACATTGAGCTAGTTTCTTCCAGGATAGACGAATAGATTCGATATTCTCACTCAGATTCTTTTAAATAAAAAATGCCCCGGAGAAAACTCCGGGGCATGAAATATATCAAGAATGATATGAATTATTTCTTTTTAGCAATTACTTTTTGGATACGTAATTTAGTATCGTAAGCAATAGGCGTTGCAATAAATAGTGATGAGTAAGTACCTACTACAACACCAACGATTAGTGCAAATGTGAAGCCCTGGATTGATGTTCCACCGAAGAAGAAGATCGCTAGCAATACAACAAGTGTAGAAAGTGAAGTACTAAAGGTACGACGCAATGTACTATTCAATGCATTGTTGATAACCCCTTCCGGATCGCGCTTAGGATGTAGTCCTAAGTACTCACGAATACGGTCAAATACAACCACGGTATCATTAATTGAGTAACCAACTACAGTTAGAATCGCTGCAATAAAGGCCTGATCAATCTCTAATGAAAATGGTAGAATACCAACGAAAATAGAGAAGATACCCAATACAATAATTGTATCGTGAGTAAGGGCTGCAACAGCACCTAAACCATATTGCCAGTTAGAGAAACGAACCATGATGTAAAGGAAGATCACGATCAATGCAAATAGGATTGACCATACTGCTGACTGACGAATATCATCGGCAATAGTAGGACCTACTTTTTGTGACATCTTACGGTTATTTTCAAGGAATGATTCCAGAGTTGTTCCCGCTGGAAGATATTCTTGTAATCCTTCGAATAGTTTAGCTTCAACTTCATCATCGATTTCAGTTCCTGATTCATTGATTTTGTACTTAGTCGAAATCTTAACCTGTTTATTGCCACCAAAAGTTTTCACCTCAGGAGCATGTCCGTAAACAACATCAAGAGATTTAGCAATTTCTCCAACAACTACTGGCTGATCGAAAGCAACAACATAAGTTCTACCTCCGGTAAAGTCGATACCTTGATTCAATCCACGAGTAAATAGTGATCCAAGACTTAAAACAATAGCAGCTGCTGAAATCACGTAGAATATTTTTCTTTTTTGGATAAAAGTAATGCTTGCATTACGCAACCAGTTATCTGTCATCTTAGTAGAGAAAGTGATAGTACGCTTACGCTTAAGTCCACCTTCGAAGAACAAACGAGTAATGAAAATCGCTGCAAATAATGAAGAGATGATACCAATAACAAGTGTTGTAGCAAAACCTTTAATTGGACCTTCACCAAAAATGTAAAGAATAATACCTGTTAATAAAGTGGTTAAGTTACCATCGATAATCGCAGAATAAGCATTCTTATAACCATCAGAAATTGCAAGGCTTAAACCTTTACCTGATTTCAATTCTTCCTGAATACGTTCGAAAATCAACACGTTCGCATCAACCGACATACCGATTGTTAAGACGATACCAGCAATACCAGGCAATGTTAATACAGCACCTAATGAAGCTAAAACGCCAAAGATGAAGAATAAGTTGGTGATCAAAGCAACGTTGGCAGTTAGACCTGCGCCTTTGCTATAGAAGAAGAACATGTAAACTAAGATCAATGAGAATGCGATGATGAATGACCACATTCCTTTTTGAATTGATTCCTGTCCCAATGATGGTCCAACAACTTCGTCGGCAATAATATGTGCAGGAGCTGGAAGCTTACCCGACTTAAGAATATTTGCAAGGTCTTTTGCTTCAGCAATAGTAAAGTTACCGCTAATGCTTGACTGACCGCCTTTAATTTCTGATTGTACTGTTGGAGCAGAATATACATAACCGTCCAAAACAATAGCAATTGATCGTTGAAGGTTATCCTTGGTTAAACGTGCCCATACTTTAGCTCCTTCACCGTTCATGCTCATCGATACTTCAGCTCTGGCTGATTGCTGATCGATTTCTTCACGAGCCGAAGTTACAACATCACCATCAAGTGGCGCTTTGCCATCACGACTGGTTACTTTAATTGCATAAAGTTCAAAGATATTTCCACCATCGTCGATAGACTTAACACCCCAGAAAAATTTAAGATTACGTGGCATAACAGACTTAATCGCAGGCATTGCGAAAATACTATTTACACGTGCAGTATCTTTAATGTGAGAATAACCTACAACAGCTAAAGAAGATCCGCCTCTTCCCTGGTTAGGGTTAAGAACAGAGAACAATGGGTATCTTTTTGCCAACTCTTTAGCATTGCTTAATGAATCCTGAGACTCACCTTCAATTTTATCTAAAAGAGCAACATCTTCGTCAGCTTTAACTTCTTCCTTAACTTCTGCAGCCTCTTCGATTACCTCAGTTGCAGCATTAATCTCAGCTAACTTAGTGTTAACCGCGTTTAAAGCACCACCAACTTCGCTATAAGTATAGGTTTCCCAGAATTCAAGACTTGCAGTACCCTGCAATAGCTTACGAACACGAGCTGCATCCTTAATACCTGGCAGTTCGATAATGATACGACCCGAAATATCAGCTTTCTGAATGTTAGGTTGTGCCACACCAAAACGGTCGATACGAGAACGCAGAATGTTGAACGTATTGTCAATCGCTGCATCTGTTTCAGTCTTAAGTACTTTTAAGACTTCGTCGTTTTTGGCTCCGAAAGGAATTTTATCTTTCAATTCAAGAGTCCCGAAAATATCAGGAGAAGATAATTGAGCGCTAGGATTGATTTCGCTGAATGCTTTTCCGAAAAGCGTTACGAAGTCATCCTGAGAGTCAGCTTGCATCTGCTTGGCTCTTTCAATAGCAGCAACAAAAGTTTCATCTTTGCTGTTATTAGCCATCGCCTTGATGATGTCAACAACAGAAACTTCCATTGTAACGTTCATCCCTCCCTTAAGGTCAAGCCCTAAGTTCATCTCAAGCTCTTTACACTCTTTGTAAGTATAGTCCTTAAGTCCTAAGAAACTATACACTTTTTCTCCTCGAATTGAATCCAGGTAAGTTTGTTCTTTCTTGATTTCGCCTGCACCAAACAGACGAGCATCTTTCTCAACTTTCTTTGTTACATAGGTAAAAGTCAATTGATACAAACTCACTAGGGCAAATACAATAGCGAGAAGTCTAATCGCTCCTTTATTTCGCATGTGTTTAGGTTTAATAAATTCTTATTATGTGATATTTTTATTTTTCACCTCAAATTAACGCACAAATATATTATTTTTTTTTGAATTATTTTGAACTATATTTTCATCCTCACGCTCACCGGTTTAGACGATTTTTATTGGTTTTTGTTTAAAATGAGGATGCTTTTTTGATAATCGATTATAGCTTGATGATTAAGTAAGAAATCACTGCCCAATAAGCCGCATATTTGCCTTTGGCAATGTTTCTCGTACATTTTGTTGATGTGACTTAAATCGATTAGTACGACATTGAGTGCTTCTGACTGAAATTCACCAAAGCCTAAACTTGTTATTTCGACCAGGTTCGATTCGATATCCTCACCACCCAAACCACAGGATTGCAAATCTTCTTTATCTTCGTCTTTATGCTGATAGTTCAGGATGAAGTTGCGATCAAAAACTGTTTTTGAAGCACCGGTATCTATCACCATGTCACCACTTTGCTCTCCATTTAGTCTGCATTTTACCAAAAGGTGGAAGCTTTGAGTTTCCAGCTCAATGATTTCGATGGGGATACTGACAGGGGTGTTGTTCATCTCTTAATTATTATCTTTTTTTAGCCTGAAAAATGCTTGAGGATCAAAGATAAGCTTTGAGACGGATTTATTGGCATGATGCCATTAATATGATTTTGAAAAACCAATAGATATTTGTTGACCCTCTATCGATTTTAATTTGTTACAGATTGCATCTACTGATGGATTATGTAATTTGTTGGACATAAAAAAGACCTGACACGAATGTCAGGCCTTTCAATATCAGTTGATGATTAGGCTATTAGATAATAGCCATTTCATCTAAAACATTCATTACCGATTTAACAGCGGCAGCAGAACCTTTTAATAATTCCATTTCAGCATCGTTCAATTTCACCTCGATGACTTCTTCGATACCATTCTTACCCAATTTAACAGGTACGCCCAAGTAGATGTCGTTCATGCCATACTCTCCGTTTAGAAGTGTACAGACAGGGAAAATTCTTTTCTGGTCGCGAACAATAGCTTCTACCATTTGAGCAGCAGCAGCACCTGGCGCATACCAAGCAGAAGTACCCATAAGGTTTACCAATTCTCCACCACCTTTTTTAGTTCTCTCGATAATAGCCTCAAGTTTATCCGCATCGATTAACTCGGTTACAGGAATACCAGCAACAGTAGTATAACGAGGAAGTGGAACCATAGTATCGCCGTGACCACCCATTAACAGAGCTTGAATGTCTTTTGGAGAAACTTGTAATTCTTCAGCAAGAAAAGCACGGTAACGAGCGGTATCAAGTACACCAGCCATACCAAACACTTTAGTCGATGGTTTCTTTGCAGTTAAATAAGCTGCATAACACATCACGTCAAGAGGATTCGATACAATAATGATGATTGCATCAGGAGAATGCTTAATTACATTTTCAGTTACCATTTTAACAATACCAGCATTGGTAGCGATTAAGTCGTCACGACTCATGCCAGGTTTACGAGGAAGACCAGATGTAATTACAACCACTTCAGAACCAGCTGTAGCAGTATAATCGTTAGTCACACCTTTTACATGAGTATTGTAATAATTGATAGGGGCAGTTTGCCACATATCAAGAGCTTTACCTTCAGCAACACCTTCTTTAATATCTAACAAAATTACTTCGTTAGCTAATTCTTTCTGAGCGATGCAATTGGCACAAGTAGCACCAACATTTCCAGCACCTACAACTGTTATTTTCATATGCGATAAAATATATAATTAATAATTTGAAGTTTCCTATTGGAGAATTATTTCTTTATTTGAAGACAAATATATTCAGATTGGCATAAAAAAAATGCCTTATTTACCTGCTCTTCAACACTAATATCTAAATATATGAAATTTGTCTAATTTTTGGGAATTTAAAGATGTCTTTATCTTAAACATGGAAACGTTTGCGTTGTGAATTTTGCTTTTAATTTCTAAAAAGTGTTGATTATAGAGGGGTTAGCATGTGTTTTCGTGAACAGGAATAAATAGTTAGAGGATGAATTTTTAATTAAAGGATTTTTTATAGAATTCAGTCTTGCTAATTAGATCTGCCTGTCTTTTTCATCACTATTTCATATCAGAAGATTGTCTTTTCTGTTGAAGTTTTTTAGAGTAATAAATCACCTCTCAAACTGACTTTTTTAAGCCATATGTTTTAGATAGTTCTCTTTTCAGTTCAACTTTATTTAAAATCTAAGACTTAACAGGGGTTTTTAACTCAGAATTTCTTAATTTCGTGCCAAATTTTTCGCAAACAATTTTTATCTAAATAAGAGTTGCTTAGATTGAAAGACAGTTAATTAGATTTATTTGCTCTATGAGTTGTGAATCTTTATTTGGCAGTTTAGGAGTCAAGAACTCAGAAAATCAATAAAAAATGGAAATCCCAACAAAGTACAATCCTGCAGAATCGGAGGACAAGTGGTATAAGTATTGGATGGATAAAGGATTCTTCCACTCTGTACCTGACGAGAGAGAGCCGTATACAATTGTGATACCGCCACCAAACGTCACCGGTGTGTTACACATGGGGCATATGCTGAACAATACTATTCAAGATGTATTGGTCCGCAGAGCCAGATTGCAGGGAAAAAATGTCTGTTGGGTACCAGGAACCGACCATGCATCTATTGCGACTGAAGCTAAAGTTGTAAACAAACTAAGGGCTGAAGGTATTTCGAAGGATGACATTACTCGTGATGAGTTTATGGCACATGCCTGGGAATGGAAAGAGAAGCATGGTGGCATTATTTTAGAGCAGCTAAAAAAATTAGGCGCATCATGTGATTGGGAGCGTACAGCTTTCACCATGGACGAATCTCTTTACGATTCTGTAATTGATGTGTTTATCGACTTGTATAAAAAAGAGAAGGTTTACCGTGGCGTTCGTATGGTGAACTGGGATCCTTCTGCACAAACAGCTGTTTCTGACGAAGAGGTAATCCATAAAGAATTACAATCGAAACTTTACTATTTGAGATATCAGGTTGAAGGTAGCGATGAGTATATTACTATTGCGACTACACGTCCTGAAACCATTTTAGGTGATACAGCGGTTTGTATCAATCCAAATGACGAACGATTTGCTCAGTTAAGAGGTAAGCGTTGTTTTGTACCCTTGGTTAATCGTTCTATTCCTATTATCGAGGATGAATATGTAGATATGGAATTCGGTACAGGTGCATTGAAAATTACTCCTGCTCACGATATTCATGACTACGAAATCGGAGATCGTCACAACCTGGAAAGTATCGATATCTTTAACGATAATGGTACCATGAGTGAAGCTGCACAGCTTTATGTTGGTAAAGATCGTTTCGAAGTTCGTGACCTTATTCTTCCTGATTTGGAACAAGCTGGCAACTTGGTTAAGGTTGAAGATTACGTGAATAAGGTAGGTTTCTCTGAGCGTACTGATGCAGTTATCGAGCCTAAATTGAGTATGCAATGGTTCCTTAACATGAAAGAACTGGCTGAGCCAGCTTTGGAGCATGTAATGAATGATGATATTCAGTTGCACCCTGCTAAGTTTAAAAACACCTACCGTCATTGGATGGAGAATGTTAAGGATTGGTGTATTTCCCGTCAATTATGGTGGGGACAACGTATTCCGGTTTACTATCTACCTGAAGGGGGTTATGTGGTAGCCAAAACAATTGAAGAAGCTCTTGTTGAAGCGACAGCCAAAACAGGAAAAACATATAAGGCTGAAGACTTACGTCAGGACGAGGATGTGTTGGATACATGGTTCTCATCTTGGTTGTGGCCAATTTCGGTATTCGATGGGATTCGAAATCCTGAGAATGAGGAGATCAAGTATTATTACCCATCAAACGATTTGGTTTCAGGACCGGATATTTTATTCTTCTGGATTGCCCGTATGGTGATTTCAGGATACGAATACAGAGGCGAAAAGCCATTTAGCAACGTTTATTTAACAGGTATTGTTCGTGATGAGTTAGGCCGTAAAATGTCTAAGTCATTAGGTAACTCACCTGATCCGTTAGATTTAATTGCTAAGTATGGCGCTGATGGTGTTCGTGTGGGAATGCTATTGTGTTCTCCTGCAGGAGGCGACTTGCTTTTCAACGAAAACTTACCTGAGCAGGGGCGTAACTTTACTACCAAAATATGGAATGCTTTCCGTTTGGTAAGTAATTGGGATGTTGCCGATATCGAGCAGCCGGAATATGCACGTTTAGCAACTGAAGTTTTTTATGCTCGTCTGAACAACACTATGGAGCAGCTTGATGAGCAATTCAAGCAGTATCGTATCAGCGAAGCATTAATGACTGTTTATACTTTGTTTCGCGATGAATTCTCATCATGGTATTTGGAGATGGTGAAGCCAGCATATCAGCAGCCAATCGACAAGAAAACTTACGATTCTACCGTTGCTTTATTCGAGAAGTTGATGCAATTGTTGCACCCATTCATGCCTTTCCTTACTGAGGAGATCTGGCAGTTGTTAGCTGATCGTACTCAAGAGGATAGTATCATGATTTCGGTAATGCCTAAGCCAGATAGCTACGATGCTAATTTGTTAGCGAAATTCGAGCAGGTGAAAGAAGTAATTGTTGGTGTTCGTAATATCCGTAAACAGAAAAATATCGCCTTTAAGGAAGTTTTAGAAATGAATTACAAATTGAAAGAAAACAATTACGATGCTTCTTTTGATTGTGTAGTTGCTAAAATGTGTAACCTGAAGGAGATTACTGCTGTTGATGGCGAAATGAAAGGTGCGATGTCTTTTATCGTGAAAGCTGTTGAGTATTTTATTCCTCTTGGCGATTTAGTTGATGTTGAGGAAGAGTTGAAGAAAATGGAAGAGGAGTTGAAATATACTCAAGGATTCCTGACTTCTGTTCAAAAGAAAATGAGCAACGAGCGTTTTGTAAATAATGCACCTGCTAAAGTGATTGAGATTGAGAAAAAGAAAATGGCAGATGCTGAAGCCAAAATTAAAGTTTTGGAAGATCGCATTGCAAGTATGAAGTAATTATTCTCACATTGCTATATATTATAAGCGCCATCCCTTTTGAGGGTGGCGCTTTTTTTTATTCTTTCACACTCCTTTTCTGAATCCTGTGTTTGATTCTCTTTTTTTTATCTTCGTTAATTAAAATAACTTAAACAACTATATTAAAATGAGTATCAAAAGAATTGATTCAACTCCAAGAATGAGCCGTATTGTAGAGCACGGCAATACCATTTATTTGTGTGGACAAACGGCAAAAGATGCCAATAGCGATATTAAAGAACAGACTGTAACCACGCTCGAAAAAGTAGAAGAGTTATTGGAAAAAGCGGGTTCTGATAAGAAACACATTTTATCTGTGACCATTTATGTTCGCGATATGAAAGATTTTGCTGCTATGAACGAGGTTTGGGATGCGTGGGTAGAAGTAGGTTATCAGCCTGCACGTGCTTGTGTTGAAGCTAGAATGGCTCGTCCTGAATTACTGGTTGAAATGTCAGTTATTGCAGCTAAGAAATAGTCAGGAGTCTAAGCTTAGGTCTTTCATCCAGGTTTTGAATTTTATCGAAACCTGGTTTTTTTTTTAACCGAACTATTTAAAATTTTCATCTAAGAGGTTTATTGGAGAATTTATTCCTTATTTTTGTATCAGACAAAAGAATCTTCTATTCTTTATAAGCGTTTTGATAAATTTTTCTAATAAAGATCAGATGGAAAATATAAAGCACATACCTGAAAACGGGAAAACCCGGGTTGTTATCATTGGAGGAGGATTTGCAGGTTTAAAGCTTGCACGCCAACTGGCAAAGACAACTTATCAGGTGGTTTTAATTGACAAGAATAACTTTCATCAGTTTCAACCTCTGTTTTACCAGGTGGCCACATCGGGTTTAGAACCCAGTTCTATTGCATTCCCTCTGCGTAAGATCTTTCAGAAGCGTAAGAATGTCCATTTTCGTATGGCAGAGTTATTAGAGGTAAATTCCAATATTCAGGAGATTTATACAAGTTTAGGGAAGTTAAAATACGATCATTTGGTGTTGGCGACAGGAGTCGATACCAATTACTTTGGGAATAAGAATATCGAGCAGTTTGGGATTCCAATGAAATCGGTATCTGAAGCAATTTTTCTTCGGAATTCCATTCTTCGTAATTACGAAAAAGCTTTGAATGAATCTGATCCTCAAAAAGCAGCCAACTATATGAATATTGTTTTGGTTGGTGGTGGTCCAACAGGGGTTGAGTTAGCAGGTGCCCTGGCCGAAATGAAATCAGATATCCTTCCCAAAGATTATCCGGAACTCGATTTTAGCTTGATGAACGTGTATTTATTCGAAGCTTCAGATCGGTTACTGAATGGCATGTCGGACGTGGCATCGGCAAAAGCCAAAAATTATCTCAATAAATTAGGGGTTATTGTAAAAACCAGTGCCCGGGTATTGGATTACGATGGTCTTCAGATTAGATTAGACGATGGACAGATCTTTAATAGTTTTACTTTGGTTTGGGCTGCCGGGGTTACAGCTCGTCCTTTAAAGGGTATTTCAGAGATTGCGGCTTCAAGAGGAGGTCGAATACGAGTGGATTCATTTAACAGGGTGGCTGGCCTGAATAATATCTATGCGATTGGTGATTTGGCTATTCAGAAGGAAGGTGATTTTCAGAATGGGCACCCACAGGTTGCTCAGGTTGGTTTACAGCAAGCGGGTGTATTGGCTCAGAATCTTAAAAAACTGCAGAGGAATAAGGCCATGAAACCTTTTCATTATAATGATAAGGGGTCGCTTGCAACTATTGGAAAGAATTTAGCTGTTGCCGATTTGCCCGGAATGAAAATGCAAGGTTTTGTAGCCTGGATTTTGTGGTTGTTCGTTCATTTAATGGCTATAGTGGGTGTTAAAAATCGATTTTTCATTCTGATTAATTGGGTTTGGAACTATTTCACTTCTGATCAATCCCTGCGAGTTCTGATCAGACCTAAAAAGCGAAGTTTTACTGATCGAGCCTCTGAGAGACATCAGAGATCCAATAAAATAAATTTGAATTAATTGAAATTAATATTGTCAGAAGCACCAAATTCATTGAGATTTGGTGCTTTTCTTTTTTTGTGGCACAAGCTTTGCAGTGTTTGTACAATAATACCGGTAAAATATCAGTTTAAAGATTTGTCCCTACCAGAGGATAACTATTCTAATAATACTAAATACAATTGCCATGAGAAGATCGATATTAAATAAGTTGGCTGCCAGTACAGTACTGGTAACAGCAATTATATTTTCAAGTTCACAAGTTTTTGCACAGCGCAGATCTCATCAGGATGAGAAGGATCATCACGACAAAAAAGGGTATTCAAAACGCTCAAAAGAAAATAAATATCACAAGCATGATAAGCACAATAAAAAGAGGGATTATCACTATAAAAGTCATCGGAAAAATGGACATGATCATCATAAAGGTCATTCAAAGGTGAAATCCAGACATTATCATGGCGATCGTTATCATGCAGACAGAGTAGATAGACGTCATGATGCGTATCGTCATAATAGAAATGTACATCGTTCACATCGTCATCATAAACATGTGCATCATACTTACCGTCACGCTAAGCATTTATCTCATCATTATTACAAGCGTCATGGTCATAGATGTTATGCACATCCAAGATTTGGGAATGTTGTTGTTCGATTTGCGGTGGCACCAATCGTAATTCGTCACCATGAGGGAGATTATTACTATACGAATGGGTTTTATTACCAGTTTTACCCGGAAATAGGTTATGTGAGAGTTGATATGCCTGAATCGGTTTGTTTTGATGACATTTCGGATGATTGCGAACGTGTTTCTTACCGGGGGGGCGTTTATTTTAGGCTAGGTGATTTGTATTTTGAGAAAGACCATAGAGGGTTTCATTTGTCAGGTTCACTGGATCTTTAACAGGTTTAGAATTAAAAGAAGAAAAACAGAGGCGCCATTATTGGCGCCTCTGTTTATTTTATACAATGCCCTGGGCCAGCATGGCCTCGGCTACTTTTACGAAGCCTCCAATGTTTGCACCATCAACATAGTTAATGAAACCATCCTTCGATTTTCCATATTTAACACAAGTGTCATGAATATCTTTCATGATTCGTTTCAGGTGATTGTCGACTTCTTCGCGATTCCAGCTTAATCGTAAAGAATTCTGAGACATTTCCAAGCCTGAAACCGACACGCCACCTGCATTGGCCGCTTTCCCCGGGCCGTAAAGGATTTTATTCTTCAAAAATATTTCAACAGCATCGGGTGTAGAAGGCATATTGGCTCCTTCGGACACACAAATGCAACCATTGTTAACTAATATTTGAGCTTCTTCTTTATTAATTTCGTTCTGAGTAGCACTAGGTAAAGCCACGTCACACATGACCTTCCATGGTCTTTCGTTTGGATGATATTCAACCCCAAATTTCTTAGCATATTCTTCGATACGACCTCTCTTCACATTCTTTAAACGCATCACAAATTTTAATTTTTCAGAATCGATGCCATCAGGATCGTAAATGAAGCCTGACGAATCGGAAAGGGTGACAACTTTACCTCCAAGTTCATTTACTTTTTCGGTTGTGAACTGAGCGACATTACCAGAACCGGAAACGGTTACGATTTTTCCCTTGAAACTATCATTCCTGGTTTTTAGCATTTCCTGAGCAAAATAGACAGTGCCATAGCCTGTTGCTTCAGGACGGATTAAACTACCTCCCCATTCTCTGCCTTTACCTGTAAGCACTCCCGTGAATTCGTTTTTTAATTTTTTATATTGCCCAAACAGGAATCCAATTTCCCGACCTCCAACACCAATGTCACCTGCAGGCACGTCAGTATCTGGACCAATATGTCTTGAAAGTTCGGTCATAAAGCTCTGGCAGAATCTCATGACTTCCCCGTCAGATTTTTGTTTCGGATCGAAATCGGAACCTCCTTTACCACCTCCCATTGGTAGGGTGGTCAGGCTGTTTTTAAAAACTTGTTCGAAGGCTAAAAACTTTAAGATGCCAAGATTTACAGTTGGGTGAAACCGGAGTCCTCCCTTATAAGGACCAATTGCAGAATTCATCTCAATGCGGTAACCTCTGTTAACTTGAATTTCTCCTTTGTCATCCACCCAGGGGACTCTGAAAATAATAATACGCTCAGGTTCCGACATACGTTCAAGAATCTTCGCGTTCTTATACTTGGGGTTTTCTTCAATAAAATCGAGCAGGGATTCTGTCACCTCATGCACAGCCTGGTGAAATTCTATTTCTCCAGGATTGCGACTAATTAAATTGTTCATGAATTCCTCTCCGAAGCTTGATCTGTTTACGCTTGTCATAGTGCTTGTCATATCTGTGGTATTAGGTTGGAAAATCGAACTATATATCTAATCAGTAATCTTGAATTTTAATGAGTGAGAAAAAATAATTTTTCTGTTTTTTAATTTCTTATTAAAGATAAAAAAGAAATACTTGAGGGACAAGCTTTTAAAAGAACTGATTTTTTCGCTAAATTTAGAAAAGTCCAAAATATATACTTATGACATCACAATCTGATAAAAGAAGTGTTTCTCGATTAGCCAAGGAGAATATTGAGCGTTTGAAAGAATTGTCTGCAATAAATAAGACTACTGCTATTATTAAGGAGGCCAAGTCGATACAAGGTGCCTTGCAGCATATTAGTTTTGTTCTTAAAGAGGCGATGCAATTTCCTCCTTATACTTCTGCCCGAATAAAATTTGATGATAAGGAATATTTGAGCCCGGGTTTTCAGGAATCTGGCTGGGTGTTAAGCCAGGAATTTACCTGTATTGATGAGCGTAGAGGAGCCATTGAAATATTCTATTCCAAAGAGTTTCCAGTACTATATGAAGGTCCGTTTCTGAAAGAAGAACGGGATCTTATCGATAATATTTCCAATATGATTTCTGGCTACATAAACACTGAAGCCGGAAAAGATTTAATATCGAAGACTGAGAAATATGAGCCGGATGAGGCTTATATAGAAGGGCCTTTTGTTCGGGTTGAAAATAGAAATCTGTTAAATGATTATCTGAATCGGAACAATGCCGATCGGGATGTTTATCATGATCTGATGCCGTTTAAGGTTAGGGAAATTCTCTTGGTTGCAAATCTTTACGATGCTTATAGTATCGAACGTGAGGGACGGTTTACCGAGCAGATTCATGATGAATATCATCAGCTCAATCTCTCATCGATGCCTAGGGTAACAGGCGTTTCCTGTTTTGATGATGCCATGAAACAACTGCGTTCGAAGCACTTCGATATGATTATTGTAATGGTTGGAGTTGATAAGAAAACCCCCATAGAATTGAGTAGAAAGGTGAAGGAGGAATTGCCCTATGTTTCAATTTTTCTTTTGGTTAATAACGATGCCGACGTGGCTTTATATGAAGAACAGCGTGAGAGTTTGCATTGTGTCGACAAGATGTTTGTCTGGAATGGCGAGTCTCAGGTATTTATTGCCATGATTAAAAGTCTGGAGGATAAAGTGAATGCCGAAAATGATACAGATGTTGGACTTGTGAGGGTTATTCTACTTGTTGAGGATTCGGCTAAGTATTATTCCCGATATCTCCCCATACTTTATCAAAGTGTTATGGCGCAAACTCAAAGAATAATCGACGATGTGTCCACTGATCCGCAATATAAAATTCTTAGGATGCGGGCACGTCCCAAAATTCTTCTGGCCTCAAACTATGAGGAAGCTATGTCTATTTATAATCGCTATAGGGATTATTTGCTCTGTTTAATATCTGATGTAAAGTATAAGATGAATGATGTTATGGAGGAGAAAGCAGGTATCAGGTTAGTTGAACAAATTCGAAGTGAGATGCCAAATCTTCCTGCTATTCTTCAGTCATCCGATACCAGTAATGCAACCCATGCCAGAGAGTTGAAATGCAGCTTTATTGATAAACATTCCGATAACCTGCGTCAGGATATCCGCACTTTTATTGAAGAATACCTTGGTTTTGGAGATTTTGTGTATAAAAACACACAGGGAGATCCTATCGTAACAGCAAAATCGTTAAGGGAGTTTGAGCAACATCTTTATAATATTCCTGCAGAATCCGTTATTTATCATGCTAATCGGAATAATTTCTCTTTATGGCTTATGGCCAGGGGCGAAGTGAGAATTGCAAAAATGATAGCTAGCTATAAGACCTCGGATTTTAAATCGGCTGAGGATATTCGATCTTACCTGATTAGTATGATTCAGGAGTTTAGAAATGAAAAGAGAAGGGGAAAGATTGTTGCCTTTAAATCCCAGCCAGGTTTCAATCCTGAAAATATTGTGTCTTTGTCGTCAGGATCCCTGGGAGGAAAAGGAAGAGGTTTGGCCTTTATCAACTCTATGTTGTATAATTTAAATCTGAGTAGTTATGTTACGGGTATCAATGTGAAAGCACCCATGACCGCAGTCGTTGGAGTTGATGAGTACGAGATTTTCATCGAGAAAAACAACTTACTTAATAAAATAAATAAGACTTTGGACTATGCAGAGGTACAGCAGTTGTTTCTCAAGGGGAATTTACGATCCCGATTGAAGAATCGAATTAAACACATTTTATCAAATTTCGACCGCCCACTGGCTGTACGATCTTCAGGTTTATTTGAGGATTCGCTGCAGCAGCCTGTAGCTGGTATTTTTCAAACCTACTTGTTGCCCAATAATCATCCTGATCTGAATATGCGATTGAATCATGTTTTAGATTCAATAAAGTTGGTTTATGCTTCCGTATTTTCCAGTGAATCTCAAAATAGTATCCATGGTAGTAATTATTCTGTTGATGAGGAGAGGATGGGTATTGTTATTCAGGAAGTGGTTGGTAATGTATATGGCGATTATTTTTATCCTCACATCAGTGGTGTAGCTCAATCGTACAATTATTACCCATATGGACATATGAAACCGGAGGAAGGATTTGCAGTTCTGGGAATTGGACTTGGTAAATATGTGGTTGACGGAGAAAAAGCCTATCGTTTCTCACCTGCTTTCCCATCCAGTGAAAACAATAGTGCTAAGGATCAGTTTAAGAATTCCCAGGTCGAATTTTATGCTGTTAACCTGAAAAAGAAAGAATTGAACTTGCTTGAGGGGGATACTGCAGGACTTATTCGTTTGGATATTGATGAGGCTGAAGAACATGGTGCCTTAACACATTGTGCTTCGGTTTACGACTCAGAGAATGATACCATTAGTCCGGGCCTGGATAAATATGGGCCAAGAATCATTAATTTTGCCAATATCCTGAAATATGATTACATCCCATTGGCCAAAACCATACGAATTGTGCTGGATATTATAAAAGAAGCCATGGGTGCTGCCGTAGAGATCGAATTTTCTGTTGATTTAAATCGGGACAAAGAGGGGAAGGCTTCATTTTATATTTTGCAAATAAAACCTCTTGTGGCTGGAGCTGATGATTATAACATCGAACTGGATACTATTGAGCCTTCAGACTGTTTGATGTTTTCAGAAAGTGGTATGGGAAATGGTCTTGTTGAAGATATTCATGATGTTATTTTCGTAGATCCTGACCTGTTTAAAAAAGATATGACTCCTGATATAGCCCTTAAGATTGCTGAGATCAACCAAAAGCTTGACAAGGAAGATAGGAACTATATTCTTATTGGTCCAGGACGTTGGGGAACTCGGGATAGATGGATTGGAATTCCTGTCAAATGGAGCGATATATCAAAATCCAAGCTTATTGTCGAAACCAGTTATAATGATTATCCTTTAGAAGCTTCCTCGGGCTCTCATTTTTTTCACAATGTGACTTCAATGAATATAGGTTATTGCTCGGTTTATCACCATTCATCTAAATCGCATGTCGATTACCAGACCTTAAAAGCTCAGGAATTGATTGAGGTTTATGGTGCAATCAAGCATGTTCGATTTAAGAAAGCAATTACAGTGAAAATGGACGGGAAAAAACGTTTGGTGGTTGTTACGATGTAGGAGAGTCGTTTCCCGGAAAAAAAAAGTTTCAAAAGTGAGAAAATATCCTGGGTGTTGACTCTTTTTTTTGAAACTTTTTTATTCTGTGAGCGAAGGTGTTATTTCTTTCGGATCATCATGAGGCCGTGACGAATGGGGAGCATGAGGTTCTCCACTCTATCATCCTTTTGAACATGATCGTTAAAGTTTAGGATGCCCTGAGTTTGTTTATCATTGGGGTCGATATCTTCAAGAACTTTACCATCCCATAAAACATCATCAGCTAAAATAAAACCACCCTGACGTAATAATGGCATAATGGCTTCATAATATTGGGTATACTGACGTTTGTCGGCATCAATAAATACTAAATCGAATTCACCTTTTAGTTTAGGGATGATGTCCAGAGCCTCACCAATATGAAACTTGATGCGCTCTTCGCAGCCCGATTGTTTAAAGAATTTTCTGGTGAAATGCTCCAGTTCATCGTTGCAGTCAATTGTGTGGATTTCACAATCTGATGAAGATCCCATAGCCATTGATATGGCTGAATAACCCGTGTAAGTCCCTATTTCCAATACACGTTTGGGGTTTTGCATCTGGCATATCATCTTCAGAAATTTACCCTGAAGATGCCCCGATAGCATTCGAGGACGTAACATTTTCACATGGGTTTCTCTATTTAAATCCTTTAGAACCTGATCTTCCTTTTCTGAGTGTCCTAATATATAGTCTTCTAAGGCTTTGTTTACTTCAATCATGATTTATTTATACATCAGAGTGGTCAATTTGTCTTTATTTAATATCTCGTTTGAGACCTCAAGCAGATCCTCTGCTGTTATTTTTTCTATTTTATCGTAAATATCTTGTTGTGAATCGATCTTATTGTAGAGTAAATAGCTTTTACCTACGCTAAGCATCAGGTTCTCATTGTTTTCGCATGATATAGCTATCTGCCCAAGAATTTGATTTTTCGCACGCTTCAATTGCATAGCTCCCAATTTTTTTGTGCACAGCAAATCCATTTCCTTATAAATAAGCGATAAGCATTTATCAAGGTAACCTTTATCGGTTCCAAAATAGATACTCACAACTCCGGTATCAACGTAAGGAGAATAGTTCGATTCAATATTATAGGCTAGGCCATGTCTCTCTCGTAGCGTAAGATTCAAACGGGAATTCATGCCAGGTCCACCCAGTAGATTGGTCAGAAGAGATAAGGGTATTCGCCTGTCGTCGTTTAAATCATATGCTATATTGCCCAGTACGCAATGACGTTGATAGGTGTTTTTTTCGAGGACAAGAGTACGTGGCTTATATATTTTAGGTTTTACCCTTTTGTTGGTGCGTATGTTTTGTGGAATTTCTCCAAAGTATCGTTCTATATTTTTTACCAGTTTCTTGAAAGAAATATTTCCAACGGATGAGATGACCATTTGGTCTGTATGGAAGTGATTCTTTATGAAATTTTGGATATTTTCCTTTGTGAATTTTTTAATGTTTTCAGGGGTACCCAATATATTACGCCCAATGGGATCGTTTTTGAAAATTAAATCTTCAAAATCATCAAAAATAAGTTCTGAGGGGCTGTCTTTATAAGAATTGATTTCATCCAGAACGATTTCTTTCTCTTTTTCCAACTCTTTTTCGGGAAAAGTAGAGTTGAAAGTGATGTCGCTTATCAATTCTAAAGCTCGTTTGTAATCTTTATCTAAGAAAGTTGCGTAGATACACGTTTCTTCTTTAGTGGTGTAGGCGTTTAATTCTCCTCCCACATCTTCCATTCTGTTGAGGATGTGATAGGCCTTGCGTTTGCTCGTTCCTTTGAAGATGACATGCTCAATAAAGTGAGCAATGCCCCATTCATCCTCACTTTCGTCACGAGATCCAGTATTTAGAATGATTCCACAATGAGCTACTTTTTGATCCACCTGACGATGGATTAAACGGATACCATTTGATAATGTGTGAGTTTCGAAAAGCATATTGAGATTTATTAGGCTGCAAAGGTAATAAGAACTTTAAATATCGATTAAAATCTCACTTTATTTCCTGAATTTTATTTGGAGGACATGATTTTTTGCTTACTTTTGTGTCGCTCAAGTAAAGCGGTGCCATAGCTCAGTTGGTAGAGCAATGGACTGAAAATCCATGTGTCCCTGGTTCGATTCCAGGTGGCACCACACTTAAAACTTGACAAACAAATTATAATAGGGTACCATAGCTCAGTTGGTAGAGCAATGGACTGAAAATCCATGTGTCCCTGGTTCGATTCCAGGTGGTACCACTTATTATTTTTTGAATCCCTTTGGGTGCCATAGCTCAGTTGGTAGAGCAATGGACTGAAAATCCATGTGTCCCTGGTTCGATTCCAGGTGGCACCACCCAAAAAGCCGATCTTACGATCGGCTTTTTTTATGCCTCATTTTTTCTGCAAAAACAAATCGTTTATTTGTGTTTTAATAACCTTTTCGTTGTTTATGTATTGGAGTGTTTAGTTGTTTCATGCTTCGGAATTGAACTTTAAATGTTAAAAATTAGATGTTTGAAGAATAAATATTGTATTTTACGTGATGGAATTTATTTGTGGGTGAATTATTATGTATTTACTTACCTTTGTTTGATGCTTGTAATTAATAAAATCGATTTCTGAAACAAAATGGCATGATTGATAATTTACGAACTCTAATTCTTGATGATGACCCTGTATATCTGAAGTTGGCTGCTAAAATGTTAAAAGAGGATTTTAACGTTTATACAGCACTTCGTCCTTCTGTAGCTTTTGATCTATTATCGAAAGAAAGAATCGATGTTTTGATTTGTGATTTTCATTTGCCTGAAATGAATGGTGTTGAGGTAGTGAAGAGAGTGAAAGAGTTGAATCCCAAAACCGATGTGATCATGATTAGTGGGAGTCCCGAAAACGATCATATTGTAGAGGCTTTTAGTTTGGGAGTTATCGATTTTTTTCAGAAACCATTTGAATACAAAGCCTTAAAAATATCAATTGAGCGGACGAAAAAGTTCGTGGCTTTGAAGAAAAGGAATAAGCAGATAGAGCAGTATAATTCTTTCCTGAGTCAGAAACTTATCAGGCAAAATAGTATTGAGATTATTGCTTGTAGCAAGGTAATGCAACAGGTTCGTAAAACGATGGCTGAGTTGGCTAAGAGCGATGATGTATCAGTGTTGATTTCGGGGGAAGTAGGCTTGTGTAAGGAGTCTGTTGCTTGCGGAATTCATAATATGAGTAGTAGAACGAATAAACATTTTGCATCTGTAAATATGTCTTCTGTTTCAGATGCTTTGTTTGAGAGAAGATTTTTTGGGTATGATAAAAGTGTTTCACAAACTGAATATGATGAAGAGCTTGGTTGGTTTCAAATTGCCAATGGAGGCACTTTGTTTTTAGATGAGATTGCAGATATGACAATTTATCAGCAAACCAAACTTTTTGGTGTTCTTGAAAATCGGAAATATACGACCGTAGGCTCCAGAAAAATAAAGGATGTTGATGTTCGTTTAATATCAGCGAGCTGTAGTGATTTGAATGATTTGAAAACCGGTAAAAATTTTCGTTTAGATCTGCTTGGTAAACTTGATGCATATGAATTGAATATTCCTCCTCTTAGAGAGAGGCGGGAAGATATTCCTTTATTAATGAATCATTTTATAAGAAAACATTCCGAGAAAATGCGAAAGGAGATAAAGGGGTTTGATCGTTTTGCTGAAAATAAACTAATTGAGTATCCTTTTCCGGGGAATATTAGGGAGTTGTCTAATTTAATTGAACGTGCTGTTATTCTTTGTGAAGGTGATTCATTGAATCTTGAGCATTTCCCCTCTTTTGTAAGTGAGAGTGTTCAGGAAGGTAATTTTGTTCATAGCTACGATCTTGGCTTGATAGAAAGAGAAATTATTATCAGGGCTTTGAAAGAATGTGATTATAATAAGTCTAAAGCAGCCAAGCTCCTAAATATTAATTGGAATGCTTTGCATAGAAGGCTGCAGAAATTTGATATTGAGTTGCCTGAACATTGTTTGTAGTCTTTGCTTATCTACTTTGCCGACGCCTGATTCGAGTTTCGGATTATTGTGTTTCTATAAAATTAAGTCGAGTTGCAAGTTTTAAGTGAATTTCCTCATTTGAAATCCGATTTCTCTGGTTGAATTTCTATTTTCGTGTATGATTAAACTTTTCCTTCAAATTGTATTTATTCTCCATATTTCATCACCTTGGCTTTTGGGACAGGAATTGAGTAGTGATTCTTCAGTAACAATTATTAAGGATATTGATCCAGGTCTTCAGGCTCAGTTGAAAGAAAAAGGACAACGCATGTTGCAGATTTATCTAATTCGTCATGCAAAGCCCGATCTTGAAAAGAAATTTCTCTGCTCATCAGTGCAAGCTCAAAATTATATTATTAATTATAATAAGGTCCCCATAAAGGATTTTGATTCCGCTTTGGTGCGGATTAATCTCCATAAATCCCATCAGATCTATTGTTCCAGCCTGCCACGTTCACAGGAGACAGCATTGAAATTATTTGGGGATTCCTACTGTATCATTTCAGATAGTGTTTTCAGAGAGTTCGAGTTAAAAATCATTAATGTCACTTCTCTGGTTAATCTTCCATTAGATTTATGGAAAGGATTGAGTCGGGTTTCCTGGTTCATGGGTTTTAATCATGAAGGGATTGAGAGTTATAAAAAAGCAAAAAAAAGAGCGGCGTTGGCTGTGAAAAACCTTGAAAATCTTGCTAATCAGGAAGAAACTGCTATATTAGTAGGACATGGTATGATTAATGCGGTTATTGCAAAAGAGTTAAAAAAGCGGGGTTGGCGTTTTGTTCAAAAGAAAGGTCATGTGAATTTGGGAGCTACTCTTATGCAGAAGCTTGTTGTTGTGGAATAAGGCTATTTTAGGTCAATTAGAATAAGTGGAAAATGCTAAATGTGCGCTTGCGAACATGAGTTGTATCCAAAGTGAACACTTGCAATTGAATATGAATTTTAATATTAAACTGATATAGAGGGGGTTGTTTGTTTTGGTGTCGGATTTGATAAATATCGCGTGGTTCATTAGATCATTGAATAGAATAAAAGGTATTGTTTTACTTTTTGCTTTTGTTCTGATTGTTTTTGGCGTTCAAGCTCAGAAAAGAAAGAGGTTGAGTTCTGGTGCATTTTCTTCATACGATCGTGTTTTTAGTGGCGATATCAGTAAGGTGAATTTACCAGATTTCCTTGAAGGCCCTCATTTTTTTTGGCAGGATGATAATAGTGTTAAGGTTTGGTATATTTCGCACAAGCATTCTGATAACTCAATGGAGGTTAAGGAGAAGTTCGTCAAAGTAAAAAAGGACTCAGTTCTGTTTAAGGGTATCTTTGGGGATAAGAAACGTTACTGGTTGAAAAAGGGAATGCCGCAGCCTGAAAAGGCCAAATATTCCGGGGTTGATTCCATTATGGTTGTTGGTGATGTGCATGGAGAATTCGATGTGATGAGAAATCTACTGACTGCCAATAGTGTAATAGATAATGAGGGAAACTGGCAGTTTGGAAAGAATCATCTGGTGTTTGTCGGTGATATCTTCGACAGGGGTGACAGGGTAACCGAAGCTTTCTATTTTATTCGTAAAATAAGTCGTCAAGCTAAAGAGCAGGGGGGCAAAGTGCATATGGTGTTGGGGAATCATGAGGTTATGGTGCTAATGAATGATACCCGATATATTTCGGCCAAGTATAAAAATATGAGCAAACGCTTGTTGATGAATTATTATAACCTTTTTGCAGAAAATACTGACTTGGGACGATGGTTGAGGACTTTGAATACCGTTGTAAAGATTAACGATAAACTTTTTGTGCACGGGGGGTTGTCTTATGATGTGTTTAAAAGGGAGTTGTCAATTGACCAAATAAACGAAGATATCCGATATAGTTTACTTAATGCGAAAAACATGTCGGATAAAGAATTGAAAATAAAAATTTACTTCCCGGGCAATCCTTTGTGGTATCGGGGGTATATGTTGGAGTCGAGATATTATTCAAGAATAACTGATTCAGAACTTGATGAGGTTTTGCAATATTATGGAGCAAGTCAAATTATGTTTGGACATACCGAGCTTGAAGAGATTGCATTTTTTTATCAGAAGAAATTGTGCGCACTAAATGTTCCTATGGGGTATGTACAATTTCGACCACAAATACTGCTAATTGTTGGCGATCAGTTTTATCGCTGTTTGTTAGATGGGGAGAAGGAGTATATCAAATAGTATAGTAAGCTTCTTTCGTTTAGATAAATAAAGGTAATGAGATGAATAAAGTGTATCATTTGTTAGTCTTGTTGATTTTAATAGTCTCAGGACTGAGTTTTCAAACCCTTGCGAATTTCCAGAGTCACGAAAATTATGCATCTTATGATCTGTTTTCAGAAGATGCACCTCTTTATGTGGATCTTAAAGCTGATTTTGTGAATCTTTTAAATGATATTTCTGAAAAGAGAGTCTATCATGATGCGAAATTTAGTGTGAAGAACCCGTCTTGTGCTTTTGATGAAATAGATGTCAAGCTTAAGACCAGGGGAAAATTTCGCCTTCGGAAGCTAACCTGTGATTTCCCTCCTTTGAAGTTTAAATTTAAAGGTGATCAAATTGAAGGCACTATTTTCCAAGGGCAGGATAAGCTGAAATATGTGAGTCATTGTCAGAATTTCAAAGATGAATATGAATCGCACACTCTGGAAGAGTTTTTGGTGTATCGAATGTATAACCTCCTTACAGACTACAGCTACCGAGTACGTCTTACAAGAATAAATTTCATTGATCTTAACGTGCAGGACACTCTTCAGCGTTATGGTTTCTTTATTGAAGATAAATCACATCTTGCCAATCGAATAGGTCGTGAGGTGATAGAGTTTCGTAATATCAAGCAGTATCAAGTTCTTCGTTCAAATATCTTGGTTTTATCTTTGTTTCAATATATGATTGGGAATAGCGATTGGGATGTATCCCGATTGCATAATATCGACTTAATGTCAGTGAATGAGCATAGTTTACCTGTTGCTGTACCCTTCGATTTCGACTGGTCTGCAATTATTGGGCATGACTATTTTGTCCCTGATCCTCAAATTGACTCAGTGGCAAAATACCAGCGCAGGTATAAGAGTTACCGATGGTCTGACGAAGAATTTGAGAACGCTTTTGCTGTCTATCATGAACATCGTGACGAGTTGATGTCCTTAATCTCCGATTTTGAATTTTTAGAGAAAAATAGCCGCCTCAAGTTGCTTGCCTACATTTCCGAATTTTACGATTTAATCTCCTCGAAGGAAGATGTAAGGAATTATCTTATTAAGAAGGCCAGGAAAATCCCACGTAATTAGTAATGTGTGTTCCCTTTTTTGATTGGCTTTGGATGCATTATTGATTTTTTTTTCTAGCTCTATCTGGTTTTACTACTGTTTTTATATTGTCCAATGTGACTCATTGTCTGAATCAAATTATTTTAGATTTTTTCACTCTAAGGGTTGTATTCATTGTAGTATTAAATTTATCTCTCATATGTGAGATGAGGCTGGATGTAGATCCAATACAGGTTTCCGAATGAAATTCTGCAATAAATTTATTAATTCAACTAAAAATAGATTTTGATCTTGTGACCCTTGTTAGAAATGGGGGTATGGATGTATTCTGTGTGTAAATTAAAGATTGACCCCTTGTTTTTAAAATGAATTTTGCATTTTAAAAACTTATTCTCATCTTTGTGGTATCATTTTAAGGGGGTGTTTAAGTGAAAAACACGTTTTGTTGAAACCAAACCCTTTCATCTAACTATTATTAAACCACACAACCATGTCCACAATTCGTTTTCAGGCTTTATCCGAGCTTTTATCAAGAGTACCAAAGGAAATAAATTTGCCATCTAATAAGGTGACCGATTACTATGGAGATTTAGTATTTGATACTGAATCGATGAGAAAATATCTGTCGAAAGAAGCTTTTAAGGCTGTAATAGATGCTAATCAGAATGGTGGCGCTATTGATAGAAAAATGGCTTCTGGTGTTGCTGCAGGTATGAAAGCTTGGGCTATTGAAAAAAGTGTAACCCACTATACACACTGGTTTCAGCCATTAACCGATGGAACAGCTGAGAAACACGATGGTTTTATTGATTATGGTGAGGGTGGACATATGATTGAGAATTTTTCAGGAGACTTGCTGACTCAGCAAGAGCCCGATGCATCATCTTTCCCTTCAGGTGGTATCCGTCAGACTTTCGAAGCTCGTGGTTATACGGCCTGGGATGTATCTTCACCTGCCTTTATCGTAGGAACAACCCTTTGTATCCCTACTGTATTTATTTCCTATACTGGTGAAGCGCTTGACTACAAAACGCCACTTCTTAAAGCTTTGGCTGCAGTTGATGAGGCTGCTGTAGGTGTTTGTCAGTATTTCGATAAAAATGTGACTAAGGTGCATACCAATTTAGGTTGGGAGCAGGAGTATTTCCTTATCGATGAGGCTTTATACCAGGCTCGTCCTGATTTGGCCCTAACTGGTCGTACGCTAATGGGGCACTCTTCGTCGAAAGATCAGCAATTGGATGATCACTATTTCGGTTCGATTCCTGAACGTGTGACTAATTTTATGATGGAGCTTGAATTGGAGTGTCATAAATTGGGAATTCCTGTAAAGACCCGTCATAACGAGGTTGCTCCAAGTCAGTTCGAATTGGCGCCTATTTACGAGGAAGCTAACCTTGCCAATGATCACAACCAGTTGTTGATGGATGTGATGAAAAAAGTAGCACGTCACCATAAGTTTAGAGTCCTTTTCCATGAGAAGCCTTTTGCCGGAATCAATGGTTCGGGTAAACACAACAACTGGTCATTAGGTACTGATACGGGTGTTGTTCTTTTGGCTCCGGGTAAAAATCCTAAAGGGAATATTCAATTCTTAACTTTTGTTGTAAATACGCTGATGGCTGTGTATAAGAATCAGGATTTACTTCGTGCTTCAATTATGACCGCTTCAAACAGTCATCGTTTGGGTGCAAATGAAGCGCCTCCATCAATTGTTTCAGCATTCTTAGGCGACGAGGTTTCTAAAATGCTGGATAAGATTGTTGAAGAAGTTGGAGAAAGAAAGATGACTCCCGACGAAAAAACAGCATTAAAATTGGGTATTGGACGTATTCCTGAAATTATTCTCGACAATACAGATAGAAATAGAACCTCTCCATTTGCTTTTACCGGAAATCGATTCGAATTCCGTGCTGTGGGGTCAAGCTCGAATAATGCGGCCGCACTGACAGCTTTGAATTCTGCTGTGGCTGTACAATTGAGAGAATTTAAAATTGCAGTTGATCGATTGATCGACGAAGGCATCAAGAAAGATGAAGCCATTTTCCAGGTGATGAAGAAAATGATTATTGAATCGAAGCCAATTCGTTTCAATGGTGATGGTTATTCTGATAATTGGGTAGAAGAGGCTTCAGAAAGAGGTTTGACTAACATCACCAGTGTTCCTGAATCGATTTCAAAATATTTAGATCCTGCCGCTAAAAAAGCATTGATTGGAAGTGGCGTGATGACTGAAAAGGAATTGGAAGCCCGTGTTGAGGTTGAAATGGAAAAGTTTACGAAGAAGATTCAGATTGAGTCTCGTGTGCTTGGAGACTTAGCAATCAATCATATTGTACCTGTTGCTGTCGCTTATCAGACTAAATTGATCCAGAATGTTCAAGGATTGAGAGATATCTTTACCAACAGTGAGTTTGAATCACTGGCTGGTGCCAGAAAGGAATTGATAAAAGAAATTTCATTCCATATTTCTTCAATCAAAGCTAAGGTTAAGGCCATGGTTGCAGCACGTAAAGAATGTAATGTTATTGTAGACGCTACTGAAAATGCTTTTGCTTACGACAAATATGTACGTCATTATTTGGAAGATATCAGAGTTCATATCGATAAGCTTGAATTGGTTGTTGATAATGAAATGTGGCCATTGCCAAAGTACAGAGAATTGCTTTTCAATAACTAATCCCGTTTTGGATTAGGTTTGTACTTGATTAGAATATATTAAAGAAAAGAGCTCCACTATGGGGCTCTTTTTTTTGTTTGCAGTCAGTTGCAAATGAAGTGAAAAATATTGATTTGAGATGTTTATCAATATTTATGTTCTTGTTGTAAGTGGAAAGCTTAACTGCTTTTGTATCTTTATCTGAAATTTCTAATTTGGAACATCAATTTTAACTTGAATCATTTATACTGTTTTTAATATGAGGATTTTAGCAGGAACTGTTTGTAGTCTTTGTTTGTTGTTTTGCATATCTTGTTCTTCGAATTATTATGCCCGTAAGGGTGATCAGTTGTTTGAAAAAGGGCGATATCATGGGGCACAAGCCAATTTTGATAAAGCTTACGATAAATCGGATGATGATGGGTTTAGGTCAGAAGTTGCTTATAAAGCAGGGCTCAGTTTTGAGACTATTAATGAGCCTAAAAAAGCGGTAAGATGGTATAAAAAAGCTGTGTTGAGAAGGGATTCTTTTCCTGAGGCACTGATTCATCTGACTCAGGTTGAAATAAAGAATGGGAATCTAGAAGACGCAGAAGAAACATTCTCTATCTATCAAGACTATGTGCCTGAGAGTGCAAGAGGGGGTGAAGAGAGATTGGTTGAAGTTTTCCAAAGAATAAAAAACTGGAAGGACTCACCATTGGCGTATAAAATTCGTCCGATGGAAAAGTTTAATACTCGTGCGAGTGAATTTGCTCCTACTTATATGAGTGGTGATACCAATATTGTCATCTTTACGAGTACGCGTAAAGGTTCATTGGGTAAAAAACAGGATGGGGTGACCGGAGATCAGTTCTCTAATCTTTATCGTTCGAACTACACGAATGAAGTGAAGAGGAATGTGAAGAATAAAAGAGGTAAGCTTATTGATGTAAAAACGATAGTAAAAGACGATTTTGAATGGCAAAAACCAGTGAGTTTAGGGGATAGTGTGAATTCTATATTCAACGATGGTGCAGCTTGTATCGATCCTAAAGAGAATATTCTGTATTTTACATCCTCTCGTAAGGTTGATGGTCAGGATAGAGGTGCTAAAATTTATGCCATCCCTATTCAGGGTGATGAATGGGGGGAGTTGCGAAAGGTCGAGATTGTTCCCGATACGCTTTCAGTAGGTCATCCATCACTGTCATCAGATGGTGAAACCATGTATTTTGCTTCTGATATGGCTGGCGGCTTTGGAGGAAATGATATTTGGATGGTGAAATCAGAAGGTGGTCAGTGGGGTAGCCCTGTGAATATGGGGGAAGATATCAATACTGATAGAAATGAACTTTATCCTTTTATTCGAGACAATGGTGTGTTGTATTTTTCATCGGATCGATATGAAGGCATGGGAGGTCTAGATTTATATGAAGCGAAACCTTCTTTTGGCGCCTGGGATGTTGAAAATATGAAATACCCATTGAATTCAATTGCTGACGATTTTAGTATTGTGTTTCAGTCTGGTGAGAATAAGGGGTTGTTTGCATCCTCAAGAAATAAGGGTAACGATGATATCTTTTCTTTCGAGAAGATTGAAATTGATCCAACAATTATTGAGATAGCTGAAGGGAAAATTAACTTCGATGAGGGTTTGACTGGAAGGGCTATTCGTGTTCGAGTTGAGTCCGATAAGGGGGAAAGGTCGAATGTAGAGCTGGGTGAAAAAGGAGAATTTAAATTGCCTATTCATGCCGATACCAAATATACTGTGACTGTCTCAGGGGAGGATTTTCTTACAGAGAAGAAGGTTATCGAAGCAGGAAATATTAATGAGAAACTAAATATTGACCTAAACTTTGAGCTTAAGGGTGTAGGTGTGCCAATCAGGTTAAAAAATGTATTGTTCGGATTTAATGAATGGGTTTTGACAGAGGAGGCTAAGGGGGCCTTAAATGATTTAGTCGAAACCATGGTGACTCATTCTGATATTTTAATAGAGTTAAGTTCTCATACCGATTTTGTTGGAGAAGAACAGGTAAATGATAGCATATCAAAATTAAGAGCTCAGGTTTGCGTAGATTATTTGGTTGAGGAAGGCGTTAGTCAGAACCGATTAAAAGCATTAAGCTATGGTGAGGGAAGACCCTGGGTTGTCAAGCAGGAGGGACAAGATAAGTATCCATTCCTGAAAGTAGGTGATGTTTTGAGTGAGGCGTTTATAGACAAGCTTGCTACTGAAGAACAAAAACAAGTGGCCTTACAGATGAACAGGAGAACAGAGGTTAAAATTGAAAGAATTGACAAGCAACCAAAGTCGGGTTTTAGAAAGATAAAAAAGCCGAATAGATAGTTGAGAAATAGGGCTTTCGATAAAGGGAAAAAATACTAACTTTACGACGGCAAAAAAATAACAAAAGCGTTCTGCCATGCAGGGCGCTTTTTTTACTACTATCCAACCATGAGAAAAGACGAAAGATACAACTTAAGAGGCGTTTCCGCATCGAAAGAAGATGTGCATAATGCAATTAAAAACATCGATAAAGGGCTTTATCCAAAGGCTTTTTGTAAGGTGATTCCTGATTATCTTACAGGAGACGACGAGTACTGTAATATTATGCATGCCGATGGAGCAGGAACTAAATCCGCTCTGGCTTATATGTATTGGAAAGAAACTGGTGACTTATCGGTTTGGAAAGGGATTGCTCAGGACGCTATCATTATGAATCTTGATGATTTACTTTGTGTGGGTGCTGTTGATAATATCCTACTTTCGTCGACCATTGGTCGCAACAAGAACCTGATTCCAGGTGAAGTCATTTCGGAAATTATTAATGGAACTGAGGAGTTGCTTGCAGAGTACCGTGAGCTAGGTGTGAATATCTATTCAACTGGTGGCGAAACGGCTGATGTAGGTGATTTGGTTCGTACAATCATTGTTGACTCGACTGTTACGTGTCGTATGAAACGTAAGGATGTCATTACAAATGAAAAAATCCAAGCAGGTGATGTCATTGTTGGTTTGTCTTCATATGGTAAATCTACATACGAGGAGACTTATAATGGTGGAATGGGATCGAATGGATTAACATCTGCTCGTCACGATGTTTTCTCGAAGTATCTTGCTGAAAAGTATCCAGAGAGTTTTGATGGAGCGGTTCCAGAAGAATTGGTATATTCAGGTAATTGCAAATTAACTGATGCTGTTGAAGGCACTGAATTGGATGCTGGTAAATTGGTTCTATCTGCGACTCGTACTTTTGCTCCAATTGTAAAAGTTGCCTTAGATAAGTATCGTTCTCAGATTCATGGAATGATTCACTGTTCGGGTGGAGCTCAAACAAAGGTTCTTCACTTTGTGGACAATCTTCATATCGTAAAAGATAACATGTTTGATGTACCTCCATTGTTCAAGTTAATTAAAGAACAGAGTGGAACCTCATGGGACGAAATGTATAAGGTTTTCAATATGGGACATCGTTATGAGTTCTATGTGCCAGCTGAAATTGCTAATGATATCATCGAAATTTCGAAGAGTTTTAATGTAGATGCTAAAATTGTTGGACGAGTAGAAGCCTCTGATAGCAAGAAGTTGACTGTTGAAAGCGAATTCGGGAAATTCGAATACTAAATAAAGAATATTGTCTAAGCCGATCGCTTTTTTCGAAGAGTGATCGGTTTTTTGCACCTGTATTTCAGTGTTTTATTGAATAGATGAGGGCTTGTGGATCTAAGGAGTAATTATCGTATAGCCTTGTTTTTTATATAGGAGGAAAGAGTTAAAAATTCTAATAATGAGGTGTGAATCAGTTAAAGTGATTTTATTTTCCTAATTTTGTGCAAATTTTAAGAGATTATAGGAATGAGCGATAATGTGTTACTAGGAAAACTGGAAGGTGTTTTTATCCGCTTCAAGGAGGTTAGTCAATTGATTACCGATCCTGAGGTAATGGGTGATATGAAACGCTTTGTTAAGTTAAGCAAAGAATATAAAGAATTAGATTTGGTTGATTCTGCTGCGACAGAATATAGAAATGCACTTGAAACTATTGCCGAATCAAAAGAAATATTAGCCACTGAAAGCGATGAAGAATTGCGTGAAATGGCAAAAATGGAATTGGAAGATCTTGAGGAAAGGTTACCTGAAATGGAGCAAAATATTAAATTGCTTCTGGTACCTGCTGATCCTGAGGATTCTAAAAATGCAATTCTTGAAATCCGTGCTGGTGCTGGTGGCGATGAGGCCAGTATTTTTGCAGGTGACTTATATAGAATGTATACCAAATTCTGTGAGAGTAGAGGTTGGAAGGTAACTATGTCTTCATGTAGTGAAGGAACTTCTGGTGGATATAAAGAGGTTGTGCTGAATGTTACGGGAGCTAATGTTTATGGTGTACTGAAATATGAATCAGGAGTGCACCGTGTTCAGCGTGTCCCTCAAACAGAAACTCAAGGTCGTGTGCACACCAGTGCTGCATCTGTAGCGGTATTGCCAGAAGCTGAAGAGTTTGATATTGATGTAAAAGAAAGTGATATTCGTAAGGATACTTACTGTTCTTCAGGACCAGGTGGACAGTCGGTAAATACAACATACTCGGCAATTCGTTTGACTCACATACCAACAGGTATTGTAGTAACGTGTCAGGATCAGAAGTCTCAACTTAAGAATTTAGCTAAAGCGATGATTGAGTTGCGTTCTCGTATTTATGCGATGGAGCATCAAAAATATTTGGATGAGATTTCATCTAAACGTAAAACAATGGTTTCTACAGGTGACCGTTCGGCTAAGATTAGAACATACAATTACCCACAGGGTCGTGTAACCGATCATAGAATTAATTTGACGATGTATAATTTGAGTGCTATTATCGATGGCGATATTCAGGAGATTATCGATAAGCTTCAGGTTGAAGAAAATGCAGAGCGACTTAAGGAAAGTGGTTTATAATAATATTTGGCAGTGGTTTTTAACTACTGCCTTTTTTTTGATCTCATTTTAATGGATCAGCAATAAAAAGAAGTAAAACAACCATTAAATAAATAACAAATGAACTATCAAGCTTTATTCGAGCAAATTAAATTAAAGAAATCTTTCCTATGTGTTGGTTTGGATACTGATGAGAAAAAGATTCCGGAACATTTGCTAAAAGAAGAAGACCCAATTTTTGAATTCAACAAAGCTATTGTTGACGCAACAGCTCACTTGGTTGTTGCTTATAAGCCAAATATTGCGTTTTACGAATGTAAAGGTGCAAAAGGATGGCTTTCTCTTGAGAAAACAGTTTGTTATATCAAGGAAAATTACCCGGAAGTATTCCTGATTGCCGATGCTAAGCGTGGTGATATTGGAAATACATCGAAAATGTATGCCAGTGCATTTCTTGAGAATATGCCTTTCGATTCAATCACAGTTGCTCCTTATATGGGTGAAGATTCGGTTACGCCTTTTCTTTCATATAAAGACAAGTGGGTTATTCTATTGGCATTAACATCTAATAAAGGTGCTTTCGATTTCCAATTCTTCCAGGAAGGTGAGCAAAAAATGTTTGAGAAGGTTCTTGAAAAATCACAGGAATGGGGTTCTCAGGATAATATGATGTATGTCGTTGGTGCTACAAAAGCTGAAATGTTATCTGATATTCGTAAAATTGCTCCTAATCATTTCCTTTTAGTTCCAGGAGTTGGTGCACAGGGAGGAAGCTTGCAGGAAGTTGCCAAATATGGTATGAATGACCATTGTGGTCTGTTGGTAAACTCATCAAGAGGTATTATTTATGCTGATTCGACACCTGATTTTGCAGACGTAGCACGCGAGAAAGCTTTAGAGCTTCAGGAAGAAATGGCAGAGCTGATGAATACGAAGGGAATTTTGTAGTCCTGCTTTAATTAGATATTTAAGCGGTGAGTCTTGTACTCACCGCTTTTTTTGTTGTGTATTTTAAAATCATATCATAAATTTAGTATTCTGTTCCAGATGTTTAGCAGGTTTGATTTGTTGAAAGTCTTGGAGTTAATTTAGAGCTTGATTTTATGAATGAGGATTTTCTACATTATGTATGGAAGTATCGTCTTTTCGATGATGTGAATTTGTTTTCAAGTCAAGGTCATAAGTTGGAGGTCTTAAATGCAGGGAGTCATAATCATGATTCCGGTCCTGATTTTTTTGATGCTCGAATTCGAATCGATGGCTTGCTTTGGGTGGGTAATGTCGAAATCCATATGAAATCATCTGATTGGTATAAGCATCATCACGAAATTGATAAGGCATATAATAATGTGATATTGCATGTTGTTTTCAAAGCGGATTCAGAAGTCGTACAATCCGACGGGCGGAAATTGTGCTGTCTGGAATTAAAAATTCCACCTAAATATCTAAGACGATATCAGTATTTAATGTCTTCGGAAACTTGGATTCCTTGTCAGTCTGATATTTCCAGCCTAAATGATTTCTTCGTAAATCATTGGCTGGATAGAATGTTGTTGGAGAGATTGAAGCGAAAGTCTGATCAGATAAGAGATATTTACCATCGGAACTCCAATTCCTGGGAAGAAACTTTTTATCAGATATTGTCCCGATATTTTGGAATGAAAGTTAACTCAGATCCTTTTGAGCAGCTGGCAAGATCAATTCCCTTGAAGATTCTTGCTAAGCAAAAGAATTCTCTCTTGCAATTGGAGGCAATCATGTTTGGTCAGGCAGGCTTTTTGAATGAATCGATTACGGATGATCTCTATTATTCAAACTTGCAATCAGAATTTCGTTTTATCCAGAGTAAATATCGGTTGAAGCCTATTGAGAAAAGGCGATGGAAATATATGCGTTTGCATCCAGCCAATTTTCCAACCGTTCGTATTGCGCAACTTGCCGGTCTGATTTATCACTCACAATCCTTGTTTTCGAGAATCATTCAAATTGAAAAAATGGATGACTTTTACCCTTTGTTGCAAACTAAAGCTTCTGAGTACTGGGAAAATCATTATCGTTTTGGTGAGATATCTGACTATAAAATGAAAGTGCTGGGCAAATCGACAATCGATGTTTTGATTATTAATTCGATTGTCCCTATTTTATTTGTTTATGGAAAAGAAATTGGTAGCCAGCTGTATGTAGATAGGGCGCTTTCTTTTCTTGAAAAATTGAAGCCAGAGTCGAATTCAGTCATAAAAAGCTGGAGAGAAAGTGGACTTGTGGTTAATTCAGCCTATCAATCTCAGTCACTTCTCCATCTTAAATCGGAATACTGTGAAAATTACCGATGTCTCGAATGTGAATTAGGAAATCGAATTCTTCGTTTCGAACAAATGTGATTTTCCTTGTTGTGGTTCGCTAAGATTGTTTAATTTAGATTTTATTTTTTCACATAAATAAGAGCAATGTCATTAAAGGGACGTAAAGTCTGGGAAGAGAATGTTAAAACACTCAGTTTCGCTTTGATTCTGATGTTTGTTGTAATTGGTATTGGTACTGTTGGCTATATGCAACTTAATATAGAGTATAGTCTGATTGATGCTTTATATATGACAGTCATTACAATTTCAACTGTTGGGTTTAAGGAAGTGCATGATCTTACAGATAATGGTAAGGTGTTTACGATATTATTGATTTTGACCAGTTTTGGTATTTTTGGTTATATTGTTTCCGCAGTAACCCGTTTTATTTTAGATGGTGTTTTTCGTAGAAATTTAAAAGATTATAGAGTGGCTAGAAAAATAGAGAAATTAAGCAATCATGTTATTGTTTGCGGTTTTGGTCGAAATGGACGTCAGGCAAGCCTTGAGTTAATTGAGCATGAAGAACAAGTTGTCGTAATTGATTCTAAAGAATCAAGTATTGATAAGATTTGTATGATTCCTGAATTACTATTTATTCAAGGAGATGCTACTCTTGAAGAGGTGTTGACATCTGCTAATATTGCAAATGCTAAAGCATTGATTACCGCCATACCTGATGATGCGGCTAATGTGTATGTTTGTTTGACTGCCAGGGAATTGAGTCCGAATATCAGAATAATTTCTCGTTCTTCTAAATTACAGTCTGATAATAAATTAAAGCGCGCCGGGGCTAATAATGTCATTATGCCCGACCTTCTTGGGGGGCAACAAATGGCTAAGTTGGTTGCTCAGCCTGATGTTGTTGAGTTTGTAGATAAGATTTTACTGCAATCAATTAAAGGCGTAAACCTAATGGAGGTCTCTTGTTCTAAGCTGGCTGATTGTTTTGTGGGGAAATCGATTTTAGATTTAAATATTAGAAATGTCTCCGGAGCCAACATTATTGGTCTTAAAGATGATGAGGGTAATTATATCTATAACCCTTCTCCGAATATTATTCTGGATCAGAAATTTCAACTTTTCGTACTGGGGGATTCCGGGCAATTAAAGCGCCTCAATAAATTGCTTAATTCGGGGGAATAGAATTGAAATGACTCAGGTTATTTTTCTTGCCTTAAAATTAAATATCACATAATCAGCAGGATATGATTTTTTGTGATATTTTTATCGAGAAACACTAGGAAGTAATTGCTTTTTGCCCTTATATTTGCAGTCACTTTCAACGGAGAGTGGATTTATAAAATGGTTGTTTAGTAGTATTTTATAGGCAGTGGTAGGGTGGTCGTAGGAATTTTTTTATTTTTTTTTAAAAATTATTTACACCTACTAAACAACCAAACGATTCAGGAGTTGCTTTTGAGAATTTTGATCATTGTATCGGGTTCTCATTTTTTAGCTCTAAATTTTATTGAGGAAAAATTTCAAAATAAAATGAGTCGTATCTTGCAATTGTGGAATTAAAGTTCTTATATTTGCACCCGCTTTAACAGCGAAAGAGTTCTTGAAAAGTCTGGCCGAGTGGCAACAAAAATTAAGTTTAAAACGAGAAATTATTTCTTAAAAAAACTTCATTTTTATTTGGATTTTAAAACCAATAGTTGTTATCTTTGCACCCGCTTTGACAGTGTAATCACGGTCAAAACAAAGAAGAAATTTTGAACGCAAGTTCTTTGAAAATATTGGAAGTAGAATAAAGTT
>Ga0209379_10000123_pt1 | contig 94250 bp, 94 predicted proteins | sample tdDd001_FD_187124 | JGI IMG/M metagenome (GOLD analysis project Ga0209379, IMG submission 187124) | Marine sediment microbial communities from the Atlantic coast under amendment with organic carbon and nitrate - tdDd00.1 (SPAdes)... | ecosystem: Environmental > Aquatic > Marine > Coastal >...
AATTAATAGTGTTATGCTTATAAATGCTGTCAAAATTATTTGACTTCGTACTTTCATAATATTCTCCTCCTAAATAATTAGATTCACGATTTCCTTGTATTAGTTAATATAGCCAACGTGCCTTATTCTCATTTAAACTTTCTTTATACATTAATAGTATGTAAATCTTCAATTTCATTAAGGTTTAATAACTGTTCACAATCAATTATCAGAATAACTTCATTTCCGTTCATCCCGACACTTTTGATGTATCTTCGACCATTGCCACCGACATTCGGAGGTGGAACTATATCATCCTCATCAATATTCAACACTTCAGATACAGCATCTACAATAATACCAATAGACAGGTCAGATACATCAACTACCACAATGCAGGTACGATCATTGTACTTTACATTTTCTTTATTAAACTTTGCCCTAGCATCCATGACAGGAATTATTTTACCTCTTAAATTAATAATCCCTCTTATGAAGTGAGGTAATTCAGGTACTACTGAAATGGGTTGTATGCCAACAATTTCAGTCACATGAAAAATATCAATACCATAAAATTCTTTACCTAATGAAAAAGTCAAGAATTTTCCTTTCATTGTGTCTTCTGCAATTTCATCCAAAATACTCGTTCTACTATCATCCATTTTTCTTACACCTCTTTTATTTCCTTGAACAAATGATATATTTTAATCTCCAACATCCAACATTATACTTACACGGTGACTGCTTAATAATGTACATCCAAATAAATCCAACTCCCCATATTTTTAAATGTAACCAGATGGATATGTAATGAATTGAAAGCAAAACCTACTATTAGAAAAACAATGATAGATGATTTCTTACAATAGTAACAGCATCAATTAAAGAATATAAAAGCCAGTAAAGCACACTAAAAAAAGCGTTACCCCACTGGCATTATCTCTATCTGATGGATAAGTAACCCCAACCATTAGTTGATTTGGAATTAAATCCTCTTCTGTACATTATAGATTCATAAAAGCAGACTTTAACAAAACCATTCCTACTTTCCTTAAATCTTGATGTTTTATTACCCTTTTATTCCATTTTTAAACTTTTCTATTTATAATCTCACCAAGTATAGCTTCAAAATCATTATTGATAAGGAGTCAAATCCTATCTGTAAAGTCATAATCGCACTCGTAAGGATAGTGTAGTTTATCTATAATTGAGTCATTTCAGTCTTAATTCGTTCAACAACTACAACAATGAATCCAGTTTCATAAAATTAATTTCAATGTATTTAGGACCTTTTTGAAAGTTTTCGTTGATTTAGTTCTTGTATATTTACTTATTCAATTAGTAATTTCTTTTTCGTTTACGATAGTTACAGATAAACTATTTAAGGAGTTTGATGTCATCTTTCCTTTAGCTTCAGATACTTTAAGAGAGACTTTCGCGATGGTGAATTTAAACATAATTTACCTGACGTGTTTCCAAACAATAAAAAACGATGATTTCTGCAGAATACAGAATTCATCGTTTGGTACCATCAATCTTTAATAAGTGGTCTAAAATATAATTATACTAATTAGTTTGATTCATTAACGCTAACTTAGTACTATTTTCAGACTCTAATGGAAATGCATATAGAGTCTGTCATTTAATTTATAGAATATAGAAGTAAATCATCAGGAAATGGCATAAGCTGCCAACCAATATAAACAGATGAAATATTTCATGGAAACCGAAATGGCCAATCATAAATTTAGACTTCTTAGCATAGACAACTGCTCCAACAGTATATGAAACACCACCAGCGGCTAAAAGTGAAACCGCAATGCCACCAACTGCATTATAAAGTGGATAGATAGCAAAAACGGCAGCCCAACCCAATATAACGTAAAATGCAGTATAAATTTTTCTAGGCATATTAATCCATAATACTTTGAAGACTATTCCTAGTATCGCCAAAATCCATATAACTGATAGAAGTACAATACCAGTTATGCCTTTAAGACCGATTAAACAAATTGGTGTGTATGTTGCAGCAATAAGTATGTAAATCATAATATGATCTGCTTTACGCCATTTTTTTAGTGTTTCAGGCGCTTTCTTTAAAGCATGATAGATTGATGATGTGCCGTAGAGTCCGATGAGTCCCATTATAAATATCGTAACAGCGATGAGTTGCATTAAGTTATCACTCTTAATAAATACAAATGGTAATGCAATCATGGCTAGGATCATACCAATCAAATGTGTGATACTATTTATTGGCTCTCTGATGTGTTGCATGTCAACACCTCCTTATCTAGTTATGAATACTATGTATAAAAGTTATTATAAATATATCATGAGGTGATTTTGTTGTCAATAAAGTATTAAGAACTTTGACAGAAGATTGTTTTTTTAATAAAATAAGGTGAGGTGACATGATGAAAGAGAAAATAATTGAGTTTAAACTCATTGAAAAAGATGATATTCCCAAAATTCCATTGTACATGGATCAAGTAACAGGTTACTTAGATGAAATTTTTAAGCCAATAAAGCGCCATGGCGATGAAAAGACTTTGACAAAAACAATGATCAATAACTATGTAAAGGCTGGCTTGATCAGTAATCCACAAAAAAAGAAATATGATCAAGAACAGATTATGCAATTGATTATGATTTATTTACTGAAGAATACAGTACAGATTCAAGAAATTGATTCAATATTAAAATCTGAGACGAATAAAACTGTTTTATACAATCATTTTAGAAAGCACTTTGATGAAGCATCAATTCAGTTAAGTTCTGACATAGAGAAAAATTCTAAATCAGAAAAAATCGATCAAATTTTATCATTATTGATTTCATCAAGTATCCAAAAAAAATATGCGGAACTATTGATAGATGAACTGAGCAATGAAAAATAACTGCTTTAAATTCACACCACTGAGGTATATATATACTGAGGTGGTGTTATGAATTCCAGTAATAGATTAAAAAATTATTCTATATTACTCATTACAATTACATGTATTATGTTTATATTGTTTGGCGTAATGGTTCATGGCTTTATTACCGAGTTGCAAATGAATCATTTTGAAGAAGTCGGTAGAAATTACATTCAATTTATTCAGAGTACATTAACTGAATTAATACGTGCAGATGTCGAATACGGTTTTGTCTTGTCCGAAAACGAATTCATCATTGAGTTTTGTGATACACCTGAGAGTTTAATTAGTGCTTACAAAGCTGAAAGATATATTAATGAGATTATTTATCGTATTGAAGATGTCCAGTCCCTTGAAGTCGTTCCATTTAAAAATGTAGATGAGAGTTTATTTAAGGTTTTAATTGATCATAATGTTCCACCAATTGACGTTTCACCAAGATATTTTGATACACATCCCTATTTTTCAAGTAAAGTATACTCAAATGAAACTGGATTGGTATCGTATTTCATTTCAATGCCAGTGCGTAAAGATGACGTAGCAATCGGTGTTGTTAATATGACTCTAGGTTTAGCAGGATTTGAAACAAATTTTATTGAGAATAGCTCGTATCAAGAAACCGGTAGTTTTATCATTGCTGATTCTGAAGGGGAAATACTCATTCAATCTGATATTTCAGAAGTTAATGATGATGAATTGATGGAAGCTCTTAAAGATTATGATGGCATTAATCCCATTGTATATTGTGATGAATATAAAAGATATTTCTATATAAAAACTGAAGAGTTTTCTAATGAAGATGGCATGATAATCCATTTTGTATTTGCTCAGGATAAAAAAGAATTGTTTGATGAAAGAAATCAGTTATCCAGATATGCTGGCTTTATTATGATTTTATTCATTATCATTTATACTATGATTAATGGATTTTCAAGTTTGTATTACAACTATCTTATTGATAAAGATACAAAAATGGTATTAGATGAAACCGTTGACACTGAAGTTCTTAAACAAACCAAAGTACTCAGAAAAATAGCCAATCGTGATAGTTTAACCAAGATATACAACCATGCTGTCATGATAAAAAAATTGGAAGAATCTATTGCGAATGCTGAAAAAACCCATGAAACAGTTTGTGTTTTAATGATTGATATTGATTACTTCAAACTTATTAATGATAACCATGGTCATCCCATTGGAGATGAAGTTTTAATTGAATTAAGTAGATTGTTGTTAAAAAGTATTCGATCTCATGATGCAGTAGGTAGATATGGTGGCGAAGAGTTTATGATTATACTTAATAATACATCAGGAAGTATTGGTTATGTCATTGCTGAACGTATCAGAACAGAGATTGAAGAAAGTAGCTTTACAGAATTAGAACTGAAAATTACTGTTAGTATCGGTATGGCAGAGAATAGTGGAGAAGATGCATTATCTCTTATAAAAAATGCAGACAAAAAATTATATGACTCCAAAGAAAAGGGAAGAAATCAAACAACAATATAAAAACCTTGCTTAAAAAGCAAGGTTTTTTTTAGAATACATCTAATTGTTTATAATCTGATAGGAAAGTTCTTAAATCGTCTTCCATAATTTTAACGCCAGTTGCTGAATTAGATTCGATGTTAATTGGTAAAATCGGATCATGGAGTGATAATCTCACAAGGAACCAACCGTCAATAGTCGGATCTTTACTCATAACACGAATACCTTCGAAATTATTAGGTGCAATTTCATAACGTGTGTTATCTTTCATAAACTCTGTTAATGCGAGGATGACATTTTGACCATAATCATGGAAGTTGTCCTCTTTAATCTTTACTCGATGCTCAGAAGCTTCTACGGGCTCTACCAATGATTCAATTAAAGAACTAAGTGTTTTGCCTGTAGCTTTCATTTTAGCGAGTTTTATGATGATTTTCGTAATGGTATAAGCACCATCATCTAAAAAGAAGTTTTCTTTGAAAGCGCCGTGTCCAGAAGTTTCTATGGCAAGAGCACTTCCAGTACCTTCATTGTTTAAACGTCTAGACTCATTAATCACATTTTTATAACCACGTTTGAATCGATGGTGAACACCACCAAGTTCTTTTATGAAAGTTGTTAGCCCATCTGATGTTACAGAATCTGTTACGATAGTTGTACCAGGATAGTCTTCTAATGTAATTGCGCTCATTAAAGCTATCAATAAGTTTCTATTGATAATTTTACCACCACGATCTACTACTGCTGCTCGATCAACATCGGTATCAAAGATAATACCTAGATCAGCATCATGTTTTATGGTTGCTGCTTGTATAGAAGCCATTGCATCTGGATCTTCTGGATTTGGTATATGATTTGGGAAATGTCCATCCGGCTCTAAGAATTGACTGCCTGTCGTGATAGCACCGAGTTGTTTAAGAATTTTGGTAGCAAAGAATCCACCAGCACCGTTACCAGCGTCGACTATAATCTTTAAGCCTTCAAGTGGTGTTAAGTCACTGGTTTCTTTTCTTATTTTATGTACAAGATAATCAGCATAAACATCGATTAATTTATAAGGTATAATTGTTCCTTTATTATTTGCTGTATAGTTAGTTTGAGATAGTTCAGTAGCTTTTGTTAGGATTTCGGTAATATCCTTTTTATCAAGTCCTCCACTTCTGGTAAAGAACTTCATACCATTTCTGTTAAATGGCAAGTGACTGGCTGTAATCATAATAGCACCATCACAATTATGTTTTCTAAATTTGGTACTCATAAACATTGATGGCGTAGATGCAATGCCACAAATATAAGTAGTAATACCTAAATCAGACAAGCTATTCACAATAGACTCTTGTAACTCGGGTCCTGTGATTCTTGAATCTGTTCCTACAGAAATCGAAATATCTTCAGTTTCCAATCCTGTTTTGTTACTCAAAAATAATCCAAAAGCATAGGCAATCCATTTGACATGCTCTGAAGTTAAGTTTATTTTTTCGGATGGGATACCATCCATTGCAACGCCTCTTATATCGGAACCGTTCTGAAGATTTAAAAATTGTAAATTCATAAAGCCTCCCAGCAAATTTTATTGTCTCTACTAATTTAATCCTATTTTACATCTATGTCAACTACAAGTCGCCTTTGATTAAAATTTTGTCTTATTTTCCATGAAAAATTAGGCGAATATATTATATTTACAAAATCGGCGCAATATTTTGCATGATAATTGATTAATTTTGATTCTTTCTATAGAATAGAGATAATATCTAATTGGGAGGGAATTTAATGAGTATTTTTAGAAAAGAACTAGCAGGTTTAAAAGAGTACGTACCAGGTAAGCCGATTGAAGATGTTATGAAAGAATATGGTTTAACTTCAATTGTAAAATTGGCATCAAATGAAAATCCTTTAGGACCATCAAAAAAGGCAATAGAAGCTATTAAACGAGAAGCTGAGAATATTCATTTATATCCAGATGGAGCTGCTTTAGAATTAAGACAAAAATTAGCAGATAATCATGATTTAGATATAAATCAAGTCCTTGTTGGTTCGGGTGGTGAGCAAATCTTGAAATTAATCGCTCATACACTGGTTAATGAAGGTGACGAAGTTATCTTTGGAGCACCATCATTTGCACTATATGATATTATGTCGACTCACATTGGCGCAAAATGTATCTCATTGCCATTAACAGAAGACTTTAAACATGATTTAAAAGCGTTTGAAGAACATTTAAATGAAAGAACTAAAATTGTTTATATTTGTAACCCAAATAATCCAACTGGTAATATCATGCCAAAACCAGAATTACTTGAGTTTATTGGTAAATTACCAGAGTCAGTTGTTTTAGTGTTAGATGAAGCTTATTTCGAATATGCCATTCATGATCCTGAATATCTAGATGGATTAGACGTTTTAAAGAACAGACCTAATACAATTATCCTAAGAACCTTCTCTAAAGTTGCTGGATTAGCAGGATTAAGAATTGGATATTGTTTCTCTAGTATTGAGATCACTAAAGAGATGAGTAAAATAAAAGGTGTATTTAATGCCAATAGAATTGGTCAAGCTGCTGCTTTAGCATCACTAGATGACGAACAACACATTAAAAATACCGTGGCACTGAATAAACAGTCGTTAGGGTTGATGAAAGACTATTTCAATGCTCATAATATGAGATATGTTGAGTCGCATACCAACTTCATATTTGTAAACATCAACACTTCTTCAAAAGAAGCTTATGTTGAACTACAAAAACGTGGTGTCATCATCAGACCGGGTTTCTTATGGGGCTTTGAAAATTGGATTAGAATTTCAAGTGGAACCATTGAACAAACTGAAATATTCTTAAGAGCTTTAGATGAAGTAGTTAATTTATAATGAATAAGTGACATTTGATGTCACTTTTTTTCGTTTTGATGCAGAATAGATGATTTATTCATAAATTGTGATAGAATGTATGTGTAAATAAGTTCATAAATATTTAATAGTTTCATTATATACTTTGAAAATTTAGTATAGTATACTAATGAAGCATAAAAGAGCAATAGAAGATAAGGAGAAAAATTATGAAAAAATTATTATCATTACTATTAATATTAACATTAGCTGTTGGTATTTTCGTAGGATGTGGCGGAGACAAAGATGGTGTTGAAGCAGCTAAAGAAATGACAACTCAAGAAGTATTTGAGAAAGTACAAGAAGTAAGTCAGGAAATGACAAACGCTTCATTCTTAGCAGATTTCGATTTAGAAATGACTGGCTTAGAAGAAATGGGTCTTGCAGGTCCTATGGGTCTTACAATGACTGGGGATATCAAAGATGCTGAAAATATGAAAATTACTATGGATATTGATACCGGTATGGGTATGGCAATCAATGGTGACCTTTACCTTACAGACAATACAATCTTAATTCATGCACCTCTTTTACAACAATTCATGGGTTATGCTTACTTAAAAGCTGATTTAGAAACTTTAGCTGAGCAAGCTGGTACACCAATTACTCAACCAGACCCTGATAAAGTAAAAGCAATTTTAGACAGATTTGAAGAGTCTACAGAGTATTCAATTTATGACATCGTGAAGTTAGATGATGCTAAAGAAACTGTAGAAGTAGTAGTAAATGAAGAAACGCTTGATGCAACTAAATTAACTATGAATGTTGATTTAACAGGTGCTGATGATGTTATCTTTGCATTCGTTGATTTTATCATCAATGATGCAGAAGCAAAAGAATTATTCTTAGGTTCAATGACTGATGAAGATATTGCTTTACTACAAGAGGAAATGGCAAATGAAGAATCTAGAGCTGAACTTAAGAAAGCTTTAGAAGCAATTACAATCAATGAATTTTCAATTGCAATTTATGCTAATGCTGACTATCAATCTATTAAAACCGAATTTGTAGTTGACTTATCATTTACAGATCCTGAGTTAGGAGACGAGTTCTCTGTGAAATTAACTGGATTTATGGATTATTTCAATATCGGTGGTGTTGAAGAGATCGTATTACCAGAAGTTGATCCATCTGAAATACTTGATATGAATGAAATGTACTAATAAGAATTATAAAACCCTGTTTATCAGGGTTTTTTTTTGCATAAAATTAGAATTAAGATGGTATATATAATAAGAGGAGTGATACTTATGAAAAAATATATTCTATTAATTATAATTTTACTGGTAGGATGTTCCACTGATGGTGCTTCGAGTAGAGAAGGTACAGTTTTTATTAATTTGAAGGAAGTATCTACAATCACTCAAGATAAATCAGTTTATATACCTGTAGATTCATTAGAAGCATTAAACATAGATATTTTAAGGGATACAGAAAAGAACAATATTTATTTATCAGAAGCAGATACGCTCTTAAATGTAAGCAATGAAAGACCATATAATTGGTATATTGATCAAGGTGATACAGGAACTCATGGAGGGAATAACTGTGGGCCATCCGCTTCTGTTATGGCAGGATTGTGGCAAGACAAAGATTTTGAACTCACACCACAGGAAGCAAGAGGGGAATTTCGTTCCTCTGGTGGATGGTGGTATACCGATGATATAAAAGACTTTTTTAAGAAACACAAAATATCATTTTCAGTGGACGATTACGATGGTAGTCATGAACTCATAGAGACGTTAAATGCAGGTCATATCATATTATTATGTCTTGATACATCATATATTGAAGAGAAAGATGAGAAAGATTCGTATGTTGGTAAATTTTATGACTATGATGGGGGTCACTTTTTAATTGTTAAAGGGTATACTTATATAGAAGGTAAATTGTTCTTTGAAGTGTACGATTCAAATTGTTGGGGAGAAACCTATTCTGATGGGTCCCCTAAAGGAAAAGACCGTTTGTATTTAGGAGATGACTTAGAAGAAGCGATTCAAATCTGGTGGGATAATTACTTTATAATTGAAAACAAATAAGAGATTGCTCAGGTAATCTCTTTTCTGTGTAATGATTACACACTAACGAACAGGGTAATTACACAGTAATGGTATCTGTGCGTAAAATTTATAAGTAAGTTATATCAACATATACAGGGACTAAAACTCTTAACTAATAGTTGGCACAGCTCTTGCAATATAGTACTGTGCTCAGATAAAAAATCTGATAGGGGATTTATTAGTTTACAGGAGGTAAAAATGAAAGGTTTAATGACATGGTTTGAAGAAAAGTTCATTCCAATAGCAGCAAAGATCGGTTCACAGAGACACTTGGTAGCCATCAGAGATGGTTTCATCGCAATTATGCCACTTATAATCGCAGGTTCTTTAGCAGTATTAATTAATAATCTTAGTTTCCCAGGTTACGACCATAATGCATTTATGGCAGGCATCTTCGGAGATGGATGGAGAGCATTCGGTGGAAACATTTGGTGGGGCACGCTAGCAATGATGTCTCTATTGGTAACATTCTCAATATCTTACAATCTATCGAAATCATATGATGTTAATCCATTAACAGCAGGTGTGTTGTCAGTAGCAAGTTTTATGACCTTCATACCACAAATGTTCGTTTCTGCATCAATTCCAGATGTTGTAGATGGAATTGCAGTACCAGCCGAACTAATCGGAAAAACTTTAGGTACTTGGGGAAATGTTAATTGGAGTTTCTTATCGTATTCAAGTTTATTTGGTGCAATTTTTATCTCTTTAATCGTAACTGAAATTTATGTTAAATTGGTTAAGTCGGGCAAATTAGAAATTAAGATGCCAGAAAATGTACCACCAGCAGTAGCAAGATCGTTTGCAACATTATTACCAGTAATCATTACAATCTTCATCGTAGGATTTGTACAAGTATTTATTGATAGATCAGGCACATCAATTTCTCAGTTCTTATTAGAGGTTGTACAAAAGCCAATCGCTCAAGTTGGAAATACTTTAGGTGGTGCAGTTGCGGTAGCATTCTTTAATCACTTATTATGGTTCTTCGGTTTACATGGTTCAAACATTATTGATCCAGTAATGCAATCGGTATTTATGCCACTTGCAACAGAAAATGCTAACTTATTACAACAAGGTTTAGAAATGCAATACATCGTAACGAAATCATTCTTTGATGGTTTTGTATACATGGGTGGTTCAGGAACAACAGTTGGTTTACTAGCAGCAATCTTTGTAGCAAGTAAGAGTAAAGCACATAGAGCAATTGCAAAACTAGCAGCACCAACTTCATTATTCAACATTAATGAGCCAGTTGTATTTGGTTTACCAATTGTATTAAATCCAATGTTTGTTATTCCGTTCATATTTGGTCCGGTAGTGTTAACAATCATTTCATATTTAGCAACAGCGGCGGGTATAGTGCCAATGACTTCAGTAATTGTGCCTTGGACAACTCCACCAGTTATTGGAGGATTCTTAGCAACTAACGGTAGTATCGCTGGTGCAGCGTTATCACTATTTAACTTAGTACTTACATTCTTTATGTATTTACCGTTTGTTTTATTATCAAATAAAAGTATGAAAAGTGAAATCTAGAATATAGAATTTAGGGTGCAGTTAGCTGCATCCTTATTCGCATTTAAAAAGGAGGTATCGCATGAGGAAAATCGATCAGGTTTACGAGGTCTTAATTCAATTAGAGAAAACATCGGATAAAGGTGTTTCTGCTTTAGATATATGTGAGGAGATGGATGCTGATCGTTCCAATGTCAGTCGATACTTAAATACCTTAGTACAAGAAAACAAAGTAGAAAAATTAACGGGAAGACCCGTCTTATTTAGAACCAAAGAGTATAAAGAAGAAGTCATACAACCTACTGGAGATAGTTTTCAATCATTGATTGGTTCTTCTTTGTCGCTGCAAATTCCAATTCAACAAGCAAAAGCCGCGATCTTTTATCCGCCACGAGGCCTACATACACTGTTATTGGGAGAAACGGGTGTCGGTAAATCAATGTTTGCTGAGAAGATGTATCAATTTGCCAAAGAAGTTAAAATGATTTCTGAAGAAGCCCCTTTTATTCATTTCAATTGTGCTGATTATGCCTCGAACCCACAACTTTTAGTGGCTCAAATTTTTGGTGTCAAAAGAGGTGCTTTCACAGGAGCGGATCATGATAAAGACGGATTACTTTTAAAATCCGATAAAGGTATTTTGTTTTTAGATGAAGTACATCGTCTATCGCCGGAAGGGCAAGAGATGTTGTTTACATTCATCGATAAAAAAACCTTTAGACCTTTAGGGGAAACAGAACTTTTATTGTCTGCTGATGTACAGATTATAGCAGCAACAACTGAGGATCCAAGCTCTTACTTGTTAAAGACATTTACAAGAAGAATTCCAATGACGATTATGTTGCCAGCTCTATCAGAACGTTTGATAGAAGAAAGGTATCAGTTGATTCAAGTTTTTATCAACTTAGAATCAAAACGTGTCAATAAGAGTATTTATATCAACAAACATTCGCTTATTTCCTTTTTACTTTATGAATGCCATAACAATATAGGTCAGTTAAAAAGTGATATCCAATTGGCATGCGCCAAAGCATTTCTAAACTATAAATCTCAAGATGAGAGTTATATCATGATTACTCAAATGGACTTGCCACATCATGTCAAAAGAGGCCTGATGAAGTTTAAGGAGTTTCGTGATGAAGTGGATAATTTACTAAAACATAAAGGGGATATTCTAAGATTCTATTATAATGAAGATGTGGATTTTGAAGAAAGTGTTTCTGAAGAAGAACCTTATTTTTATAACATGATAGATGAAAAAGTTAATTCTCTTAAAGCCTCTGGTATGGCAGATCATGAAATAAATCAGCTTTTAAATGTGGATATTGAAAGTTATTTCAAGAAATATATTGGCAATCTACCACAAAAAATCAAACTCGATGAGTTAGAGGGTATAGTGGATAAACCTGTTATAGAAGTTGTAACAGAGATTCTAAATATTGCATCTGAAAAATTAGATAGAGTGTATGATGAACGTATTTTATTGGGATTATCACTACACTTACATTCAAGTATAGAACGTATAAGAAGTGGGAAAAGAATTTTTAATCCTAAATTGAATGTGATTAGAGTGGAATACGATAGAGAATTTCTAATTGCTATGGAAGTGACAAAACTCATTGATGAAACCTTTGATGTACAAGTACCATTAGATGAAATTGGTTATTTAACGATGTTTTTGGCTTCTGAATCCAATACACTAGATAACTTAGTTGAAAAGGGTGTTTATACCTTGGTTGTGACTCATGGCCATGCAACAGCAACAAGTATGGTTCAAGTCGCAAAATCACTTGTTAATGCTGAAAATGTTCTGGGATTGGATATGTCTCTCAGTATGAAAGCTGAAGCAATGTATGAAGTGGTTAAAAATGAAGTTCTAAAATTACAACACTATGACGGTATCATGCTTCTTGTAGATATGGGCTCCTTAACCAATTTTGGAGATATGATATATGAGGAAACGGGCATCGTCATCAAAGTCATTGATATGGTTAGCACCCCAGTTGTACTGGAATCTTGTAGAAAAGCATCGCTTGGCAGAGATATCAATGAAATCTACACATCGTGTAAAGAGATGCAACAACGCAATTGGAACCGTAAGAGAAAAAGAAAACACAATAAGAAAAGTTTGATTTTAACGGCATGTTTTACGGGTGAAGGCGCTTCAGAAAAATTGAAAACAATTATTCAAGAACGCATACCTCACTTAGAACATGTTCAGGTGGAATCTATAAATATACTAAACAGAAAAGAATATTTGCAAAAAATCGAAAACTATAGAAAAGAATACCGCCTACTCGCTATTGTTGGAACGATACAAATCGATATCACAGGAGTGACTTTTGTGTCAGCTGTGGATATCTTCAGTGGTAGAGGTATAGAATTATTAGAAGATATTATTGAAGAAGAAGATAATTACTTTAAAATTATCAAATCACTAAAAGAACACATTACTGTGACAAATGTTGATAAATTGATGAACAATCTTCGTAGCTTCATGTTAGAAATTGAGATGGAATTACAAATAAAACTAACCCATGATGTGAAAACAGGGATCATTCTACATATGAGTTTTCTAATTGAAAAATTATTATTGGATAAACCGGCTACTGTATTCAAAGAGTTATTGGAATATAAGAGTCAGTACAGTAGAGAATTTACACAAATCAAAGGTTGTTTAATATCAATTGAAGATTTTTATCAGATTCATGTTACCGATGATGAGATTGCTTATCTATGTAAAATGTTTATAGAAAATAGTAGTGTGTAAAAAAACCGCAGTGTGTAAAGTGTGAAATTGTAGAGTGAACAGCTCAAAGCCTTGGAAACAGTAGGTTAAAGTTGGCACGATTCATGCTATATATAGTTGTGAGGAGGAAGTACTATGAAAAAAGTTACTGTAACAGTTGAAAGTCAATCAGGATTCCATGCTAGACCTGCTAGCATATTGGTTGCAAAAGCACAAGAATTTGAATCTGAAATATTTATTGAAAAAGCCGGTGCTGAGATCAATGCAAAGAGTATCATAGGCATACTTGGATTAGGGGTTTCATATTTAGATGAAATCATCGTAAGTTGTACAGGCGTAGATGAAGATAAAGCAATAGATGCGATAAAAACATTAATAGAAGAAGACCTTAAACATCAATAGGAGGATAATATGAAAGATATAATGTTGGTATGTTCAGCTGGTATGTCTACAAGTCTACTGGTTGTAAAAATGCAAAAAGCAGCAGAACTTAGAAACCTTGAAGTAAATATATTTGCGGTATCAGAAGGTGAAGCAAGTAATCATTATGACAAGATTAGTGTGTTGTTATTAGGACCACAGGTTAGATACTTAAAGGGGAAACTTCAGAAGAAATTAGAACCTATGTCAATTCCTGTTGAAGTAATAAATAGTATGGATTATGGAACGTTAAATGGTGCAGCTGTTTTGGATGCCGCATTAGAGTTAATGAAGTAGGGAGTTTGACATGGATGAAATGATTATATTTGGTTTGATTACTGCTAGTGGTAGTGCAAAGAGTTATGCTATGGAAGCCATTCAATTTGCAAAAACAGGTGATATAAAAAGTGCCAGAGAAGCCATCACCAAAGCAGAAGACAATTTAAAAGAAGCTCACAGAAGTCAAACATCTTTAATTCAGAGTGAAGCAAAAGGTGAGAAGATTGAAGTTTCAATATTGCTGGTACATGCGCAAGATCATTTAATGAATGCAATATTAATGAAAGACTTAGCTGGAGAATTTATTGATTTATATGAAAGAGTTGGTCAGTCATGAGACGATTAGGTATATCAATCTATCCTGGACATAGCCCACTCGAAGAGATTATTAACTATGTTGATACAGCTGGGAAATATGGCTACCAAAGGATATTTACCTGTTTGATCTCTATTGAAAGTAAAGAAGTGCTGGGAGATTTCAAAAAAATTATTGATGTAGCAAACAGCTATAACATGGAAGTTATAGCCGATGTAAGTCCTGATGTTTTTAACATGTTGGGTGTGGAAATTACAGATCTTAAATTTTTCTATGAACTCGGGCTTTCTGGTATCAGATTAGACTTAGGTTTTTCTGGTAACGAGGAAAGTATCATGACATGTAATCCTTATGGATTAAAGATAGAGATTAATATGTCAAACGGTACCAGATATTTAGAAACGATTTTAAGTTATCAGCCAATCAAAGAAAATTTATATGGTTGTCATAATTTTTACCCACATAGATATACAGGTTTATCAGAGGAGCACTTCCTAAGTTGTTCAAAACAATTTAAAGAGTTGGGTATAAGAACAGCAGCATTTGTTTCATCTGATCATGCGACTTATGGTCCTTGGCAAGTAACAGATGGTCTTTGTACTTTAGAACATCATAGAGATATGACTATTCTGACACAAGCAAAAGAACTCTTCAATACTGGACTAATTGATGATGTCATCATTGCTAATTGCTTTGCCAGTGAAGCTGAGTTAAAAGCTTTATCTGAGATGAACAAAGAGGTATTAACGTTTGATGTAACGCTGATAGAAGGCTTAAAGGATCTAGAAAAAACGATTGTACTAAATGAATTTCATTTCAATAGAGGTGATGTCAGTGCGTATATGATTCGTTCTACACAATCTAGAGTGAAATACAAAGGTGAGCACTTTGAACCGACTAATACACAAGATATTAAAAAAGGTGATATATTAATTGATTCATCTCTTTATAAAAGATATGCTGGAGAACTTCAGATTGCTTTAAAAGATATGAAAAACACAGGCAAAACAAGTGTTGTAGGACAAATTGTTGAAGAAGAATTATATCTATTGGATACAATCAAGCCTTGGCAAAAGTTTGCTTTCAAATTGAAGTGAGGTTATATGAAAGGAATTGGAGCATCGCCTGGTTATGCAATTGGGCGTGTTTTTATTAAGAAGGTTTTTAAAGAGCCTGAAATTTCTTATACAAGAGATAAAGATGAAGAACTAAAGAGATTAAACGATGCCAGTGCTACGGTTATGGCAAAACTTGAGAAATTAGAAATCGAGACAACAAAAAAGATTGGTGATGCTGAAGGTCAGATATTTAAAGCACATCAAATGATGTTACAAGATCCAGAGCTTCAAGGTCAGATTAAAAAGTTGATTGAAAGCGAAAACTATATCAGTGAATATGCTACTTTATGTGTTAGAAATCAAATGGTGAGTTTGTTTCAATCTATGGACAATGAGTATATGAAAGAACGTGCAGCAGACATAAAAGATGTTTGTAACAGTTTATTGAAAGTTTTAATGAATCTTGAATCGATTGATTATGATGCATTACAAGATAATATCATTATAATCGCCAACGATTTAACACCTTCTGAGACCGCTCAGATACCTCTTGATAAAGTGTCTGGTTTCATCACAGAAATTGGTGGCCAAACATCTCATACTGCAATTATGTCTAGAACCTTAGAAATACCAGCTGTTGTTGGTGTTAGAGGCATGATATCTTCAGTTAAACAAGGTGATTTGATTGCATTTAATGGAGAGACTGGTGAAATTGTTGTTAATCCTTCAAAAGACGTGTTAGAGTCGTTTGAAACCTTAAAAGCGGAAGCTAAAAAGAAAAAGACATTACTTAAAACGCTTGTTGGTCAAAAAACAATATCCAAAGATGGGTTTGAAGTTTCTTTAGGATGTAATATTGGTCATCCGGATGACTTAAAATATGTTTTAGAAAATGATGGTGAAGGGATTGGATTATTCCGTTCTGAATTCTTGTATATGAACAGAGACACTATGCCAACCGAAGAGGAACAATTCGAAGCGTATAAGACCGTATTGGAAACGATGAATGATAAACCTGTTGTGATTAGGTCACTTGATGTTGGTGGCGATAAAAAACTGAGTTATTTAGACTTCCCACATGAAGAAAATCCATTTTTAGGGTATCGTGCCATTCGTTATTGTTTGGATCATCCTGAAGTTTTCCATGTACAACTGAGAGCGTTAATCAGAGCAAGTGTTTATGGTAATCTACATATTATGTTACCAATGATCTCAAACATCAGCGAAGTTCGAAAAGCAAAAAAAATTATTGAATTTATCAAAGAAGAATTAAAAGAAGATGGCATTTCATTTAATGATTTTAAGCTTGGTATTATGATAGAAATTCCTGCAGCAGCTATGATTTCTGATCATCTTGCAAAAGAAGTTGATTTCTTTAGTATTGGGACCAACGATTTGATTCAATACACAACAGCAGTGGATAGAATGAATGAACAAATCTCTGATTTATATTCACCGTATCACCCAGCTTTATTAAGACTTGTCAAAATGATTATTGATAATGGTCATAAAGAGAATATTTGGGTTGGTATGTGTGGTGAAGTTGCAGGGAAACAAGACTTGATTCCGTTATTATTTGCAATGGGATTAGATGAATTTAGTATGAGCCCCTCATCATTACTAGAAAGCAGACAGTTGATTGGTTCACTAGAAAAAGACGATGCCTTTGTAGAAGATATCTTATCCAGTGAAGACAGTGAAACTGTGAAACAAAAAATAGCACTCAGAATGAATGCTACCATTTAATCGGTTCTGTACCACTTTCTATAAGTAGTTTATTGATTGTAGAAAATGGTTTGCTCCCAAAGAACCCGCGATAAGATGATAACGGACTTGGATGAGGCCCTTTGATGATGATATGTTTGTCATCGATGAGGGTCTCTTTTTTTATGGCGTCATTGCCCCAAAGTACATATATGATGGGATGGTCTGCAGTGTTTAAGAGTTCTATGACGTGTTTGGTAAATACTTCCCAACCTTTTTTGCGATGAGAGCGTGCTTTACCTTTTTCAACAGTTAGAACATCGTTGATCATCAAAACCCCTTGTTTGGCCCAATCCTCTAGATTGCCATGCATACGAGTAATCTTCAGATCATCATAAAGTTCTTTATAGATGTTTCTTAAAGAAGGTGGTAGTTTTTCTCCTACTGGTACAGAAAAACTGAGTCCATGTGCCTGGTTTTCGCCGTGATAGGGGTCTTGTCCCATGATCACGACCTTTACCTCTTTAAAAGGTGTTAAGTTAAATGCATTAAAGATATGACTTTTTTCAGGATAAATGATATTATTTTTGTAGGCATCTTCTAAAAAATCCGTGAGTATTAAAAAATACGCCTCATGGAATTCATTTTTTAAAAGCTTAGCCCAATCTGATTGCAAATATTGTGTGAACATGAAACCTCCATAGAAAGGGATGTATGAATACTTTTACAGAACAAGCAATAAAAGTGATTGTAAGTGTACCAGCAGGTACTGTACTGACATATGGTAGAGTGGCTCTACTTGCCGGTAGCCCAAGAGCGGCTAGACAAGTAGGCTGGTTGTTAAACTCCATGTCTGATAAGTACAAACTACCATGGCATCGAATTGTTAATGCACAAGGTAAGATATCTCTTCGTGATCCTATTTCATCTTATGAACAGAAAACGCGTTTAGAAGATGAAGGCATTGAATTTATCAATGACGATACAATCTCTTTAAAAAAGTTTTTATGGGATGTCGAATTTATAGAATTTGATCAAATAGATTTAAAAGTATTTGAAGTTGTTCGTTAACTTCGATGCTTTCTCCATAGACCAATTTAAGACTATTCATCGAAGTTGTTTCATGACTTTGATAAAATTCCTGTTGTTTCAAACCAAATGGTGTGGGCTGCTCTTCAATTAAATTGAGCTCAGTTGCAACCAACTTGAGTTTGTTATTGTATCCTCTAAACATGTCTTGATTGGCTTGAATAAAATCTTTTTTATTTACATCTTGCAAAACTTGGGTAAGATTAGTATAGACACCATCACCAAATGTGAAAATAAGCCATTTAATCATATGATCTTCCATCACCGTCAGGTTATCAGGATCAACCAAATTGGTTAATGCGAGTTGAATAATATCTGATTCGTCAGGTGCCCATGGGGTGCCTAGGTTAATGTGTTTTTCATCAATAGTTAAATAGTTTTGTTCAAACAAAGACAGAATGACTGATTTTACACCTAATGTAGTACCTGTAAAATCATGAGTTAAATAATCAATTATAGCTGTTGAGTATGTTTCTTTGGTAATAGACTCTATTTGAGTGGAATTGTTTTTTTTCAGTTTTTTGAACATAATAATACCTCCTACGAGTCTAATTTTACACGAATTTTAAGTTTTTGATAGTCTTTTTGAGTTTTTTATATTGTAAAAGAAAGTCTATTGATGAAACCTTAAATCGTAGTATTAAAAGCATTGAAACGACTAGATGTTAGAAAACTGTCAAAAAAAGTTAATGGGATAATCTTCTCAAACTTCCATGTAATATAATCTTAATATGCAGTAGGTTCGCATTATATTATATCCTGAATATATTACGAACTCTCCACAAAAGAATATATGTTCTCTATCTGTTTTTCTGATAAAATTATATTAGGAAGGAGGTAGAGAGTATGAAATTAACACTAACATGTCATTTGGATTTTGATGAAGAGACAATGCATATGCTAGAAGAAATTAGACTTCATTCTAGTAAGTTTTATAACATGACTTTATACGAAATAAGAGAAGGACGATTATTAGAACAAAATGAGTTTTACAATATGTTTAAAGATCATTTCCGCGCTGGTTATTTACAAATGCATACATATATCAATTCTATTAAACAAGCAATGAAGGATATGAAATCATATTATGCTTTACTTAAGAAGTATAAGAAATATCCATCAAAGAATCAAAATCCAGGTAAACCAAGATTTAAACATGAGAATAATCTTATGGAAGCAACATTTTTAAAAACTGCAATTAGAATAAGAAATGGTCATCTGTTATTGTCCATCGGTAAAAAGATGAAATCGGATAAACAAATAAAAGCGATTAACGTACGACTTCCTGATGAAGTATACGGTTTGTTATCAGATAAAACTATTAAAATGGTTAAGATTTCTTACGATAAAAACTTGATGACGTACATAACTAGAATTGTATATGAAGTCAAAGAAAAGCAGTTGAAAGAATCCGGTGACATTATGGCTGTTGATTTAGGTGTTAAGAACTTAGCAGCAATAACATTTATGGATAGTACAGATCAATATTTGGTAGATGGTAATGTACTAAAATCAAAGATTGCTACATTTAACAAACAGCTAAAAGAATCATATAGTAAAGAAATGAAGTGTACTGGAAGTGAACATTTTAAACTGACTCATAAGATGAAAAAGCAAATGAGAAAAAGAAAGGGCTATATAGATAATTATATCCATACAGCCAGCAAAAAAATAATTGATATAGCAGTTGAGCATCATGTAAAAACACTTGTAATTGGTGACTTTAAATCAATCAAGTCAGAAAACAAAGCAAAATATTTTGTACAGATGCCTCATAGTAGATTGATTAAACAATTAGAGTATAAAAGTAAATTACATGGCATTAAATTTGTGATGCAAAATGAATCATACACTTCTACTGTATCAGCACTGGGTTTAGAACCTGTTAACAAGTCGTTTGCAAACAAAAGAAGACGAGTTGTACGAGGACTATTTAAAAGTACTTATGGTTATATCAATTCAGATATCAATGGTAGTCTAAACATCATGCGCAAGTATGACAATTACATGAATATTCCCAGGCTTATTAATGAAGTGAGGGATAAAGGGTTCCGAGAAAATCCTAAAAGGTTATTAGTAATCTGAGTTGCCATTGTACTTAAAGTAGAATGGAAGTGTCAATAGACGTATTTCTTGAAAGAACGCTTTATAAATTATTAATGTGATTTTAATTAACATTTGCACCGAAATGATATAGTATTATCATATGGGTTGACTAAAGGTAAAATGGAGGCACTATGAATAAACCGTATAGTATAGGCATAGACGTCGGTTCAACAACGGTTAAATTTGTTGTTCTAGACGATAATAAAAAAATTATTCATAAGGAATACAATCGTCATTTTTCAGATATAAAAAATACTGTATTTGGCATGTTTGAAAATGCAAAAGAAATATTAGTCAAAAAAGTTGGGACCATACATATCACGGGATCAGCAGGTATTAATATTTCAAAGAAACTGGATGCACCTTTCATTCAAGAGGTCGTGGCATGTACATCTACAATAGAAGAAATAGTACCAGAAGTAGATGTTGCTATTGAACTAGGTGGAGAAGATGCAAAGATTACTTATTTTGGTGATGTTGTAGAACAACGAATGAATGGTACATGTGCAGGAGGTACCGGTGCATTTATCGACCAGATGGCATCACTTTTACAAACTGATGCATCGGGTTTAAATGAACTGGCTAAAAATTATAAAACAATATATCCAATTGCATCACGTTGTGGTGTATTTGCGAAAACTGATATCCAGCCACTTCTTAATGAAGGGGCATCAAAAGAGGATGTTGCTGTTTCGGTATTACAGGCTGTTGTTAATCAAACGATTGGTGGTCTTGCTCAAGGTCGTCCTATTAAAGGCAAGGTTGCATTTTTAGGTGGTCCTCTGTTCTTTATGTCAGAATTGAGAAAAAGATTCATAGAGACGCTAAAATTGACAGAGAATCAAGTAATATTCCCAGCAGACTCTCAATATTTTGTTGCGATGGGTTCTGCACTTATCTCCAGAAAAGGCACAGCAGTAGAATTTGATAAACTATATAAAAACATTAATAAAATATATTTAATAGATGACCATAAACAAGTCACATTACCACCGTTATTTAAAGACGAGAATGAATACAATGAGTTTAAGACACGTCATGAAAGTAGTAAAGTCGGTAGAACCGATATAGCGACTTATAAAGGGAAAGCTTATTTAGGAATTGACGCTGGATCAACAACAACAAAAGTTGTTTTAATCGATGACGAAAAAAGACTGTTGTTTTCTCATTATGGTTCCAATCAAGGTAAACCATTGGTCTCTACAATTGAAGCGTTAACCGTTTTAAAAGATTTATTGAATGACGAGATTGTTATAGCAGGTTCAACAGTAACCGGTTATGGTGAACATTTAATAAAAGAAGCACTTCGTATCGACTATGGAGAAATTGAAACCGTAGCACATTATACAGCTGCTGATCATTTCCTAAATGGTGTAGATTTTGTTTTAGACATCGGTGGTCAGGACATGAAGAGTTTGAAGATTCATAATGGTGTTATAGAATCTATTATGTTAAACGAAGCTTGTTCTTCAGGTTGTGGTTCGTTTATTGAAACATTTGCACAGTCTTTACAAATTGAAGTAAAAGAATTTGCAAAACTTGGTGTCAAAGCAGAACATCCTGTTGATTTAGGAACAAGATGTACAGTATTTATGAATTCAAAAGTAAAACAAGCACAAAAAGAAGGTGCTAGCGTTGCAGATATTTCAGCAGGTATTTCATTATCTGTTATTAAGAATGCACTTTATAAAGTTATTCGTATGAAAAGACCAGAGGACCTTGGAGAGAAAATTGTTGTTCAAGGTGGGACTTTCTACAATGAAGCCGTACTTAGAGGCATTGAATTAATCTTAGGCAGAGAAGTTATCCGTCCTGACATTGCAGGTGTAATGGGTGCTTTTGGTGCTGCAATACTAGCAAGTGATAGAGATGAAACAGGTCAAACAGGTATGATTGATTTAGAAGAGTTGAAAGGTTTTACTGTAGAGAACTCTCTAAAGCGATGTGAACTGTGTGGTAACAACTGTTTGATGACTATTTCAACGTTCTCAAATGGCAAACAATTCTATTCTGGTAACAGATGTGAAAGAGGTGCCGGTCAAGAGAAGAAGAAGAACAAAGCACCGAATATGTATGATTTTAAATACAAACGATTATTTGGATACAAACCACTACCGCTAAAAGAAGCACCAAGAGGTGTGATTGGTTTGCCAAGAGTTCTAAATATGTATGAAGATTATCCGTTCTGGTTTACATTCTTTAATGAATTAGGTTATAGAGTACAATTATCTGCCAATTCATCTAAAGCCATATTCGAAAAAGGATTGGAATCCATACCGTCAGAATCGGTATGTTATCCTGGGAAATTGGTACATGGTCATTTAGAAGACTTAATGGATAAAGGTATAAAGAAGATTTTCTATCCTTCGATTCCATATAACATTAAAGAGGATCCAGAAGCAAATAATAATTATAACTGTCCTGTGGTTATTTCTTATCCGGAAACGATTTGGGCAAACTTAGAGCGATTAAAAGATGATTCAGTCACATTTTTACATCCATTCTTGCCAATTGATCATCCGAAAAGAATGTTCAAACGTTTGGTTGAAGAGTTAGTGGATGAGAATATTCCAAGTGGCGATTTGAAAATAGCTTTGGATAAAGCATATTTGGAATTGGATCAATTTAAATATGATATCAAAGTGGAGACTGAAAGAACTTTAAAATACGTTAAAGACAATAATATAAAAGGGATTGTTCTAGCAGGACGTCCGTATCATTTAGACAAAGAGATTCACCATGGTATTGATGAGTTGATTCATAGTTATGGCTTTGCAATCTTATGTGAAGATGGTTTTAGAGATTTAAAAATCGAAAGACCTATAAGAGCTGTTGATCAATGGGTATATCATACCAGACTTTATAAAGCAGCAGATTTTGTTGCTAAAGATAAAGATCTTGAGCTGATCCAACTGAATTCATTTGGTTGTGGTTTGGATGCCGTTACAACCGATCAAGTACAAGATATTTTACATCAAAACAATAAATTGTATACAACCATTAAAATTGATGAAATTAACAACTTGGGTGCTGCAAGAATTCGTGTACGTTCGTTGATTGCAGCAATTCATGAAAGAGATAAAAATGATATTGTACCAAAAAGACTGTATGAGAATAAACCAAGACCTGAATTTACAAAGGAAATGAAATCAAAACACACCATCTTAATTCCACAGATGGCTCCAATTCATTTCCAATTCTTAGAAGTGGCGTTAGATGAAGCGGGCTACAATGTAGAATTGTTACCGTCAGTGGATGTAAATGCCATTGATGAAGGATTGAAGGTAGTTCATAACGATGCGTGTTATCCATCTATTATGACAGTAGGACAAGTTATTGAAGCTTTAAAATCAGGTAAATACGATCTTGATAATGTTTCAGTTATGATGTCTCAAACCGGTGGTGGTTGTAGAGCAACTAACTACATTGCCTTTATTAGAAAAGCGTTAAAAGATTTGGATATGGATCATATTCCTGTTGTCTCATTTAATGTTGCTGGATTAGAGAAAAATCCTGGATTCAAACTAACTCCTAAAGTGCTTAAACGTTTAGGGGATGGTGTGTTAATGGGTGATTTACTGATGCGTATGTTATTTAGAGTCAGACCATATGAAAAAGTACCGGGATCTGCCAATAAACTTTATGATAAGTGGGTTGCCATATTCAAAGATTGTATCAGAGGTAAAGGTAAGAAATTTAATGCTTATGTGCCTGAGATAGTTCAAGAATTTGATACATTTGAATTGGATGAAACACTGGTTAAACCCAAAGTTGGTATTGTTGGTGAGATTCTTGTTAAATTCCATCCAACTGCAAACAATCAGATTGTTGACTTCTTAGAAGCAGAAGGTGCAGAAGCGGTTATGCCAGATTTATATGATTTCTTATTGTATACTCAATACAATAATATTTATAAGTATGAAGAATTGTCAGGAACATATAAAAGCATGGCAATCAGTAAGACTGCTATAAAAGTGTTAGAGAATCTTCGTAATGTTATGAGAAGAGAACTTGAAAACAGTAAAAGATTCCATCCACCACTACCAATTGATCAGTTAGCTGATAAAGCGAGCCGTCATTTATCTATTGGTAATCAAACTGGTGAAGGCTGGTTCTTAACAGCTGAGATGGTTGAACTTATCGAATCAGGTGTGGATAATGTACTTTGTTTACAACCTTTTGGTTGTTTACCAAATCATATTACCGGTAAAGGTATGATTAAAGAACTGCGTACTTCTTATCCAAAATCTAATATTGTACCGATTGATTATGATCCAGGTGCATCGGAAGTTAATCAGATCAATAGAATTAAGTTAATGCTTTCTACAGCATTTAAAAAGATTGAAAAAAATGTAGAAAATAAAAATAATATAACATCTATCAAATAAGCCCAGTTTTCTGGGCTTTAATCATTTAGAAATTCTATAGTTAAAATAATTGATTTTTATTGTCCATATGATACATTATAGGTGGAAGGTGGCAATATGAAAATATTTGAAAAAGTATATATGGATAATGGTGCAACTTCGTTTCCGAAAGCACCAAATGTAGCTGAAGATATGGCTGCATATATTTTAAATAATGGTAGCAATGTTTCTAGAGGTGCTTATAAAGATTCAATGGATGCCAGTCGTGTGGTATATGAAACAAGAGAACTCCTGTGTGAACTTTTCAATTTTGATCATCCGGATCATGTTGTATTCACAAAGAATGTAACAGAGAGTCTGAATCAAGTTTTGAAGGGGTTGTTGACAAAAGATGACCATGTCATAGTTTCCTCGATGGAACATAATGCTGTTATGAGACCGCTTCATGGAATTGGTTGCAGATTAACACGTATACAAGCAGATGAAGCAGGTTTTATTAATCCTGATAAGATCAAAGAAGCCATAACGGATGAAACAAAGGCTATTGTGATGATTCATAGTTCAAATGTTTGCGGTAGTATCAATGATATCGAATCTGTTGGAAAAATAGCTCATGACCATCAGTTGTTATTTGTTTTAGACGCTGCACAAACTGCGGGTGTTATAGAACTTGATATGAAGAAATATAATATAGATGCGCTGTGTTTTACAGGACATAAGAGCCTTCTAGGACCAAGTGGTATTGGTGGATTTCTTATAAATCCTTCATATGTTAAAGCAATGAAACCACTGATTGAAGGTGGTACGGGTAGTGCTTCTGAACAGGAAACTCAACCAGAACACATGCCAGATAAATATGAGTCAGGAACGCCTAATATCGTTGGTATTTATGGACTCAATACGAGCTTGAAATATATTATGAATGAAGGTATAAACAACATTCATCATAAAGAAATGAAGTTAGTAGAATATTTCTTCAATCACTTTGATCATAAAGAGGTTAGGATTATTGGAAAGAGAGATTTAGAAAATAGAACTGCGGTAATCTCTTTGGATTTCTTAAAAAAAGACAATGCGATGATTGCATTTGATTTGGAAAGAAAATACCATATTGCGACGCGTGTCGGAATGCATTGTTCACCAGCTGCTCATAAGTCCTTGAATACATTTCCAAACGGCACAGTAAGAGTGAGCTTTTCTTATTTCAACACAATTGAAGAAGTACAGTATTTAATAGATGCATTAAATAACTTGTTATAAAAATAGACGATCTAGTTTTTTCTAGGTCGTCTTTTTAATGTGATATTAAAATATTGTCTGATTGGTTTTCTTAAAATATATCTCAGACAAGGTAAGATAAGCGAAAGGATAGAAAAGTTAATTAGTGCTTCGCCTTCGAAGTCTATAGCCATGTCATCGTTTACTGGAATAAACTTAAAATCATAGTTTTTGATATTGTTTAGGGGTACAAATCCAATTAAGCTAATGATATGAATCATTTCAGTTGTGTATGGATCATCTAATCCCAGTGTGAGGTGGAGTTTTGCTCTCCGAGGGGCTATTTTTTTAATCAGCTTTTTGATTAATTCCAGTGATATAACAATAACCTCTCTACTTGGTATTTTTAGTTTTTTCTTATCTTTTTCCTTTTTATCTTTTTTCTTTTTATCTTTTTTGGGTTTATCTTCTGAAGTCTTATCTGAACTACCATCTTTCAGTTTAAAACCAAATAACCTTATGGATAGTCCTTTGTTATATATGATTTTGATAGCACCGAACAAATAGCTCCCTTTAAAATAAAGTGTTGAAGCATCAAATCTTAAATACCCTTTAATTGGTGATATGATAAGAATCATAAAAAGACCTAAAACAAATAAGATTAAATACAAAATGATCAAAAGAAAAATCTTTAAAATGATCATAACAAACCTCCAAAGCTTTTCTTAATGCGCTTCTTAGGCTCCTTTTCTTTTTTAGGGATACTTTGATACACTTTTTTTGTACCTTTGTATAAACCTTTAGCAGCGGTAGACATTTTTGCTCTTGTTGGGACAAGTGCGCCTACAACAGGTGTTTGTTCTAGTTTCTTCTTAGTTTGTTTCAGTTTTTCTGTAGTAGAGATTTTTTGGTTTTCAAAAGCACTTGAGACAACGGATTCTCTAATTTCGTTAATTTCTGCTGGTAGTTCTACTTCTTCAAGATTATCCAACTCAAAGTACAAAAGCTTAATTTCAGCTACTTTTTTTCTACATTCAGGACAGGCGCTTAAATGACGATCTACAATGAGTTTTTCATCAGCATCTAATGTTTTATCAATATATTCATACAATAACATTTCATCAAAGTTGCAACTCATATCATCACCCCCATAATCCTTTAAGTGTCAGCTGTTCTTTGAGTAAACGTCTACCTCTAAAGATATTCGTTTTGACTGTGCCGAGTGGCAAGTCCATATAATTTGATATTTCCTCATAACTCATGCCGTTTTGATGCCGCAGTATAAGTGGTAATCTATATTTGTCATCAATTTTTGCTATTTCCTCTTTTATGATATTAGAAGAATCCTGGAATAGAATATAGTTTTCTAAATTGAACTGAGAAGCAATAGCATCCTTTAGTGTCTGTCCATCATCGGTCATCACTTTATCAAGAGAGACGGTAGCTTTCATTTTCCTCTTAAAGTTGATACATGTATTTACAGTAATTCTTTTGATCCAAGGTAATAAAGGCCTGTTTTCATCAAAGTTTTGGATATTTTTGAGCATCTTTATAAAAACATCATGAAGAAGATCTAATGAGTCTTCTTTAGAATGAGTATAGTTGTAGCAAATGCTATAAATATATTTCTCATATTTCAAATATATCGTATTCAATGCTTCCTTATTCTGTTTTTTACATTGTTTGATTAATTTGATTTCAGAGGAATCCACGCCTTCACCACCTTAAAGAGACTTAACGGCTGTATTAGCCGTTAAGTACTGTTAGTATTAAGCTTCTTCAGTTTCTTTTTTTGTTTCTTCTTTATTGTCCATAGATTTAATCTTATCTATTAAAGCTGGAACACTTTCAATTAGTGATTCGAAGCTACTTCCTTTTCTGATAGGTACTAAGTTTACATCATCTCCATTAACAACTAATAATGCAGTTGGAGTTGCTTTAGCACAGATACCAGATCCGCCGCCGGCAGATTCATTAGCAGTACCGTCTCCACCACCAGCACCAATACCGAATGAAATACTAGCCAATGGAATAATTGTTACATTACCAACTTTGATTTCTTGTCCTACGATAGTTTGTGACTTAATAAATTGCTCAAATTTGTCAAATAATACGTTTACGTTTTCGTTAATGTTCATGTGTGCCTCCTTATTTGTTTTTAGTTAGAGTCTCTTCTAACTCAGGTATTGTTTTTAATAAATCATTTAATTCCAAAGTATCATCTAATGATAAAAAAGTAGTTTCTTCATTTTCAATAACAATAACGCCTTTTGATTTAATTGATCCAAAGAGATTTGGAAATTTTAAATCATAGACTTCAACATCTATGTAATGAATAGGGATAACTGTTTTATCATCCATATGTATTGGAGTTGACATGATTGGCTTTGATGTTTTTAAAGGTACTATTTTTTCTTTACGTTTAAAAATCATACAAGCTCCTTTCATAGGTCCTATACTTATTAATACACATCAAAACAAGAAAAGTTTCAAAAATAAGAAAAAAACTTCTAAAAAGAAGTTATTTTAATAAATCATTTTGCATTTTTTTCATTAAATACGCGAGTCTATCGTTATCTAACTCAATATACAACTTATTTTGATCACCTTGTTCGAAGTGAATCAAACCTAAACCATATAACTTGTTGACATGATAACTCATTGTGGCTGGTGTTATATTAAACTTCTTAGCGAGTTCATTAGAATACCATTTTTTCTTAGATAACATTTGAATCATTTGATATCTCTTTGGATCGGATAAGAATTTCAATAAAGCCAAATAAAATTCAGTTTCATTTTCATCAGCTTTTAACTCTTCTAAATGAAGACCATAAATGAACTTTTTATGGGTTATTGATATATAAAGAGCAAAAGGTGAATAGATTGATAATACACCTTGCATTTCTTCTGTATTAACTTCATTTGGATTTAATTTACCTTTGGTTAAATTCGGTATAAATTGTTTTGGATCTTTATCCATAAGTTCTTGATGTCTTTTTAAGATGTTATCAATTTCAGTCTTCTTAGGAACCACTTTCTTTTCAATGAAATCTTGAAATAAGTTGGAGATGGCTTGTTTGAAAGACTCTTCTAATATCTTTGGTTCTTTAATGATATCCATAATAAGACTTGAAGTCTTATTAAAATCTTCAAAGTTGTTTGGAGAATCATAATGATCTTTGACAATTGCGTAAACTTCATTAAAAGCAGATGGTAATTCATCCATTTCAGTTTCGGTCATTTTAGTGATAAACTCTATAAAACTACCAATTGAAATATCTTCGAAACCACAGTCGCCATATGTTAAATATATTAAGTAATCGCTTAGAATACTGGTTCTATGAAAAAACAGATTAAATGTATTTTTTTGAATAAAGCTTAGTTGTTCCATATATGCAGAAGCTTCTTTGAAGTATTCTTCATTTTTTTTAATCAGTTCTTTATTAATAGCATGAGTTTTCGTTTTATGTTCTTGATCCATTTTGATCTTCATATCTTCTATATTGGCTGCTGCATCACAGAAGTGTATAAAATCAATTTCAGGAATATACTTAATTTTAATCATAAATAACACCTTTCTTACAGTTGTAACATTTTTCTGTCGTTCATCATTAAGATGCCAATTGCTAGTATCAGTATACCACTTATAATAGGTAGAAGATAGCTACTGATTTGGTCTACCAAGAATCCAAATAATAAGATCCCAAACGGCGTAATGGCTTGGCTCATCATGGAAATAACACCACCGACACGACCTCTGTATTCATCATCTATAGTGGTTTGCATCATGACTTGAATTGGTATATTTATTGATATAATAACCATACCAAGCAGTGCGGATACTATAAATGTAATAATCATATGGATATTGGTGGGTAGAAAACTGAGTAAAGGGTTAGACGGTAAGCCTAAGAAAATAAAAACAATACCAAATCTAAACATACCTTTTGTAGTTTTTCTAAAGATGTTCTTATGTTCTTTAGAAACAATCGTATAAATAATTGACATAATCAGTACACCTGCAGGAAATCCCATTTGGATAAATCCATATTGAGTGGAACTGGCTCCTAATACCTGAACAGAAGTATAAGGTAAGCTGATGTTGATACTTGTCACGATAAAATTTAAAAACAAGGCGTACTTTAAGATTCCGAGAATAAGTTCATGCTGTTTTAAGTACTTAAATCCTTCTCTTAAAGTATCGCCAAGACTTTGGGCTTTTGTTTTTTCGCTAATTTGGCGATTGTATATATTAAAATTAATAAAAAGTTCTGATATACCGGAACATATAAATGATATACCATTTAATAATAAGAAATATTCAATCCCTATAAAGCTATAAATAAGACCACCTAACATAGGACCTGCTATTGATGCACCTGAATCCACCATAGCCCTCAAAGAATTAATCTTCACCAACCTTTTGTCATCTACTAGATTTGGAATGCTCGCATTGATTGAAATGCCAAAAAAAGTATTAAAGACAGTCAGTGTTGCAGATGAGATGTAAACAATCATAAGAGATAAATCTGTAAACTGTGTGATGAGATATATGCTGAGTAGTAATACACCACTAGCAATATCCATACAGACAGTCATTGTTTTCCGATTGATCTTATCTGCTAAAGCACCTGCAAAAGGTGATAAAATGATTCTGGGTACGATTCCAAATAATATTGAAATAGCGAAGGTTTTGCCTGAACCCGTTAAGGTTAAGACATATAAACCGATAGCAAAGTTATACATAAAAGTACCTAAATTAGAGACTAACGATCCAGTAAAGAATAATAATAAATTCTTTTGGATGGTTTTTTCTAATTTAGGGTTTGGTATAGGTGCAAGTTGTTCAACCATGTTGCCTCCTATAGCGATACGTAGATGGTTAGTTTGTCCATGTTAATCTTTAAGGGTTCTTTTTTATTAACTTCTTTAACTTTTTTCATACTTCCTCCATTTAAAAGCGATATGTTTAAGTTCTTCTATCTAATAGATTAACTAGTAATCTACTGTATCGATGTGAGCAATTCCGGCTTTGTTACCTTTTATGTTTCGTAATTTATCTCCAATTGTTTAATTGAAAGAAGTAATCAACAGCTTCTGTATGAGCTGATTTTGCTTTTTTTACTTTTTTAAGTTTCATGTTTTACCTCCAGTTGTTTAATTGTAAGTAATAATCTATAGCGTCTATGTGAGCGATTCTAGCTTTTTTAACCTTTTTATGTTTCATAATGTACCTCCTTATATTTTGTTGCCAAGTAATAATCTAATTCATCGATATGTGCTTTTCAAGTTTTTATAACTTTTAATACTTCATACTTTATTTCCAGCTGTTTAAGTAAAAGTAGTAATCCATAGCTTTTGTATGAGCAGCTTTGATTTTTTCGATTATCTTACGTTCCATAATGTACCTCCTAGTATTTTGTTGCCAAGTAATAATCTAATTCATCGATATGTGCTTTTCTGGTTTTTTTAACTTTTTTATGTTTCATGATGTACCTCCTAAATTCCTGTAGCCAAATAGTAATCTACTGCACCAATTTGTGCGTTTCTAGTTTTTTTAATCTTCTTAAGTTTCATGTTATACCTCCTTATCATTGTTGAGCGAGTCTCAATCTTCCTCGGATAATATCATATAGTTTATGCATATAAGTTGTTAGAGTGGTTACAATTTTAATTATTCTGTACTTTACTGATTTCTTTTCCTTTATAGAAGACGATTGTACTTGAATTCAATTTGTGTTCTGTCTTCTGACGACAGTTGCATATGAGTTTCATCTAACCTCTCCTTTAATTAGAAAACCATCTAACTACTTGGTTAAAAAAAATGACATTTGAGCTAACATCTTGTGAGAAACTCTATAAAGAGTTGATATCAGCGGGTATAACGATTTTCTAAATGTTTTTGACTATGTTAGAAGTACATCTAACGTTCTTTACAATTACATCATACGACTTTCATCTAACTATGTCAACCTCTTTCAAGCAATTAGATGATTTTCTAATCATTCTCTAATGTTTCTAATCTGCTTTTCATTTTGGTTATGATAAAAGAATTAAGGGTATATTTATTTCAATAAATGTGAAATCATGAATTCGGAAAAATTTAAGGGAATCTTCATAAAAATTGACTTTATATATTGTATAATGAAGATAGTATATTATAAATTGGAGGTGTCTGTTGAAAGTTATAAAGGTCAGTGAAATTGAAATTGGAATGATATTAGCCTCGCCGATTTTTTTAGGAAGTAGCGATGTAGAACTTCTCAGTAAAGGTGTAGAAATAACTGAACGTCATGTTCAATTGATGAATCGTTTAGGGATTGATGAAATTACAATTGCAAACGATACAGATACAATTGAAAATGGTGAGACATCAAATGTTGATCAAGTAAAAGCAATCCAAAGTGAAGCAGATCATTTAGGGGAACGTTTTGACGCAGAAGCATTCTTGAATGAACTGAATCAGATAGAATTAAAAGATGATGATATAGAACCGGTACTTACCAATGTTGCCAATGCAAATATGGTTATCCATGTTTTAACGGGTGAAGGTAATGTGCCAATTGATGAAAAACATAAAGATTTAGTAGAACATACCCAAAAAGCATTTAATCAATTGAGGACAAGTAATGATTTAGATTTAGAGTCTATTCGTAGCGATGTCCATAAAGCTTTACCGGATATGATTAGAAATGATGACGTTTTAATGAGATTGTCTCAATTAAAGGAAAGTGATAATTATACTTTCGATCATTCTTTAAGAGTTTCTATACTAGCAACAATGATTGGAAAATGGTTGGGGTATAATGAAGAACAATTGAGTGATTTAGCGCAAGCGTCTTTATTATTTGATATTGGCAAGCTGAAAATTCCCGATTTCATTTTAAATAAACCCAATAAAACAAAAGAAGAAGAGTTTGATATTGTAAAAAAACATGCACAATTTGGTTATTCCATATTATTGAAAACAAAAGGTGTTACCAATAATATTAAATACAGTGCTTTACAACATCATGAAAGAATTGACGGTTCGGGTTATCCGTTAAGACTGAGATCTGGACAAATACATGAATTTGCAAAGATTATTATGGTTTGTGATATTTTTGATGCCATGACCAATGAAAGACCTTATAAAGATAAATCTTCTCCATTTGATGCTGCAGAGTATCTACATTGGAATGCTGGTAAAACTTTAGATAGTAAAATAGTTTATATTTTCCTGAAGAATCTATCGGTATTTTATACAGGAAAAGATGTATTACTAAGCACAAACGAACGTGGTCGAATTGTCTATGTAGATGTGAATTTCCCTACAAGACCTGTGATTCAAGTAGGAGAGAAATTTCTTGATCTCGTAAAAGAAAAACAAATTCGTATCTTAGAATTATACAGTTGACTTGACAGAATCAAAAAAATATCCTAAGATGGGTATTAATTAAATATTTACGTTGAAGAACAAAAGTATTAAGATAATAACGGATTCAGAGAGGAGCTGGTTGTTGAAAAGCTCACAGGTTATCTTATGAAATTACGGGTTTGGAGTAATAATAGGAAACTATTACGTTTTGTACGCGTTAAGTATTTAGAGGAAATACATTTGTATTTTGAACTAAGGTGGTACCACGAGTCTTTCGTCCTTTTGACGACAGACTCTTTTTTTGTATAAATGAGGAAGGCAAGTGGAAGACATACGTCTGAAATTGTATGATATTAAAGGAGTGATCAAATGAATGTTTTTGAGATTTTAAAAGAAAGAGGCTTTATTGAGCAAATTACTCATGAAGAAGAAGTAAAAGCTTTATTGGAAAAAGAAAGTGTTAAGTTTTATATCGGGTTTGATCCAACAGCAGATTCGCTTCATGTTGGTCACTTTATTCAAGTGATTGTTATGATGCACATGCAACGTGCGGGTCATGTGCCAATTGCACTTATCGGTGGTGGTACAGCTAAAGTTGGTGATCCATCAGGTAAAACAGATATGAGAAAAATGTTAACAAATGAAACCATTGAAGAAAATGGTACAAAGATGTTAAATCAAATGAGAAAATACATTACATTAGATGGTGAAAAAGGTATCCCAGCTAATAATGCAGATTGGTTAGATAATCTGAACTATGTTCAATTCTTAAGAGAAGTGGGCAGTAAGTTCAATGTAAATAAAATGCTTCAAGCAGAATGTTTTAAACAAAGAATGGAATCAGGTTTATCATTCTTAGAGTTTAACTACATGATTATGCAAGGGTATGACTTCCTGGAATTAAACAGAAGACATGATTGTAAAATGCAATTAGGTGGTAACGATCAATGGTCTAACATCATTGCAGGTGTTAACTTGGTCAGAAAATCAGATCAGAAAGAAGTATACGGTTTAACTTTCAAACTGTTAACGACTTCAGCTGGTATCAAAATGGGTAAAACAGAAAAAGGTGCTGTATGGATTAATCCTGAAAAGACAACACCATACGAGATGTTCCAATACTTCAGAAATGTTGATGATGCAGATGTTGAAAATTGTTTATCACTTCTTACATTCTTACCAATGGATGAAGTTAGACGTTTAGGTGCTTTAGAAGGTGCTGAGATTAACAAAGCTAAAGAAATATTGGCTTTTGAGTTTACAAAACTTGTACATGGTGAAGAAGAAGCAAAGAAAGCATTAGAAGCCACAAAAGCATTATTTGCTGGTGGTGGTGTTAGTGATAATGTACCGTCTACAGAGTTTGATAAAGCTCTTTTCGAAGAAGGCAAAGAACTATTAGAAGTTATGGTTGAGTTAGGTCTTTTAAAATCAAAAGGTGAAGGAAAAAGATTGATTCAGCAAAATGGTGTTTCTTTAAATGATAAGAAAGTAGCAGAACCGTTTTACAAATTAACAATGGCTGATTTCGAAGATGGATCGGCTATGATTAAAAAAGGTAAAAAAGTTTACCACAAGATTATATTAAAGTGATACACAAAGTGAACATTATCAGTATCAAGAAATCTATAGAAAAGGGCAAAGACCGAATCGAAGTTGGTGAAGGCCAATTGACTTTAAATCTAGGATTAGAAGGAGATGCATATTCAAAACCTGGTGATAGAGAAGTTTGTTTGATGTCTGTAGAAACAAAAGAGAAACTGAAAGATTATCAAGACGGTCTATGTGTTAAAAGGTTTGTAGAAACACTTTTAATTGATTTAAGCCCAGAAGAGATATCTGTTGGTGATCATTTATTAGTAGGTGATGCTGAGATAATAATTACAAAGAAAGGGAAACGATGTTTTCCTGAATGTACATTTGTTCAAAATAAAAAATCCTGCCCTTTGGTGTTAGAACCACTGTTTGGAAAGGTTATTAAATCAGGTACAATCAAGAGATCTTTTTAGATCTCTTTTTTTGTTAACAAATTATTAAAAGTCTTAAACGATAAATAAGAAATGTTGTAGGCGTTGAAATGACTTCTTTTTAGAGATATGTTTAATTTGAAATGACAACATAATAAAAAAACAATGCAATGTATAGTTGACATGATGCAACATATATATTACACTTGCAATATAAAAGTTGCAAGGGAGGCGTCTATGCCAATTAATAAAATTAAACTAAAACGAATGGAGTTAGAGATGACTCAAGGTGAACTTGCCAAGGCTGTCGGTGTGACAAGACAAACCATTGGATTAATTGAGTCAGGCAAATACAATCCGACACTCGGTTTATGTATCAGCATCTGTAGAACTTTAAATCAAACATTAGATCAACTATTTTGGGAGGATGTAAATGAAGAATAAAAAATTTAAAATGCTCAATTATTATAAAGCTATGGGTGCAATATTATACATAATTGGATTAACACTAATCCTTATGAATAAGTTTTCTGTTGGTATATTGGAACATGACTTTTTCAGTGGTTTTGGAACAGGTTTACTTATTGTAGCAATCGGTTTGTCGGTCATATATTTAATCAAACGAAAGGATAAGGACTTTGCAGATGATTTGGAAGCTTCAGTTTCTGATGAAAGAGTCATTAAAGAAAAAGTTGAGACAAAAGCAATTTTGTTCCATATTCTTATAATTGAATTGGTTATCATGGTAACAGTATCAGTATTCTATGAATTCGAGTTTTCTATAGGTGGTACGATCATGTTATATACATATATACTGTCGGTTATCATTGTAAAAATATATAGAAAATTGAGAAAGAGATAATAAGTTGCATGGGAATCTACTTAGTAAGTCATTGAAAGATGTCATAAAACTATGATGATATAGAAACTTCAAATATTTGAAATACTGTTTAGACGAAGCAATAGGAGGCAATTATGGTTGAAGTAAAGAACTTAAAGAAAGTATTTAAACTCAATAAAAAGCAAATGAAAAAAGATCAATCATCTTCTTCTGTAAAAGTAGCAGTTAACGATATTACTTTTTCAGCTAAGCCAGGTGAAATCTTTGGTCTGTTAGGACCTAATGGAGCTGGTAAAACAACAACTCTTAGATGTATATCAACATTAATCAAACCGACTGAAGGCAATATTTATGTTTTGGGTTTGGAGAATCAGAAAAAATCGACTGATGTTAGAAGTAAAATAGCTTTTCTAACAAATGAATTGAAATTGGATACTCATTTTACAGCAAGTGATACCATTAAATATTTTGGAGAACTTCATAGTATGTCATTGAATGAAATCACCACTAGAAGAGATGAACTATTTGATTACTTTGGTATCAGTGAGTTTGCCACTAGAAAGATTTCCGAGTTTTCAACTGGAATGAAACAGAAATTATCTATAGCTGTTAGTTTGATTCATAATCCAGAGGTTATCATATTCGATGAACCAACGAGTGGATTAGATATCATTACAGCAAGAGCCGTTACTGATTATTTAATGAAGTTAAGAGATGAAGGCAAGGTTGTTATTGTATCTACACATATCATGACAGTAGCGGAGAAACTCTGTGATCAAATCGGAATTATTATAGATGGTAAACTAGTAGCAAATGGTGATTTAGAATCAATTCTTAAAGAATCTGGTACAACTGATTTAGAGGATGCTTTCTTTAAACATTACTCTGAAGTGAAAGGAGTATAAAGATGGACAAGAGATTATTAACAGTCGTAAAAAAAGAACTTAAAAGGATTTTTACTGATAGAAGATTGATATTTACAGTCATCATACTACCAGCTCTTAGTATTTTTATCATGTACAGTTTGATGGGCAATGTGATGACAACCATGATAGATGATGTGGAACTTAATGTACCAACTATTGTTGCAGCTAATGCGCCTGAAAGTTTTAAAGAGTTTGTTTCAGAGGATGAAAGATATGAATTTACTTATGTAGATGAAGCATCTGAGAGTTATAAAAATCAGATATTAGAAGCTGAAATTGAAATTTATATGATCTTTGATGATCAGTTTGATAAAAAAGCAATGGCTTTTGAAAAACCCAATGTAAAGAGATACTATAACGGTGTAGAAGATTACTCACAAGAAGCTCGTTACAATATAGATAATACATTGACAGATTTTGAAACCTTAATGTTAGGTCAAAGAATTGGAAATCCTGAACATGTGGAAGTTTTTGATTTAAACAGAGGTGTGACAGACGATAAAATCCAGGATGACAAAAAAGCTACTGGAAAAGGATTGGCAGTGTTATTTCCAATGTTAATCGCAATATTCCTATTCAGTGGTGCTATGAGTGTTGGTCCTGATATGATTGCTGGTGAAAAAGAAAGAGGTACCATGGCGACTCTTTTAGTAACGCCGGTGAAGCGTGAAACACTTGCAATGGGTAAAGTAATTGCACTCGGTATTGTAGCAATTGTAACATCTGCTTCATCATTCATTGGAATCATTGCGTCGATGCCTAGTGCTGGGGAAATGTTTGCCAGAGACGGTATCAATATGGCATCACTTCAATTTAGTGTTGGTGATTACGTCTCGTTATTAGCTATTATGATCACTTTAGTGAGTGTTTATGTGGCAGTGATTTGTATGGTATCCATTATTTCAAAAACCATTAAAGAAGCCAATACATATATGGCACCAATCTATATGGTGGTTATGATATCTGGATTCTCAACTATGTATACGACTGGTGAAATGGCAATGTGGAAATTTGGAATTCCGGTTTATGGATCAATCATTGCACTTAAGAAATTGTTTGCTTTTGAACTGACAACAAACATGGTATTATTAACATGTGGCTCATCCATTATACTGGCAGGTATTTTGATCTATGCCATTAAAGTATTGTTCAACAGTGAGAAAGTTATGTTTAACGCATAAATGGAGGCAAAATGAATTTTTTCAGTATATCCCAAATGGTCGTTGATAGAGAAGACTTAACCATATATGAAAAGATGTGTTGTGTTGTTTTGGCGAGATTTTTTCAAGATGAAACACTTGAAGATATCACAATGGAGCTACTGGCAAAACATATGGGCGTAGAGGAATTGGTTGCCAAAGGTGCATTTTATTCTCTTAGAGCGAAAGGTATTTTAGAATCTCTAGAGACTGAAGTTAAACCGGGTACTATCATAAAAGCTGAAGAAATGGAGTCGGCACCAGAAGTCCCTGAAAATGAAATGATTTTGACGTATGATCAAAAGATTTTACAAGTCTTTGAGATTATTGATGAAAAAATAAATGATAGAGAAGCAAAAATTATCTTGAATTTTGCTGGTAATAATCTCGAAAAAATTCGAGATAAGTACAAAATTGCAAAAGCGTCACAATTCCAAGATAAAATTGAAGTTTTAATTCATGAGCTTCAAAAGAAAGAACCTGGTCGTATCATTAAAAAAGAAGAAATTTCAGAAAAAGAAAAACCATTTGATGAATTTGTATTTGAGGAGGAGATTCAAAATACTCAGATCAATACATATAAAATCAATTTAATGAAGAAATATGCAAAAAAATAAAAAATGCTTATTGACATAGGTGGGAAATCACCCTATACTTAATTCAACAATTAAATAGACTTATCAAGAGTGATGGAGGGACTGGCCCTATGATATCCGGCAACCGCAGAAATGCATGGTGCTAAATCCAGCGGTGTAAACCGGAAGATGAGTGAGAAATGATAGCATATTTATACTCTCCTTTCCGGAGAGTATTTTTTTTATTTAAAATGGGGGGCAACTATGAGAAGTTATGAAGAGATTAATGAGAAGATTAAAGCAGGTACAGCAGTTGTTGTTACTGCAGAAGAAGTTGTAGACATTGTAAAGGAAATTGGTATTAAAAATGCAACAAAGAAAATAGATGTGGTAACAACAGCAACGTTTGGCCCGATGTGTTCATCAGGAGCGTTTCTAAACTTTGGACATACGAGTCCGGCGATTAGAATGGAAAAAGTGACTTTGAATAACGTGCCTGCATCTGGTGGACTTGCCGCAGTTGACACTTATATTGGTGCAACGGAAGAATCAAATGACCAAGGATATGAGTATGGCGGAGCACATGTAATATGTGATTTAATCGCTGGGAAATCGGTAGAACTGAAAGCGACTGGTAAAGGTACAGACTGTTATCCAAGAAAATCAGTGGAAAGATCGCTTACACTTGAAGATCTGAATGAAGCTTATATCTACAATCCTAGAAATTGTTATCAGAATTATGCAGCAGCCGCCAATACGTCAAATAGACCGTTGTATACCTATATGGGCACACTCCTACCGAATCTAGGTGTGGTAACCTATTCAACAGCCGGTACACTCAGTCCACTTCTAAACGATCCTTATTATAGAACTATTGGAATTGGGACAAGAATATTTATTGCTGGAGCTCAGGGATATGTAGCTTGGCGAGGGACTCAGTTTAATTCAGCGGCAGAAAGAGATGAAAACGGTATTCCAAAAGGTACTGGTGGTACATTAGCTCTAGTGGGTGATATGAAAGAGATGAGTAAAGAATTTATTGCCCCTGCTGTTTATGAAAAATATGGTACATCATTATTTGTGGGTGTTGGTATTCCGATTCCGATTTTAGATGAAGAGATGATGAAACAAGTGTCTATTGGTAATGACAAACTAGAAACAAATGTTTTAGATTACTCAGTTACAGATAAAGCTAAACCGGTCTTAAAAAGAGTGAGTTATGAAGCACTTCAATCTGGGAAAATTGAGATTGATGGTAGAGATGTTAAAACTGCGCCGCTTGCCAGTTTGTACAAAGCAAGACAAATTGCAGGACTGTTGAAAGAACAGATCGAAAAAGGTGAATTCTATTTATCCAAACCAGTAGAACTTTTTAATACAGATAGTCAAACAAAGCCAATGGGAGGAAAGTAAAATGAGAATTAAAATGATTTTAAAATTTCCAAAGGCTGTGACCAATACACCGATTACTTATGATTTGATTAAGAAATACGATTTAAGAATTAATATCTTAAAAGCTGATATCAACTATAAATTAGAAGGGTATTTGGTATTTGACATTGATGGGAATTCCAAAAATATTGCTGAAGCGCTAGCGTATTTAGAAGCAGAAGGTGTTCATGCCGATTTAATTACAAATACCATTACAATTGATAAAGAAACATGTGTGAATTGTGGGATATGTACAGGATCATGTACAGTAAGAGCTTTAAATATGGATAAAGAAAATTGGACATTAAATTATATAGAAGAAAGATGTGTAGGATGTAATCGATGTGTGGATGCCTGTCCAACGAGATCTATTCAAAACACAGCATGGTGATGAGATGTATCAAGAAAGAGTTTATAGAGAACAGATCAAAAGTGATAACTTACACAGAAAAGTATTGGTTGAAAAAGAAACAGACTTATTAATAGTTTCGTCACGACCATTTGAAAATGAACAAAGAGTACATGGCTATCGACAAGCCATAGAATCTTATATAGAAAGAAGACCAGAATTTTTAGGTTTGGTCCCAATTTCAAACGATGAATTTGCACCAGGAATCGTAAAACATATGATTGAAGCCTCAAGGTCTGCAGGTGTTGGCCCAATGGCGACGGTTGCAGGTGCGATCTCGCATTATGTTGGAGACTATTTAACGTGTTCAGAAGTTATGATAGAAAATGGAGGCGACATTTATCTGAAATCTGATGAAGACAAAGTGATTTCCATTTATGCTGGAGAGTCACCGTTTTCAAATCAGGTGGGGATTAAAATCAAATCTGAAGATACGCCAATAGGAATTTGCACATCGGCTGGTAAAGTGGGTCACTCACTTAGTTATGGCAATGCGGATGCGGTTGTTGTTATTTCTGAAGATACACTTCTTGCTGATGCGACAGCAACTGCTATTGGTAATATTGTTAAAACACCTGAGGATATTCGCGAAGGGTTAGAATTTGGCAAAAGTATTTTAGGTATTTTAGGTATTGTAATCATTATTGATGATGAGTTAGGTGCTTGGGGTGATATTGAACTGGTAAGCGTCGATGAATAAAAATGATGTGCTCAGACATTTAGGACATAACAATCAAGAAATCGATCAATCATTAGATAAAATGATTGATCATTACATAAAAAGTGTTGAGAATCTAAACGGGAAATATGTCTATAAAATATTTGACTTTGAAAAAGACGATGACATCAATGTTTTAAATACAATACTCAACTTAAAAGGAGATTCTATAAAACATATCTTGAGTCAGGCCAGTCAGTTGATTCTATTTGCTGGTACACTCGGTCATGAAATGGATCAAAAGATTTTAAAAAGCTCTTATGATTCTTCGTTGGATATGATGATTTTAGATGCCTGTGCAAGTGTTAGAATAGAAGATATCTTAGATCAAATGGAAAAGGAAATCAAAAAAATCCATCCGGTATATTTAACTCCTAGGTTCAGTCCTGGTTATGGTGATTTATCACTAGGTATACAGAGAGATTTGATAGAGGTTATAGGTGCAAAAAAAATTGGTATCCATGTGACGGATTCATCAGTCTTATTACCAAAAAAGTCCGTGACGGGTATCATTGGTATTTCCGATAACAAAATGACGGTAACCTATAGATTTTGTGATGATTGCTTACTTAGAACATCATGTGATTTTAAACGATGTAAAAGAGAGGGACAATGAATTTTAAAGAATTTTTAAATAAAAATCAAGTGTTATTTGATGGTGCTCTTGGCACACAAATTCAAAAATTGGGTTTACCTTTAGGAACCATCCCAGAAACGATCAATATGGAACAACCAGAAGACCTGCTTGAGATTCATAAAGATTATGTAAAAGCGGGGTCTCAGGTGATTTCCACCAATACATTTGGTGCAAGTGCTTATAAACTTAAGGAAACACCTTATTCTGTAAAAGAGGTGGTGACTACGGGTATCGCATTGGCTAGAAAGGCTAATCCAGACTATGTAGCACTGGACATCGGTCCTATTGGCAGAATGATGAAACCCATTGGTGATTTGACCTTTGATGAAGCGTACGAGGCTTTTAAAGAACAACTGGAGTTTAGTAGTGGAGCGGATCTTGTTTTAATAGAAACGATGTCTGATTTAAATGAAGCAAGAGCTGCAGTATTAGCCGTTAAGGAAAATACGGACTTGCCAGTAGTGGTTTCTATGACCTTTCAAGAAGATGGGAGAACCCTTACAGGATTAACACCAGAGTGTTTTGTATATGCAATGGAAGCTCTTGGTGTGGATGGCTTAGGAGTGAACTGTTCTTTAGGTCCTGGGCAATTAATACCAATTGTAAAAAGAATTCTAGATGCAGCGACTGTGCCTGTTATTGTACAAGCCAATGCGGGATTACCAGAAGTTCGTGACGGTATCACTTACTTTAATGTAGAACCTTTAGAATATGAAACTTTCGGAAAAGAGTATTTAGAACTGGGTATTCGCATGATTGGTGGATGTTGTGGTACCAGTCCCGATCATATCAAAGAACTCAAACAATATATCAGTGAAAAAGAAAGTATAAAGAAATCTAAAAAACATGTGGTGTGTTCATCTTCGAAAGTTGTTGAATTTAAAGGTTTTACCAGAATTGGTGAACGCATCAATCCTACAGGACATAAAAAATTAAAAGAAGCACTTAGAAACAATGATATTAATTTAGCGATTAGAGAAGGGTTGTCACAAAACGATGCTGGTGCAGAGGTTCTGGATATCAATGTGGGACTGCCTGATATCGATGAACTCGATATCATGAAACGTGTTGTTGATGAATTGTCTATCATTACGCCACTCCCTCTTCAAATAGATTCCTCTAAATCTAAAGTAATAGAAGCCGGTTTAAGACGTCTGCCAGGTGTGGGTATAATCAACTCGATTAACGGCAAACAAAAATCAATGGATAGATTGTTTCCAATAGCAAAAAAATATGGTGCGATGATGGTCTGTTTAACCTTAGATGAAGAAGGTATTCCTGAAACCGCAGAAGCACGAGTTCTTATTGCAGAGAAAATGATAAATGAAGCTAAAAAGTATGGTATTGCAGAAGAACGTTTGATTATTGATTGTTTGGTTTTAACCGTATCAGCTCAGCAGTCTCAAGTTATGGAGACCATTAAAGCGATTAAGATGATAAAGAGTAAATACAGTGTTCAGTTCACCTTAGGTATCAGCAATGTATCTTATGGCATGCCGAATAGACCACTGTTAACAAGAACGTTTTTATCTCTTGCAATGGAAGCTGGATTAAACTCGGCGATTATGGATCCACTAGATCATCATTTGCAAAATACGATTTTATCGATGAATGTGCTTCTGAATCATGATATTGGTGGTGAAGAGTATATAGAAAATTTAGTAGATGTAAAAGATACTAAAAGTCAGACCGTTAAGAAAGATAAAACTGAAAAATCATATTTACTTGAAATGATACTTAAAGGGTATAAAGAAGAGGTTTTAGACTATACAAAGGAACAACTGATAGAGCATAAACCATTAGAAGTTGTAAATAATCAATTGGTGCCAACTTTAGATCAAGTCGGTATATTATTTGATAAGAAAGAGATTTTTTTACCTCAACTCATAAGAGCGGCAGAAACCATCGGTGTGGCATTTGATGTCATCAAATCTTCTTTGGAATCAGGTGATAAAACAATTACCAAAGGTAGAATTGTTATGGCAACCGTTTTAGGTGATGTTCATGATATCGGTAAAAACCTAGTTAAGATTCTTTTAGAAAACTATGGTTATGACGTTATTGATTTAGGTAAAGATGTTTCTCCAGAAGTGATAGTAGAAACGGTTTTAAAAGAAGACATAAAATTAGTCGGTTTAAGTGCCTTAATGACAACAACGGTTAAGAGTATGGAAGAAACCATTAAACAACTGAATGAACAGTCACCAGAGACAAAAGTATTTGTTGGAGGTGCAGTACTCACTGCAGACTATGCCCAAACAATACAAGCAGATTTTTATTGTAAAGATGCTAAAGCTTCAGTTACTGTTGCACAAGAATTATTTAAATGATGGGAAACCGTCATTTTTTTTTGCAACTATTTTACAACTTTTGTTAGGTTTTTGGTTTAAACTATAAGTGGGGGTACTTATGAAAAAAATATTAGTAGTAGAAGATGACAAAAGTATATCAGAATTAATTGGTATCCATTTAACTTTGAATGATTATGAAGTGGATTATGCCTATAATGGTTTAGAAGGACGAACTTCACTTAATGAGAATAGATATGATATGGTTATTTTGGATCTGATGATGCCTATAGTAAATGGTTATGAACTATTGCCTGAGATTACTAAAAAGCAGGTGCCGGTCATTATCTTATCAGCAAAAGATCAACTAGAAGATAAAATAAAGGGATTTCATTTAGGTGCAGATGATTACTTAACCAAGCCATTTGAGGCGTTAGAGCTGATGATGAGGGTTAAAGCACTTTTAAAAAGATGTGATACGACAACAGAAATATATCAAAAAAACAACTTAGAAATCAACTTCACAAATCGTAAAGTCTTATTCTCCAATGAAGAAATAGACTTAACCCTTAAAGAATATGATTTGTTGTGTTACTTGGCTCTACATGAAGGCATCGCACTATCAAGAGATAAGTTATTAGAAGAAGTATGGGATTATGCTTATGCTGGTCATACCAGAACGGTTGATATTCATATTCAGAAGTTAAGACAGAAGTTAGATATTCCGATTGAGACGGTTTATAAATATGGTTACAGATTGGAGAAATGATGAAATTTAGAACGAAGCTGATTTTATTCACATCCACTTTTATTATCTTGCTAACGACTATTTCTATATACATCATTTCCAATCATTTAATCCAAAATAGATTGGACGTTGCAATCTCAGATACAATTGGTGAAACCAATCAAGTGAAAATGATGGTTGACTCTATGATTTTTGTTGATAAATCTCTTTCAATAGAACAAGTTGAGAATTTGGTTTATAGAAACAATGAAGCCGATGAATTTTATGAATTGCAAACAGAAACTGAAGTGAGTAAAGCAGTTCTGAATCACTATATGACAGGTCAGACTTATAAGTTGGAAACACAAAATGATCACTATTATATAGAAGCTTATGTTCCAATTAATGTTTTAGGTAAAGCCTATATCTTAAGAGGTAAGCACAATATAACGTCTTTAATAGAAGAAAGTGATTACAGTCAACAATTTATTTTTATTTCTAGTGGTATTATGATGGTATTGGTCATTATTTTGAGTACTCTATTTGCCTCTAATATGACAAGAAATATCAAAAAATTAGAAGAAGCCACTTCAGCAATGACAAGAGGAGAGTACAATCAACAAGTAGAGATTAACTCAAATGACGAAATAAAAGCTTTGGGTGACTCCTTCAATCAAATGTCTAAAACAACAAATGATTTAATAGATAGGCTCAATCAAACAGCACAAAAGAACAAACAATTGTATGGCGCACTAACACATGAGATTAATACACCACTTACATCTATTATTGGTTATTCAGAACTTCTTTTGAATCAACCTTATGAAGAGAATTTATATAACAGATCATTAACTCACATTTATCAGGAAGGTAAAAGATTGAGTGTTTTATCAGAAAATCTATTGGCTTTAAGTAATGAAAAGCTGAGTAGAAAACTTTCTTCTATTAAAGAGCTTTTAGAGAAGAGTATAAAGACCTGCCAGAGTAATATTAAAAATGATATTGCCTTTGAAATATCAGGGGGTGACTTTGAAGTAACAATCGACCAGAACTTAATGTTAGCAGTGATTGTAAACCTGATTAACAATGCAGTACATTCGATTAATATTAAAGGTCAAATCACATGTCTAATGAAAAACAATCAACTTATTATTAAAGATACCGGTGTTGGTGTTTCTAAAGAAAAATTACAGGTATTGTTTGATCCATTTTATAAAGGCAGTGATGATTCAAAACATTTAGGCTTGGGACTCACACTTGTAAAAGACATCATGGACCTTCATGGAGATGAGATATCAATAGAATCGAACGATAAAGGTACGACAGTTATACTATCTTTTACAACTTCCATACAACTTGAAGAAAACTCAGATGTATTGACTTCCTATAATGAAACAAAGGAGGCAATACAATGAAAAGATTAATGATACTTTTAATGATGTTACTTTTAGTGGGATGTTCAGTTAAAGATGAGTTTGATGGCAAGGTGAAAACCTTTGATTCCAATGGGAAAATGGACTTCTCAGAAGTTAATGTAAATGAAACCACTTACAATGATTTAATAGAGATGTATGGTTTGGCTGACAAGTATAATTACTACGATAGAATATTTGATCCAAATGAGTTACCCAATCTATTTTACATGACGTATGGTAACGATATGTGTTTCAGAATTCGGAACAATCAAATATTAGAGATGAGATTAGAATCAGAAAAAGTGACATATGGTAATGAATTATATATTGGACAAGATCTTGATGAAGCATTAACATTTTTAGCAGAGCCTGACGAAGTTGTTTCTGATATTAGTTTGTATTGGAAAAAAGACGTGCTCTATAAAAATGTAACTGATAGAGGCGACGGCGACTTAGGGTATTATCATGACACGAGAACTAATATTAGGATATGGATTGAAGGAGATAAGCTGAGTGCTATCTACTATATAAGTGAATTTGAAACGACTTTTGATCAAGAAGAGAAAGTAATTGGAGAAAGTAAATTACCTCAGCCTTACAACTATTTTGGTATAACTGGGGAAGGCTTTGAAGATGATCCAGATCTAAGAGGCAAATGGAGTTATGTTGATCAAGTATTTGACTTAGATGAGTTTGTTATTGGAAAACGCCGTTCTGTGATGGAGTTTATTAATCTCAACTTTTTATCGAGAGGTGAGATTAAAGACAGTTATTTAGTTTGGTCAAAAGGTGTTGTTTTTAGTATGTATAGTCCTGATAGAGTTACTTATACATATGAGTTTAAAGCCATAGAAGAAAATGATTATTTAGTATTAGAACAAAAGCTTGAGAATCATTCATACTTCTATATATTTGAACGCGAGGTTAACTAGGCTAAAAACTGTACTAAATAGAGTACTATTTTGTCTAAATACATCATTTTCTTTTAAAACTTTACGAAAAAGGTTATAATTAAGTTGTAAGAGAAGGTGTGTGTAATGAAAAGTAAATTTTTTAAACCAAAACAGAGAGTAGAACTTCATATTGATACAGAAAGAGGGATATTAAATTTATCCACTCATGTTGAACATGTCACGGATGCAGGAGAATTTATTGTTGCAGCTCCATTTTATAAAGGTCAATTATATCCTTTCTTAAAGAGAGAGCATGCAGAATTATTTTCTATTGTAGAAGGTGCTGGTGTTGTCAGCTGTGATGTTATCGTTGAACGCCGTTTAAAAAATGGTGATGTTGTTTTATTGCTTTTAGAACGTATTTCTGATATCAGAAGAACTCAAAGAAGAAAACATTATAGGCTACCAACCCTATTGGATGCAGAAGTTATTGCTAATGAAAGACCAGAATTGCATCGAATTCATGCTGTAACAAGAGATGTGAGTGCCGGTGGTATCCGTATGGTAACACCAGAAATGTTATTCAAAAGAGAGCATGTTAAACTAAAAGTTGATCTAAATGGAGAAGAGTTGAGTTTACACTCAAGTGTCCTTGAAAGTGTGTCACTTTCAACTGAGAGTTTAAGATTTGATACAAGATTTGAATTTAGCAATCTCGACCTTGAACAGGAGCGTATGATTGTAGCTTATATATTTGAAGAACAACGAAAAAGAAGACGTAGAGGATGAGTTGAGTAATCAACTCTTTTTTTTTATTCTCATATTATTAGTAAGCCGTGAAAGTATTGATACAACATTATTACATAAGATATTTATTAGAAAGTATCAAAGACACATTTCGTGCTGTGCTAATTTAGTGTACAATAATATTTAAGAGGACTTATTATGAAAAAAATTATAATTGTATTATGTGTAATCTTATTGGTAGGCTGTCAAAAGACTCCACCTTCCAAAGTCGTAAAAAAAGTTGATAAGATACCTGAAGTTGTTGAAGAGGTAGAATATATCGAGTATGTCGAAAAAGATCAACTGAGAGCTTTGATGATCAAAACAAATGGTGAATCAAAAATAATTGACTTGGATGTTTTACATACCAAGTTATCAGAGGTACTGTTGAGAGAAATTGATTTGTCTATTGATATAGACACGCAGAGTGATTTAATTGAAGACATTGTATATGAAGAACTGAATAAATGGCGAAGAAGTATAGTAGAAGGGGTTTTAGATCAAGAACAAGTGATCTTAAATGAAGATGATTTTGAAACTTTGGTTTCTAAAACATCTATCAATGATGCCTACCAGTTGATGTTGTCATATGAAACAATATTTTTGAAGAAGCAAGTTAAATAGGGGGGGATAATCATGGCTAAGAAAGTACTGGTTGTAGAAGACGAATATAGAATGAGAGAATTGATAGTAGCATATTTTAAAAAAGAAGGCTATGAAGTTCTCGAAACAGGAGATGGCAATGATGCCATTGATATATTTGAACGTGAAAAAGTAGATGTAATTATCTTAGATATCATGATTCCTGGTATGTACGGATGGGAAGTTTGTAAATATATTAGAAACGTTTCAGACGTACCTATTATTATGTTAACTGCAAAGTCGGAAGAAGAAGATAAACTATTAGGATTTGAATTGGGTGCAGATGAATATGTTACAAAACCATTTTCACCAAAAGTATTGGTCGCTAGGACTAGAAACCTTTTAAAAAGAGCACAAGGTGATGTCTCAACTGGAGAAGGTGTGGTGAGTATTGCTGGTATCTCGATTAATACACTATCTTATGAAGTTAAAGTGGATCATAAAGTTATCAGCACTTCTCCAAAGGAATATGAGTTGTTGTTCTATTTAATAGAAAATAAAAATAGAGTCTGTACGAGAGAGAAGATTTTAGATAGAGTTTGGGGATATGATTATATGGGCGACTATAGAGTTGTTGATACTCATATTAAAAAATTGCGTTCTAAACTTGGAGAACATGCCAATCTCATTAAAACGATTATTCGTGTGGGCTATATGTTTGAGGTGAAATAATGAGAAAAACTGGACTTGTTGGTCGTATGACCATCATGACGTTTACATTTTTCATGTTATTTTTGGTTATTGCATTTTTCTTTGAGGGTACTTTCTTTGAAAGTTTTTATTTACAAGAAAAGATAAATAGTATCAGCAAACAAGTTGAAGAATTTGGTACAACGTATAAGAATTCCAATTGGGATGATCAAGAACTTAAAGATAATATGAATTTGTTTAATACTGTTAATGGTGTTGAAGTGACGGTATTAGATGAAAATGCAAATATCAAAAATGAGACGATTTATGAAATTGTTATTGAAACAACAGATAAAGTTATCTATAAATTACAATTAAATCACGCATTAAATGAAAACAGTGAACGAATCATCAGTTTACATTTAGGAGATTATATAAAAGCGGAGGGAATCCACTGGCCATCGAGTCAAGTGATATTCAAACCCCTTAGAATCACTGAAGGTACAAATGAAATAATTAATGTTGCTGAAAATATTTCAGGATTAGATCGCGTTGAGGGAACAATTATAGGTCTAACGATTCCAAGTTATTCCGAAATCAATAGTGCATTTTATAAACAACCTATTAGAGAAGTTGTTTTAGACTTTGTCATCGGTCATGGAGAGAACTATCCATGGTTGAATGAATCAGGTGTTTATGAGGAAACATATGCAAATACTCTATTAGATCGTTTGATATTCTTTCATCCTTTAGGTACAGCAACTGATAGAGAAGTTGTTTTTGCTTTAGGTTCTCAAAGACATATTTATGAGGCAAAAGGCATTTTATCAGATTATCATGTATATATTTTGATCTTATCGTTTGTTTTAATAGTCTTTTTATCATACTTTTATTCTATGACATTAATGAAACCGATTTTGAGAATCAACAATACCGCACAAAAGATGGCGAAACTTGATTTTACTGAAAATATAGAAATAAAGAGAAAAGATGAATTAGGTAGTTTATCTGAGTCGCTGAATACACTCTCAACCAATCTCTCAACGAGTATGGAAAAACTTCAAGATGCCAATATCCAATTGAAGATGGATATTGAAAAGGAAAGAAAACTAGAAAACTTAAGAAAAGAGTTTGTTAGTGGTGTTTCCCATGAGTTAAAAACTCCTCTTGGTATTATTCGAGGATTTGCTGAAGGTGTCAGAGACGATGTGTTTGAAGACTCATCATATTACTTAGATGTTATTATTGAAGAAACTGAAAAAATGGATGCTTTAGTTGTTGATATGTTGGAATTATCTAAGTTAGAATCAACGAATTTCCAAATCACAAAAAAAGAATTTGATTTGATTCGTTTAATAGAATTTGTGATTAATAAATTTGAATATGCTTTAAAAGAAAAGAAATTAGAGGTCAGTTTAAAAAGACATACTGAACAAACTATATGTATTGCAGATGAGTTTAGAATTGAGCAAGTTTTGGTGAATTATATGAGCAACGCGATTCGACACTCTAAGCGAAATGAAATAATACAATTTAATGTCACTGAAAATAATGATAAATTAATTTGTCAAATTGAAAATATTGGCGATCCAATTCCGGAAGAGAAAATTGAGAAAGTTTGGAATCGTTTTTATAGAGTTGAGGCCTCTCGTAACAAAGTTGATGGTGGAACTGGCTTAGGACTAGCAATTGTAAGGAATATCATCGAATTGCATCAAACGGATTTTGGTGTGAAAAATACAGAAAAAGGCGTGAGATTTTACTTCTCAGTTGATATGAAAGAAGCGTAAAATACGCTTCTTTTTTTGTTGAATTGTCAGAAAACTATACAAAATTTTGAATATTACTTTTTGTAAAAAAGGGTTGCATTCGTTTCTTACTATGCTATAATAGCACTCGTGTTAAGAATTTTAACACACTTTTTTTTTAGGAAGAACACATCAAACAGATGAAAAAATAGAGTAGGAGAGATGAAGATGAAAAAATACAGAGTAGTAATGCTCGTAATTTTCATGTTGATGCTAAGTGTATTGGCTTTTGTATCTCAAGGTGAAGAAGTGGTTTTGGTTAACGAAATCGAAAAAGGTTCCCTTGCAATCGAAGTCAATAAAATTAGATTAGAAACTATAATCAAAGAGGCTGATAAAGAAGCCACTAGACGACATGAACAAGTATTACTGAATCAAAAGATAGAAGCATTAAAATTTAATGAGGCAGAAAAGCTAGATCGCTACTTTGAAGCGAAGGCTGCTGAATTTGAATCAACTATGGATGCTAGAGTCGATGAAATACTTCGATTAACACCACTTGATGCAGAAACGGCAAGAATTGTTTTAGATGCTTGTGATGCGTATGATATACGACCATCATTTATTCTAGGTGTTATGGATTTAGAAAGTAGCTTCAGCCAGTACTTAGTTGGTACTTCTCAAGATAGAGGGTATATGCAAATCATCCCTGGTACTGAGAAATGGTTAGCGACTGCTTATGGAGAAGAGTTGGGTTTAACATATAACCCTGATCGCATATTTGATGCAGACTACAATATTCCTTTAGCAGTAAAATACTTTGCTCTTTTAAGACAGGAGTTTGGTTCTAATGACACGAAAATGTTAACAGCATACAATAGAGGCAACTATGGTATGCAGAAGTGGTATGAAGCAAACGGAACTTATGAAACAGCGTATTCTAGAGTTATTTTAAAACGTGAAAAGAAATACTTAACCGTAAAATAGTTAAAAAGAGCTTCGGCTCTTTTTTATTTTTTGTTTTTTGGTTATAATGGAGTTGCGAACTCATGTTCTTAGGAGACCATATGACGACTGAAAAAAATAAGACTGAAAAAAAGACCATTATAGATATATCTGTTAGAGATATCATTCACTTTGTTTATCGAGGTGGTGATTTAGATGCAAGGTTTGTAGGTAAAGCCCGTGCACTAGAGGGTACAAAAGCACATCAAGTCATCCAAAAGAAAATGGGTGATGAGTATGTGTCGGAAGTGACTTTGAAACATGAGGTAATTAAAGACAATATCTCTATTCGAATTAAAGGGCGCGTAGATGGTGTGGTACATAAAGATATCATGATGATTGATGAAATAAAAAGCACCCTAAGGGCGCTTGATAGTTTAGAAAGTGATGATTATCCACTCCATTGGTTACAAGGAGAAATCTATGCATACATTTATGCCTTACAACATGATAAAGAAGTAATGCAAGTACAACTGACTTATGTTGCCATCGAAGATTATGACACAAGACGATTTGTAAAAGATTATTCGTTTGAAGACTTAACAGAAATATTCAATCGAGTTGTAGATAAATATTTAGAATTTGCTTATCAAATTGATGATTGGCAAATAAAAAGAGATGAAAGTATTACAACACTGGAATTTCCTTTTGACGGTTATCGAAAAGGTCAGAGAGAAATGGCGATCTGTGCGTATAAAACGATAAAAGAAAAGAAGAAGGCCTTTATTCAAGCACCCACTGGAATTGGTAAAACAATTTCTACTTTATTTCCAACCATCAAAGCCATTGGAGAAGGTCATTCATCTAAGATCTTTTATTTGACAGCAAAGACCATTACACGTTCTGTTGCAGAAGAAGCTTTTGAGATTATGAGAGCCAAAGGGCTATCGATGAAAAACTTGACGATTACTGCAAAAGATAAGATTTGTTTTGAAAAGGATGCTGCGTGTATCCCTGAAGAATGCTCGTTTGCAAAGGGGCATTATAACAGAGTTAATGATGCGATGAGTGATATTATGGCAAATGAAGACGCATTCACAAGAAGTGTAATTGAGACATATGCGATGAAACACCATGTATGTCCCTTTGAATTCTCCCTAGACGTCGCTTTAATGGCCGACTGTGTAATATGTGACTATAACTATGTTTTTGATCCTAGGGTGAATTTAAAGCGATTTTTCCAGGATGTCCAAAAAGACTATGCATTTTTGGTGGATGAGGCTCATAATCTAGTTGATAGAGCACGTGGTATGTACTCAGCTGTCATCCATAAAAAATCATTATTAGAAATCAAAAGAGGCTTAAAGAAACATGCCAAAGAAGATAAAGTAGACTCGTTTTTAAAGGTTGTTAATAAACTGAACAAAGCATTATTAGAGTATAAAAACAGTTGTATTGAAAAAGATGAATATGTCTTTAGTGAGGGACCTCAGCAACTATACCAAGTGATGAGACAATTTGCACAACAGGCAGATTTTATTTTAAATGACAGAAAAGATTTAGATGTTTATGATCTGATATTGGAATATTATTTTGAGGTCTTAAACTTCATCAATATTTCGGAACTGTATGATGATCGATTTAAAACGTATGTGGAACTTAAAAATAATGATGTTGTGGTTCACCTGTTCTGTGTGGATCCGTCATTTCTTTTAAACCAAACGCTCAGTTATGGATCGGGAGCCATTTTCTTTTCAGCCACGCTCTCTCCAATTAAATATTTTCATAGATTATATTCTTTTGAGGAAAGAGATTATACTTTGATGTTGTCTTCACCATTTTCTGAAGAAAACAGACGATATATGATTGGATCCGATGTCAAAACGACTTATAAAATGAGAGCGTATAGTTACGAGGACATAGCACTTTATTTAAGAGATTTTGTACTGAGCAAAACAGGCAATTATATCGTTTTCTTCTCATCTTATGCTTATAAGAAAGAAGTCTTGGAAGCCTTTGAGATGTTAGAAGTTGATGTGGACATCGTTGATCAAAAAAGAGAACTCTCTGAAGAAGAAAAAGAAGGATTTTTGAATCATTTTAAAGAGGGTGTTAAAAAATCAATGATTGCCTTTTGTGTCCTTGGTGGTTCTTTTTCTGAAGGAGTTGACCTTAGAGGGGAAAGACTGATTGGTACAGCTATAGTAGGCGTTGGTCTTCCAATGGTTTGTCTGGAAAGAGAAATCATAAAAGCTTATCATCATGAACACAATGAAGATGCTTTTAATTATGCTTATGTGTATCCTGGTCTGAATAAAGTAATGCAGGCCGCTGGACGAGTAATTCGAACAGAAGAGGATAAAGGCATTATCATGCTTTTGGATGAACGGTATACATATAATTCATATAGACAAGTCATACCTTATGATTGGCAACCTATGATTACCAGTAGACGTAATTTCAAACATGATATTAATTACAGTTGGGAGCAGATAAAATGAAACCATTTATTATTATAACAGGACCACAAGCTGTTGGAAAAATGGCTGTTGGTATGTCCCTTAGAGAAAAATACAACTATAGGTTATTTCATAATCATATGACCATTGAATTGGTTCATGACTTATATGGCTCTCTGAATAGAGAGTATAGATCACTGGTTAATAAACTTCGTGACGATGTCTTTGAAGATGTTGTAAAAAAAGATTTAGACGGCTTTGTATTTACCTATATGTGGGGCTTCAATTTAGAATCCGAATATATCTATATCAATAATTTGATTGAACAATTTGAATCAAAAGGTTGGACGGTAACGATTGTTGAATTAGAAGCAGATGTTGAAACAAGACTGGAAAGAAACAGATCGGAACTTAGATTAAAAGAAAAAAAGACAAAGAGAGATATTGAGTGGTCAGATAATGAATTGGTTAAATCATTGGATAAATACAGATTAAACTCAAATCCTGGTGAAATAACACATCCCTCTTATTTGAGAATAAATAATACAAGTGTAGATGCTGATAGTGTCGCAGATCAGATTTATAACTTTATACAAAAATGGTAAAAAGTCGAAGGGAAACCTTCGACTTTTTTGGTTGCAACCAAATAATTAAATGAGTAAACCTAATTGTTGTTGTTCTTGCTGTTCAGCCTTTTTGTTTTGCATAGCATTTTTGTATTGGTCCAATACATTTTGCTTGTTAAGATTTGTTATTGCTTTCGCAATATCTAAATCTGCAATACTAGACTTTGCAGCGGTTTGATTGAGTTCACTAACTCGAGTGTTGTTTAAATTAGCCTCAAGTCCATTGCTTTTAGCACCAATTTCTGATAACGATGTTGTTACTTTTGATATGGCGTCGTCGATGTCTGAAATGTCAAAATTTCCTGTTACAGAAAATCCCTCTAATCCAAGAGCTTCTAAACCAGAGTCTTCTAATGTCATAGTTGTTCCCTGACCATTTGCACCCACACCGAGTTGTTGATCAGTAAAGGAACCATCAATCAATTTCTTTGTGTTAAATTCTGTGTTTTGTACGTTGTTTTGAATGTTTTCAAATAGACTGTTGATCTCATTTTGGATGATCGATTTGTCATCCGATGAATACGCACCATTTCCAGCTTGAACAGCTAATTCACGTATCCTTCCTAAATCGTCTAAGATAGAGTTTAAAGAACCATCTGCTACCTTTAACAAGTCTTGACTGGATTCAATGTTTTGAATGCCTTTTTGATCACCTTTTATTTGGCTATTAAGTTTTTCGGAAATCGCAAGTCCTGCAGGATCTTTTGATGCAGTATTGATACGATTACCACTGGCAATTTGAGAATACGCGTCATATGCTTGTATCTTCAAAGGGCACCACCTCACAATCTATATATATATACCCATTTTAACAGTTTTTAATCTGTTCCACACATTAAGTATGTATAAAGGGATTAATTGTTAATTTAATAATTAGTTGGGTATAAACTTCGTGATAGAAAGAAAGGTGATAATTTGAAGATAGCACTCGGAATGATAACAAAGGATTTATTAACAATTGAACCACTTGATCAGTTCTTAAATAATGCTAAGAAATTTGGACATCATATTGATAGTGTCGTAATAGCATATGCTGATCAAATCGATGAAGACGTTGTGGCAGAACTCAATGAACTAGTAACTGTTCACTTAGTCCAAATTAAAAAGTCTTTAGCATTACATAATAAGTTAGTGGATATGGGTATGGGTGAAACCGAAATTGAATGTTTGATAGGCAGAGTCAGTGAAGATTTTGATGGTCGTGCGGCTTATGGTCAAAGTAGAAATCATGTCATTATTGAGGCGATGCTTCAAAACTTAGATGTTTTGGTTTTTATTGATACGGATGTATATCCAGAGGTCATTATTAAAAAACAAGACATGCTGGATAAAAAGATATACAAGTCCAGAAAAACAGAAATTAAAGATGTTTATATTCAAGAAATTGATTTTATTGGAGAACATTTAAAATATTTGAAAAATGACGATATTACAGTGACAACAAGTGATTATACGGGGTACTATATCATACCACCTATGAAATTTGATGGTATGCAAGAGTTGTTTTATGGTGTAAAAAAAGAATCGGCATACAATTACATCATAGACAGTATCCATCATCATTGTTTAGCGACAGACCACGGTATCAAGCGAAGTGGCTTTAAAACCAATAAAGTTCTCGGTGGCAACGTTGCAATTAAACTTAAGCTTTTTAAAACAATGGTACCTTTTTTTTCAAGTACCTATTCCGTTGATGGAAGTAAGTATTTAACCCGTGGTGAAGACACTATTTTAGCCATTCAACTGAGAGAACAAACTGAATATGTATTTTATGATATAGATATGAAAATTTTCCATAATACCTACTGTCATTTTCCGACAGTACCCGATATTGTGAATGATCCTAGAATAAAAGATCGCTTTTTCTATGCCTGTATGGGTTGGATAGGCAGAAACCCATTTTTGAATGATATTCGAGGTGTGAATATAAAAAGAGTATATGAATTAGAACAACAATATCTTGTTACAGGTTCCAAAAAAATAAGTGAGTATTTAAACGACGATCGTTTTTTATTGCTCCCTAAGGCACATCAGATTGCTTATGAGAATTTAAGTGTCATGAAAGAAGAATTTGAATGTTTTAAAAGAAGTTGGTTTGAATTTATAAGGAGGATGAAATGAGAATTTTGATTTTGAACCATTTCCCTTTAGAGGGATCTGGAAGTGGTATTTATACCAAAAACTTGGCGAGAGAATTAAGTGAAATGGGCCATACAGTTAAAGTTGTATTTCCAGAAATTGAACAAGTTAGTTTTGATGCCTTTGAAACAAGAGTGATTTTATTTAAGGGTCCTGAGACCCAAAATCCTGAGATGGATTATAATTTCCCTTGCTTCACATCACATCCTAGAAGTAATCATACTTATTATGAATTAACAGATGAAGAGATAGAAGGTTATGTAAAAAAATTTGTTGACGTGACCAAAGAAGAAGTTGAACTCTTCAAACCTGATGTGATACATGCCCAGCATCTGTGGGTAACACCTTATGCAGCTTCGTTAACGAATGTTCCTTATATCGTGACTGCACATGGAACGGATTTAAAGGGATTTGTAAAAGATGAACGGTATCATAAATATGCTTTGGAAGGCGCTAGAAAAGCCAGTAAAATCATTACAATCTCTGAACAGGTTGATACTGAAGTTTCTGAATTATATGGGGTGCCTGAAGATAAAAAGCAAATAGTTATGAATGGTTATGATGAGAATTTGTTTAAAGTTAGAAATCTAAATAGAGTAGATATTTTAAATGATTTCAATTTATCGGAAAATCCAGATTATGTGGTTTCATTTGCAGGCAAGTTGACTCATTTTAAAGGAGTAGATGTCCTTTTAAAAGCAGCTAAAATATACAACGAAGCCATTGAAGGCAATGTCTTAACGTTAATCGCAGGTAATGGTGAACTTTATGAGGAACTTAACAAAATGAAGATGACGTTAAAGCTTGATAATGTGAAGTTCTTAGGTCATGTGAATCAAGGTCAATTAGTTGATTTGTACAATATTGCCGATGTGAGTACTGTCCCTTCTAGAACAGAACCGTTTGGGTTGGTAGCAATAGAAGCTTTGGCATGTGGTACACCGGTGGTTGGTACCAATCAAGGTGGTTTACCAGACTTTTTGACTAAAGAAGTTGGCACACTTGTACCTGTCGAAGATGATTTGGCACTTGCAGATGCAATTGTAGCGGAAATACAAAATAAAAATAAAGAGGAAAGAGCATTAACAGCAGCTGATTACGCACTTAAGAATTTTTCGTGGAAACGCTCTATTGGTGTTGTTGAATCAATGTACGAAAAACTAATTTAAGAAAGGGGATTGTATGAGAACAACCGTTGTAATACCAACCTATTGGAGTCGTACTGATAATGTTTGGGAAACTGGAGATGCTGTATATGATCATCCCACTCCTATTAATGGAAATGATACACTTGGTAGAACTCTAGAAAGTATGAAAATACTTAATAATAAAAAATTTAAATTGGTTATACCGATTTGTTCAACCTGCAAGGAAATTGAAGCGGAATCAGAAAAACGGGTTAGAGAGATCGTTAAAAAAGCAGAACTGAATGTGGAAACATACATTTTTACTGCCCAGAATCTAAGAACTATCCAGGATATTTTAGTGGATCAAGGTCTTTCTAGAAAAGATGTGGATATGCTTGATATTCATGGTTATTCGAATGTTAGAAATATTTGTTTGTATGTGTCTCATATTCTTTCATCAGAAGTGACTGTATTAATTGATGATGACGAAATATTCGAGAATCCAGATTTTATTGATATGTCTAAAGAGTATATCGGTAAAAGAATTTATGGTAAGAATGTTTATGGAGTAGCAGGTTATTATCTAAACAAATATGATGAATTTTATGACGATGTTGATATGGTACCATGGATGACTTATTGGGATCGATTTGGTTCTAAAACGAAAGCATTCGATAAGATCATCAGTTGTGATCCTAGAATAAAAATGACACCATTTGCTTTTGGTGGCTTAATGGTCATTCATAAGAATTTATTCAAGACAGTACCATTTGATCCAGATGTAACACGTGGTGAAGATATTGACTTCTTAATCAATTCAAAAATGTATGGATTTGATTTTTTCTTGGATAATCAATTAAATATTAAACACTTACCACCTAAGAAAAATCATCCGATTTGGAAGAGATTTAGAGAAGATATTTATAGATTCTTATACGAACAAGCCAAAATTAAATCACAGTATGAAGTTAACAATATGACCATGGTTAAGGCAAAGGATTTCAAACCTTATCCAGGAGACTTTTTAACAGAAGATTTAGAAGATAAAATTTTTAAAACCAATATTTTATTGGCTCTTGATTACTTAGCTGATGGTGATGTTTCCGGGTGTAAAGAATCCATAAAAAATATTTACTTGAGTAAGTATGAAGCAATTCCTAAAGATGATCCGTTTACTGCTTATAGAAGAGTTCAAAAGATTTGGGTTAAAATCATGGATTTAACCAGTCATCAAAGAACGATTATCAGACGTGAGATGGAAACCAATAACTTATCTCATTCTCTTAGAGCAATTGAAGATATTGAGATTTCTTCTCTGTCTAAAATTGAAATTATTGATAGAATTAAGAAGTTTTCAGACTTTAATGATTTAACTAATGAAGAGATTGAACTATTATCTCATATCACTACTGTTAGAGGCTATAAAAAAGATGAGTTTATTTTCCAAATTGGTGATACAAACTTAGAATTTATGATGATCATCAAAGGTTGTGTTAGAATTTCGAAATACAATGATTCTAACGAGGAAATCACTCTAGCAAGTATCTGTAGCAATGGTGTAATCGGTGAAACATCTCTTATTAAAGAAAAGTATAATGTGGTGGGTATTGCCGATGAATTTACCGAAATGCTTGTTATGAAGAAAGAGGATTTAGAGAAATTAATAGAGACCGATAGTAAACTTGGCGTCAAAATGCTTTACATTATTTTGGAAAGACTGTATTATAAGCTCAATAAGACGAATCTCTTATATAGAGAGAAAATCATGCAAGATGAGAGTCTAATAGATATGGGCTAGGAGGAAAAATGAGAGTACGTAAAGCAATCATACCTGCTGCTGGTTATGGTACAAGATTTTTGCCAGTGACAAAAGCACTTCCAAAAGAAATGCTTAACATAGTTGATAAACCAGCGATTCAGTATATCGTAGAAGAGGCTGTAGCATCAGGTATCGAAGAAATACTAATTATTACAACTAGAAATAAAACATCGATAGAAAATCATTTTGATGCAACACCCGAACTTGATCATATGCTTGAAATTAAAGGCAAAGATGAGTTATTAGCCATTTCTAAAGGTGTTACTGACATTGCTGATGTATATTTTAAAAGACAGAAAGAAATGAAGGGTCTTGGTCATGCCGTTCTTCAGGCAAAAGCCTTTATTGGTGATGAACCTTTTGCAGTACTATTAGGTGATGATATTGTCTATCATGAAAAACCATGTCTGAAACAACTGATAGATGTTTTTAATGAAAAACAAGGTTCGGTCCTTGGTGTTCAATCCGTTAAAAAAGAAGATGTTTCTAAGTATGGTATAGTAGATGGATTAAAGTTAACAGATAGATTATATACGGTTAAAGGTATGATAGAAAAGCCAAGTATCGAAGAGGCACCTACGACAGTCGCTGCTCTTGGAAGATATATATTAACACCTGCTATATTTGATATTCTAGAAACAACAAAACCTGGTAAAGGTGGAGAAATTCAATTAACAGATGGTTTGATAGAATTGGCACACAAAGAAGAGATGTTTGCTTATGATTTTGAAGGTATTAGGTATGATACTGGTGATAAATTAGGGTATTTAAAAGCAACATGCGAATATGCTTTAAGACATAATGAATTAAATCAATCATTTAAAGATTATATAAAAGAATTAGCAGATACACTTTAAACTAAATCCCAAGCAAATGCTTGGGATTTTTTGTGATGACCATAGATGTTAGAAAATCAAACAAACACTTTTAGAGTGTTTCCATCAATTTAGCGCCAGCTTCTATGATAATAGATTTAGCCAGTATAGTTGTCGGATCAATGAGATCAATAACAGTATCTTCTTGATTAAAAATCAGAGGGAGTTCAGTACAACCGAGTATAATCCCATCCACATTTTTAAGACGTTTAAGTATATCTGATTTTAAGAGATGATTGACTTCATTTCTTTTTTTGTAGTCATATATCAGAGTTGAGATATCATTTCTTATCATCTCATCGGGATAATTAACCGATTCATAGAGATTCGATGTATAAGTGCCATGAGTTGCAAACAACTGTAGGTTTTTATACTTCTTTTTATATTTCTCTGTTTCTTTCATCATATGCATAATGGGAATATTAATGGCTTTTTCAATTTCCTTATAAAAGAAGTGTGCTGTATTACAAGGCATGGCAATGAAATCAACGCCAGCAGTTTCTAATCGTTTAGCAGCTTCTATCATTTTAGATAACGGACTATGTTCTTGATGTAAGATATAATGTGTACGATCAGGGATTTCAGCGTAGTTATCTATGATAATATGCAAATGTTCCTGGTCGCATGTGACTTGTGTATGTTTGATTATTTTTGAGAATAAATCGACGGTAGCCATGGAACCCATGCCTCCTAGAATACCAACTGTTTTCATAATGCCTCCTGACTAATTCATTGTACTATGATATGATTAATATGATAAATACATATAATGCGTTCTATTAATACAAAAAGGATATGAATATGGATGTAAAGAAATTAAGATATTTTTTGGAAATTGCAGAAACTATGAATATTACAAAAGCGGCTGAAAACCTTCATATGTCACAACCTCCGCTAACCTATCAATTGAAACTCTTGGAAGAGGAACTTAATACGAAATTGTTTATAAGATCAACTAGGCATATGGAGATAACTGAAGCGGGAGAAAAACTAAAAGCGAGAGCCTCTCAGATACTAGAACTGATGGAAACCACAAAAGTTGAAGTTTCTTCTATTAAAGAAGGTCAATTAACTGATATAAGAATTGGTTTTGTAGCGTCTTCTGCGGCGCTTTTATCACCTGAGAAACTGATTGATTTTCATAAACTTCATGCGAATATTTCTTTTACGATGAAGGAGGGTAATACCCATAAAATATTGGACCTTTTAAATCATGGTTTAATAGATGTCGGATTGGTCAGAACGCCTTTTAATGGTGAGAAGTATTATATTGAATACTTGGAGTTAGAACCAATGATTGCGGTTTATGATCCAAGTGTTTATTCATTAGAAGATACAATAGAGATGAAATCACTAAAAGAATTACCCTTGGTACTTGATAGAAGATTCTTGGATTTGATTGTTACAACAGCTCACAACTCAGGTATTGAACCTAAAATAATCTGCAATGGTGAAGATTCAAGATCTCTTCTTGCATGGACTGAGGCAGGTTTGGGTGTAGCTGTTTTGCCTTATAGTGGCAAGTCATTTATAAAAAGCTCTAACCTAAAATATTCCATCATAAATGCTAGTGCTTTGGAAACACGGCCAGCGATTGTGATGTTAAAGAACGATCAAAAATCCATAATTAAAGATTTGGTTCAGATTATTAAATGATGGAACTGATTAAATATATATGAAGATAAAAAATAGGACAGATCAAGTGATCTGTCCAAAGTATTTATTTAGACAATTCAAATATTGCTGATGCATATATCTGAGATGTTTTTACTAGGTTTTCAACTGAAATAAATTCATTCTTTTGATGTGCTAATTCAGGATCACCAGGGAAGACACCACCAAATGCTACTGCATTTTTCATGGCTCTTGCATAAGTACCACCACCAGTAGTAGAAGGTTCACTCATATCTCCAGTATGGTCTTGATAAACTTTCATCAATTTAACAATCAGTTCATGATCTTTCGGGAAGTAGATTGGTTTCATGTGATCATGTAAAGTGTAAGTCATGCCAATTTCTTTAAATGAATTCTTAATACCATTTTCCACATTCTTATAAGGTGTTGTGATAGGGTATCTTGCATTGATAACCAGTTCAACTGAATCTTTATTTAAGTCAATCTTACCAACGTTATATGATAATTTGCCTGAATCCTCATCTTCAAAACCACAACCAGCACGTTGACCGTTATAATCAAGTCCAATAGTTCTTTCAAAGAAACGAACAAATCCAGATAAATCACCTAATTTTAAATCTAAAACATTGATGAAATCTAGTAAATAAGAAATCGCATTAACACCTTTTTCAGGTGTAGATCCATGTGCAGAAACACCTTTAGAATATATCGTAGTAATACCATCACGTTTTTCTAATCTAAGATCACCACCACGATCAGCCATATAGGCTTTCATCATAGAGTCAATTGGATAGGTTTCAATAATTTGTGCTTCTGCCCAATCCGGGACCATATTAGGGGCATTACCACCTTTGATAGAAATGACATCAACGCCGCCATCTTCTATTAATTCTTTAAATTCTTTTTTTACATCAAAGATCATGATACCTTTTTCGCCATGACATGCAGGGAAGCTTGAATCTGGTGTGAATGCCATAGTAGGTGTTTCTTCATGTTCTAAATAATAATTAATACCAGCCCAACCAGTCTCCTCGTTTAGACCAAAGATGATTCTAACACGTTTATTTAACTTTTCGCCTGAATCGATCAAAGCTTTCATCGCATAAAGTGTTGCAATAGCTGGACCTTTATCATCTAGAGTACCTCTACCATAGATTTTTCCATCGTCAATGATACCGCCGTATGGATCAAAATCCCATCCATCACCTTCTGGTACAACATCTAAATGTACTAAGATACCAACCATTTCATCGCCTTCGCCGATTTCGGCATATCCAGCATAGTTGTCTACATTTTTAATTTTAAAACCAAGCTTGTCTGCTAAGTTTAAGGTATAAATCAAGCAATCATGAACGTCTTTACCAAAAGGCATATCTCCATCTTTTTTTCCTTCAACAGATGGAAATTTTAGAATTTCTTGCATTGATGTTACCATGTCATTTTGCATATCAGCAATTGCATTATTAAATTTCATAAATTTATTCCCCCTTATTTATCTACATCAATTGTACCGTGACTCGAAATGAAATACCAGTGAAATTAGTTTTACTTTATAATTACTTTTTAGAGGCAAAATAAGTTAAGGGGTTTACTATATTATAAATCGGTGTAAGAATAATATGAGGTGACGATTATGTATAATATTTATTATTTTTCAGGTACCGGTAATACAAAAGCAGTTGCAGAGTTACTAAAAAATAAATTAGAGTGTCAGATGTATTCAATAGAAGAAACATCTACAGTTGAAAACAATATGGTATTAATGTTTCCGATACATGCATTAGGAACACCAGAAATAGTGCTTACATGGTTAAAAGATTTGCCAAAAGCAGATTGTAAAGCGGCTATTGTTACGACAGGTGGAGATTATGTTGGTATCAATAAAAATGCAACCAAATCAGCAATTAAGATTTTGTCAGAAAAAGGGTATGATGTCACATATGATCGGATTGTTGTGATGGGATCAAATTTTGCTATTGGATATCCTGACGCATTTGAAAAACAACTCTATGAAGTGGCGAAAGAAAAAGTAGAAGATATTGCAAATGAATTGAATCATCAAATCAGAAGGCGTTATGAAAATACTTATACCTTTAGCTTGAGCCAAATGCTTTATTATGCAGAAAGTCGATTTGGAGCAAAATCGTTTGGTTTATCTTTAAGAACAAAGGATACATGTACAAAGTGTATGATATGTGTTAAACTATGTCCTCGTAATAACATTGTTTTAAAAAGAGACAAAATTAGATTTAAAAGCCATTGTATGATGTGTATGAGATGCATTTATAAATGCCCAGTACAAGCCATTCATTCAATTGGTATGAATTTTGCAATTTTATCTGGTGGTTACGACATTGAATCAATAATTGAAAGTCCTATTTCGCATGAGTTTGTGACAGAGGAAACAAAAGGATTTTATAAACATTTTATTAACTATATAGAAGATAAAACGATTTAAAGATATGATAAGCCAAAAGGGGAAGTTATGGATAAAGTATTTGAAACATTAGAAGATGTCATACAGAATGAAAAATTGATTTATGCCGTTTTCAGCAATGTCAGAAAAGGTGTTGAAAAGGAATTTATCAAATTAAAAATAAAACCTGTTCTTGTAAAGAATGAACGTGTTTTACAATTTGAATATGAATATGAGCAAAAGGTTTTCCATGAGAACCTAAATAACACAGAGGCAATTGATATTGCATTTGGTTTGATTAAAACTTATTTTAAACAAGCAATGATTTATACCATTGATGCAGATTATCAAGTATTGGTGAGCAAAAAAGGTGTAGCTAAGGTTTTAGCTAAGGCGCCATCTAGAAATACATTTGATTTGTCTCATAATAGAAAAAAGAACTATATAATAGAAGAAAACAAACCGTGTAACTTTTTACATGCATTAGGTGTGATGGATGAGCACGGTAAAGTGTTTCATAAGAAGTACGATAAATTTAGACAAATCAACAGATATCTAGAAATGATTGCGGATTGTGTACCTCATCTGCAGACCGATAGAAAGATTCAAGTTGTTGATTTTGGATGTGGAAAAGCTTATTTAACATTTGCTATGTACTACTATTTTGTAGAACTGATGAAATTAGATGTTGATATTATAGGACTAGACTTAAAGACAGATGTGATTGAAACTTGTAGCCAATTGGCAAAGTCTCTAAACTATAAGAACCTTCATTTTGTGCAAGGTGATATCAAGAACTTCACAGGACTAAAACAAGTGGATATGGTGGTCTCTTTACATGCTTGTGATACAGCTACAGATGAGTCACTTGCCAAAGCTGTGAGTTGGGATGCTGATGTGATACTCGCAGTACCGTGTTGTCAGCATGAACTCTTTAAAAAGATTCATAATCCGATGATGGAAACGATGGAAAAGCATGGTCTTATAAAAGAAAGATTATCATCGCTTATTACAGATAGTATCAGAGCCAATGCTCTTGAGATTATGGGTTATAATGCTCAAATGTTAGAATTTATAGATATGGAACATACACCTAAGAATATTTTAATCAGAGCTTATAAAACTGGTGAGATGAATGAAAATTCTTTAAAGGAATACAAAGAGTTTACAAAATTTTGGCATGTTAAGCCATATATAGAACAAGCCTTAGGAGAAACTTTTAGAAGTAGAATCGAGGATTAAATGAACTATACTCAAATTAAAATGGACGATATTTCAGATGATGTACTTTATAGCATTTCAAGATGGCATAATGAAACACCAAGATTATGGATACCTGATTATGAACCTACAGAAGATGAAATAACTGAAACCATAACTCGTATGAAGGAAAACGAGTGTTATATAGGTATAGCTATTGAGGATTCTATCAAAGGTTTCGTTTGGGCAGAAAAACAAGATAATAGTGTGATGATTCTATCGTTGTTCGTAGATGAATCCGTCAGACAGCAAAATGTTGGATCTTCTTTAAAGGAAGGTTTAGAAGTTTGGTGTAAAGCTGAGGGTATAAAAAAGATCAAAACAACAGTTCACAGTAAAAACAAGAAAATGATTGCCCTAAATGAAAAGTTGGGGTATGAATCAAAAATGCTTCATATGGAAAAGATTATTGATTAGAATCCTTCGGGATTCTTTTTTATTTGACAAAGAAAAATATCTTTAGTATAATTATCTTGAATTCAAGAGAAAGGAATTTTTTATGAATTACCGTGAAGATACATCAATTAAATTTATGATAGTTATGAACAAAATGGTAGCAAGCCTTCAACATAAGTTAAATCCTCATTTCAAGACGCTTGAAATTCATGAAACAGAGTTTTTTGTATTATTCGCATTAGATTCGAATGGTCCAATGACGATTCAAGACATTGGTGCAAAAATCAATATGACTTCAGGTACAATGACTTATGTAATAGATAAACTTGAGAAAAAAGGGTATATCAAGAGGGTAAGATGTGATGAAGACAGAAGAAGAATATACATTGAATTAACTGATTTAGGTAAAGAGTTCTGGAAAGACATTATTGTTAAACATATGAAGCAAATGGATGACTCCTTTTCTCATATGACAGAAGACGAAATGCTACAGTTGATTGAATTAATGAAAAAAGTAGGTAAGGGTTAATCTCTTACATATATATCTTGAATTCAAGAAGTTCGAGATTAAGAAAGGACAAACCAATGAAAGTATTATTAATCGATGCAAATCCAAAATCAGCAGAATATTCACATTCAAAATGGGCGGCAGATCATTATATTGCAGCATTAAAAGGACAAGGACATTATGTTGAGGTATGGCCAATCTATCAAATGAATATACCGATGATTGATGAAGATGTCATGAGTGCTTTTGGAAAGTCTATGGCTGGTATGGAGCTTACTAATGAAGAGCTTGAGAAAATGGAACTTAGAAATATGATTTTAGAAAAGTTTATGGGTTTTGACCATTTTGTTATCGTATCACCATTATGGAATTTCGGAGTGCCACCACAACTGAAGTCACTTATTGATGCTGTAGCAGTTGCCAATAAAACATTTAAGTACACCGAGAAAGGACCTGTCGGTCTATTAAAAGGTACATTTGTTCATATTCAAGCATCAGGAGGTATATATTCAGAAATGCCTGAAATGGAGTTTGGTAACAGATATATTTCACAAGTGTTCAGATTCATGGGATTAGAAGAAAAATTATCACTTCTAATTGAAGGTACAAACATGGGTCAATTTGAAAGAGAGTCTTTCCAAACGACTTTAGATGAATGGGTGCATAAATCGGTGAAGGAAGTGATGTAGTGAAATATTATAAACATCAGGAAATGGGTCACTTTAATCATGACTGGTTAGACACTTACCATCATTTTTCATTTGGAGAGTACTATAATGAAGAAAAAATAAATTTGGGACCGCTGAGAGTAGTCAATGATGATATTATTCATGGACATCAAGGATTTCCTAAACACCCACATAAAGATATGGAGATTATCAGTTATGTTATTGAGGGTGGTTTGACTCATGGTGATTCGATGGGACATGAAGAAACAGTCCATAGAGGTGAAGTTCAATATATGTCTGCTGGAACGGGTGTTTATCATAGTGAATACAATCATGGTGACGTGGATGTCAGACTCCTTCAAATATGGATTTATCCAGATCAAAAGAATTATGAACCATCTTATGGAGATTTTCGATTCAATTGGGCAGATAGAGTTAATAAGTGGTTACACCTTGTTGGCCGTGATGCGCCCGTTAAGATTCATCAAGATGCCAATATCTATGTGACTCAATTAGAAAATGATGAAACACTCACTTTTGATATAAAAGAAGGCAGACAAGCCTATGTGATTCAAATTGAAAATGCCTCTTATATAAATGATGTACTTTTAAAGGAAAGAGATGCTCTTGAAGTATATGAGAGTGAGCTACATTTAAAAGCTATTGGTAATAGTCATGTTCTTATTATTGAGATGGAAAAAGACTAATTTAGAGACCTTGTCGTTTCTAAATGACTATTTATACATTATTTTAATAAGAAAAAGTGCATAATGACTGTTGTCATTATGCACTTTTTCAATGTGTACTATTAAATAGAATGATAAAAAGTTGTACTTTTGAAGCTTTTAGCCACATCGTAATTACATGAATTTTCTCATAACGGCATAATTGAAATCAATTTATGCATTTATAACATTGGTATTGACCATGTAGTTATAAGGGCGTATACTGACAACGGATTTTAAAGGAGGGCATTATGAGAAAGTTATTATTATATATTGCAGTTTTATCAATGGTATTATGTGTCTGTTTTATTGCAGCAAAAACTAGATCAGTGGATTTTACAAATAGATATCTAGATCATGCATCATTTTACGGACTAAAAAACTTAGTGCATCAAGAAGAAGTGGTAGTTGAAGAGTATTCACATTTGGATTCAAAGTTTTGGGGCGTTCCTGAAATGAAATAATAGTGAAAAATGGGTATAATTATTCATAATGGAAATCCCACAAAAACAGTGAGATTTTCAAAATAACAGAAATATGTTTAAGTGGAAACAAAGTGGCTAAATATAAGGTGGGTCGCTTTGTTTTTTTGTTGCCGTTTTATGTTTCAAAAAAACAACAAAAAAACAATTTAAAGGGCTGAAACAATTTAAAATACTTATGTTTAAGATTATGTTGACATACGTGTATATTGTATACTATACTGAAGTTACACTGTAGAAGTACAATAAAATAAGTCCAAAAAATTCCTTTTTTTAAGACTTATTTCGCATAAGAGTTGACTCTTATGTATGATACAAACAGGCAAAAAAATCTTATACTAATTAGGGCATAAAGCTCTAAAACAAATTACAGGAGGTATAGTCTAATGGGTAAAGTTTTCAAGACTATGGATGGTAACTCTGCTGCTGCTTACGTATCTTATGCGTTTACAGATGTAGCTGCGATCTATCCAATCACTCCATCTTCTGACATGGCTCAACATGTTGACGAGATGGCTGCTTACGGAAAAAAGAACATTTTCGGTCAAGAAGTTTTAGTTTCTGAGTTACAATCAGAGGGTGGAGCATCAGGAGCTGTTCACGGTTCTTTACAAGGTGGAGCATTAACAACTACTTACACTGCATCACAAGGTTTGTTATTAATGATTCCAAACATGTACAAAATCGCTGGTGAGTTATTGCCATGTGTATTCCACGTATCAGCAAGAGCTCTTGCTACACATGCATTATCAATCTTTGGTGATCATTCAGACGTTATGTCAGCAAGACAAACTGGTTTTGCATTCTTAGCTTCTGGTTCAGTTCAAGAAGTTATGGATTTAGCTGGTGTTGCTCACTTAGCTACAATCAAAACAAAAGTACCATTCTGTCATTTCTTTGATGGATTCAGAACATCACACGAGATTTCAAAAGTTGAATTAATTGATTACTCAGAGTTTGCTAGATTAGTTGATATGGATGCTGTTCAAGCTTTCAGAAACAAATCATTAAACCCAGAGCGTCCTGTTACTAGAGGTACTGCTCAAAACCCTGATATCTTTATGCAAGCTAAAGAAGCATCTAATCCATTCTACAATGCTGTACCTGCTGTAGTTGAAAACTACATGAATGAGATTTCAAAGGTTACTGGTAGAAATTACGGATTATTCGATTACTACGGAGCTGATGACGCTGATAGAATTATCATCGCAATGGGTTCTGTTACTGAAACAATTGAAGAAACAATTGATTACTTAGTAGCTGCTGGCGAAAAAGTTGGTATGATCAAAGTTAGATTATACAGACCATTTGCTCCAGAGTACTTATTAAAGGTATTACCAAAGACAGTTAAGAAAATTGCTGTATTAGATAGAACTAAAGAGCCAGGATCAATTGGTGAGCCATTATACATGGACATCAGATCTATGTTCTACGAAGTTGCTGAAAGACCAGTTATTGTTGGTGGTAGATACGGATTAGGTTCTAACGAGACTAACCCTTCTCAAATCAAAGCAGTATTCGATATGCTTACAACTGAGCCTAAGAACAACTTCACAATTGGTATCAATGATGATGTTACTAACTTATCATTAGAAATCAAAGAAGAAATCGTTACTGAAACTGAAGGAACTACAAGATGTATGTTCTGGGGTCTTGGATCAGACGGTACTGTTGGTGCCAACAAGTCTGCTATCAAGATCATCGGTGACAAGACTGACTTATATGCTCAAGGATACTTCTCATATGACTCTAAGAAGTCTTATGGTATCACTGTATCTCACTTAAGATTCGGTAAAGAGAAGATTAGATCTACTTACTTAATCACTGAGTCTGATTATGTTGCATGTCATAACCAATCATATGTTGTTCAATACGACATGATGAAAGGTTTAAGAAAAGGTGGTACATTCGTACTTAACACTCATTGGACTTTAGATGAGTTAAATGCTCAATTACCAGCTGCAATGAAGAACTACATTGCTAAGAACGATATCAAAGTTTACACGATTGACGCAGTAAAGATTGCTGAAGAAATTGGTTTAGGAAACAGAATCAACATGGTAATGCAATCTGCATTCTTCAAACTTGCTGAAGTTATCGATGTTGATGATGCTATGAAGTACTTAAAAGAAGCTGTTGTAACTTCTTACGGTAAAAAAGGTCAAAAAATTGTTGATATGAACAACGCTGCAATCGATGCTGGTGTTAACGCACTTCAAGTATTAGAAGTACCTGCAGATTGGGCTACAACAACAGAAGGTCCTGGTATGGTTGCTGATGGTAAATCTACTGATACTAAATTTATCACAGATATCTTAAGACCAGTTTCAGCTCAAAAAGGTAATGATTTACCGGTATCAACATTTGTTGGTGTTGAAGATGGTACATTCGAGAACGGTTCTACTGCTTACGAGAAGAGAGCTATCGCTGTTGTTACTCCTGAGTGGCAAATTGATAACTGTATCCAATGTAACCAGTGTGCACTTGTTTGTCCACATGCTGTTATTAGACCATTCTTATTAGATGAAAATGAAGTGGCTAACAAGCCTGCTACATTTGCTACTAAGAAAGCTATGGGTAAAGGTTTAGAAGGATTAGAGTACAAGATCCAAGTATCAACTCATGACTGTACTGGTTGTGGAGTATGTGCTCAAGTTTGTCCATCTAAAGAAAAATCATTAATCATGAAGCCATTTGCTACTCAAGCGCAAGAAGTTGCTAACTGGGAATATGCAATGACTTTAACTATAAAAGACGATAAAATGACTAAGAACACTGTTAAAGGTTCTCAGTTTGCTCAACCATTATTCGAGTTCTCTGGAGCTTGTGCTGGTTGTGGAGAGACTGCTTACATGAAAGCTGTAACTCAATTATACGGAGATAGAATGATTCAAGCGAATGCAACAGGTTGTTCTTCAATCTGGGGTGGATCTGCTCCTGCTACACCATTTACAACTAATGCTAAAGGTCAAGGACCAGCTTGGGCGAACTCTTTATTTGAAGATAACGCTGAGTATGGTTACGGTATGGCACTTGGTGTTAAGACTGTAAGAAAACAAATTGCTACTCAAGCTGAAGTAATCGTTGCTAACGATCCTGCATTAGCTCCTGCTTTCCAAGCATGGTTGGACGGAAGTAATGATGCAGATGCTTCAAAAGCTGCTGCTGAAGACATCAGAAAAGTTGTTGATACTAAATCTGCTAATGCAGACGTACAAGCTGCTTTAGATTTTGTTAAAGCTAACGACGAATACTTAGTTAAGAAATCTGTATGGATCGTTGGTGGTGACGGATGGGCTTATGACATCGGTTACGGTGGACTTGACCATGTTCTTGCTTCAGGCGAAAACATTAACGTATTAGTATTTGATACAGAAGTTTACTCAAACACAGGTGGACAGGCTTCTAAGTCTACACCAACTGCTGCTGTTGCTAAATTTGCTGCTTCAGGTATGAAAGTTAAGAAGAAAGACCTTGGAATGATCGCTACTACTTACGGTTACGTTTACGTTGCTCAAGTAGGTATGGGAGCTAACCAAAACCAATTCATGAAAGCTTTAGTTGAAGCTGAGTCTTATGATGGACCATCTTTAATCATCTGTTACTCTCCATGTATTGCTCATGGTCTTAAAGCTGGTATGAGTACTGCTCAATTAAGAATCAAAGAAGCTGTAGCTGCTGGTTACTGGCATTTATGGAGATTTGATCCTAGACTTAAAGATCAAGGAAAGAATCCATTCATCTTAGATTCTAAAGCTCCAACTGCTAGCTACGAAGAGTTTATCAAAGGCGAAGCTAGATATACAGTTCTTATGAATCAATTCCCAGAAGAAGGCGAAAGATTATTCGCTAAAGCTGAGTTAGATGCTAAAGAGCGTTATGAGTCATATGTAAGAATGGCTGAAATGAAATACGGGGAAGAATAATATATTCTAACTTAATAATAGAGACACCTACTTCGGTAGGTGTCTTTTTGTGTTCTAATAATATACAAATAATTGTTGCGCGCGCAACAATTATAATGTATACTGAGTTGGGAGGTATTTATGAATCACTTTAAAATGGAATGGAGTTTATCACTTCTCAGTAAATATTCAAGTGTGTTTATGGAAAACGAATTTAAAGATCCCAAGTTGAGTAAAACACAATTATTATTCATCATCCATTTGAGACATCGACCGATGATTCATCAAGAACATCTAGCAGAGATGTTTAAAATGAACAGATCGACTGTCACTAGAGGAATTGAACAATTGGTCTCATTCGGTTATGTGGATAAAACAATAGACGGTGACAATAAAAGAGCGAATCTCTTGATCCTAACAAAGGCAGGGGAACTTCTTTATGAGGATATCATGGAAATAGTTTATGAATGGACATCCGTTATGACTGAAGGTATGACAGAATCAGAAAAGACAATGAGTATTTCTTTACTCACAAAAATGGCTGGTAATGCATGTAAACATGCTGGAGATGACAAGCTGGCGAAACTACTACAAGGAGAATGATATGTTATTAGGTATTGCAATATTTTCAATGATGGCTGCTGTAACAGCTTATACGGTAGCTGTTTTTACTGAAAGAAAGGCAGGCATCATAAAAAAGAATCATTTATATATTTTTGGAATAGGTTTGTTCTTTGATACTTTAGGAACAACAAGTATGAGTTTGATCAGTGACTCATTTAAATTTGATATTCATGGAATTACAGGACTCACGGCTTTACTTCTGATGATGTTACATGTTGTATTGGCAATTTATATTTATATTGCTGGATCAGAGAAACAAAAAACAGGATTTCATAAATACAGTTTGATGATCTGGATGATTTGGTTGATTCCATTTGCGACAGGTATGATTTTAAATATGGTGTAAAATAATAATCCAGTGCTTATCAAGCACTGGATTTGTTTTATAATTTATCTGCAATTTTTTCTAACGCATCTGCAATACGTGTAAGTGTCTGATTGATGACTTCTAACGGATCATCTATTTGAGTTTGGAGTTGATCAATTTCTAATTCTAATATTTCAAGGACTTTCTTCAACTGATTGACAGGAAGAGGCTTATCTCCTTTTTCATAGTAAGAATAAGCAGGTTGAGAAATACTCAGTTTTTCGGCCATATCCTTTTGAGTGTAGCCCTTTTCTTTCCTAGCCGTTAAAATGGTCTCTTTTATCCCTTTTATGTTAGTCATAGAAACTCCTTTCTCATTCATTTATTTTTTTGAGTGAAATATGTATATAAAATAGTAACGATTGGTGAGAGCAAACATAATAATGCAAATGGTGCATAACTGAATGTAGAAACACTTGTAATACCAACAATAATCAAACTATTTACATTCCAAAATTCTAGAGGTGCAATAATTGTACCTGTATCTGCGATGGTTCTAGCCAGTATGGCATTGTTCATACCCATCTCTTCATACCGCTCTTGCAACATACCGCCAGGTACTACAATACCAATGGTTTGATCACAAGTAATCGATGTTAAAAAAGTACTGATAACACCTGTTTTGAAAACCAGTGATGTTGGTGTTGTGGTTTTCTTTAAAATCCTGTCGAAAATAGGATCAAGTGTTTTTTGATGATTTAAAAGCCCGTTGAGTATAATAGCAGCTGTAACAATACATAAGACTTCTATCATGGGTACAATGCCGCCTGCTTTTAAAATACTATCAATAAACGGTTGTCCTGTATTTGCTTTATATCCAAATATCACTGATTCTAACCAAGAAATTACTGAGATGTTTTGATAGAAGATGGTTAAAAGAGAACCGACAGCAAATATGGAAATCATATTTCTAAGGACTCTAACACCTGTAATGGCCATAACAATAATAGCAACTGGTATTAGAAATAACAGTGGTGATATTTGATAGTTTGATAATAGAGTTTCTTGATACTGCATCAGCAGTTGACTATCTACTGTTGTTTGTATCGACTCTCCGATAATGTAATAAATCACTGTACAGAGAGTAACGGTAATGAGTAAAGGTTTTATGGCATTTTTAAAATACGTTTTGTAATCTATATCAACAACTTCAATCGTTAAATTGGTCAGTGCAGATACGGGAGAAATTTTATCTGATACGAATGCACCTGATACAATCGCTCCAAGTAACATATCCTCTGGAATACCGAATCCTTTTCCAATACCAAACAATGCAAGACCTACAGTACTCAGAGTCCCGAGTCCGGTCCCCATTACAGTTGACAGAAGTGTTGTAACCAGAAAAGCAAAACACATAAAATTAACGGTTGAAACTTTGTCAAAACCATAATAGATAGTCGTTGGTATAATACCAGAAGACATCCAAATGGAGATGTTGGCACCCAGAAGTAAGATGATGAGATACAGTGATTTACACTGTCTAACACCCTCTAATGTGTTTCGAAAGGCTGTTTTTTTATCTTTTATGGTAAGTGTCATGACAATAATTGAAGCTAGAAAACCCCAGAACAATGAGATGTCTAAAACGACACAAGCTGCAATAAGTGCAATAATTAGTATTAACATGGTTACTCCTTAAGCGTTGCGATAATTTGATTGGGATGTTTTACGATGGTCAGTGCATCGTCTATGTGATGTACAACTATATCTGCATTTAAAATAGCTTTAGTACTACAACCTTCTTTGCCAACGACAGCTATACCCAAAGCCGCTTCTTTTAACATTTTATAATCGATTGAACCATTTCCTATGGTGATACATGTATCAGAGACGTGGTTCTTTATGACACGATATTTGTCTTCTGCAGTATATGCTAATATGACTTCTACCGGATAAGGTTTTAGATACTCAGTTACCGTACCGTAAGTATCTCCGGTTAAGACATATATATTATAAAATTCTGATAAAGCGATTAACTGATCTATAATACCAGATATTAAAATGCCTGAATGGGCAATTGTGCCATTATAATCAATAAAAACATGTTTTAGATTGAGAGTTGAAACCCCTGGAATAACTATTTTCATAAAGAATTCTCCTTTTAATTTATAGTAATCTTAAATATAAATAAAAACAACCCAGTTCATTGAAAAAATTGTCAGGTTAAATTATAATGAAAGCAGTTTAAGACTTATATAGTGGGTATGTATTAATGTAGTGGACAACCGAGATGAGGAGAAATTATGAAAAATTGGAGATGTACAAAATGTAGTTATGTTTACAAGCCTGAAAGAGGTGATTGGATTCATGATATTGAAAAAGGTACAGCTTTTGAGGATTTACCTGAAGATTGGAAATGCCCTACTTGTGGACAACCGAAATTTTTATTTGAGGAGGAAGAATAAATGAATAGTAAAGTATCTGAAGCATTAGTAAATCAAGTGAATAAAGAATTTTATTCTGCATATTTATATTTAGCAATGAACCAATATTTCGAAGATGAAACAATGGCGGGTATGGCAAATTGGATGTACCAGCAATTCTTAGAAGAACAATTCCATGCAATGAAGATGGTGAAATATCTAAATTCACGTGGTGTTAAAGTAGAGTTACAAGCGATCGAGCAACCAACTGTAAATTGGCCATCAATGTTATCAGTATTTGAAGATGTTTTAGAACATGAAAAATCAATTACTGCATCAATTAACTCAATCCAAAGTTTATCAGTTAAAGAAGAAGATTTTGCAACAATGAACTTCTTACAATGGTTCATCGATGAGCAAATTGAAGAAGAAGAAAATGCTGCAAATATTCTTAAGCAGTTACAATTAATTGGTGACAATGGTTATGGCTTATTGATGTTAGACAAAGAGTTATCAGTAAGAAAATTTGTAGAGCCAGTTGCTAAGTAATGAAATTTATTCATAAAAAAGTGAGATTAAACGCATCGATTACCCAAGCGATGCGCTTCTTTCTTATTGAGAAGGAAGTTACCAAATGGTTGGGGAATGCACAAATAGATAACAAAATTGGTGGATTTTATAATATAGAATTTGCATACAATGATAAAAAATGGTCAAGTCATACAACAATATTGGAAAAAAGCTTTGAAAGACTGATAAAGTTTGATATGATAACACCTGGAGCTCAAAAGTCAGGACCTGTAGAAGTTAATTTCATGCCCTGTACAACTAAGACTGAATATTGTACAGAAATACATTTAATTCATAGAAATGTACCTGATCAGGAGCAAAGTGTAATGGAGAACTTTTGGAATGAAAAATTAAATCAATTAAGACAACATTTTAATGATGATTGGATTATAGAAGATAGAGATTTGGTTCTTTCTATTTTAAGAGGCGGCTTCTAGAAAGGAAAATAAATGAATTATAAATTAACAATCAGCTACGATGGTAGCAGATACAAAGGGTGGCAACGTTTGGGTGATACTGATATGACCATCCAACAAAAAATTGAGAATGTACTGTTTGAAATGTTCTTTGAGCCAGTAGAGCTTCATGGATCAGGTAGAACGGATGCTGGTGTCCATTCAATTGGTCAAGTAGCAAACTTCTCAGTTGATAAAGATGTAGCGCCAAAAGAGATCAAAGAATACTTATACAGATACTTACCAGATGATATTGTGGTTACAAGTGTTAAAAAAGTAGATGAGCGTTTTCATGCGAGATTAAATGCAAGTGAAAAAACTTATGTTTATAAAATATACAATGATTTTTATCACAATCCGTTCTTAAGAAAACAAGTATTACATGTTCAAGAGAACTTAGATTTAGAAGCTATGAAAAAAGCGGCTCAATACTTTATTGGCGAATATGATTTTTCTGCTTATACAAGTGCTAAGTCAAAGAAGAAATCAAATGTTAGAAAAATTGATAGCATTGAAATCTTAAAGGCGGGTCATGAGATTGATATATCAATTATCGGTAATGGTTTCTTACACAATATGGCTAGAAAAATAGTTGGTACATTATTAGAAGTTGGTTTAGGCAATATGAAAGCGACTGAAGTACCAGGTATTATCAGTAGTAAAGATAGAGCTAATACAGGTACTATGGCACCTGCAAGAGGCTTGTATCTATTCAAAGTTAAATATTAATCAACAATCTATTGTCAACTTATATAAAATATAAGTTGACAATTTTATTTTAACCCTGTATGATAACATTAAGTCTAGAAGAAAAGGGGTTATTATTATGAAATTAAGTATCAAAGATATGGTTCTATGTGCAGTATTTGCAGCACTTATCTCAATAGGTGCCTTTGTATCAATACCACTTCCTGGTGGCGTACCATTTTCACTACAACCGTTTTTTGCCATGTTAGCTGGTGCTATCTTAGGGTCAAAAAGAGGTGCTATTTCAATGACTGTTTACACATTGATGGGATTAGTAGGATTACCGGTATTTTCTAATGGTACAGGTGGTTTCGGTATGATCTTTAAACCAACATTTGGTTATATTATAGGATTTATAGTGTGTGCGTATGTTGTTGGATTAATTGTTGAAAAATCTAGAGAAAAAGGTTTTAATGCAGGTCTTGTAATTGCACCATTCGTAGGATTGATGTTAGATTATATTATCGGTGTACCTTACTTATTTGTTGTTTTAAAAGCAACAATGGGTGAAGCAATGACACCTTCAGTGGCACTTGCATACGGCTTCTGGCCATTCATCATCTTGGATTTAGTAAAAGCAGCAATCGTTGTAACGATGTTATTCAGCATCATTCCAAGACTTGAAAAAGAAGGTATTTTAGCATAAAAAGAAAAGATGCCGAGGCATCTTTACAATTCAATAGATTCATATAATTTAGGGATATAGGTGTTAAAGCCATATATCTCTTTTATTTTTGTATCGAAAGTTTCTAAAGAGTCTTTTTCACCATGCACTAAGAATAATTTTTTAGGTGCTTTGACATGACTCAACCATTTAAGCAGTTCCCCTTGATCTGCATGGCCAGAAAAACCATGAAGTGTAAATACTTGAGCTTTGTTACTCACTTCAGTATCGTAAATGGTTACAGTATCTGCTCCAGATTGAATTTTTCTTCCTAAACTCTCTTCACTTTGATATCCTACAAAGATGACCGTTGTCTTTTGTTTTTCCAAGTAAGTTTTAAGATGATGTAGTATTCTACCCGCATCACACATACCGCTGGCTGAAATTAAAACTTTTGCATCTTTTGAATAGTCCAATTGATAAGACACAGTTGCATCGTCTATAAACTTTAAGTTTGGCATCTCAAAAGGATGTTGTTTAGATTCTAATTTCGTAATCAGTTCTTTTTTCATGCCCTCTGTATCTTTTTGAAAAACTTTAGTAGCATTAATAGCCATAGGACTGTCAACGTAAAAAGGTATTTTCTTAAAGGCTGCTGTGGTTTCCAGTTGTTTCAGACCGTAGATAATATCTTGAGTTCTACCGACTGAAAAGGCAGGTATAATAACCGTTCCCTTTTGTTCAGTTGTTTCTTTGATGATTTGATATAACTTTTCAAAACGCATTTCCATATCTTTATGGTTTCTATTGCCATAGGTTGTTTCTATAAAAATATAGTCTGCACTTGGTGCAGGGACAGGTGGTATAAGTATTTGTGAATAATCGCTACCCACATCGCCTGAAAACAATAGTGTTTCACCATTGATTGACAAATAGACATGTGCAGAACCCAGTAGATGTCCGGCATTAATAAACTTAACAGTTAAGTCAGTTGAGATTGTATATTCTGTATCATATGGCAGGGGGTTAAAGTATTGTAAGGTTTCAATGGCATCGTTGATGGTATAATACGGTTCAATCGGATCTAACCCTGCTTTTTCACGGAGTTCATTGTCTTTTTCAGCTTCGACTTCGTGTATCTTTGCACTGTCCCTGAGCAATATATCACTGAGTGAAGCGGTTCCTCTAGTCATAAAGACGCGACCGGAAAAGCCTTCTTTAACAAGTTTAGGCAATCTGCCGGTATGATCAATATGAGCATGAGTGAGAATAACAAAATCAAGTGACTTTGGATCAAATGGAAAGGGTTCTTCATTTTTCTTTTGTTCCTTTGGATTGCCTTGGAATTGACCACAATCCACCAAAAACGATTGATCTTCTGTTTGCAGATAATAACAACTACCTGTAACACCTTCTTGTGCGCCTAAAAATTGTATTCTCATATAAACCTCCAGTCTATTTTAAGTACCTAATGGGTTTGTATTTCTAGTGAATGTGTTCTTATTGAATGTATACCATTATTTAGTACAAAAAACACATTAAATTAATATTTATTAAAGTGTGAAAGGTACCTTTTGAAATTGATTTAAAGTATAATGAGAGTGTTAGAAAAGAGGTAGGAAATGAGATTTGTAAATTACATATACAATGAGAAACAATCAATAGGTATTATTAAAAATAACAAGATTATACCACTAGAACATCTTTTAAATAGACCGATACAATCAATGATGACAGTTATTGATGAGATTTCCATAGAAGTTATTGAATCCAACTTAAATAATGAGATTCAGTACGTTGAACTCGATGAGGTCAAAATATTAGCACCCATCGAATATCCAAGAAGAAATCTATTTTGTCTAGGTAAAAACTATAAAGCACATGCTCTAGAAATGAAAGGCAAAACCACAGATCAAGTGGTGATACCAGATAAACCAATTTATTTTTCTAAAGCTTGTAATAAAGCCATAGGACAAGGTGATATCATCACAGGTCATGTCGGTGTGAGTGAACAAGTGGATTATGAAGTGGAACTGGCTGTTATCATAGGAAAAGAAGGCAGTCATATAAAAAAAGAAGAGGTTTATGATCATATCTTTGGTTATACCATTTGTAATGATGTTTCGGCAAGAGATTTACAAGTTGAACATATTCAGTGGCATAGAGGTAAAAGCTTAGACGGTTTTTGTCCTTTGGGTCCAGTTGTTCTTCATAAATCAGCAGTGAGTTTTCCACCTGATTTAAAGATTGAATGTTATATCAATGATGAACTTCGACAAGAGGGTAGAACCTCAGATTTGATATTTGATATAGAAACGATTGTATCTGACTTATCAAAAGGCATGACTTTATTACCAGGCGATATTATATTAACAGGAACCCCTTCTGGTGTAGGTATGGGATTTAAACCACCCAAGTACCTAAAATCAGAAGACACCATAACATGTGTCATCGAATCCATCGGTGAACTAAAAAACAGTATAAAGTAGAAAGAGAGATTTTATGAAAAAAACAGCAATAATTCTAATAATAACAATGCTTCTGAGTATGTTAGTGGCATGTGGTGATAATGTAAATGAGGTTAATGAAGTATCAGTAGATTTAACACCGGATAGTAATGTGGCAGTTAATGAGACTGAAAATACAGGCACCGAAAGCACCAATGCCGAAAGCACTGACACAGAAGGTACTGACACCGAAAGCACCAATACTGAAGAAACAGATACAGAAGAAACAGATACAGAAGAAACAGATACAGAAGAAACAGATACAGAAGGTACAGAAACTGAGGGTACTGAAACTGAAGAAACTGAAACAGAGGGTACTGAAACAGAGGGTACTGAAACAGAGGGTACAGAAACAGAAGTTACTGAAGAAGTAACAGAACCTGTTGATTATACCGCTAATATTGCAAAGCCATATGATGATGTAGATTATACACCTTTTGAAAAGGTTACTGATTTTCCTGATAATCCAAAGATCAATGTTAAAGGTATTTATGTAACTGCTAATACCGCAGCATCAGATAGAATGGATGATATTATTGAACTGATCAATAATACTGAATTGAATGCAGTTGTTATTGATGTTAAAAATGATGCGGGTTATATTTCTTTCTATTCAGAAGCAGCTGAGAAATACGTACCAAATGCCAACAATTATGTTTTATTCAAAGACATGGAAGCTTTCATGGCTAAGATGAAAGAAAATGATATTTATACCATTGCTAGAATTGTAACGTTTAAGTCACCTCAATATGCACAGTTATATCCAGAAAGAGCAATTACTTATAAGAGTTCAGGTAATGTGTATTACGCAGATAAAGCTTATTGGGCGTCACCATTTGATCAAGAACTTTGGAAATACAATGTTGAAGTGGCAAAAGAGGCAATTGCTTATGGATTTAACGAAATTCAATTTGATTATGTGCGTTTTCCTGCAACGGGTTCAAGCTTAGATAAGAATTTAGATTTCAGAAATCCTGATAATCATTCTAAAACATATGCCATTCAAAACTTTGTAAAATATGCTTACGCGGAAATCAATGCAATGGATGCTTATGTAGCACTTGATGTATTTGGATGGACTGCTACAACAATTAACGATTCGGGTATTGGTCAACACTGGGAAGGTATGACGAACGTAACTGACTATATGTGTCCAATGGTTTATCCATCACATTATGGTCCGAATATCTTCGGTCTTCCAGTTCCGGATGCTGCACCGTATAAAACGATTTATGAATCAATGTCTGATTCTATGGAGAGAAATGCCAATGTTGAAACACCTGCTGATTTAAGACCTTGGTTACAGGCGTTTACTGCTAAATGGGTTAATGGTTATATCCCTTATGGTACAGCAGAGATTCAAGCACAGATTCAAGCTTGTAAAGATCTTGGTATAGAGGATTATATTTTCTGGAATCCAGGAAATAACTACAATGAGAAGTGGTTTACACAGGAGTAGAGTATGAGTATAAAAATTGTAACAGACAGTACAGCTTATATACCATCAGCTTTATTAAATAAACTAGATATAAGTGTGTTATCTTTAAGCGTTTCCTTTGGTGATGAAATCTATAAGGAAACAGAGATTACCAATGAATTTTATTTTGATAAACTAGACCAATCAGAATTTTTCCCTAAATCATCTCAACCGATTTTATCGGAAGTAGAAGAAACTTTTGAGAATATCCTAAAAGCAGGACATGATTTGATTGGTGTATTTATTTCTTCGGAAATGAGTGGGACATATCAATCAGCTTGTATGATTGCCAATGAACTAAGAGAAAAATATCCAGAACGAAAGATTGAAATGATAGATTCAAGATCCAATTGTATGCAATTGGGTTTAACTGTTTTGAAAGGTGCAGAGCTAGTAGATGCTTCTTTTGAAACCGTAGTGGAGAAGATCAATCATGTAATAGACCATAGCCGATTTGTATTTATACCAGATACAATGGAATATCTTAAAAGAGGTGGCCGTATCGGGTCGGCCAAAGCTCTACTGAGTAGTATGTTACAAATCAAACCTATTTTAACGGTTGATGATGGAAAGACCTCAGTTTTGGGTAAAGTAAGAACAAGAAAAAAAGCATTACAAGCAATGATTGATATTTTTAGAAATGACCAAAAGAACAACACGATTACAGGCGGTTATGTGCATCATATACACTGCTTAGAAGATGCAAAATCATTCAGTGATCAATTGGGTGAGTCTTTTGAGATCACAGCTATTGGTCCTGTTATTGGAACACATGTTGGACCAGGTGCTATTGGAGTTGCTTACTGTTGGGAGTAAAATATGCCTAAAAAGAAGAAACCGGGAATTGTTTTAATATTAGCACCAATAATTATTATAGCTATTGCTGTATTGGTGATTTTATTTATTGATGTATTTAATGCTAAGATGTTGGGACAAATGAAACTGTTGTTTACAATCCTATTTAATATTTATGTAGTGATTGCAGTTTTGGTTGTGCTGATTGAAAAAAGAAATCCTCAAAGAATGATTTCTTGGATTCTGATTTTAGTTTTATTTCCTGGTTTTGGTTTGATTGCGTATCTGATGTTTGGTAGATCTTTTAGAAAAAAATACCGTGTAAAAGATAAAAAAATGGAAGTGTATCCTAAATGGCTTGAAGATAGAGCTAGAAGAGATGAGAAGTGGTTAAACACTTTGGAATATGAAGTAGATGATGTTTCTAGAAGTTTGATTAAATTACTTCAAAACAATAGTGATTCTAGAGTGTTATTAAACAATAAAGTAAAGGTAATGGCAGATGGTGCAATTACTTTTGCTGTTATGTTAGAAGAACTAAAACGTGCAACGAAAGTAATAAACTTTCAATTCTTTATTGTAAAAGATGATGAGCTAGGGACACTCTTTAAAAAAGTCCTGATATCAAAAGCAAAACAAGGTATAGAAGTCAATTTTCTGTATGATGCTGTTGGTAGTTGGAAATTATCTAGAGCATACTTAGATGAATTGATAGATGCTGGTGTCCATGTGAAAGCTTTCTTACCGGTATTAACACCATTTGCCTCAAGAAACTTCAATTATAGAAATCACAGAAAAATAGTGACAATTGATGGACTGGTTGGATTTGTTGGTGGTTTAAATATTGGTGATGAGTATGTTGGTAAGAAAGAACATTTTGGTTATTGGAGAGATACACATCTGATGCTGAAAGGTGAATCGGTTTATGCTCTTAACAATATCTTTTTGGATGACTGGACATTCTCTGGTGGTCAAATCATTGATTTGAAGATTCATTATCCTAAACACAAAATACTAAATAAAGTTTTGATGCAAATTGTCAGTTGTGGTCCTGACTCGGATAAACATATTATTATGCAGGGCTATTTCAAAATGATAGCTTTGGCTAAAAAAAGCATTTGTATTACCTCACCATACTTGGTACCAGAAGATAGTTTGTTGGTTGCCATGAAAACAGCTGCACTCAGTGGTGTGGAGGTGAGAATTATAATTCCAGATATAGCAGATCACTTCATGGTATATTGGGCCAATCAATCTTATATCCAAGATCTTCTAGAATCTAATGTGAGAATTTTTGCATATAAAGGTGGCTTTATTCATTCCAAGTCACTTCTAGTGGATGAATCTTGTGCTTCGGTCGGAACAGCCAATCTTGATATACGTAGCATGGAAATGAATTTTGAAGTCAATGCATTTATTTATGACAAGTCGGTTGTAAGTGAACTCAAAAATGATTTTTACGAGGATTTAAGACGATCTGAAGAAATTCACTTGGAAGAGTTTAAGAAACGAAAACTGTATAGAAAGGTTTTAGAAGCATTTGGTAGATTGGTATCGCCGCTTCAGTAAATTATGTATATAATAATTATTGTATTAGCAATTGTGTTGGATCAGTATTTCAAATACCTTGCTGTGAAACATTTAAAAAACAAAGGCTCCAAGAAAATAGGATTTATTAGACTGAGATATGTTGAGAATCGTGGTGCGGCGATGGGTTTTTTAAAGAACCATCCCACATTTTTAAAAGGCTTTTCACTACTCTTAATAATCATACTACTTTTCTTTGAATATATGTATTATATAGAGGGTGCAAACACGCTGTTACTGATATCGTTGTCGTTTATTATCGGTGGTGGTATTGGTAATGTGATGGACCGTTTCATAAGAGGGTACGTAGTTGATTTTTATACCTTTGAAATAAAAAAACTGCCATATTTTAATATAGCAGATTTCTTTGTAATTACAGGAGCAATTTTATTACTCATAGTAGAAATGATGACAGCTTAGTTTAAGCTGTTTTTTTGTGTAAGAATTACTATTCTGAATATGCGGTGATACTATTGATACAAACTTATTCTATGAGTCGTGACATAAAAGTGTCTAAGCCACTTTTTTATTGGCGGTATAAAAGTTAACAAAACCGGCAAATATAATAAGTCCTGCTCCGATTAAAAATGTAGAGCTGAGTGATTCGCTCCAGAACAATACACCCCAAAGTGATGAAAAGATGATGTTCAAATATGTATAGATAGACAGTTGTGATGCTGGTGCGTATCTATAGGCATTGGTCATCAGAAGTTGTGCGATCAATGCAAATATTCCAATCATACATAATTGGAAAAGCTGTATCCACGTTGGCATCATAAAATCACTTAATAGAAATGGTAGTGTTACCAGTGTGGAACTTAAACAAAAGTAAAATACGATTGTAGTTGGTTTGTCGCTATGTCTTAACTCTCTGATGATGGTATAAGCTCCAGCGGCAGCCAGTGCACCTAAAAGTCCGATTATGGCAGGCATAATATCGATGGACATCTGTGGTTTTAGTAAAACAACAATCCCGGAAAGTGCTATAAACACTGCAATAAATTGACCGGGTTTAATTTTTTCTCTTAAAACAAGTCCGCCGAGTACAATTACAAAGAAGGGTGATAATTTGTTGATAACAACCGCTTCAGATAAATTAAGTAATCCGAGTGACTTATAATATAGGAAGACTCCTGTTAGTCCAAAGGCACATCGACCGAACATTAAAACTTTGTTGTTAACCTTTAAAATGCTTCTATCTTTTACAACATAGAACGATAAAATAATGACCCCAATGAAATTTCTAAAGAAAACTTTTTGAATTAAAGGGAACTCATTGACTGATTTTACCGTCGTAGCCATAAGGGAGAAAAAAAGTGCTGCTAAAATGATAAGGGTAATACCTTTGTATTTATTTTTCATAATCGCTCGCTTTCTGTAGTGGTTCACAAGTATTATATCAGAGTATTTGTAATTTACAAGTTATTAAATTGTTATGAAATGTAATGGAAATGTAACTGCCTTACAGTATGTTTTATGGTATTATAATAAAGACGTCAGTCGGAGAAAGGTTATTAGGTGTATTATGAAATTTTATATAAAATTATTTGTTATTTCTTTAGTCAGCTTTGCGCTGCTATTTGCAGGTATATGGAACTTCTTTATTAAGAGTGCGGATATTGATGAGACTTTGACGGCACTGCCGGATGCAGAACCATCATATACATTACCTGGAGAAGAAGTCGTTGAAGAGAAGGTCCCAGATTTAGAGGATCAAACAGAACCGGAAATAGTGGTCAAATCAGCACTTGATATACTGGTTGAATCAAGTGACAGAGTTAACTTTGTTGTTTTTGCACATGATGGTTCCAGAGCGGATACAATTATGTTTGCCAGTTTTGATCCAACAGATAAATTGATAGATGTTGTCAGCATTCCAAGAGATACATACTGGTTGGTTGATGGCTACACGGAACGAGCGGATCACAAAAAGATCAATGCTGTTTATGGTCATGGTGGTGAAAAAGGCGGTTCAAAAGGATTAAAGAAAGAAATTGCCAATATGTTGAAGGTACCAGTACACTATTATGTTAAGTTCGATTACAATGGTGCCGCTGCAGTTGTTGATGCATTAGGTGGTATAGAAATCAATGTTCCATTTGATATGAAGTATGATGATATCTATGCCGAACCAGAACTTCACATTGATATTAAAGAAGGTACACAGATCTTGGATGGTAAGAACGCGGTAGATTATTTGAGATGGCGTCAAAACAATGATGATATTGCATCAGCGGGAGATTTACCAAGAATTGATAGAATGCAAGCCTTCATAAAAGAAGCACTTAGAAAATCAATTAGTTTAAAATTACCGAATGTTGTTAATACCGGTATTAAATATGTTCAAACAGATATTGCTGCTAATTTAGCAGTGTCGTATGCAGATGATGCTATTGGTATTTCTATTGGTAATATTGAGATGCATGATTTACCGGGAGAAGCACCACCAAAATCGAGTTACTTTATTGGTGATCCAAGTGATATAGAAAAACTGTTAATCGAAATTTACAGTAAAGGACAATAAATGAAGAAATTTTTAAAAGTCCTTGGTTTGATATTAGTAGTTGCTCTACTCTTATCAGTAGGCGCGTTTGCTGTTTTTAAAGCAACATACACACCATCTCATGTAAGACGTGCAGATGATATCATTGACGATGTTGTTGTAGAATTACCAACTGAAAAAGATGATGAGGTTGTAGAACCTGTAAAAACTGAAGAAGAGTTATGGCAAGAATGCATTGAAGACTCTGATCGAGTAAACGTATTATTGTTTGGTACAGATGGGTTTAGAGCCGATACATTGATTTTGGTCAGTTATTCAAAGTCTGAAAGAGACTTGGTTATGATGTCTGTGCCTCGTGATACTAAACATGAAGTAGAAGGTATGATTTATCAAGGTCAAGACAAGATCAATGCCGTATTCTGTTTCCCAGGAGAAATGGGCGGTGCAGACAATCAAAGAAAAGCCATTGAGGAATTAGTGGGTGTACCGATTCACTATTATGTTAAAGTAAACTACTATGGTTTGATTGCGATTGTGGATACACTGGGTGGTATAAAAGTTAATGTACCATTTGATATGAATTATGATGATTCATATGCAGAACCGGAACTTCATATTCACTTAGATGCTGGAGAACAAACATTAACAGGGTCTCAAGCGATGGGTTATATCAGATGGCGTAAAAACAATGATGGTAAAGGTGATAGTGATATTGCTAGAACTCAGAGACAACAAGAGTTTATTGTTAAGATAGTGAAAAAGTCATTTGGTTTAAACATTACAAAAGTCATTGGCATCTGTTATGATTACGTCAAAACAGATTTGACCAAAGAAGATTTATTATACTATGGTTCAGAATTGATAGGCTTTGATTTTAACAACATCAGGAAATTCAGCTTACCAGGTGAAGCGGACAATCGATATTTCTATCAAGATGTAGAAAAAACAAAAGATATGATGAAGGAAATTTATTTCTTTGAAAAGGTATTACAAGAGTAATACCTTTTATTTTTAAAAAAATTCATGTAGAATAAAAGAGTAGGAGGATCTTTATGAAGGTACTTATATTAGATGATGATTTAGCCATAAGAGAATATGTTGCATCTGTTGTCGGTCGTACTTTAGTTGATGCAGAGCTATTTACAGTAGATAATGGCTTAGCAGCTCTTGATATTATAGAAAGTAATGAAATAGATTTAATGCTCTTAGATGTAGAACTTGATGATGTTAAGGAAGTTTTGGGACTGGATTTTGCAAAATTGATTTCCAGAGTTTCTAAATCAGTTAGTTTTATCGTCATCTCTGCGCATGATAAATATGCAGTAAGATCTTTTGAGATACATCCTTTTGCTTATATCGTAAAGCCTATAGATGAACTCGAATTGATTCGAATTCTTCAAGAATGGGTATTAATTGAATATGATGACCATGATATACAAGAACCAAAGTCAATTAGCTTCAGCACAAAAAAGGGTATGGTAATAGTGCCGTTTGAAGAGGTTATCTACTTTGAAAAACATAGAAGATTTATTAAAGTCATAACAGAATCTCAAGACTACCAGTGTACAGAATCTCTTAGAGATATATTGGAGCGTTTGGATGATCGCTTTTTCCAAACCTATCAATCATTTGTAGTCAACATGAATAAGATTACATCTTTAGAAGTATTAGAGAATAGATCCTGGGAAATTAAGTTTGATTCGGTTGAAGGTAAAGCACTTCTCAGTCGTTATAAGTATAAAGAGTTCTTTGAACTATTTGAAGGGTATAGAGTCTAATGAAAATCAAGAGGCAACAATTTCATATTAGATTCTTTCAGATGCTGTTCGTGGCATCTTTTATTTTTATGTCATCCTTTGTTTATGCGGATGAACTGATAGAACTTGAATTTGGAAATGAAGCTTTAGAAGAGTATAGAACGTATCAATTAGAAGAAGGTTACATTTATGAAAGTTTAGATGAAAAGATAGTGACGGTAAAAGACAATATTGTAACAGCCAACCGATTTGGAGATACCAAGATAATCGTTAAAGGAAATAATGAAGTAATCAGAGAAATTGAAGTTATAGTTTATTTTGTAGGTGATGAATTAACACCATGGAGTGCCGCCACCATCAATAAACCCTATATGTCTGGTTATCCAGATAAAACATTTAGACCTAAGAATTTTATTACCCGTGCAGAAGTGGCATCAATCTTTACAGAACTTTTAAACTTAACACATGATAACGATGTATCTTATATGGATTTAAATGAATCACACTGGGGATATGAGGCGATACAGAGTGTTGTTGAACATAATTTGATGTCTCCTCGCACGAAAGATGAGTTCTTTCCAGACGCTTATATCACTAGAGAAGAAATGGCATTTGTTATTTCAAAGTTTGCCTCTCTAAAGGCACTTGATTTAAGTAGTGATGTAAAAAATGAAATAAGGGATATAACACTTGAGAATATTTATTATTCGGATATTCATAAGATGGTGAACGTTAATCTAATGACATTAGAGGACTCAAAGTTTTTACCAGAATCATTTATAAGACGGGATGAAGTTGTTAAAATCATTAATGAGATTACAAGCAGGAAAATAGTAGGTGGATCTCAACTGAAATTTAAAGATGTCACAATGAAAAATGATAATTATTTAGAGATATATGCAGCATCAAAGTATACACCTTAAGGGTGTATTTTTTTGGTCAAATAATCCTGACCATCCAATCTGTGTTTTTGAACACGGCTTGGTATACTTTGTTTCAGATGGTTATCCAGTTGAGATCATCCTTGATTGTGGCAAATCATAAAATGAATTACCACCACCAATTACTGAGACTCATTATATTGCTGTTTTAGGATTGGTTGATCTAGGATTGAATGAACTCATTATTATTGGACCTGAGTTCACTGAAGAATATACAGACTTTGATGTTATTACCGATATCGCATATGGTTCTGATTTGACAGAAATTTATGGTATTAGTGCTTCGCAAACCTTCTTGAAACTTCAAAGCGAATGAGAAGTATTGGGATAGACCTCTCTTTTGAGAGGTCTATTCTTTTTTGAGTTTGATATTTGGTAGATAATTGGTATATAATGAGAATGAATCATCATGTTTAGGAGGCTTTATGCAACGGCTTAAGAAAGTATATCTTTTTATTGGAATAGCTATCGTTATAATAGCGTTGATAGATTTATTCTATATTACAATATTTAGATATGAAATTGTTTTAAATATTAACTTTTTTATCAGAGCATCACTGATGATGTTTATCTTTATTTTTGGTATTCGTCTGATTAGGAAAATTGATAAAATATTTGTAGACCGCATATTGGAATTAAATTTGATGCGTTCGCAAAAAGAAGTAATGGATGATTATAGGGACATATCGATAGAGAAGCATGAGATAACAAGGAAACTTCAAATTATTCAGTCTTATGCAAAGATGAAAAAGTACGATGAATTAGAAGTGTATTTAACCGAAGAACTTAATGACGAAGTGTAGGTAGAGTATGAAAAAAGGCTTAACGCTTTTGCGTTTCGATATGATAATATTTCAAATCTTGATAATGATGTATCTCTTCTTATTTGGAGGATTTCTAGGTGAGAAAGTCATTGTGATTGGATTTGTATTAACTGCTGTTAATTTGATTTATATCTTATATGAACTTGAGAAAGTTCATTTTACCATTTCAAATAATGAAAGCAATAGCACGAAAGTAGCTTTATTAGATGAGGAAAAAAATAAATCTTTAGATCATATTAAGAATATAAAACGTATTTATAAAAATGATTCCAGAGAAATGTTACTCCACTATATAGATAAAACTCAAAAGGAGTACTATGATGAGGAGTTTCTAAATTATGATTTGGAAATATTAAATATTATCTTACAAAGATACTTACACATATGTACAACTCTTAATATTGAACTGACGTATGAAATTCAGGAAAATGTAAAAGCACTCTTAGAAACAGCTGAGTTGAGTGGTGAACAGTTATGTACAATTCTAGGTAACCTTTTTGATAATTCAATAGATGTGTTAAAAGATAAGAAAAAGGATAAAAGTATTCATTTAACCATCATAGGAAACGGTTACCAGATTATTGTGAGAGTTAAAAACAACGGATCTAAAATTCCAGATAACGTAAAGGAAAAACTATTTAATTATGGATTTTCTACGAAATCAGATGGTCGTGGAGCAGGTTTGTTTATTGTTTATAAATTAGTAGAAAAATTAGGTGCAACATTATCAGTGCATTCAGATGATATTGAAACTTATTTTGAAATTCTCTTTGAACTAGAATAGGACAATTATGATATATACTTATCCGTTACATTACTTATACGATTTTCTAGCTGTTTGTATGTTATTATTTTTAGCAGAACAACTTTATAATTTGGTTTTATCTAGAAAACAAATTGGTTTATTTGTTTTATGGATGATGGCTTGTTATCAAATTAATTTTTATTTAGTCATCCCTTTACTGCCAAGAGAATTCAAGTACATTACCTTATATGTTGGTTTGGTTATAGCATTTACGTTAATCATAAGATTAAAACTTGTTCCTTCTTTAATTGTTATTATGACCACAACAGCCTTAAACGGCATATTTACAAATATTAATTTAATTTATATGTTAAAACTTCTGTTCCCAAATTATGGTGTTGCTTTAGAAGCACAACATCTCCAGTATACATGTTATGTGGTAAGTATTGTAATATTGTCTTTAATGACAAAAGTATTGGGTATTAAAATACTGGATATACGAAAGTACAATTAGGAGTCTTTATGTTAGCAGTGAGTTGGATTTATACCATACATAACTTAATTATCACTTATTTGACTTTGGCTATTCTTAGGCAGTTATTTTATATAAAGCGTAATAAAAAACAAACAATACCTTATGTTATTTGGATGCAACTGGTGTTTTTATTCAACGACTTCTTTATACAGGTTCATTTACCGTTAGAATTTAAATACTTAAATCTTTTTATTGGTTTTACTTTTGGATTTATTGTTTTTCTAAGATTACCAATTGTATCAACGACATTGTTTATGATAGTTAATCTGGCCATTAATGGTATTGCTACTAATTTTAATATTTTCACATTACTCTTAACTCAGTTCAATAGTTATGGTTTAGCGCTTGAAAGTGATTTCATCCAATATACATCACTCGTTATGGTAACTTTAATGGTCTTTATGATTTTAAAAACATTCAACATACGAATTTTAGATATATCAAGGTATAATTAACCTTGATATTTTTTTGTAGATGTATTGGAATGACTGTGTTTTCAAGTGTTTAGAAAATAAAATAGCATATTTAGCCAACGAAATGCCAACGAAATTTAGTTTTCCGTTGGCACAACGTTTGAAATATGTTCAGAAAATACGTTCATAGCATCAGCTTGCATGTTAGAACTAATATGTGAATAGGTATCTAAAGTAGTAGTAATATTGGAGTGTCCTAATATTTCTTGAACAATTTTGGGATGGATTCCTAACTGAAGCATATTGCTAGCGAATGTATGTCTCAAAAAATGAAATTTGAAATTGATATCTAATTCCTGATTTATTATTCTACTGAAATATTTTAACGTATTACAATTAACCGGTTTTCCATTATTACCAGTACAAACAAAATCACTTTCCTGATAATAAATACCATAATGAGTCCTATTTGTAATCTGATAATCTCTGTGATTTCTCAATGTCTCAAGTAAATAAGTTGACATCATAACAGATCTTTTACTTGATTTAGTTTTAGTCGTCGAAAGAACCCATTCCTTATTTTGATATTGTAATGTCTGCGTTATGTATATTAACTTCTTATCAAAATTGATATTCTCCCAAGTTAGTCCACAAACTTCACTAATTCTCATACCAGTATTGAGTGCAATAAGAAAAGGAATATTATGTCTAGTATCTTTAAATCGGTTATAGATAATCTCAATTTCATTATCTGTTAATACTACTACATCATTATTTTTATTGTTCTTTGGTAAAGTAACTAACATCATTGGATTGCTGGTCACAAATCCCCATTTAAGAGCTTGATTAAGAGAACCATTAATAATGCTGTATATCGAATTGACATAATGCCGAGAGTATTTTGCATTAATTTTATTTGTAAAGAAGCGTTGTAGAACAAGGTGATTAAGTTTATTTATTTTATATGCACCAAGCCCAGGAATAATATGATTCTTTATTTCTGCTTCATATTTTACAATGGTAAGATATTTAAGATTTATGTGAACATAATTAGTTAACCAATATTGCAGATACTCAGCATAGGTTAGAGATTTATTACTCTGAATA
>Ga0209379_10000125_pt1 | contig 93389 bp, 84 predicted proteins | sample tdDd001_FD_187124 | JGI IMG/M metagenome (GOLD analysis project Ga0209379, IMG submission 187124) | Marine sediment microbial communities from the Atlantic coast under amendment with organic carbon and nitrate - tdDd00.1 (SPAdes)... | ecosystem: Environmental > Aquatic > Marine > Coastal >...
AAAAAAAAAAAAAAAACCAGTTCGGAAAAGTTGGCACGCTACTTGCATATAATATGACTAGGTATGTAATCACAAGAAATGGGGTGCAAAATGATTAAGAATTTTGAAGAAGTATTAAGAATTGCAAAAGAACGTGGACCTAAGAAAGTTGCGGTTGCGTGTGCTCAAGATAGTGATGTATTAAAGGCTGTTGACCATGCTTATAAGAATGGTATTGTTGAAGCAGTGCTCGTTGGTGACCAAGAAAAGATCGAAGCTATCGCTAAGGAAGAAAACATTGACTTAGCTAATTATGAAATCATCAACTTAACGGATATGGCAGAAGCATCATTAAAGGCTGTATCTCTTGTATCATCAGGTCAAGCGCACATGGTGATGAAGGGTCTTGTAGACACTGCTATCATCTTAAAGGCTGTTCTAAACAAAGAAGTTGGTTTAAGAACGGGTTCAGTATTGTCTCACGTTGCTGTATTTGATGTGCCAGATTATCCTAGATTATTATTGGTAACAGATGCTGCAATGAACATTGCACCTAACTTAGAGCAAAAGAAGCAAATTATTGAAAATGCTTTAGTAGTTGCTCGTGGTTTAGATAATGATGAAGCTAAAGTAGGTATTATCTGTGCTAAGGAAAAGGTAAACCCTAAAATGCCTGCGACAGTAGATGCTGGTGCTTTAGTAGAAATGAATGAAAATGGTACTCTAACAGGTTGTATCGTAGGTGGCCCATTTGCTCTTGATAACGCTGTTTCTGAAGAAGCTGCAAGATTAAAGGGAATTGACCATCCTGTAGCTGGTAAGGCTGATATCCTAATGTGTCCAAACATTGAGTCTGGAAATATCCTTTATAAGACTTTAGGTTTCTTAACACCAGCTAAAAGTGCAGGTATCATTGTTGGCGCAAAAGCACCAATCATTTTAACATCTAGAGCAGACACAGAAGAAGCCAAGTTAAATTCAATTGCCCTTGGTGTATTAATGGCAGCGAAAATGTAAGGAGACGATCATGACTGAATTAAGAATTTTAGCAATCAATCCAGGGTCTACATCTACAAAAATTGCAGTGTATGATAATGACAAAGAAGTATTTGAAACAACTTTAAGACATTCAACAGAAGAAATTGACAAGTATGAAACAATCTTTGACCAATACGACTTCAGAAAGGCTGTTATCCTAGATGCCCTAGATGAGAACAGCATTAACCTTTCGAAATTAGATGCTGTTGTAGGCCGTGGTGGTCTCTTAAAGCCTATCGAAGGTGGTACTTACGCTGTAGATGAAAAGTTACTAGCAGACTTAAAAGTTGGTGTTTTAGGTGAGCATGCATCAAACTTAGGTGGTGTTTTAGCTTACGAAATCGCTTCTAAGTTGAACATTCCATCGTACATCGTTGACCCAGTAGTTGTAGATGAGTTAAATGATGTGGCTAGAATTTCAGGTATGCCTGAATTAGAAAGAAAATCAATCTTCCATGCCCTTAACCAAAAAGCAGTGGCAAGAAGATTAGCAGACGATCTAGGTAAGTCTTATGATGAGTTAAACCTAATCGTTGCCCACTTGGGGGGTGGTATTTCTGTTGGTGCCCATGAAAATGGTCGTGTTGTTGAAGTTAACAACGCCTTAGATGGTGACGGTCCATTCTCACCAGAAAGATCAGGTGGCGTTCCAATTGGTGACTTAGCCAAGTTATGTTTCTCTGGTAAGTACACACATGCTGAGATCAAGAAGATGATCAAGGGTAATGGTGGTTTAAATGCTTACTTGGGTACCAATGACGGTAGAGAAGTATTAAAGATGATCCAAGCTGGCGATAAGAAGGCTGAATTAGTTTTCAAGGCTATGGCTTACCAGGTAGCTAAGGACATCGGTTCTTGTGCAACTGTATTAAAGGGTAAGGTTGACGGCATTATCTTAACAGGTGGTTTAGCTTACGGTAAAGAATTAGTAGGTTGGATTACTGAATCAGTAGACTTCATCTCTAAGGTATATATTTATGCTGGTGAAGATGAAATGAAAGCTTTAGCAGAAGGTGGCTTAAGAGTACTTCAAGGCAAGGAAACTGCTAAAAATTACTAGACAGAAAATGGTGATAACATGTTAAATGACAAAAGAATAAGAGTGATTGTAGGACATTACGGTAGTGGCAAGACTGAGTTTGCAGTCAACTATGCTATGAACCTGGCTGACAAGAGTGACAATGTTGCCCTAGCAGACCTTGATGTAGTGAATGTTTACTTCCGTTCAAGAGAAAAGGCTGACATGATGGAAGCCAAGGGCATTAAGGTCCACTCAAGTGCCTTCGGTCACTCGGCAAACTTAGACTTACCTTCTATATCAGCAGGTATTATGGGACCCCTTCAAGATGAAACCTGTCAAACCATCCTAGATGTTGGTGGGGATGCAGCGGGAGCAAGAGCCTTATCTTCTTTCAAGCAAATCATTAACTTCATGGGCTATGATATGTTTTTAGTGGTCAATGCCAATCGTGAGGAAACTCAAACGGTAGAAGGTGTCATTTCTCATGTAAAGAAAATAGAAGAGGAAACGGGTTTAAAAATTACCGGTTTAATCAACAATACTCATCTTCTTAGAGAGACCACTCTAGAAGATATCACAAGAGGTCAAGAGTTGGTAAAAAGCGTGTCAAAAGAACTAAACATTCCTATCAAGTACATTGGTGCTATTGAAAAAGTTGCCCAAACGATACCATCAGACTACGATGGTGAGATTATGCCAATTAAAATGTACATGCGAGAAGAGTGGATGTAATTTTGAAGCTTATAAAATAAAAACAGAAATAAGGAGGGTTGTATCGTGGCTAAAGTAATTTTCAACGAGAACAATTGTAAAGGATGTCAATTATGTACATCTGCATGTCCAAAAGACATTATTGTTATGGCTCAAGATCGTATCAATAAAAAAGGATATCATCCTGCAACAGTTTTAGAAATGGAAAAATGTATCGGATGTGCGAACTGTGCATTAATTTGTCCAGATTGTATTATCACAGTAGAAAGATAGGGAGGCAATATCATGGCTAAAGTATTAATGAAAGGGAACGAAGCAATCGGTGCTGCAGCGATTAAAGCTGGATGTAAGTACTTCTTCGGTTACCCAATCACACCTCAAAACGAATTACCTGAGTACATGTCAAAAGCTTTACCAGAAGCTGATGGTGTATTCGTTCAAGCTGAATCAGAAGTAGCAGCAATCAACATGGTTTACGGTGCTGCAGGATGTGGTGTTAGAGTAATGACATCATCATCGTCTCCAGGGATGGCTTTAAAGCAAGAAGGTATTACTTACATCGCTGGTGCTGAGTTACCATGTGTTATGGTAAATATCGTACGTGGTGGTCCTGGTCTAGGTGGTATCCAACCTGCTCAATCTGATTACTATCAATCAACTCGTGGTGGTGGTAATGGTGACTACAAGTGTTTCGTATTTGCGCCTGCTAACCTTCAAGAGATGGTAGATATGGTACAAGAAGCATTTGATATTGCTGATTACTACAGAAACCCAGTTATTGTTTTAGGTGACGGTATGATTGGTCAAATGATGGAGCCAATCGAGTTTAAAGCTCCTAAGAAGAGAGACTTACCATCTAAGGATGGTTGGGCTACAACAGGCACTAAAAACTCTAGAAAGCCACATATCATTAACTCATTATTCTTAGATCCAGAAGGATTAGAAAATCACAATACAAAGTTACAAAAGAAATACAAGGCGATGAAGGAAAACGAAGTTAGACATGAAGAGTACAACATCGAAAATGCTGAAATCGTAATTGCTGCTTATGGTACGACTTCAAGAATCGCTAAGAATGCTATTGACGCATTGAAAGAAGAAGGTATCAATGTTGGTTTAATCAGACCTCAAACATTATGGCCTTTCCCAGAAAAAGCTTTCCAAGACCTACCAGACACAGTTAAGAGTGTTTTAACAGTTGAAATGTCTGAAGGTCAAATGATCGATGATGTACGTTTGGCTCTAAACGGTAAATTACCTACAGACTTCTACGGTAGATCAGGTGGTATGATTCCTTCACCAGGCGCAATCATTGACAAGGTAAAAGAAATGATAGGAGGCGTAAAATAATGGCTATCGTATTCGAAAAAACTCAAGGTTTAACAGATAAAGAAACCCACTACTGCCCAGGTTGTACCCATGGTATTATCCACAGATTAGTTGGTGAAGTATTGGTTGAATTAGACGTATTAGGAGATGCAATTGGTGTTGCACCAGTTGGATGTTCTGTACTTGCTTATGACTACTTCAACTGTGACATGCATGAAGCGTCTCATGGTAGAGCGCCTGCAGTTGCAACTGGTATCAAAAGATCATTACAAGATAAAGTTGTATTCACTTACCAAGGTGACGGTGACTTAGCATCAATCGGTACTGCTGAAATCGTTCACGTGGCTCACAGAGCTGAAAAGATTACAACAATCTTCGTAAACAATGCCATCTATGGTATGACAGGTGGTCAAATGGCACCAACAACTTTAATCGGTCAAAAGGCAACAACTTGTCAAGATGGTCGTTCTGAAGCGCATTCAGGTATGCCGTTAAGAATGTCAGAAATGCTTGCAACAGTAGATGGGGCTGCTTTCATTGAAAGAGTTTCTGTACACAACCCTGCTGCTATTAGAAAAGCTAAGAAGGCTATCAAGCGTGCTTTCGAATGTCAAATCAAGGGCGAAGGTTTCTCAATGGTAGAAGTTTTATCTACATGTCCAACAAACTGGGGTATTGCTCCTGTTGAGTCACTAAAATGGTTAGAAGAGAACATGATTCCTTACTACCCATTAGGCAACTTCAGAACACCAGAGGAGGCGTAATATGTTAAACGAGAAAGTAATCTGTGCTGGGTTTGGTGGTCAAGGTGTTATGTCAATGGGTCAATTATTGACTTATGCTGGCATGATCGAAGATAAGCAAGTTTCTTGGTTACCATCTTATGGTCCTGAAATGCGTGGTGGTACAGCTAACTGTAACGTTATGGTTTCAGAATCATTAATCGGTTCTCCAATCATTGATGGAGATGCAACTTGTGCTATCGTTATGAACTTACCATCTTTAGTTAAGTTCGAAGCTGACTTAGTACCTCAAGGAAAATTATTAATCAACAGCTCATTAATCGATGATAAAGCATCGAGAGATGACGTTCAAGCTTACTACATTCCTGCTAACGAAGCAGCTTTAGAGTTAGGTAACTCAAAGGTTGCTAACATGGTTATGTTAGGTGCTTACATCGAATTAACTAAGGCTGTATCATTTGATGCTTTACACAAGGCTTTAGAAAAAGTATTCGGTGGTAGAAAGGCTCACTTAATTGATGTTAACGTAAAGGCTCTTGAAAAGGGTGCTTCATTAGTTAAGTAATTCAATCCACATATTCAAGTAGAGTACACAATGTGTACTCTATTTTTTTTAGGTTAATCTGGGGCTTAGACAAATAAATCTATAACAGGTCACAAATGAGTCCTGGCCAAAATGAATAGAAAGATGGAGCTCGATAAGTTAATAATATGTGTTAAATTATAAAGCATGAGGGTAATTATAGTTAGGTGTTAGATATTCCAGTCTATTTATGGTAGAATAACCTTACGAGAAATGGAGGCAATCATGCGAAAATATTTTGGAACAGATGGTGTTAGAGGTGTTGCCAATAGTGAGTTAACACCAGAATTTGCATTTAAGTTGGGTAAATTTGGAGCCCATGTATTAACAAAAGATAAGAAGAAGGCAAAAATAATAATTGGTAGAGACACTAGAATATCAGGTGACCTTTTGGAACATGCCCTAGTATCAGGGATTATTTCAGCTGGGTGTGATGTTTTATGTGTAGGTGTTGCACCAACACCAGCAATTTCATACATAACGAGAGAATTGAAGGCAGATGCTGGAGTCGTGATTTCAGCCTCTCACAACCCTGTTGAGTTTAATGGTATTAAATTCTTCAATGGTAATGGATTTAAGCTGCCAGATGCAGTTGAGTTAGAAATTGAAAAGTACATTGATGGTGAGCTTGAGATAGATCATATTCCAACTGGGGATGAGCTGGGCAGGTGTGATTACTTCACGGGTGCTGAGAAGATGTATCAAGACTTTGTCATGTCAACCATAGAGGGAGACCTTAAGGGCATCAAGGTTGCTGTGGATGCTGCCAATGGTGCGGCTCATTCTGTCGGTATTAAGACCTTAGAGGCCCTAGGAGCAGAAGTTACAGCCATTCATCATGAACCCAATGGTTTAAATATTAACGCTGACTGTGGCTCGACCCATCCAGAACATGTGGCTAAGTTGGTTCAAAAGGTAGAGGCCCAAGTTGGCCTAGCCTACGATGGAGATGCGGACCGCTTGATTGCTGTGGATGAAAAGGGACAACTTGTCGATGGAGATAAGATCATGGCCATTTGTGGCATTCACTTAAGCAAGCACAATAAGTTAAATCATAAGATGGTCGTTTCTACTGTTATGTCTAACCTAGGACTGGGCCTGGCCCTAGAAGCCCATGGCCTATCGACGACCCAAACTAAGGTAGGCGACCGGTATGTCCTAGAAGAAATGCGCGACAAGGGGTACTCTCTTGGTGGTGAGCAGTCAGGTCATGTCATCTTTTTAGACTATAATACAACGGGAGATGGTCTTTTAACAGCCGTACAACTCCTCAACGTTATGAAGGAAACTGGCAAGTCATTGTCTGAGTTAGCATCTGTAATGACTGTATACCCACAGGTTTTGAAGAATGCCAAGGTTCCTACAGAAAAGAAGATGGCCTATTTAACGGATTCAACCATCCAGGGCCGTATTCAAAGCCTGGAAGAAAAAATGGCTGGCAAGGGCAGGGTCCTTATCAGACCATCTGGTACTGAGCCTCTTGTTAGGGTCATGTTAGAAGGGGAAAACCAAAGTGAGTTAGATGGTTATGCTACAGAGCTTGTTGACCTTATTGAAAAAACATTTAAAGCATAAATGATTAAAGGCAAGATTCTAAGGAATCTTGCCTTTGTTATGCTTATGAAGCCTTTGACTGGGTTAGGACATGATCCTGTTTGGAAAGTTTTAGCATCATACCAGCTGCCAGGCAGGCCAAGCAAGCTATGACGGGCCACAGGTAACGGATGCCAAATTGAGTCACCACAAGGCCGCCAATTATTGGTCCTAACATAGAGCCAGTCTTTCGGATGACAGGAAAGAGAGCATTAAAGCGCCCCCTGTGGGTAATAGGCGTGTGGTTTGCAATATAGACACTGGTGTTGACAGAAACCATTATTTCTCCCAGGGTCCAAATTAAGGTTGAGGCTATGAACCAGATGTAAGAGTAACCGGTCACCAGCATGCCAAAGCCAAGGGCATATAAGAGGCTGCCGACCATGATAATCTTTGATGCTGTCATCTTCCGCGTTAAGTGGGTCACGGGGATGGTCAATACAAAACAGGCCACAGCATTGAGGGTCATGAGCAGACCATAGAACTTGGCGTTATCAAACAGGGTCTTTACCTGGAGGGGAAGACCAAAACTAAACTGGGAAAAACCTGTAAAGACAAGGACAATGGCTAATGAGAAGACAATCAGGTGACCTTGTTCTTTCATAAGCTGGACCAGGGTCATGTCATAGGTCTTGACCCTCTTGTTGGTCTTAGCCCTGAAGGTATCGGGTACATAACGAGCAATGAGCAAGAGGGATAAGAAACTGGTCAAGGCATCTCCTATGAAAAGCAACTTCAGAAATTGCTCGTATAAGAGGGTGGCTACCAGGGGGCCAACAGCAAAGCCGATGTTGATGGCCAAATAGTTTAAGGAAAAGGCGGTTTTTCGGTTGCCTTCATGGGTCAGGTCTGTTACCAGGGTTGACAAAACTGGAACTGTAAGTCCACTAATAAAGGACACCAGCAAGAGGGTCAAGACCAGGAGGACCGGTTGGGTCATAAAGGCACATAGGATATAGCCACCTGCTGAAAGGGACTTAAATAGGATTAAGACCTTCTTACGGCCATAAGTATCAATGATTTTACCACCAATCATAGACCCCAGTAGGCCAAAGCCTGCACTAATGGCAACCAGGATGCCGACCCATTTTTCTTCAAGGCCTAAATTATAGGTCAAGAAGAGGGTAATCAGGGGGCCGACGAAATTCCCCATTTGGTTGATAATCGTTGAAAAAAATAGGACATGGATTGAACGATCCAAGTCAAGATAGGGTTTGAGTACGTTTTTTATTGATTTCATAAGTTCCTCCTAGAAATAGGATACCCAAAGACACTCTCGACTTCAATGACAAAATAGTGAAGAATTCCTGGTGGAAATTGGTCTTTAAGGGTACAATATAGGGGTGAGTTGACACAATTAATGAAAACACCAGTAGAAAAGAGGGTTTAAGATGGGGGATATAATCCGTATTAATAATCAAGCATTTGAGTATGACTTTCTGGCTGGCTGGATTAAGTACAATCGTTTGGACCAGGGCATGAGTCAGGAAGCTCTGGCTCATGGTATTTGTTCTAAGAGCCATCTGTCCTACTTTGAGTCTGGAAAGAAGAAATTAAAAGAAGATGTACTTGTTTTACTCTTAAACAAGTTGGGCATCGACTCCTTTGAGCCAGTGGCATCCATGGGGCTTTTAAGACAGAAACTCTACCACATGACTACCTGCATTGAATATCTGAACTTAGAAGAAGCAGACCAGGTCTTTAAGGACATTCAGACTCATGATGCTATAATCAAGAAGTCTCCCTACAACATGGAGTATAAGATATACCAACTTCACTATGACTACTTTGTAGCCAATAAGCATTACAATGACCTTAAAGAGACCATCGACTTGATAGATAAGATTTATCCTGCCTTGACAGAGGACCAAAAATACTTGTATATGTTGACCTGTGGCCGGATGATGTTTTCTTATGTCAGCCACAAGGAGGGAATTAGACGGCTCATGTTAGCCCTTGAGATAAAAGAAACCCCAGTCGTCAACTACTACTTGGGCTTTGCCTTCTGTTTTGATGATGACCCGCTCAGGGGTGTATTTTACTTTGAAAAGGCCCTGGAGTCCTACCGGTCTAGCGGCCGTTATATAAATGCAGTCATGTGCCATAACTACCTGGGTATCTGTTATACCAGCTTGAAGATTTATGATCAGGGAGAGGAACATTTTAAAACAGGCATTACGGGAGCTGAGCATTTCTCAATTACCCTTATTTTAGGCCATCTCTATACCAATATAGCCCACCTATACATGTGTACAGACCGTTACGACCTGGCAGAGGCCTATGTCAAGAAGGGGGTTGAAAACTTTGATGATCCCCTCCTACCCATATCTAACCTTATTGAAATCTATGAAAGAATGGGGCAAAACCACTTGATTCAGCCTCTGTTTGAGGCCTACTTAGTCCCTGAAAGAATGACCTCTAAGTATTACTTATTGTTAGAATTTCAGTATAGACGCTTGTGTACCCCTCATGATAAGGCTTACTATGAGGCCCTAGCTAATAAAATACTGCCCTTCTATGAGAAAATCCACTACATTGAATTATCGGATATGATCAGAAAGGCCATGATTGATTACCTGGAATCTGTAAGGCAGTACAAGGCCGCCAACCAGCTTTACAAAACCCTCTTAAGAATGCGGGAAGGCTAAGGGCTCAAGGAGCCCTTTTTCCTGTGACGTGTCAAAAATATTGCTAAATGTTACGATAAGATGGCTAAATAAGCGGAAGCTTTGGCAAGTAAATGGTTTTATGGTATACTTGTCTAGAAATTAAGGAAGGGAGGGTAGTTGACAACTGAATCTAAAGCGCCTGAACTGATACTTGTATCAGTTGACGAGGACAGGGTTTATCGAATCATCGGCGGGTACCCTGTGGTGAACTCACACCATTAAAGATTGGTAAAACTAAGAAGTGATTCTTAGGACAAGACCTCTCAGTGAGCAAAAACGTACGGAATTTCTAGGAAGGAACCTTATGGTTCTTTTTGTTGTTTAAAAAGGAGAATATAGGATGTGTGGTATAGTAGGATATATTGGTGGCAACAAGGCCCTACCAGTATTGTTAAATGGACTATCTAAGTTAGAATATAGAGGATATGATTCATCGGGAATCGCACTTTTAGAAAATGATGAGTTATTTGTTAAGAAGAAAAAGGGGAGACTGGCAGCCTTAGAGGCGGATTTGGACATTGACTCTCACATGAGTCAGGTGGGAATCGGTCATACCCGATGGGCAACCCATGGGGCACCAACAGAAATGAATGCCCACCCTCATACCAATGTTGTGGGATCCATAGCGGTTTGTCATAATGGTATTATTGAAAACTATGTTAAGATCAAGGAATGGTTGACAGAAGTCGATAATGTGACCTATAAGTCAGAAACGGATACGGAAGTAATTGCCCACCTGGTGAATCATTTCTATGAGGGCGACCTCTTTGATGCTGTTTTCAAGGCTGTAGATAGAATGGAAGGCGCTTATGCTATTTCAGTTATTTCAGTCGATGAGCCCGACAAGATTGTTGCGGTTAGAAAGGACAGTCCCCTCATTGTTGGAAAGGGCCAAGGAGAAAACTTCCTTGCTAGTGATATTCCAGCTCTACTCAAGTACACCAAGGAAGTTTACTTCATTGAAAATGACGAGTTTGTCCTCTTAACGGGTGATAAGGTTGAGATTTTTGATGCCTTCAGACAACCTGTGGACAGAGAAGTCTTCAAGGTTACCTGGGATGCTGAAGCCGCAGAAAAAGAAGGTTATCCTCACTTTACCCTCAAAGAGATCTTTGAGCAACCCAAGTCAATCAGGGAAACCCTAAGCCGTCGTGTAGAGAAAGACCTGTCTATTAACTTAGAGGGGGTCGACTTCACAGATGACCAGTTCAAGAACTTTGATAAGATTTACATGGTGGCCTGTGGAACCGCCTATCATGCTGCCTTGATTGGTAAGTATGCCATCGAATCTTTGGCAAAAATTCCGGTAGAGGTTGAGATAGCTTCTGAGTTTAGATACAAGCCAAACTTTTTGAATGAAAAGTCATTGATCATCCCTGTATCTCAATCCGGTGAAACCCTTGATACCCTTCAGTCCTTAAGAGAGGCTAAAAGAAAGGGTGCAACAGTTATGTCGGTTGTTAATGTCGTAGGTTCTTCTGTTGCAAGAGACTCTGATGGCGTCCTATATACCTGGGCTGGACCAGAGATAGGGGTTGCATCAACCAAGGCCTACACATCTCAAGTATTGGTCTTCTATTTACTGGCTATAAGAATTGCTTTAGCACTTAAGGCTATCACTGAAGAAGAAAGCCATGATATTTTAAAAGCTTTAAATCACATGCCAGACCACATCCAAAAGATTTTAGATGAAGCTCATGTGGTCCAAGAGTTTGCTGATGCCCAGTTTAACAATGAGAATGTATTCTTTATCGGTAGAGGGGTTGACCTTTACACGTCTGATGAGGCATCCTTAAAGTTTAAGGAGATTTCTTACATTAATTCTTTCTCTATAGCAGCTGGTGAACTTAAGCACGGCACCATTGCCCTCATTGAAGAAGGGACCCTGTGTGTAGCTGTTGCTACTCAGAAGCACCTTTATGACAAGATGATTTCAAATATAAAGGAAGTTAAGGCAAGAGGTGGAGAAGTTGTCGCTGTAGCCTTTGAAGGAGATACAGAAATAGAGGAATCGGCTGACAAGGTCATTTATATTCCTAGGTCAATGCCATTCTTAGCACCCCTTCTAAGCATCGTTCCTCTACAATTATTTGCCTACTATGTATCAGTTGCAAGAGGTAATGATGTAGATAAGCCTAGAAACTTAGCCAAGTCAGTAACAGTAGAATAATGATTTGTGTACAGGTAATTTGTTGTCCTGTCCATTTGAATTTGGTTTAACGTTTTCTATTCAAATAAAAATTATCTAAAAAAGCGGGTCTAGCGACCCGCTTTGCTTTCGTCTCCAACTTTTTTCCCTTGTATCTTTTCTCACATTCCTCGCTGGTGTCCAAAAGCCAGAAAAATCAACAATTATAGCGGTCAATCATTCATAGTAGAGAGGTGTTCTTCTCGGAAATTCTTCAGTATTTTAATCATGAAAAAATGTAAAATTGAAAGAAAGATTTCAAACCTTAGTCAAATTGAGGTCAAAACAGGTCCCAAAATTAACTCTGGAGGATGAGAAATTACCTCTGGAGGTGTTAAAAAAAATGTAAAACCAATTCAAACAGAAAAAAGAGAAAAAGCTTGAAGACCGCTTGAGTAAAGGCTTAAGAGAGTGTATGATTGCGATTGGGAAATGTTAGAACCGTTGTCAAATTGACATGGTAGTAGAGAAAATATCTCTCTAAGATGTTTTTGAATCAAGTCATTAGTAAAAAGAGTACTACAAAGATTCAAATATATATGAGCTGACTTGTATCACAATATCGAAAATTTAATGTTGAATAGTTAATTGATATTAGTATTGGTATAAAGGAGTTTAAAAAAGTATTCAATAACTATTCTATAAGTAGCCATGCTGTAATCAAGAAAGTTTTAATAGATGGTCAACGGAAAGTGTTTTTTTGGTGAACTCAACATAATATATATGCAACAACCCCTCTGCTTGAAGGAAGAGGTCTTGTAGCTATCAAGAATATTCTCGTTCATAGTAGTGTAAATACGACAATAAATACGTGCTATCATTTCAATCGGGCTGAAATGAGAAAAACGACATCTAAATTGACAGACACCCTTTCGTTATAGAAAATTTATTGATTTTGTATTAAACGTTATCTGCAATATTGAATATTATGATATTTAGGAATAAAATGTAAATATAAATTGACATTTTACTAAAATGATTGTATTAATCGTATTTGCAGATTATATGAGAATAATGCAATTATAAATGTGTCATCACTTTAGCGAGCAGATTGCTCGCTTTCTTCAAATATTTCAGTTGAATAAAATCTTAAATATTTAACTATATTCGTCGTTTAGCATTATAGGAGGAATGAGGGTTGACTTACAAGGAGAAACAAATTTATGAACTTGTACTAAAATATATAAACAAATCAAAGCGAACATATCTCGAATTAAATAAGATTTATGAGGAAGTGAATGATACTAATCAAAACGTGTTTAGATATATACATTCGTCTGAGGGATATTTAAAGTTTCATAATGTTATAAAAAAATTGTGTGATGAAGAAGTAATTGAGCCTACCAAAAGTAGTAATAGTAATGGTATGAATCCTTCGCTAAAATGCAAGTATAAAATATCTAAAGTCTATAGTGATAATAAGGAAGTAGTACTTGAATTGATGAGACTTAATTCTAAAATAAGTATTGATAAATTTTATTTGATGAATCCAAAATCTTACATCAAGGACAGAAAAGTAATAGAAGTGATAAATGAATTTTTAAATAATCCATCAAACTTTACTCTGACTATTCATGAACGTTCTTGGCAGATGTTTGGTGATGAGAAATTTTTAAGGCATCCTGGGAAGAAATCTCAGGGAGAAATAATTTTAGGTAATCTTGGTCTCACGTTTGAGGATTTGAATTGTCAACATGCATATGAACCATTCATATATTTTAAGAAGTCTGAATTCTCTGAAAAAGAGAGCAGGCGTTTATTGGTCATTGAGAACAAAGATACTTTTTGGTCGTTTCAGAACATAATATTCGAGCAAAACAATACACTCGATATTGATATGCTTATTTTTGGAGAGGGCAACAAAATAGTCAGTAGTTTTCAATATGCTGAGAAATTGGAAGTTAACGGTAGTGATGATGTTTTGTATTTTGGTGATATTGACAGAGAAGGTTTAAACATTTTTAATCGTTTTAGATTAAAATATGGGAACTACAATATAAAGTATTTTGTGGAAATGTATGAATATCTATTGGATTCTATAAATGACAGTGCTCCTGATGCAAAGAATAAGCAAGTACTTAACAACGATGCTGTTGAAATTTTCATTGAGTCTATGGACAATAAATACAGTAGACAAATACAAGAAATAATTTTTAACAATAAATACATTCCACAAGAAGTAATGAACTATGAGGTATTATTCAGATTGTATATAAGGAGTAATATGTAATGGAACACATGGAAGCGATAATAAATGAGATAGACAGCCGTGTTAAAAATATTCGAATATATCATCCATTCTTTACTTTCTACAATGAAGGTTCTAAAATAGATGGATTCGACATGCCCGTTCTGATGCTGGCAACACTTTCATTTTTGATGTATGAAGGCAGATTAAAATCTAAAAGCGTGAGTTTTTCTCAAATAAGAGATTTTCTCATGAACTTTCTTCTAACTGCATATAATTATGAACTTGGTGAAGAAGATTACATGAAGTTTACAAGAGAGGTCATCGAGAGACTTGATGGCTCTTACACATATACATATATAAAACCGATTACAAATCAAGTTAGTAGAATGAATACAGTTCTTGTAACTCAAGACGCAAAGACATTTGAGTTTACGATTACTAAAGATGGCTTGGATTTCCTTCTAAAAACGAAAGAATTTGGGGATGAGGCACAAATAAGTATTAACTTATTGCTTTTTAAGAAACAGATTGAATCAGGTTCATTTAGTTATGCATATGAAATTGTAAAAAGATTAAATATTGAAGTCCAAAAAAGAATTGAGGAAAAATCAGTTATTTTGAATATAGTTTTGAATGGAGGGACACAAGGTTCAGAGGAGTATAAAAGGTACTGGGATAGGATATCGAACCAGTTCTCAGAAGAGGAAGGAATATTTAGAGATACAGTTCATTTTCTAAAGGACTTTTACTCTAATGAAGTTGACCGTAGGAAAATGTCCGATAAGGATGCTGAATCTTTAAAGGATTTAACTAAAATAGAATTAGAACTTATTAGAGCTCAAAATCTTCATACAAAATTAATTGATGAAGTATTAAATATGTCCAATGATTATGAAAACATTCTTAATATAAAAATGCAATCAGCATTTACTGATAAGTTTGAGTTTGAAAAAATGATAGATAAAAGCTGTAATGTAGTTAACGACCTTCGAGTCCTCAGTGCTATATTAAACCCGATGTATACAACTAATAAAAGAAAACGCTTTAGTTTAGAAAAAGTATTTGAACCACAAAGAGTTTCCAATGCTGAAGAGCGAATAGCTGAGGATTATGAGACTGGTGAAATAGTAAATATTGAAACTGTTGATATGAAAACAATTAAGCGTATTGAACATAATTATTTCTATTATGTAAAAATACTAATGTATACACTGTTACGTAAGTATTCGTTGACGCTAAATGAACTCGTAAAAATTTTATTTGATGCTCAATCTGAAAACTATCTCTTTAATGTGGATTTTGTTCCTTTCTTATCGAGAATAAATCACATTGGAAGAGAGAAGTTAATAGCCCATTTAAAGGTGATTTCACTAAAGGACTTATTAATGAAAGACGAAAAATTACAAAACGATATTGAAAAGTGTATTTATCGAGTTCTAATTTCTGATGAGAGGTTCAAAGAATATCATAAAATTATTATTGAGACGATTCCTGATGATGAAGTAGTCATTAATGAAATAATAAAAGTTACAAATATGAGATTCTTATTGGAGTAGATAATAGGAGATATGATGTTAAAAAATAGAGAGAATGTAATACAGGCAGTCAAAGTACTTGGAGAACTATTAGCAGGTAATGAAGTCAGTTCAGAATCTAATAGGGAGTTGTATAATCTTTATGTGACAGATAGCAATGTAGAAGATTTTTTGTATCTTATTTGTGAAGAATTATCACTTAAATTATACAATTATGAAGATGAGTTATTCTTGTCTCCAGGTGTTGAAAATAAGGTTTTCGGTTATAACAATGATGATTTTAAAAAAAGAATGAAATATAACTTCGATAATATGGATATGTATATGTCCTATTTTGTAATGATGACAATCATAACTATGTTTTATAAGGAATCTGACTATGATACGCATATTAGAAGAATAAGTATTAATAATATATTGGAAAAAGTAAATGAAAAAATGAATGCGTTATTAAGTATCGATGAAATATCTGAAGTCAGTTCAGACTTAAGCTATAACTTTGAAGAAATATCGAAGAGATGGAAGTCATTAAGAAAGATTAGTATTAGGGGAAGTGATTTTGATAATCTTGAAGCCAGTGATAGAGGTAAGAATAGTCAATATGCATTCATTAATACAGTGTGCAATTTTTTGGAACGAGAGGGACTTATAAGAATAGATGCAAACATGAACTCAATATTACCTCAAAAGCGGTTTAAAGCAATTGTTTATAGCTATTTTCAGAACAAGGACAGTCGTAACGAAGTTTATGACTACATAAAAAAACTATCAGAAAAGGAGGATACACTTTAATGCCATATATTAATCGTATTAGATTAGTTAACGTAAGATTTAATCACAACAACAGTCGCTACGAAGATTTTAAGATGCCTTTTGATAGTAAATCTACAGCATATGAACTAATAAATGGTGGTGGTAAGAGTGTTCTTCTTATGATGATTCTACAAGTTGTTCTTCCGAATGAATCTCTTAAGACAGAGAAACCTGTTAAGAATATTTTTATTGGTACTAAAGATATTACATCGCATGTTTTAGTGGAATGGGAGTTAGAAGATGGAGGTTATTATTCACATCTTTTAACTGGATTTTGTGCAAGAAAGGCAAGGGATAAAGATACTAAGAAAGGCCATGTTGAAGGTGGAACAGAGTATTTCAACTATACTTTCCTATATAACAAGAGTAATCCTAATGATATATATAGTTTAGATTTGTTTAAGATTAATGATAAAAAGAAAAGTGTGATGAGTTATAACGAGCTTAATAAGAAACTTAAAAGACTTAAAGCTAATGGGGAACCAATTGAGATTTACAGCAATATGAAAGGTATATATCAAGAGACACTTAAAGGGTATCAAATCATAGAGGCAGAATGGGATATTTTGAAAAGAATCAATGCACAAGAAAATAACTTAGCGAACTATTTTAGAGGAGATAAATCATCCAAAAGACTAATAGAAAATTTTCTGGTAGGCATAGTTGATAAGATAGCAGAAAATAAAGATAAACTTAGCGAAGAGGATTTTGCTGATGTTTTAGTAAAGATGAAGGAGCGATTTGCAAAACTTCAACGAGAATATGAACGTCTTCATGAGTATGAAGAATATGAGATGTCTATGAATAAGTTGACTGATGTTATTGGAAAAGCAATTGAAGTCTTTACTGAGGTAGATGATTTTAACGTCAAGATTGCATCGATAGTTTTTGCTCTAAGTACTTTTCTTAAGAAGCACGAATGTTTATTGGAGAGTAAAAATAAAGAATTTCAGATTGAGCACAGTCGCTTAGAAAGTGTAAGGAAAGACATAAAAAATACTGATATATGTAAGAAAATATTTCTTATGAATGAAAAGCATGAGGAATATAGAAAGAAGAGCAAAGAACTTGATGAGTATAAAGATAGTTTGAGTAGATTGAAGGGTGAAATAAAATACTTAAACAGCATTAATCTTTTCTTCGATTATAAAGATAGTATTTCTGAGATTGAAAAGCTTAAAGAAGAACTGCGAAAGACAGAGCTTTCTGATGTTGAACTTAAAGAGAAAAGAAATTATTTAGGTAGACAGTTTAAATATGCTCTTATTAAAAGAGAAAAAGAGCTCATTAAAAGAAAAAATGAATTAATTTCAGAAGACGTGGAAAATGAAAAATTGATTGAAGCATGCGAAGAAAGAACTTCAGAATTAAATAGATGTTTAGGTTCATATAAATCTGAAGAAAGAAGATTTCTTAATGAACTACAGACTCTAAATGATGCTCTTCAAAAAAGTAATACTGAGCTACTTCAAACAGGCAAATTTAACACGATTATTTATGATGCAAATATTCAGATTGAGCAATTAAATGAGGAATTAGCTGAAGTTGAAATCTCAATAAGTGTATGCGAAGAAAATCTCAAAGAAATAGAAGAAAAACTATTAAATATTGCTGTTGAGAAAACTGAAGTGGAAGGAAACATCAAGTTAACTGAAAAAGAACAGAAAATAAATAAAGAGAAAATAATTGAATATAATCATGCAAAAGAAATTATTAGTACTATTGCAAGAGACTATGATATACATGATTTTAACTCCTTAAAGGATGAACTGACAGAAATATATGATGAGGAGCATTTAAGAAAAAGTGAGTTGGAGTTCACTTTAAATGATTTAAATAAGCAAATAGAAATAATAAGAGAACATGGAGTTTATGTCTTTAACAATCAACTAATAGATTTGTATGAGCATCTGAAAACGAAGTTTAATGCAGTCTTGGGTTCTGAATATCTAAAAAGTCTTTCAAAAGAAGTTAGGGAAGAAATGTTAATAAAATTCAGACTATTACCATACTCAATCTTACTCCCTCAGTCTGAATATAACTCTATCAATGCTAATTTAAATGCCATTGGGAAAAAATTCATTGATGTAATGATACCGATTGTTAACATGGATGCAATTAGAGGAAACATTTCACTTAACACCGATGGTTTCACATTTCCAACAAGGGAACTTGATTTTCATTTAAGTAGTCTCGAGAATATCGAAGTATTTATGAGTGATTTGATTCACAAGAAAGAAAACAGTAAGTTGAAATTAGATGAATTAAATGAGAGCATTATAGTTTACCAAGGCTATATAAGTTCTCTTAATGAATATTTGAGAGATTATCCCGTTACAATTGTAAATGAGTTATTAGAAAACGAGAGTTTTCTGGATAACGAACTAAGGAGTTTGAAGAATAGACACAAGAACTTGAAAAATAGTGAGAAAGAGGAAGGAAGAAGGAAACAAGAGCAATATGATGCATTAGATGACTCAAAGCGACTGTTTGAATCTTTATTAAGTGTTATTAAATTGTTGGAAACATACAAACAATTGAGCAATGTTTTGTCCGAGAACGAAGGAAATTTGAAGAAAGCCCAGTTAGCCTCAGATGAAGTTACAAGGAAACTAAATGTTCAAAAGCGTAAAAAGGAAAACCTTGTTAATAGAAGGAAAACTTATGGAATTGAAATTATTGGTATAGATAGAGAAATAACTAAATTGGATGATGAACTTTCTGTGCTCAGTGAGTTAGAGGTTCCAGATGTTTTTTCAACTGAAGATTCTCTTGAAACCTTAAAGAAGAAGTTTCATGTTTATAATGAAAAATACAAGATTGAAGCAGGTAATGTAGATAGAATAAATGGAGAAATCACAACTTTAGAAGGCAATTCGAAAGAGATTGTAGAAGAATTGGAATATAACGGATTTGCTGTTGAACAGATAGAACTGAATGAACTTACCTTAAGAGTACCGAAAGATGTAATAAGGCAAAAGGTATCCTTGCAAGAGAAAGTAGAAAGTGTTCTGGAAGACAAACGTGCAGAACAGCAAAAGTCAAATGAGGATTATATAGAACTTAAAACAAAGACAGTCGAGGCGACAAAATCCTATGTAAGCCTTTATTCTGAGTTCAAGCCACTTTTAGTTGTAGCTGATTTAGATATTGTTAAGGAAAAAAAGAATGAATTGAGGAGCATGCAAAAAATATGCAGTAGGGTCTGTGAAGATATTAATAGCGAGATATTGGAGTTAACTTCTAAAATTCAAAAGCATAATAGGACATACAGAGATTTTACAGTTTTCGCTAACACAAACAACATAGATATTAATGAATATACAAAATTTGAATTTGAAAGTATAGAGTTCGAGGTGTATGGCCAAAAGCACAAGGAACTTTTGAAGAGTGTTAAGAAAGTACAAGAGCAGTTTAATACTGAAAAGAAAAGGCTCATTAAGTCAAGTGATAAGTTCACGGTAAGGAATTTCAGAGATGATGTTGAAAAGATTGAAAGACCAGGTGATTTGAATGAAGCCAAATCTATATTAGACAGTCTGTCATACTATCAGCAGATACTACAGAGTAAGAAAGAGAAAATCCTAATTGAAATTGAGCATGAAAAAAGTTTTAAGGATGGCTTCATCCAACAATGTGTAGGTGCAGGTGTATGGATGTATGAACAGCTTATGAAGTTAAACTCACTTTCAAAAATTAAGATTCCTGATTTGGAAGCGAAGAAAGCTATGGTTGAAATATCACTTAGATGCTATGATGAGGACGTTCAAAAGCAAAGGATGGAGAATCATATCAATGGACTTGTTGAGAGAATAACTGAAGAGAATAAAAAAAATCTTAGTAGAGAACTGTCTTCAAAAGCATTCCTTGCTCAAGTCGCTGATATGAATACTGCCAAGGTATATCTTTACAAAGTTGAAGACATTGTTTCAAAATCGAGAAAAATCAGATGGGAATATGCAGTTGAGTCAGACGGGCAGACACATACCCTATATTTCTTATTCCTTGCTTCTGTTATTGCCTTTATTAGGAAGTTAAGTACAGGTTCAGAAAAGCTCACTAAGAAAGTATTAATTGTAGATAATCCTTTTGGCTCTGCAAGTGCAGTCTATCTTTGGAGAGTTATGTTTGCCATGATGAAGGAAAACAACTTCCAGCTTATTTCAGCTGGTCATGATATTAGTAAGGAGATACTACCGTATTTTGAAGTTAACTATTTACTGAGTGAAGATTTTATGAGTAATGGTACAAAGAAAGTAGTTGTCCATGACTTCAGAGGTATAGTTGAACGTGAGTATTTATCAGAAGACGAGTTAAATACTGAGCAGTTATCTTTTTTTGAAGATTGATATTTATTCTACTTAGATGTAGGTAGGGTATTATTTATCTTTCAATAAAATAGTATTAACTAAATAAATCTATTGAGAAAGGATTATATATGAATAAGCATAATGTTCAAGTTATAGAAGCTTTGAATAGATATATTGGCTATAAACAGGAAGCTTTTCCAGCTCCCAAATATGCAGTAATGCTAAAGGGAACATGGGGAAGTGGTAAAACGTATTTTGTAAGAGAAAAATGGTTGAGGCAAATAGAAGATGATGAATCATATAGTATAATTAATGTTAGTCTTTTTGGTTTGAAAAGTATTGGAGAACTTAAGAATGAGATAGCTCATAGCAAAGTAATATTTGAAGAAATTATTGAAAAGAGTGAGACGGGTAAAGTGATTTTTGGCAGGTTCAATAGATTAAAAAAGAGCAATGCAGGAAAAGGTATAGGTAGTGTCCTCAATAAAATTATGGAATCCAAGTTAGGAATAGGGTATAGAGACTTTTCTTCAATATTTTTAAGAGATTGGATGTCCGAAGACAATGGACTTACTAAAGTTCTTATATTGGATGACCTTGAAAGAATGAAAATGGATTTGGTTGAAGTCTTTGGATATCTTTCTACCTACCTTGAAAGTACTAATTTAAGAGTTATATTCGTCTGTAATGATGATGAGATAAGCAAAGTAAACAAATCAAAGATTTTAGAAGAGATTGAAGTTGAAGAAAGAACAATAGACGGAAATGAAGATGAGAGTAATATATTCATGTCTGAACCCAAACAAAAATATGGTGTTACAAAAAACAAAAAAAGTATCTATACAGTTAAAGAAGAAATAAATGAAGATGATTATGAAAGAATCCGTGAAAAGATAATTGGAGAAACTTTGATTATCCATCCAGATTATGATGATGCAATATCAGACTTTCTCTACGAGATGAATTACTCAAGTGATGATAAAGAGATTATTGTTTCATTTTTAAGTGAAGTGATAGAGAAGTTAAAAATTAATAATTTAAGAATTATTAGACAAACATTAATAAAACTTAAGCCATTATATGAAGCTATTAATATCAACAAAGCATACTTGAACTATGCTCATGAGTATATTGAGATTTCTGGTACTAAGTATAAGAAAAGCTATTATAGGGAGATAGTTTGCAAGTTCTTTATTTTCATGAATATTAAGAAATTAGAAGGAGAACTGGAACCTGATAAGATTGGTATAGATTCTGTAATGAAAGGATATAGTGTTTTTAGACCGTTGTTACAGACTGGTTGTGATAAGAGTTTTTGGTTTAGTTATATTTGGAATGGCGAGTTGGATAAAACGATACTGGAATCTGGAATTGAAGCAGATATGGAATCTTTAATTCCTAATGAAATAATTGATACCGATATAGTTTATAAACTTCAAATTGGATATTGGGATTATTCAAAAGAGGAGTTTTACTCATTGCAAGAAAGATTAATTTCTCAATTAGGAAAAGGTGAAATTACCGATATTAGTGCCCTAATTCAAGCTTACTGTTTGTTAGTATCATTTGAAAATAATGGAATTTTAGATGGGAGTACTGAGATTGATGAACTTTTTGATAATGTTTTAGAGAAGGTGCTAATTACTGCTTCGAGTGGTGATAGTAGAAGAATCATAGAGTTAGAGAATTTAGATATTGAATTTGGTGGCTATAGAGGATATTCGTTTTCTTACTCATCAGATGAACAGCGAGTTAGAAAGTTCATAGATAAATTGAAAATTCATTACTTAGAATCAAATAAAATAATTGCCTCAATCGACACTAAAGATGTTGTATCAGAAATACTATCAGGCAGGCAAAAATTGGATTCTTTACTTAGTAATTTAAAAGAATACCAACCGATTTTGAGTTACATTGGTATTGATGAGTTATGGGAAGTTCTATGCTTAACTTCATTTGAAGAGCAAAGAAATTTCTGGGGAAGATTAAGACGTAGATATGGATTGAGAGTAACTGGAATGGAAGACGCATACTTAGTCTATGAACCAGATTTACCTGTAATTAGTCAGATAGCGAAAAGGTATTCAGATATGTTGGACGATGCAATCAAAGAAAGAGATAATAAAATTCAGATGTATAGAATTCTTGCGGAATTGACACAAAACATTACAGATGAATTCATGAAGAAAATTGAAGTTGGTAAAGAAATAAGATTAGTTAAGGAGCAAAAAAAGAAAAAGTGATTTAATGGATATTTGAGCTAATTAATACAAAAATAATAGGAGGTTGCTAATGGATATACGAGAAATCCATAAAAAGACACTTGAATATTTATATAGTCATTATTTAGATGATTCAATTCTATTTATGCCAAGAAGGCGAAATACTAACGGACGCTTAGAAAACGGATATTATTTTATTGGAACAGAGGATTATTTGCAGGTTTCGTTTTGGGATTCACGTGATTGGAAAGAGAGAATACATAGTATAGCATTTGTAATTCTAAAAGATGGAACCTCTTTTATAGAGTTTAGTGGTCGAGATAATGATGAGAAAGCAGATGTACTTAGATACTTAGTCAACCATCTAAGTCATCAATTAGGAATAACCTTTACAGAGCTTTACAACAACAAATGGAAAGCAGATTATGAAACAGATATGTATCTTCAGAATCTTGAAAGCTTTATGTTAAATGAGAAACTAATTATTGACGAGTTTTTGAGGACTGAGGGAAGTAATATAATACCATTCATCGAAGCAAGGAAATTTGAAAAGGCAATGAACCGAATTTTTGAAATAGATTCCTCAATTGAAGATGAGATAAAGAAGAAAAAACTTGAGGGTTCTATTACAATACGGAAATCAGAATATACTATGACTTTACATCATAACAATATTCAGAATCAAATATTTGATTTGTTGATTAACTCAAATGATTATAAGTCAGTTAAGATGGAACATAATTTTGTTGATATTGTAACAATAGATAACAATGATTTAATAAGATATTATGAGTTGAAACCAACAACAGCAAAAAAAGCTATTAGGGAAGCTTTTGGTCAACTTATGGAGTATTCACATTATCCTGGAAAAAATAGAGCAGACCAGCTTGTAGTTGTTTCATATGCAGTACCGACAGCTGACGATATAAACTATTTGATACAACTGAGGGAAGTATACAAAATACCTTTATTCTATTGCTACTTTAATATGAACAAAAGAATATTATCTGAACTATACTAAATATTGGAGAAATACTTTGATTATGATGAATGGAGAGACAAATGAAAGTTAAGGGTGTTTGGATAGTTGATTTACCTCTAACATTTAATATTGGCAATAGCTTTTATGATACTGAGTTAACTAATTTTATGTTTGAGATTAATGAAGCTAAATGTGAGTTAATTAAAGATATAAATGGAAAATATTTAGATAAGATAAAGGTCAGTGTTACAGATTCTTATGATGATGATTGTTTACCATCTTATGAACACACTGAGTATTTAATGGAGTTCACTAAGCAAATGTCCCATAAGGTGAGTAGCTCAGTTCAACTGTTTTTAGATGGATTCACATATTCATATAGACATGTTCCATATAGAATTTTTGATGGTGAGGATTTCATTACACCTTATAAATTTAGCATCGAACCTGGTATTGCGTCTGGTGCATCTGATGGTGATAGAATGGAAAGAGGAGTAAACTTTGATAACCACTGTTTACACAAGAGTGTATATTTTGCAAATAAAGATAAGGACTATTTGGATACCGCTTGGTCTATATTGAATGATATAGAATATTATTTAGATATTGGTAAATATAAGGTAGCAATAATATCAATGGCAACGATGGTTGAAATGTTAATTAAAACAACATTAAAAGAGTTTCTTAACTCTAATGGAAAGTACAAAAAAACTATAAATACAAGTAAATTGAAAAATACGAAGAAACCAGGTGATAGACCTTCGTTTGCCGACAAGTACTATAGATTCGGATTAGGACTACTATCAGAAAAAATAGATGAAGATTTAGCTGATTGGGTTGATGTAATTTATTCAATGCGGAATGATATTGCTCACGGAAGTTTATTATCTGAAACTTCATTCTTTATTGAAGAGAATGTTAATCCGCATGATTACTATAACTATTTACATCATATGAGAAACGTTAGCGTTGAAGTCTACAATTTCTTTAGTGATTTAAAACATAAGACTTTACTATATGATATTGCCTCTGAGTTTAGAAAGGCAATAGAGGAACTTAAATATCAAGGTTTGCTTGGGAATTCACCATTAAGTGATTTTCCTCATGGATGCTGTGGATATGTGAGTGAGTTGTTAGCGATGTACTTGTATGAGAAAGGATACTTCTCTAAATATATTGTGGGCTCTAAGCAAGTTGATAATATAAATCCAACTTATGTTTGGCTTGAAACAAAAGGTTTCGTTGTAGATATTACAGCTGACCAATTTCCAGAAATAGTGAAATCAGTAGTTATAGAGTTAGTAGATTATGAAGTTGATTATTTGGATTTTAAAGTTGATAGATTTTATGTTAGAGAGTTTGACGGAAAATTTATGGACGAAGGCGATGAAGTAGAAATAGAAAATATATATAATATTATAAAGACTATAATAAAGGAGTAATTGAAATGAAAATTAATGATGTTGACGAACTTTTTACATATCTTCTACAAATGCAAATGTCTGGACAGTATGTTTTCCGTGGTATTTCTAAAGAGTATCAAAAATATCCAAAACTAATAAGAGATGCAAATCCAGAGAGTATAGATTTAGACTATTATGAGAAAATAATTCTAAATGAGTTCGTAAACAAATCGTCCTCATTATTATCAGGGAATTTGGTTGATATGGATATCGTTGGTTATGCACAGCACCATGGTTTACCTACCAGACTTATTGATTGGAGCAAAAATCCTTTTGTTGCATTGTTTTTTGCAATCAACAGTAAGAGTTCAGATGATAAAGGCTATAGGATATTTGCATTTGACACAATAAAAGGATTTGAGATAGATAGGCTATTAGTAAAACAAACTTATGATGATTTAAGTAGAGTTTATGATACTAAATTAAATACTTATTTTAAATTTATTGATGATATTGGACAAGATGAAGGAGATGTCAATAAAGTAATCTCATATTACGATGAATACCCAATTTACAAAGAAAGTGAGGAATTCGAGGAATTACGAGGGAGCAAACATCTGATACCTATTTTTTATCGTTCAAATTTGTCGAACAAGAGGGTTATTAATCAGCAAGGATTATACTTAATACCAGATATACTAACGAAGTCAAGAATAGACAGTTATTATGATACAAATTTTTGTAATGAGGTAACCATTGATAAGAGTATTATTGATACTGCAATCGATAAACTGGAGAATATGGGAATAAATCAAACCAGCTTGTTCTATGATTTAGATAATATTGCAACAGATGTCTTGAATAAGTATAAAAGGCTAATCAATGAACATAATTCTTATTTTGAAAATCTAACTGATTTGTAGTAGAACATTGTATTTACAGTTAATAAATTTTCAAACAGTAACTTATATTCAAATTGACAAGTCAGGAGAAAAAGCAAATGAATCTGTTTTCTATTAGGTTGATATATCTAATCTATTTCGCATATTTCTTATTTATGCTTAACATGGTTTATGATTATAAATCTACAAGAATGAAAGAAAAAAAGATGAGGTATTCAACGAATTTTGAAGTGCTTAAACTATTAATAGAGATGATACTATTGAGTACATTATTATCATTTTTGTATTGCATTGGGAGAGTGATGTATTTAAAGTTATTGGATATGCTTATTGACGCCTTGCTCTATACAGTCTACTACACTGAAATTGTTAATGTTAATCTTAATAACTTTATTAGTGGTTCTCCTTATATATTAGTAGTTGGAAATCGTATAGTTAGTATTATAATGAGTCTGATTGTAATAATTGCATCGTATTCTGTTTTGATACTTCCATTAAAGATAAGTATTTTTGTTTTGCCATTAGTTGACGTTTCATTTAAGAAGACAAAGTGGGTTGAATTTTTCTTTAGCGGTTTGCTTTTTGTAGCTTTAATTCATGCATCTTACTTGAACATTCATAATGTTATTAAAGATACAAGTTTGAATGAAGAACTATTAACTCTGGAACAGTTAGGATTATATATGAATGTTCATATTGATGTTTTTATTGGATGGATTGCATATATAATTAAACGTAGTGGTATTTTAAGAACAATAAAAAAGTATGTAAACCGTAATCTTAGTTTTAAGGCAAATTACGTTTTGGATAATTAAAAGTTATATGACTAAGAGAACTAAATGGTCATATGTAATTGCTCAAAATATATCCTATTTTGATTATTTAGTATGAAAAGAAACTGAGGGCTCGGTGTAGTTATTTATATCTTCCTAACAGTATTATTTAATATAGTACTTTCCACTTAGAGATGCAATCGTACTATTATTTCATGTAAAAATATATTATAGGAAATCTGAATTTTTTTGTTGTAATTGAGTGATAAATAATGTTATTAAAATGTAGGAGGAGATATGGATAAACAGCAAATAATAGAATTTATAAACGAAGAAGTTGTAGTATGTTTAGATACCAATGTTTATTTAAACATATATGAGTATAACCCTCATGTTTCTGATGCGTATGTAGATATGGCAAATGAAGTGTTAGATTATTTAGTACTACCAAGTACTGTTGAGAGGGAGTTTAGAAAGAATCATAGAACATGTAAAGGTCGACAATCAAAAAAATTCTCAAACATAGAATCAAAATTTGGTAGTAGTATAACATCAATGAGTACGAAGCTTGTAAAGCAATTTGAGATACTAAATGATTTTGCCTTTCCAAATGTTGATAGGTTGCAATCAGATGTTGAATCAAAAATTGAAGAGTTAACATCCATAATTGAAGATTATGTTACAGAAAATCATGTTGTTGAGGAAATGACGGATAGATTTACAGATGATGATAGAGTAGAATCACTTGTACAAGAACTGATTAAAAAAAATAGAATTTTAGAACCGATGAAGGTTGAAAAAATTTATGAAATATGTGAAGAAGGTGAAAAACGATATAAGGACAAGGTACCACCAGGATATGGTGACCTTAAAAATAAAACAGGTGTTAGATTGTACAACGATTTAATCATCTGGAAGGAAATCCTTGAATATTGCAAGATGAATAAAAAGAATCTCATTTTTGTAACTGATGATGTTAAACCTGACTGGTATCATTTATCAGGAGAGTGCTTAGGTCAGTTTAGACATGAGTTGGTTAAAGAGTTTAATGATAAAACTGGACATTTAATGATTGGTATGACATCAAAATCTTTTTTTGAAGCAGTATCTGAAAAGTATGGAATGAAAATTCCGAGCATAGTAGAATCTGTCCTTGATTTTGATATAGATAATTATATTGAGTACCTTCTGGATGATTCTTTAGAAGATAGTATTAGAGAGAGCTTATCATACTCGGATGAAGAGTTCGTGAATATAGATTCTTTAACCAATTATGGTGGTTCCAGCTTTGAGTACGAAGATATAAACGAGTTCGAGTATAAAGAATGTATATTTGAAGGTTGTTTTGATAATAATGCAATATATACTTTGAGGTTTGCTGTAAAGGCTACGATAAGTACCCGAGAGTATTGGGGAAGGGACGATGATACTAAAGAAACTATACTTTCAGATAAACATTTTAGCGATATTGAGGGAGAAATCTATGTAGAGTTGACGAGGCTGGTTGACACCTATTTGGATTCTATTATAGAAGATTATGATTATGATAAATTTATAATTGTAAGAGGTGATTTATCAGAAATATATAATTACTATGAGGATGATTTATGCGTGGAATGTGGAAGAAGTATAGGTGAGGTTTCACATTACTCTGGTGGAATGGTTTGTACATCCTGTGCTGTTGTTGATTTTGATGGAGATATATGTCCATGTTGTGGGAGAAAAGTTCCATTTAAATATATGGCTGGCAATGGTTTCTGTATCACATGTTCACAAGAAAATCCAAATTTATAAGAACCAAATAGACCGATAATGTATATATTGGGGCTATATGAAATCTATTTATTGAAACAGAACGAATTACAGAAACTATTTCTTGTAATTCTTTTTTGAAGTCATGTGACTTTGAATTGTTTATAACTGTTAAAAATTTAGATGAATAACATTCACATAGTTAACAACTTGTTAAATAGTAATTATTAATTAAGTAAAAGTTAGTTAACTTACATTTAATTTATGATTAAAAACTAAGTAATGATATGAACTTTTATAGTGATTGCATTATAGGGATTCACACTTCTATGGTGAATAGTTAGTTAACTTATTGTTAATTTGTTACTAATAGTTGATTATTAGTTATTAAAGTATTAATCACATGAAAATTATTAAATAATGATTGACAATAGTCATAGTAAAAAGCTGTATAGATATTGGAAACAAGGCGTTGTATAATAACGTTGAGGAGCAAATCAGTGTGTTCTGTTATATCCTCAGAGTCGTGAAGGTGTATAAAGTCTCCATCATATTACCCATGATGCTTGCTTATATCAGAAAAGGTAAGAAGAGGTTGTTGTCCTATGACTTTACAGTTATCTGAGAGATGAGGTGTAGAAGGGTCGTAAACGTAAGAACAATTGCAATAATGAAGGCTCTTCTAAATTAAAGGAGTTAGATATGAGTAAATTAGATGAATTGCGTAAAAAATATAAAAGGAAAGACCTGCTGTTTATAGGAATGGGTATGGAAACTGTTGAGGTTTCTGAAGAACAGAAAAAAGAAGATTTAACAACATATAAATTTATTAAAGCTATAAGAGGAGGTTTGTATATTCTTGGAAAATAATTTAGAAATTGAATTATTGAAAGACTCTATTGTTGAGTGTATAATATCAACATTTAAGTTTAATTATGTAGAAGCAGTTAAGTTAGTAGATGATTTTAATATAAAAGAGTTCTTAATCAAGTATAAGGCTTGGGAAGATGATATAGCCTATGATTTTGCTATTCGTATTCTTCTTGACTATGAAAGAGCAAAGGAGAATGAAAAAATAATACATAGAATTTCAAGAGAGATAGAGATTTAGTGTTTGCATATAAGTGTTTGAAGAACTCGAAGATTATCTGTAGTGATTGTATTGAGATAGCAAAGAAAATGTAATGATTATCTATAAGATGAAAAAGATAGCTTAAAAGACTGCGTTGAAAGGACTACTGATGTAATTCATGTATTAAGTTTAGACATATTTATGTCTTTTTTTTTTTTGAGTATAATGTGAAGTCCTTTAGACAATCTTACAACTCACCTTGAAAGAAACAAGTATTTTTTGATTATTGTTTTTTTAGTTATATTTTTTATTCCATTTGCATATAGTATATAGAACAAAGCCAAAGGAACCTGCTCTTAGGAACTGGAGTGGGGCGACTTAATTGTGTAAAGGAGGAGAAAAATGAATAAAAAAGAACTTGTGCTTTTGAAAAAGCTGGCGTATGTAAACTGTATTTCGAAGAGTAATATTATTGAAGTAGAAGGATTATCAAAGTACTTCATTGACAAGATATGTAAGGAAGAATTGCTAAAAAAAGATGTATACTTGAATAACAATAAAGATTTTGAAGTAGTTTATACCATAACTAACAAAGGAAGAAACTTTGTTAAAAAGTATAGTATCTTTAATGCTTATCAAAGTAAATCAATAGAGCATGATATTCTGCTCTCAGATTATTACTTTAAAAAAGACATTTTTACAAATAGATTGTATTCAGAAGATGAACTTATAATAATGTTTAAGAGTAAATTCTTTCTTGGAAACGAATTACATTTGCTATCAGCAGGTGAACTGAGTCCACCCGATGGAGCTTATATAAATGACGAGGGAACCATTATTGCAGTTGAAGCAGTAACATCCTGTTACAAAAAAAGTATGATTCAGGCAAAAATTGATTTCTGTAAATTAATGGACTTCAGCTTGATTATTGTAAGGAGGGATAGAGATGAAAAAGTACTCTAAGAATACCCTGGAAAGTAATATAGATATTTTAAGAATAGTCTATGAAGTTGGAAATGGAATCATGCTAAAATCACAGGTAACGGAATTTATGTTGAATATTTACGGAGATAAGGATTATAAGACGCATAACAGCTTGAAAGAATTGGAAAGATATGGTCTCATTGACATTAAAAAATATGTTAGAGTCCAATATGTAAAACTTAAAAAATCAGCAATCTCATATTTTAGAGAGAGACATTATTCAGAGATAAAGTCGTGTACTGTTTCTAAGAAAAAATTGTATAGAGTAACAATGATTGCCGAGTTAATTCTGAGTAGACAATTGGACTATACTTCAGTTTCTGATTTCATTGATGATTTCAAGAGGAATACAACTTATTTATCAAAACCAAATACTGCTCATTTCTTCTTAAATGATGAACAAGATAAAAAAAAGCACGATGAGTATACCAGAATTTGTGATGTTATGAGAAGACGTGAAACAGGCAAGGAAAATCCTACAGATGTGATTAAACATTTTACTTTGGAAAAATTCTACTATAACAACATCATAATCACGCATGTAAGGCCAAATAAAGTTACAGCAATACTGCTTGATGTTCATGATAACTTTTGGAAACCTAATATGAGGTCAAGAATAGCGGGTAAAATAATTAACGCTTATACTTACTTGGACATGGTTTTTGATAGAGATATTACTATAGGTGTTATATGTCAAAGTGATGAAAAAGTAAATGAAGTAAGAAGGCAATCTGATTATTTCGAGGAAAGATTTATAAACAACCATATTCTTGGTTCATTCAAACTATTATTTAAAGCACATAAATGTTATGAGAAGTACTTTGAATTATAATCTGTCAATATCTGTCCATTACGTAGGATTATCTTCATTTTACTCAAATAAAATATAGAAAATCTTAGAAATAAGGAATACAGAATTGAATAATTATATCTTTATTGCACACCTATATGTATGGTGTGCTTTTTTGAGAAGTATTCATGATAGAGATTACCTGCTGTTGAAATACGACAACTTGAATATAGGAATAATTGTAAACGAATATTTCTTTGACACCTAAAATCTGTAAAGACATTCTATTTTTATGTTCTAATAGTTATCCGTTGGTCGTTGAAGTATCTGATTGGGATTCTTACACAATGCAATTTCATATGTTAAATATTCTATTAAATTAAAGAAATAATGAATAATTTGAAAAGTAATGCATATAATGAATAGAACATTAATGATAATCCGTTTAAAGATATCATTGATATTCAAACTATTACTGACTATTTAATTTTGGAGTATAGTAAGGAGAAAAATGATGTTATATTGCATTGAGGAGCCTTTTGGCAATTAAACTTATAACACAAAGTGTACAGGTAGTATTCAATACTTGTTTAATAGGAGAGTATATATTTTATTTTACTTAAATAAAAAAAATACCTTACCTGTACACTCTATACAAATGGAGGTTCCTAAATGAAAAGAATATTAAACGTTGAAGAAGTCATAAATGGTATTGGGAGTTACTTAGAGTCATACTTAGTGAGTAATAGAGTTAAGATAAAAAATAAGCAGTTTAGTTGTATATCACCTGACCATGAGGATAATAATCCTTCATGCTCATTAATTGAGAACAATACAAAGTATTATTGTCATTCCTGTGGGGCATTCGGAAGCATTATTAATGCCTATTCGATATTTGAGAATCAGGAAATTAATGGACAAGATTTTTATAGAGCAATCGAAACTCTTGCAAATAGGTATTCAGTCCCAATAGAGTATGATAATTTTTATTCGAATTTCAAGAATGAGTATGTCTATTATAATATTGAAAAGAGACCGATTATGAAAACTCAGAGAATTAACTTGCCAGATGGAAGCAAAGAATTCTATGTTTATAGGTATGAGAATAGTGAGTATGTAGCAGGTCTGAATGGGATGGAACCAACTATATACAATTATCCAATTGTCAATAAAGCCATTGAAGAAGGAAAGACAATACTCTTACTGGAGGGCGAAAAGTTAGTCGATTTAGTAGCTGATAAGTATCATGTTGTTGCAACTTCTGTTTTTGGTGGTGCTAATAATAAAAACAAATATTTTAAGCATTATTCTAACTTGCTCAAGAATGCAAAAGTGATATGTATTCCTGATAATGATATAGTTGGAATAAAGTTCATGGAAGCATTTGCAGAACACTTGAAAACAACTGTTAAGTCATTAAAAATAGTACATTTAAAAGATTTGATGACAAGTGAATTTCCTCATAAGGGCGATATTGAGGAATTCATCGAAATGAATGGTAATATTGATGACATCTATAAGAAAGCATTGGAGTCATCCGAGTTGTCACTATATAAGGACTACATTATTGAAGATGAAAGAGGAAAAAAGAAAATAAATGCAAACCTCTTAGCCATATCGATGTCAAAAAAATATAACATAATTAAACTAATTGATGGAACGAAAAAAATATACTCTCCTGAGTTAGGATATATGATTGATGTAGATGATTTGAAACCATTTATTAAGAATGAGATTGATAAATCATTAGTTACGTTATCGTTGTTAAAGGAAGTTGAACAATTATGGGATATTGAAATACAAACTGTTGATTTAATGGATATCGATGATAGGTATGATTTTATCAATTTAAGAAATGGTTTATACAGTATTTCTCAGGATAAAATTTATCCCCATAATAAAGATTACTTGTCAACAATACAGTTAGACGTAGAGTTTAATAGGGATGTGAAAGGTGAAAACTTCCATAGATTTATTGAGAGAATGCTTCCTGATTATCGTTGGAGAGAAGTTTTGCAAGAAGTAACGGGATATATTTTAAGTAATCATTATGGACTTAGAGATATTTTCATCTTACACGGTCCATCTAAAACAGGTAAGAGTTCTTTAACTAATCTACTTTATGACATGTTTAAACATGAAAGCAGGTTATCAATGTCGATTGATAAATTAGGTGGTAGATTCCAAACGAGCCAGTTATTTAATAAGAGTATAGTTGTTTCAGCGGACATAACTGGAAATAAGATTCATAACTCATCATTATTAAAATCTATAACATCTGACCATCTAAATTCAGAAGTAAAACACATTAAAAAGAATTTGGATTTTAGATTCAAAGGAAAGTTAATGGTTACAACGAATAAGATAATTGATTTCGACGAATCAGATGAAAGTGTTACTAATAGATTATTTTATATACCTTGCTTAGATGTGATGAATGAGAATGATATAGTAAGGGAGTATACTGAGATATTGAAGATGGAAAAAGATATTGTATTCAACTGGGCGATGGAAGGATTAAGAAGATTAATCAAAAATAATTTTAAATTTTCGCATGGAGATATGATATCGTCACATCACGAAGAACAAATAAGGTTCTTAAATCCTATAAAAGCATTTGTTGATGATATGATTATCTATGATGTTGATTCAGAGGTTACATTTGAAGAACTGAACAATCAATTCAATAGATATCTAAGCGAAAAAAAAATAATTCATGAAATAAAAAAGGATAGGTTATCAAAAGGATTAGCCGTTGAGATTGAAGTGAAGAAAGATATGTTAGGTCCTAAACATGGAAGAAAAAGAGGTTATAAGGGAATTAAATTAAGATAACAGTAATAAGAAATTGCCTTCTGCATATAGTATTGTAGGAGGTATTTTTTATGATAAATGAATTAAAGAAAAAAATAGTCAGAATGCATGATAGTGTATTCAAACATTATGATACAACTAAGCAAATGAATGTATCAAAAAATGAAATCATGTACCTATTTGCAGAATTGCTGTTATTGGAACCAAGTTCATCTGATAACTTTAGAGACATAGAGGAAATGAGAGTTTACTTGCAAGAGATAGCGATGCAGGTAAACTTGTTCGCACACATCTTCAGTAACAGTAAATGAAAGTATAAGTTAGCATTGAGTGTAGTAGTTGTAAGTTAAAACTTAGAATAAGTTCTAAGCGGGTGAAAAGATTAAACCTAATAGGTTATTTAGAATCGTTTTCATAGGTAGGTATACGATTTTCCTGAATGATTATGAAGTGTGATTTGAGCACTGCATTGACATGCCATTAGTGGAACCACATTCTTTCTGTATCATAACTCCACCAACAGTTCTAATGATATTCATGAGAGGAACAATGATATGAAGATTTCTAAATTTGCAAGGGGTGTAGGCGTTCTAACAGAAATCGGAATTAATAAGTCTATATATATATACAATTAGGATTTATAATAATTGCAACTAAGAGTGCAAAAACTCACATGGTTTTGCTCTCAGAAATACACTGCAAATAAAGGAAATTAATTGCTCTAAAGATTTTAGCTCAATATTAAAGCTTCGCTTATTTTGCAAACTACTCCAATGTACTATTCCAATAAAATGCTTTATAGTGATAAAACTTCAAACTAATGCAATACTCATTTACATAGTATAACAACTATAACATGACGAAATAAAATGAATCAAAGCGATTTGGTATATGCAATCACGAACATTCTGTAAATTTATATGTACAAAAAAATAGAAGTATTACATCGTGAAAATATTATGTATCATTAGTATTATATTTAAGTTCTTGCAATAGTTTGAAACGATAAAAAACTTGACCTTTTATGGTTAAGTTGCTATACTATCATTAGCTTAGATAATATATTATCAAAAGGAGGATAATATTACTTTCAAAAAATACTTGTTGATGTTTGGTTTGTCATCAGAAACAGTAAGGCAATACCTGTCTGAAGTAAATAAGTTAATTGCCTATTTGGAAACTCATCATAGCCAAATGTTTACAAGTGCTTCGGTAGAAGATTATTTGCAAACAAGAAATAATAACTTGTCGAGCAGTTCTATTGAAAAAGTAAATACAGTAATAAGGACATATAATAAGTATTTAATTTTTATCAGGACTTGCAACTCTATGATAAGTTTACCAGCTATAAATGACCATTAAAAAAAACAACTTGAAATCAATTTAAATTTACATTTTTGTTGATGTGTTGTATATTTAATGGTTTTTTTGTGCCCAATTATACGTTTGTTAGCAAACAGTATGAACAAAAAGCATTCTATATCATTGTAGTTAATAAGAACATATGCTCAATATGGATAAAATCCTTTTGGAAAGGTGTAGTAGATGACTCAATGGATTATGTTTTAACCATAATGGATTGAGAATACATCAATGTAGATAGAGGATTCTTGATTTGCAAGTGTGTGCAGTTAAATGTCGTTTAGACAAGGTATGCTTAAGGAGGAGAAAATGATATACCCAAGCAAAAATGTGAATGAAAAAATGGTTAGGTTTAAGAACATGTATGTAAATGCAGTACCTTCAAGTGCTACTGTGACAATGAGGTTAGCATATATTGATAATGATGGTGCAATATACCCAATGCATAACTGCGAATGTATAAACTGTGAATCTGCATCAGGGGATTCAATGTGCGGTAACTACTTTGGCAATACAAGTATAACAGTAAAAGGAATTGATGGTTTACTTTGTATCGTAACTTGTGCAAATCCGATGGTATAAGAATGGAATAAAACACATTTTTGCAGTCTTCGAAGGTATAGTAGAGACATACTATTTGATAATGAGGCATTCTATTGATTATTAGAGGCAATACAGATTTACGTGTAGTATGGAAGTTATGTATGTAAAATAAAGTTTTCTTAGTCTACATCCAATACCACCTCATTATAGAAAATATATTTTAGAAGATGACAATGTTGAAGTAACTTTTCGTAGAAACTAAAAACTAATTTTAACAATTACCTGTCCATACTGTAGATTTGCGTTCACAGCAAAAATATATGAATGTAGTTACTATTCAAAAGATAAGGGGTTGGTTCGGTATGAAGGCTTATTTAAAATACATACTGATAAAGAAAATCACTCATATTACAAGGAAATAAGATGAAGAATGAAGTGTTTACTAACAGCAATGGAATAGTACAAACAGAAATTGATGTGTAAACGTAAGTGATAAACATTTAGCCTATAAATAAACTAAAAACTTGGTTTAGTTAAGTTGTATGAAAAAGGATAAAATAGATGGAAAATGATTATCGTAAATTGATTGATAAAATAAATAAGATTATTGATGAAAAAAAATTATCCGATAGCTTTTTAGAAGAAGCTTTATCAACTGCTGTAGGAAGGGAAAATCAATATAGGCAATTAAAGAGATTTTTAAGTACTGGGAATAAAAAAATAGAGTTTAGATTACTTGCTTATTTAATTGAATTCTTGGAAGTTGATAACGGGGAAGTTAATAAACTTTTAAATATTAATGTAGATGATTATAATTTTCTTGATAGAAGTGAAATTGAGACAGTAAAAAATTTCAAAGACCTAATAGAAATTAAAAGAAAAAAGAAAAATTACACAATTAAAAAATTGATATCTGAAACAGATTTAACATCTTATACTTATTCAAAACCTAAATGGGATAATATTTCTATAAGTGTAGTAGTTGCCCTTTGTCAATTGCTATGTATTTCTTATGATGAGTTGTTATGGGGACTCGGTATAAAAAAGATTTACCCAAAAATTCAATACAATAGTTTATCAACACAAAAGTATTTGAATAATACTCCTATAGACACTCTCGAAGAATGTGTTGTTATTTCATTTGAGGAAGGTAAGGAAATTTATTTGTTGTCTACTAATTACTTAACACAAGAAATTGGAGTTCTATTCAGGAATTATATAGATGAGATTTACTCGTTAGATAGAATATCTACAATTAAATTTTATAAAGTAAATGGAGATAGATTAAATGAAATTTTCCGTAATATACATAAAGCAACTTGCATGAGACCAGAATATTTACTGGAGGAATTGTTGAAATTGGAAAGCCTTGAGGAGTTTTCATTATTATATGCATTAATGAACAACATCATTGAGTTGGAAAATACTAATGGGAGTAGGTAGAAAAATAGTTTCTGAAGTCAATATGTTGAGGAATAGTTTTGAAATATGAGTTTAAGAGTGAATTAATTGAGCCTCAATTTAATATAAAGAGGTGATGTAGTTAAAGCTTATAAATGATGTTTATTCTGAGACTGAATGAGTTCAATCTTTAAAACAAATCTAATATTTGTTTAAAGTAAGACGGGGGATTGTGTTATATTGACTGAACCAGCATGAGAATTTTCTTGCTGTCTCAGTCTCTTTTTTATTAGTGAAAAGAATGGGTCTAAGCTTGATTTGATATTTTTGTTTGAGTGTATCTTAGGATGAAGCTATTTCTATATAAGAATAGCTGATTAATTTCATTTCGGGTTATATATATATTTGTTTTGCATATGATATATTAACGGAATTTGGATTACAACATTATGTAAAATTAGAAAGGTGGTAAACATGGTTGAAAGATACTGTAAAGTTTTTGCCAAAAATATAATCCAGGAAATAAGTGATAGTGGAATGACGTTAGTACAGGCGTCAGAACAATCGAATCTAAGCGTGTCATTTTTAAGCAAAATTAAGCACTATGAGAGGTCAATCTCACTTTACAATGCAATTAAGTTGGCAAAATTAGTTAATAAGAGTCTGGATGAGTTGACGGGTTTCAATCTCTTATCAAAAGATAAACTTAAATTATCAGATTTGATTATGTTATCAGGTATAGAAGTTGATAATCATATACTACCAGAAAAAAGTAAGTTCAAGTTGGATGAAATTGTTAGTTTTATAACTTCGAATGAATTTAATGATTCTGAAACGTTAAAAAAGATAATAATGCTACTTCAAATTATTAATGAATACAAAAATGAAGTTAAGTGATGCTTGTAGTCAATAATTGTAACAAAGTCAAAGTCTTTATGGATTTGACTTTGTTGTTATTGTGAGTGTTAACGTTCTCTTGTTAATCTATAGAAAAGCACTTCTGTTGAACCCGTTGAAGATTTTAATGAAATATGAGCTCTGAGTTCAATAGAATAATCGATATCAATGCGAATGATGTATTAAAGACAGTTCAATAGAATTATTATAGGGGGAAGAGATGAAAAGTTACGAGGAATGGTTAGTCAAAGAAGGGATGCTGGAGACAACTATCAATACATATTTATTTGAGGTTGAACACTATTTCAGATGGTTCGAGGAATCTTATGGTTGCAGGCCTTCGGTAATTATTAGAGAAAATGTGCTTGAGTACAAAAGCTACCTTAAGAACATCAGAACTTATAAAGGTAATGTATTGCATGCTAAAACAATAAACAAAAAACTTTCAGCAATCATCAGCTATAACAATTTTGTTGTTGATGTTGGAGTTCAAGAGTCAATTGTTATTGGGAAGAAGGATTTTCAAAAATTTCAAGAGGAGTCATATTCGCCTTATCGCATTGAAATAGATGAAGTAGAACGAATCCGACAGAAGATTTTGGAGTCAGGGAACCATCAATTATACGTGATACTTACATTGATGGCTTTTAGTGGACTTCGGAAATTTGAAATCAGGAATCTTAGAAAAAAACACATAGTGCTTGAGAATAATGAACTGATTGTTTACGGAAAGAGAGATAAGTTTAGAAAGATATTTATGAATAAGAGAGTTCGAATTGCATTGATGGAGTTCCTCAGTAGAAATCATCGTGAAGAAGATGAAATATTATTTCATAGCAGGGAATCTGAAATGTTAAGTGATTCTACAATAAATAAATCGTTGAAGAAGTATACCAATTATTGTCCACATGCATTTCGGCATTTTTTTGGTTATTTGCTATCGGAAAATGATTTTAAAGAGGTCGAAATCGCTCAGTTTCTTGGTCATAGTTCCGTCCAAACATCAAGAAAGTATTTGGCACCTAATTTTGTTGAAGTCAAAAATAAGGTGTATAAGCTTTAAGTATGGAGGTGATAATTTGAAAAGTATATATGAGGTTCCTACACTTGATAAGTATGTACCAATTTCAAAAAAGTCTAAATTTACAAGAGGTAGGATGACCACGTTATGGTCTAATAAGACAGGGCGTACGCATTATTTTTGGAGCAAACTTATGGAGAGTGTTTTTTACTACTTGGAGTATAGTGCAGCAGTTGATATAAGAGAGGCATTCCCGTTAATAGAGATAGCTAATGCTTTATCTGAAGAGGAAATGAGTTTGATGAGTCATTATCGAAATAAAACAATTGATGAGTATCATCAATTGACTACCTCTTTCCTGATTACTATGCCTGACGGGTCATTGAAAGCAATAGCAACAAAGTATTCAAGTGATTTAAAGAAAAAGGAAAGCATACGCTTCATTCATCTACAAAAGCGATTTTGGAGTGATTACTATGGCATTGAATTTTCCATTGTCACTGAGAAAGAAGTTGACTTAACAGTAGTTCAAAACCTAAAAACTATTAGAGAGATTCAATTTGTTGAAAAAGAGATTCCAGAAAAAATTACTGAAGATTTATTTGATGAGATGAGAAAATCAAAAATGTGTATTAAAGATTTTTGTGAAGTTCATGGATTGGACCAATTAGGAATTATGACTGAATTACGGAAAAAGATATTTTCACGTGAGTTAAAAGTTGATTTGCATGTCATTTTTTCCTTGGAGACGTGTTTAGTGGATTTTATAAGGTGACATATATGACAGTATATAAAGTTGGAAATAAAAGAATGAGATTACTTCATGTAATATCTGCAAATCAATCATCAATAATGATTGATATTGATACAGAGAAATATCCTATAGTTGTTGAGGTTCCAATTGATAAGCTTGAAGAAATTGAATTAGAGAATTCGATATATCCATCTGAAGAGCATTTAACTGTGAAAGAGCGTAATAGGTTTGGTATTGCTAAATCAATTATATTGGAGGTTTCTAACGAACTAAAAGGTATGAAAATGCTGGATAGAAAGCTTAGAAAACAGATTATAAGTAATTCAGCTGAAAAGTATAATATATCAACTTCCAAGGTAAGAAAACTTGTTATTAAGTATTGGAAATCTGGCATGATAATGAATTCAGTTGCAATTAAATATCCAAGAAATCAAGGGAAGAGAAGTAGGCAAGGTAAGAATGGCTTTAGAGTAACAGAAATGGATGAGAGAAATTTTCTCAGTTCTATAAAAAAACATTACTTAACAAGAGAGTTAAAGCCACTACAACATGCTTATGATTATTGTATTAAAGATTATTACACTGTGATTAATGAAGAGGGTTATCATAAATTGTTAGATGCAATTCCTACATATAATCAGTTTTACTATATTTTCAAAAAAAATTATGAAGGGACAAAGGAGCTCATTAGAGCGAGATATGGTGATGTTGTTGCAAAAGAGACTGTGCGTCCAGTAACAGAAAGTGTCGGTTCAGCAAATGTGTTTCCAACTTATGAACTGGATTCTACAATTTTAGATAGTTATGCATTGTCATATATGGATGATGATATAGATGTTGAAATCGTAGGTCGTCCTGTAATTTATTTAATAGTAGAGAACATCAGTAGTCGAATTGCTTTTTTTTATCTCAGTTATGAGAAGTTTATGAGTGAAGTTGCGTCAATTAACTCATTGATATATGGATTAACATGTTCAGATAAATACATGTCATTAATGAATATTGACACTGATGAATATGTTGGATTCCTGCCAAGTGCTCTGGTTATTGACCGAGGTGAATTAACAAGTACTGGTATTATTGAAGCCATATCAGGTGTAGGAGTATCAGTTTCAGTAACTGCTGGTATGAGAGCGAGCTACAAGCCAAAAGTAGAGCGTCTCATTGGAAAAATAAATAGTGAGTTAGCAAAGTTTGTACCAGGAACCATAAAAAAGGACAGACAGCATAATCCTCGAACCGAAAAAGATTATAGGTTACGTGCGAGTTTGACTCTTCAAGATTTGGCAATGATTTGTCACAAAATTATTGTTCAGCATAATAATCATGATGTTGTTGAAAGTTTCTTAGACCCTGATTATGTAAATCGTAAGTATACTCCAAATGATATTTATGATTTCCTTACGAAAAAGTATGCAATTATCAATCGTACTATCGATGAAAAAAATGCTATAATGATGCTTTTAACAACCAGTGATGCGACTGTAACAGAATCGGGAGTACGTTTTAAGAATTTAGAGTATATTTCTAAAAAAATATTGAAAGAAGGTTGGATTGAGAAGGCACGAATTAAAGGTCGATATAGAATTAAAATCAAATACAATCAAATTGATGTAAGGACAATCTACTATTTTGATGATAGTAGTGGGACTCTTCATGAACTAAAATTAACTGAAAAATTTAAGCTATTTAGTGATTTAAGCTTCCCTGAAGTAGAACTGTTTTTTAAAAACCGTCAACAGAGAATTGATAATCAAAATAGAAATGCCTTGGAAGAAAGAATTAATAACTTTGATGTAATTTCAAAAATAGTGAATGAATCAATCACAAAAAAGAAAAACAGTAACAATAAGAAAAGTAATAACGCAAAGGTAAAAGCTATTGGTGAAAATAGAGATATGGCAATTGCATTGGAGAGAAAAATGCATAGAGATGTTTTATTCAATGATGAACAAGTTGCAGATGATGATGTAGCAGATAGTGAAGATGAAAATGAAATTTTAGATATGATTATAGAAACAATAGGTGAAATAGAATGATGAATGCTGAGTATTGCAAAATGAGTGGATTAGATGGTAATCCAATGATTGAGGCTATAGTAGGTAGAATTAGTTCAAACAAAAGAGATATTACAAGATTGCTTTACAAGCCAATTGATTGGGATGGCGACTTTTCGTCGCTTGGTACCATTGAAACAGCTATGAAAATAAAGAGAATAAGGGAAATATTCATACCGATGAAGGTTCACTTGAGATTGTATGAAGAACTGACAAACATGGTTTTACAATCGTATCTTGTTAGAAATCCAGTGGACTCCATTTATAAGAAGAAGTTAAATCAGAATACTTTAGGAAATACTATATCTACTCGTGAGTTTTCAACAATTCTGTTGTGTGGTGAATCTGGACTTGGTAAGAGCTATACCGTTCAAAGAATACTTGAATCTATAGGAACTGAAGCTATATTACATACAAATTATGAAGGGCATCAATTGTCCCTAATTCAGATTCCATTCATTATCGTTAATATGAACTCTACAGGAAGTATCAAGACTTTGATGTTAGATATATTGAAAGAAATTGATGCAAAATCTTCTACCAACTATTATTCAGAAAGCGTAAGTAAAAGATTTACAGACGCTACATTAGTTAACCTTCTGTCGAAAATTGTTTTAGGGCACTCAGTAGGTTGCATTATCATTGATGAACTACAAATGGTAAAAAATATAAGTCGATTAACGTCTTTTTTAACTAACTTAATAAATAAAGTAAGTACGACATTTCTATTTATTGCTACTCCTGTGTTGTACTACTTGTTGGATGACTTTGCTGTTGTTCGTAGGCTTTCAACAGAAGCATTTATTGAAATTGAAGAAATGAGTAGAGCTGAGTATCATTTTTTTCTTAGTGAATTGTTTAAATATCAAGTCAAAGATAGTCAACATGTATTAACTGAAACACTATTTGAGTATTATTATGCAAAAACAGGTGGAAATACGGATTTAACTTTTAAGTTCTATTTGAAAATGTTAAGTTTTCAGGTTAAGAATGACCTGATTACTGTTTCGATATCAGATTATGACAAAATTTATTCTGAGGAATTTAAGCTACTCCGTGAAAAAATAGATGATTTTAAGGAAAAAAGGGAGAACAAAGGAAATCACAAAACAGTTCAACCCATTTCAAAGGAGAAAAAGAATCTAAAGCTGGAGAGTGAAAAATCAAAGGTATTTATACTACCAGAAGAGAACTATGGTAGTTACAAAGAGAAAGGCATGATTAATCAAATGGAGTGGTGTTTATGTTAGGATATTTTCCAACCATTTATAAAGATGAGTTATTATACTCAGCATTTGCGAGATATTCAAGCATCAGAGGATTATCTTCTTCAAAAGCTATAGTTAGAGAGCTATTAGGTTCAACCGTCAAAACAATGTTTGAGTTACCAAGTAATATTTCATACTTTTCAAATCAAGTTAGTCATTTTAAATTAGGTACTCCTGAAAAATTAATTCATAATTATACGATGTATGGTTATTATACAGCCTTTTTAAGTGAAGATGATTCCAAAGAGGTAATGAACAATATGATTACGAATGGAGGGAAAAAGGTATATGCAAAAGTTGGGTTGCTCGCAACGGATGTTCCACTCAGGAACAAGCCATTTGTTTGCGAAAAATGTATAGAAGAGATGTTGGAGAAAGCAGGAGAATTCTATATTAATCGACTTCATCAGTTGCCAGGTGTTTTTTATTGTCATATTCATAAGGACCAAATTTTAAGAGTAGTTGGTTTTGATGTTAGAGCGGGGAATAGGCATAAATTTTATTTTGATAACAATCTCTATAAGAAAGATAAGATGAGGGAACTGCCTTTAGTATTAGATTTAGAATTAAATAAGAGAGATAAGGAGTTCCATGACAACGTACAGAGGAATTCCATTTATTTGTTTAATTATCATCAACGACCTGGAATTAGATGTGTTAAAGAAGCATTGCGAGAAAAGTTGAAAGAGAAAAATGGAATTTCTGTAAATGGCTCAATAAATAGCAACTGTTTGAAAGAACGAGTTGATAGAAGGCTTAGTGATAGTTTAGCTAAATTATATGGTATAAATAAAAGTAACATTGATTTTGCAATAGATATTTTGAGAAGGAACAACAGAAAGACTCATCCATTTAAATATCTCGTATTAAGTGAAATCCTTGAAGTTAATATATGTGATGTATTAGCATTTAAGCCTAAAAGTAAGATGTTACTACCATGTTTAAATAAGTTATGTAAGAACTATGGCTTGGAACTAATAGATGACTACTCTATTACAGCAGATTATAAGAACAGAGAACCAGTTCTTACAGTTAGATGTCAAATATGTGGTTTCAAATATAGTCGCAAAGAGAATGGAAATCCTTTGAAATTCGGACGTGTTAAAGAGTTTGGTGAACTGTGGATGAATGAATTAAAGAAAATTGAAAATGATGATTCAATGTCATTGCGAGCGAAAGCGAAGCATATGCATTGTGACCCAGGAACTATTAAGAAGTATTCTTATTAGATTTCTAATCTTAGTACAACCCACCAGCTATAACTGGTGGGTTGTTCGTTAGTTGAAATATACAAATTCCTTTCATTTCATGGATATCTTAACTATAAAAACAGTTAACCACTAATTACATGTACAGTAATTTAGGGGTAGATGGTTAACGGGTAGTTGTTGATTTATCATCCAGTTTATTTGTATCATTTGAACTTATAGAAATCATTTTATGATGTTTGATAGTTGGATAAAATTTATTTTTGCAGATAATTATTATTAGATTACTGCTTGCTATTTTGATTAAACTATTAATCACATAGTGAGTTGTAATATTTGGAAATAAGGACTAAAATTAAATTGTTGGATGAAAGGGGGATATATGTACATATATAAGATTAATATCAAGAATTTTAGAGGTATAAAGGAGTTGACTTGGAAGCCAAATCAGAAACGTAATGTGCTGATTGGTGCGAATGCATGTGGAAAGTCAACGGTTGGAAAGGCTTTAGATTATTTACTAAATCCTTATATGCAATGGTATAAAAGGAAGCTAAATGTTTCAGATTATTATAACAGAGATGTAAGGAATACAATCGAGGTAGAAGTATGGTTTAAGGATGTCTTAGATTTTATAGCTGATGATAATGATTTGTTGCTCCAACATGTTACTGGAGACAAGATTGATGAACAAGGTGATGAAGTTGCTATTATATTGAAATTTACTGGTAATGCAAAATGTGAACCAAATCACTTTATTCTATCAGGAGGTGTTGAACATCCATTATATCAGAAGCAAAAAGGATTGATAGGTTTCAATTATGTTGATGTGGAGAGGAACCCAGAAAAGGAACTAACTTTTGTCACTAACACGCTTGTGAATCGAAGATTCAAAGATGAAACGTTAGATGAAAGTATTCAGAAAATCATTGGAGATTTTGATACATATGCAACAACAGAGTTAAAGCAAAATGCTCATTTTTCGAATACTTTAAACGAGCTTTCAAAGATGTTTAATGAGTTTGGGCTCGTAGAAAGTCAAAATGATTCTGTTTCAATAGAGCCTACAGAGCTGACAGAGTATAAAACTCTTCAAGCATTTAGTCTTATGTTTAAAAATAATGATATAGATACACATATTCCTATGAGATTTCAATCAAGAGGTAATAAGAATGCTATGTTGTTATTATTATTACGAGAGGCAGTTCAGCAAAGTGGAATTATCTTTATAGAAGAACCTGAACAAAATTTAGAACCTCAGTTGCAGAGGCGAATTATATCTAAGTTTAATAATACTACTAATGGACAGTTGTTTATTTCTACACATTCAATCGATGTAGTAAATTCGTTTAATTATGATGAAATATTCTTGATGGATAGAAATAAATTATTTGGTGTTCCCAATCCAGTAAATATCAGAGATACATTTGGCAAGCGATTAGAGAAGTATGATAAAAAAGAAGTAATTGATGGCTTATTTTCTTCAAATATTATGATTATAGAAGGTGAATCAGAATATGGAGCGTATCCTGTATTTGCAACTAACAGTGATTTGAGTTTTGATAACTTAGGCACTAAGTTAATCTGGGCAGGAGGAAAAGGTAGCATTAAGTATTATGCTGAATTTTTTGCAAGGTGTGGTAAAAAAGTTATCTGTGTTTATGATAATGATGATGATATTTCTAATAGTATAAAAGATATAAAAGCATTGAACTTAGATATAGTAACAATAATCCAAAAGAAAGACTATGAAGCCACTTTACTTGAATTAGATGTTTTCAAGGATAATTGGATGGAAATTGCAGAAAAGCAGTATCCATTCTCAATATTCAAAGATGTATATTTTTCGCCAATTGAACATAAAAGTTCGAAAAGTACTGATTTGAAATCCTTCAAAGACAAGATTGGCAATAGAACAGGATATAACAGTATCAGTGATATTATAAGTTTTATAGGTGAAGAAAATAAGAAGGATTACATAAATGAATTTCTGCATTTAAAACTTGCTGGTATAATTCAAGCAAAACAAGTAGCAATTGATTTATGTGACGTTGCTGAGGCACAAGAAAAAGAAATTATATCATCGTCTTTAAATCAATTATTAAATGTTAATGCTGTTGTTTTAAATAAAAATCGAAGTTGTCCCAATATAGATAAATGTATCATCAAGTATTATGAAAGCGATAACTGTTCGAGTTGCTTTAATAGTGTTGATATAGCAAATCAAGTATATAATTTAGCGGGTAGAATCGATGAAAACTAATGAGTTACAACAAGTAGTTATTAACGGTTTTGTAGGTAATGAGTTTAGCAAAGCATTAATCGAAGCTCAACCTGGAACAGGCAAAACTTTTACAGCAATTGCATCTGCAATTGAGTTTTTAAATAAATGTTTAAAAGAAAATCCTAATTATAAATCTAAAGTTTTGGTTTTAACTTTTTCAAAAAATGCACGAGCACAAGTGGAGAAGCAATTAGGTGAATTTAACGTATCAAGGAGAGTTAAGCAACTTATTGAAATAAGTAACTTTCATGCATTTTATCAAAAGTATATTTGGGCTTATAAACTTAAACTCGGATTGCCAAATGTTGATTTAAAGATACCTTCAGAGAAGCAAAGAAAGGAGTTATTGAACCATTATATAAAAGATGTTCCTGACTTCAATGTCGACATAGATGAGCATTTTGAATGGGCTGATAGTCTTTTAGAATTAGACTTATATAATTCGTTTAATAGACAGAAGAAGTCAAAAATTCGTGGATTATTAGAGCATAAGGAAGCTATAAAAAACAGTATTTTACAGATGAATCGAGATGGTGTAATCGGATTTTCCGATATGGGATATCATGCGTTGAGATTATTTAATTCATCTCAAGGTTTAAGTCATGTTTTAAGAACAAAATATCCATTTGTAATTATTGATGAGTATCAAGATGTTTCAGATACTCAGGAAGATTTAATAAATCATTTGATTACTTCAGATAGTAGAGTTCTGTATTTTGCAGATTCTTTACAACAGATTTATGAATGGCGCGGTGCGAAAAATGATAGATTATCCAGTTTGTTGCAAGCGAATCCTGATATGCATTCAGGTTCTTTTGAAGAAAATTTTAGATATGGAGACAAACCCGATATTGTTGAGCATCTTAGAAAAATTAGGGAAGGAGTTTCTGTAAGTTATCAGAACTCAGAAAATATTAAATATATAAATTCGAAAGTAGATGTAGATAGCTTGAATAAGTATGTCCCATATACTTGGAACAAGATGAAGTCTTCAATGGTATATTCAATAGGTGGAAATATTCCACGTTATGATGAGCGACGAAATCAATCAGTAGGGATTCTTTGCTATTCTAATGAACAGGTTCTCTATTATAAAAAAAAGCTAAAAGAAATTTTTCATATTAGAACAAAAAATATAAATAACAATACTCTTGAGCATAATGTAATTGGAGATATGATGGACTTCATGACTCAGAATGACTTAGACCAATCAAAAGAAATTCTGATAAAGGAGTGTATTAGGTTCCTGTTTGATATCTGTGAAGAAAATAAAGTAGGGTCATTAACTATAAAAAATCTTTCAACGAAAGATGAAGCGGGTTTGAGAAGAATGCGAGTTCCAATTGTAAAGGAAGTAATTAGTATTATTGATAATAAGAGTACATTGCATGATTTATTTGATTTGTACAAAAGTGTTTTTACGGCTATTAATGATAGCGAAAAAGTAACATTAGTTGATGATATAAGATTGTTGCTAAGAAAAGTTTTTGAGCGTAAAGTTGACTCAAAAGAAATACAGAAGATTTTTATAATGCATCAACATACTCAATCTCATAAAGAACTCAATGGAGTTTATGTATTGAATTTTCATCAATCGAAGGGAAGAGAGTTTGATTATGTTTTTGTTGTAGATGAAAATGATTTGAAGAAGGACCGCAATTTGAACTATGTTGCTTGTAGTAGGGTAAAGAAAAAGTTATTTATATTGAATTGGGTGATAAAAAATGGCTAATAAATGTGTCTATTGTAATTCAGAAACTGTAACAAAATCTGATATAATACCATATGCAATTACAGAAGCAAAGTTGGTAAAAAAAATCGTATGTGGTGAACATAATTCACACACTAATTGTGAGTTTGAAAAGAGTGTGATTAAACAGCTTGACATATTCCGAAAAGAGATGGGATTAAAAAGAAGAGATGGTAGTGAAATAAAGGTTGATACACAATTTAGATTAGGTTCTGATATTTTTGATATAAACTATTCTGAGCATATATTCTTGCATGAAAATCAAATATTTTTAAGAAATGAAGAAAAGGTGTTAATCCAATCAGGTACAAGACCTGTAAAAGGATTGTTAGAGCTTTACGAGGAGTATCCTGAATATGAAGGAAAAGGTCCAGAACATATCATAAAATATACTTTAGAAGAAATTTTTGCTACTGATGACATGAAAAGAACATTGGCAAAAATTGCATATGAATGGCATTGTTCTAAAAATAATATCAACGGATACAGTGATAAGTACAATGAGATAGTAAATTATATTATATCAGGTCAGTGTGGTGATATTTGCCGAATTGAGCTGGTCAACGATATGTTTATGTATAAAGTTATAGGTGATGTTGTTTTGGAACCTGGAACAAATGCAGTTTATGAATATTACGATAATGATGGAAGATGTAATGTAATATTCTTTTTATGGAATGTCATCGCATACAAGATAACAATTGGAAATGGATTTGCTCCAACTACGGATTTTAGTTTTATGCAAGAAATTGAGTTGTATCATATTGACGGTAGTATAGTAGAAAAGACTTTTGGTGTAATGTCAATTGACCAAAACTATAATGTTCAATCTGTAGAAATTAATAAGGGTTTGAAGACCATAGGGAATTTTTTGTCTAATAGACTAATGAAAACTTTATTAACTAAAGTGTATTCTGGGAAAAATTTATATAAGATAATAAAGGTACTGAAAAAAGATTTTGAAAATTTGAGAAGAGGTAGAATAAATGCAATACAGTTTATTAAGTACGGAGAGAAGGAAAGATTAATTATTATAAGTTTTTTATTGGAGTTGAATAAAAATAAAGAGTCTTATAACTATGAGATGACATTTAATAATAATATGACCCAGATATTTGATGGTGAGTATATTGATATGTCTGACTTAGTAATTGAAGAACATTTCAAGAAAATCAATGCTCTATTTGAGAGTGGGAAGTTTAGTCAAGTAATGGATGAAAGTTTAAACTTTATAAATAGTTTACCTTTATATTAGAATATTTTATGGATTGTAGAATAAAACTATCATGTCCATTTGAATTTGGTTTAACGTTTTCTATTCAAATAAAAATTATCTAAAAAAGCGGGTCTAGCGACCCGCTTTGCTTTCGTCTCCAACTTTTTTCCCTTGTATCTTTTCTCACATTCCTCGCTGGTGTCCAAAAGCCAGAAAAATCAACAATTATAGCGGTCAATCATTCATAGTAGAGAGGTGTTCTTCTCGGAAATTCTTCAGTATTTTAATCATGAAAAAATGTAAAATTGAAAGAAAGATTTCAAACCTTAGTCAAATTGAGGTCAAAACAGGTCCCAAAATTAACTCTGGAGGATGAGAAATTACCTCTGGAGGTGTTAAAAAAAATGTAAAACCAATTCAAACAGAAAAAAGAGAAAAAGCTTGAAGACCGCTTGAGTAAAGGCTTAAGAGAGTGTATGATTGCGATTGGGAAATGTTAGAACCGTTGTCAAATTGACAGTCCAGTAAAAATAATGACTGGTTTTTGATAATAAAGATCGGTCGAATTTAATAAAGTTTAGTTTTTGAAATTACAAATAATGAATGGACCTCGTGCTAGCGCAAGAATTACTAGCCTGTCCATTCATTTTTTCTTTTTTGAGAGGAAAAATAGGGGCTTACTCGATCAACAATTTCTACCGGTTCTCCAGTAAAGAAGCCAAGAAATAAGGGCAAAAAAGGACTTCTCTTGTTTGTTTTCTGTTCTGTTGAGGAAATGTATAGTTGCTCGATGTGGCTTGTTGCAGAGCGTTTGAGGGGCGGGATGGTGCTAGATTATTGATGGATTTGACCGCCCTTTTCTAGAAAAAAATATGCTTCAAAACAAGGAGATACAAGAGTTTTCTCTAAATAGATGTTGTAAGGTGAGTGAACAAAGAAAATAGTATTATAATCATTTTTCTGATACATTAGAGTAGTTTTAGTGACCTGTTTTGAAAGTAAAAAGTTATTATCACCTTACACTTCTTTTCAGTGAAATATAATATCACGAAAGAACAGATTGACCTGTTATTGGGTCTTTCTGTTCTTTTTCTTTTTTGTATGGAATCGTGTAACTTGCTGCATCTTATCACCAATTTTTTTTAACGAGAGACTCAAAAATGAGTGAAAAAAGGGGTGAATCGATGAAAATGAGGGCATTTTTCACGACCAGACTTTATTTAATTTTTTTGAGTGAGGAAACCTGTAAGGTGTTGGGGTAGAACGGATATGGGCGATGAAAAGGCGAGACCAATCTTTATTTAAAATCACCATATATAGAAAATGCATTTACACTTTTTAAGAAAAAATTTATCAGGAATATAATAAAGTTTGGTTTGTTTCAAAAGAAGTTTGGTGATGGCCTTTGAAATGATATTCGAGCGCAGTAACATCATCATCACAGAGAAGTGAGTATTTTGGAGGTGATGAAGTTAATGGCTAAGTACGGAGATTGGTCTGAACAAAAGTTACAAAGATATTTGAAAGAAGGTCGAGGGAGTGGAACAGGCAGGGAATACATACCTTGGCTGAACATAAATGATTTTCCGAGTAGAGGGCGTTCGCATAGAGTTTATGGCTGGACAACGAATCGGATTCATTACTTAATGAGTGATTTACAGTTGAGGTTTTGGTACTTGTGTGATTTTGGTGATGTGGTCGTGGACATCCGAGAACATTATCCGCTTTTAAGCATTGAGGCGTTAATGGAAGAGCAAGATTTAAGATTTGACTTGTTCAAGGATATAACTACTAATGAGCCTTATGTTTTAACCACAAACTTTTTGCTTACTGTACTAGATGAAAAGGGCGATGAAAAACTTGTTGCGGTGAACGTTAAGAATACGACTGACCTTGAGCGTAAAAGGACAGTAGAGAATTTCGAGATTGAAAGACGGTTTTATGAGCGGAATGGAATAGAATTCAAGATTGTAACTCAGAAGGAGATATCAAAGCAGTTTGCAAAAAACGTTGAATGGATTCATCAGACAAGAAATCAGTATGAGAGCAATGGATATTGCAAAGAGGATATTGAGTCGATTTCAAGGATTGTCTTTAAGGAATTACTATCAAATAACCTGAAAATCGAGTCTGTATTAAACCAGATTGATGAAGATTATAATTTTGATGTTGGGACTGCTCTATATGTCTTCAAGTATCTCATTGCAACCAAGCAAATAAGACTGGATATGTATAAGCCAATTTCGTTAAAGAAAAGGGCACATGATGTCATTGAATTTGCAGGAAGTACCGAGTGGGGAGGTGACAGTCTTGTTGCTGCTAAATAGTCTCATACAGATATCAGAAGATGTTATAGAGAGAGTTTTATATATTCAAGATGACAGGTGTTATCTGATTGACATAGGAAAGAATAAAATGCCGATAGTGAGGTCTTGTAGAGTCCTTGAAGAATGGTTGCTTGAAGTGACTGTAACGGTACTGGATAAAGATCCAGTGTCAAAGATAATCGATGAAGATAGATTGTCAATTGCTGAAAGAGATGGGCGCGAGAAAGCGTGGGATATTGTTAAAGACATAGTGGAAAAAGAACCTGAAATTTATTATTCAGAGAATCGAAAGGAACTTGTGGAGTCAATTTCTTCTATTCATAACGTTCATATAAATACAGTCAACAGATATCTGAAGAAGTATTGGAGATATGGAAAAACGAAGGACGCTTTGTTACCTAAGTACAGCAACTCAGGATGTCGAGGCTAAGAAAAAGGTTCAACAGGAATCAAGAGAGGAAGACCAAAGAAGAATAGAGGTAATTTAGGCGTTGGAGTCAACGTGGATGCTGAAATCAAAGAGGTGTTCAAGAAGGCTATCTCACGTTATTACCTGAATTCACAGAAAAAATCTCTAAAATTAACCTACACGCTGATGCTTAGAGATTATTTCTCAACGGAAACATATATTAAGAATGGTGTTGAGATTCCGCGGATTGATGAAGAACAGGAACTACCTACTTATCAGCAATTTTACTATTGGTATATGAAAAACAGAGACATAAAGCGCGAGATATCTTCAAGGATTAATCTTAAACTTACGAACAAAACCACAGAACGATTATTGGAGATACAACTTCGCAAGTATATGGCCCCGGTCATGAGTACTCCATTGATGCAACTATTGGAGACTGTTACTTGATCTCTGGAATAGGCAGTCAAAATGGAGCGAGTTCGAATATCATTGGAAGACCAGTAATATACGCGGTAATAGATACGTTTAGTCGACTTATAGTGGGCTTGAATGTAAGCCTAGAAGGTCCTTCGTGGACAGGTCCGATGTTAGGCTTTAACTTGAAGTGCTGTTGTTTGAAGTGTAATGAAATTAAGGGAGCGATGGATTTGCACAGTTTTCTTCAATATGCTTTAAAACCTGACAAGAATGAACTAATGGATCGGTTAGTTGAATACGATGAATTAATCAATACGGCAAATCAGATTAGAAAGGAGTTTGAAGTTCTTTACCAGCAGCGTCAAAAGGTTGTAGAGTGCATGAAGCAGGGGTAAGTGAAATAGTTTTTAATAAGATCCTTTTAAATCAATTTAATACAAGTTTATTTAAAATAGTCAGAGACACTGGCTATTTTCTTTAATTACACAAGGAAATTAAATGTTCTGAGTTATATGTTAAAAAATCAGTTTATTTGATATCATATAAATTAGGGATATACCAAAAAAAGGATGTTGAAATGTGAAGTAAGCGAGGTGAAAATATGCTTGCTGAGATAAATGGGAAAATAAGCAGAAGAGGTTCAAATTTATCGGACCGTCTAGAAGATAAGTTAACAGGTGATTTCTTTGGTGCGTTGCGATATATACCTTTTCATAAAGCCATGTCAGTTGTGTTACAACATGTTACTGAACTTCATGGTTCTGTGACGTTGAATGAATTACTGAAGGATACCAAGATAGGCTACTGGGCAGATAAAATTAGATTTTGGCCTTATCATAAAAAAGGCGAGTTAGACGCATTGATTGAACTGGATAATGTCCTGATAGGTATTGAGGTAAAGTTATACTCCGGTTTATCTTCAGACGATGATGTTGATAATTCGGTGTCTGAGAAAGAATTGGAGAAAGAGAGAGAAGCGAGTAGGCAGCAACTTGCAAGAGAATCTGAAATCTTACGTGAATGGTCACATGCAATGCAAAAACCGGCTGTGCTGATTTTTATTTCGCCCGAAGATAATTGCGCTCGAATCGCAAAAGAAACCGATGGAAGAAGTATTTTGGCTCCAGAAGTAGGTTTTGGTTATATTTCATGGGAAGAAATATTTGAAGTGATTAAAGGATTAGGTAAAAGCAGTACTATCAGTGACTTTGAGGAAGTTATAGTACAAGACTTAATCGCTCTATTTAGACGTAAAGACTTGGAACGATTCCAATGTTTTGAGATTCCGCAACATGAGTTATCAGATGAAATGTGGTCTTTCGGAGAGGTCTGGACTGACACAACAGCAGCATTTAACTTCGAAATAGATATTGATTTAGGGAGCAGTGATTACTATGAGTTTGAATAATATTACGAAGGCATTTGAAATTGTAGATAAAACATATGAAAGCGTCGAAAAACTTCTAAAGTATTGCGATGCTATTGCCAACGAGAATGGGTATATTTCGATGTCTGATAATTTTCTAAGATACAAGTCTGACAAGGATTACGGAGGCTGGATGACTCGGATCTTTGTAAAATTATATCAGCAAAAAAATGACATAGAACTGGAAAGTAAATGGAGAGATGGACCAGTGTATGCGATGTTCATTCGGTTATATGACGAAGCAGCGGTTTACACGTTGGAATATGAGTACCATGACATAAAAAAATGGGGTCGAGGAATATCTCCAACAAGTTATGGTATGTTTACATGGCCAATTGAAGATGACAATGCTTTTGAAATAAATCAATTACCTGTAACAACAAATGTAACGCAATCTAAGCCGAGAAATGAAAGTATTTCAAATAAATACTGGGGCTTAAAAAATGTGAAATATAAGAGGCATGAACTGCTGGAAATTAATAAGGATAATGTGGCTGATAAGGTGTTCCGACAATTTGATGAGTTGAGGAATCTGTAATCAACAATATGGATTTAAAGGAGATAGTCTTAATGAGTTTAAAACGATTTTTGGAGAAACCAGAAGTTAAGAAAAAATTTAAAGACGAGTTCACTAAACCAAGGTTCAAATATAGTAAAGAGTTACTGGCAGAGCCTCAAACTAAAAATTATGGCTTAGTAGGGACGGCATTCGATTACATAGCGAGATTTCATATTGAATACATAAACAAGGATAAGACTGTGATATCTAGACCTTGGGTTGCTGAAACATACGTTAAAAGATCATTCCTTCTTCCTGCTAGAACCTCAAAATATGAGGGCATTATCGAAGAAGCAAAAAAGAGAAAAGACAGATTTATTGAGAATGGTGAAATGACTAATGAGTTGATTGAATCAGCCTTAAGGCTTTCGAAAATTGACATTATACACCGGTCAGCGTATCCGGAAGATGAAACATTCGATATTGTAGATCCAAAAGATATCGAAGATATTTGGCATCTTTACAATCTGTTTATTAAGCACGATTGGACTGCTAATGAGATTTGCTTTTTGAATCCTGCATTTGGCGAAGCATCATTAATGGTTGGAGGTGCTGATGCGGACTTGATTATTGATAATACGTTAATCGACCTAAAATCAGTACAAGCAGCAGGTATGAAGCGAGCAGATTTTGACCAGTTAATGGGGTATTACTTGTTGAATGAAATTGGAGAAATTAATGGATATGAAGGTAAGCAGGAAATAAACAGAATTGCAGTGTACTCTTCAAGATTTAGTGAAATGATGGTGCTAAACATAAGCGATATATTTGATACTAGTCATTTACCACAACTTAAAGAGTGGTTATGTGAAATCACTTCATGAGTAATCGCTAGGGAACATCTTATTTCGAGAGAACATATCTAGGAATGAAATGGAGATCATATGGAACGATATAACGTAGTATTAGTTTTTAATGAGGAAATGGATCAATTGCTTATGTGCAAGAGGGCTAAGAATCCTTATAAAGGTTTGTTGAATCTTGTTGGTGGAAAAATTGAAAAGAATGAGGATGATTTATCAGCAGCATATAGGGAACTTCTTGAGGAAACAGGAATTGATGAATCTTGCATATCTCTACATAAGTTAATGGAGTTTCAATATCCATTTTCTCAAATCTCTTTACAAGCGTTTGTAGGAAAAGTAAATCAAAATGTGGATTTAATCCCAGAAGTCAACGAATTATTATGGGTGAGCACTGAAGAAAATTTATTTGATATGTCTAGGTTTGCTGGTGAAGGAAACATTGGGCATATGGTCGAGCAAGCATTATATTACAAGGAACAATTTTAGGAGAAAACAAGACGATTGCCTTATACATTGGTTTCTAGTACTTTTTAGTATGTCACAATTGTTGCAAGGCAAGCAACACGACACTTTTCCGATAAACCTTTAAAGAAAGGCATATTGGAAATTATGGGTATGTTAGGAGAACGAAAATGTTAGGAAAGTTGGAGAAAATCACGGATTTAAGATCCATTTGGAAGCATGAAGCGTTGGACTTTACTAAATGGCTAGTACAAGAAGAGAACCTTACAATGCTTAGTGAAGAAATAGGTGTTGAAATTTCGTTAATAAAAACAGAAGCCAATGTTGGCGGTTTCAACGTAGATATATTGGCAGAAGAAGAAAGTACAGGTCATAAGATAATAATTGAGAATCAGTTGGAAACTTCTGATCATGACCACTTGGGTAAAATACTAACGTATGCTTCAGGTTATGATGCTGAGATTATTATTTGGGTTCTGAAAGATATTAGAGAGGAACATTTACAAGCAGTAACATGGTTGAATGAAAATACTAATGACAAGATAAACTTCTTTGTTGTGAAGATAGAACTGTGGAAGATTGATAAGTCGCCGGTAGCGGTCAAATTCAATGTCGTTACTCGTCCGAATGATTGGACAAGAACATTACGTCAATCGGTAGAAGGCACTTATTCAGATACAAAACTGCTGCAATTGGATTACTGGAATGCTTTGAAGGCATATTCTATGAATGAAGGAACAACACTACGACTAAGAAAAGCAATGCCACAGCATTGGTATGACATTGCTTATGGAATATCAGGGAGCCATATAGGTCTAACTGTGAACAGCCAACAAAAGGTTATCGGTGTTGAGGTCTATATTAATGACTCAATGGAACTGTATCAGAGATATTTCAATCACAAAGATGAAATTGAGAGCATGATCGGAATATCTCTTGAGTGGATGGAACTGCCAAACAAAAAAGCAAGTCGAGTAAAACTTTCGAAAGAGGCTGATTTTGCGAATAAAGAGGATTGGAACGAACAGTTTAAATGGATTAAGAAGTATGCTGAGTTATTTGCGAGTACGTTCATAAAGTTTGCAAAATAACTTAATGCTAGAAAATGCAAATAGAGGAGTGCTTAAGTATAAATGTGGAAACTATATGAGTTAATGAAATTATCTAGTGTGTTCATAAGGCAGTTTATGTTGCCCAATCCGTTTGAGGGGTATCCAATGGCTGACCTATATAATTACATGGCTGGATTCATTTTATATCCAGTATCGTTTTTGGTAGTGAAATTATTCTATACGAAAGGTTCTAATCCACCGTTAGGAGCATTTCTTTATTTATTGTTTTATGCAATACATACTGGTTTAATTGCACTTTCAGGATCATTTGGATTTACAAAACTTTCAATATACCTGATTGGTGGAGCATATATAGCCATTTTAATAGGGATAAAGAGTTTGCAATATCGGATTAATTACTGAGTACAACAACTTTAAAATAAGAATGCATGTTGTATCGCGAATATAATCAGTATGACGTTCAATAATTAGAATAGCGAGTTGAAGTATCAGATAGAAAGATAGAAAAATAGTGTTTTATGAATATATGAAATGAAATTTCAATTAATGATAGGGAGTTTAATATGTGGTCAGATAATATATCAAAGATAGATATGCTTGCTTATGAGCCTTATGCCGATCTAGTCAGTCAGATATCTGTGCAAGAAGGATTAAATCCTCTAACTGTCGGTCTAATTGGCAGTTGGGGGAGTGGTAAGTCAACATTACTAAATTTAATATGTGAAAAGGTAGAATCAAATGAAGACATGAATGCTCTACCGATAGTGGTTAATGCGTGGATGTTTGAGGGGTATGACGATGCAAAAACAGCACTTATGGATTCAATCCTTTTTTCACTCCAAGAAAATGAAACAATTAGAGAAAAATGTGAATCTAGATTAAAGAATTTAATCAAAAAAGTTGATTGGATTAGAGTGGGTGGAGCGCTTGCCAAGAAGGGGATACCAGTTGCAGCATCAATAGCAACTGGAAATCCAGTTCCTGCAATCATGAGTGCACTCAACGGAGTAAAGGATTTTGACCTGACAAAACAGGATGATATCTCAAAGATTGAGAAAGGAATTAACGTGGTTAAAGGGTTCTTGAAGGAAGAGGAATCTGACCAAAATATTGTTGAGAATGTGAGATCATTTAGGAACGAATTTACTGATCTACTTAAGGAATCAAATGTAGATAGGTTAGTGGTTTTGATTGACGATCTTGATCGGTGCAATCCAGATAGAATTATGGAGACTCTAGAAGCCATCAAACTATTTTTAGCAGTAGAGAACACGACATTTATAATCGCAATCGATGAAGAAATTGTTAAGTACTCAATTAAAAGAAAATATCCCAAGTTAGATTCTGAACAGGATATAGATGTTGCGAAAGATTACATAGAAAAAGTTGTGCAGATACCTATCAAGTTGCCTGAGTTGTCTGAGTTGGAAATCAAAAACTATATGATGTTATTGATTTGCGAGATGTTCTTAAAGTCAGAACAACTACAGGTGATTATTACGAAATTTAAGGAATGTGGGATGTTCTCAAAAGGAGAAATCATTTCTAGTTCAGATATATTGGATTTAGTACAGGATGGAACATGCTTGAAATCAGGAATGAGTATAGAGCAGTTTAAAGAATACATTGAAACATTCAGTAAAATTGGTGATGTTATCTCTTATTCGACTTTGAAAGGCAACCCACGTCAAACTAAGAGATTCTTGAACATGTTTTTCATAAGAAAGCAACTGGCGGAGATTCAAAAGATTGATTTGAATATTTCATTACTTGCCAAGTTAATGGTGTTGGAGTATACAGATGATAATTTATTTAAGAAAATTTATAATTGGCAATTCGGAAATGATGGTATAGCCACTAAGTTGCAAGAGATTGAAGAAGCGCTAAGTGCTGGTAATGAGGAATTTGATAGTCTATATAAAGAATGGTCGAAAGCAGAAATAAAGAGATGGCTATCGATGCAACCTGTCGATTTGGGGAAAATGGATCTCAGACAATATTTCTACTTATCAAGGGATGCAATTAAAGACAAAGAAATATCACTTCTCAATATTAGTTTAGAAGAACGTAAAATAATTAGTGAACTTTGCAGTGGCATTGATAGTACATTGTTAGGCAGAAAAATTGATGCATTAAAAGTAATGCCTGCAAATACTGTAAATAATGTGGTAAAAGGTTTTGTTGTTAAATATAGACAAACAGGAGATTCTCATTATTCAGTATTGATTGAGTTGATACGTAAACTTGATAGCAATAAAGAAGAGTTAGTAAAAGCATTAAAGGAAACAGATTCTAAATATATTAGCCCACCATTTTTGTTAAAAGTTATGACTCTTAAAGATGATGTTGATGAGTATACGGAAATTTATGAGCATTTTAGAAGAGATGAAACGACATTAAAAGTTATTGAGGAAATAGAAAAGACTAGGAAGAAGAAAGGGTAAAAGCGATGGGTACATCTAAAGGATATTTACCACCTACAGGCTATCTTTGGACAAAAGCGAAGAGGTCTGTAACTGATATGGTTAAAAATAATTTTGAAAGTGAATCCATAGGAAAGGCAGTTGGAAACTATGCACGTGCTTCTAGAGGAACGAGTCAAGGGAAAATAAGTAATCTTGCTAAAAGTGGTTCAAAGGCTGTAGGTTTCTTTGGCTTAGCAAAAACTGAGGGTTTTAATGCAGCATTAGAGAAATCAGGTCTTAGTGATTTAATAGGTAAAGACAATCTAGAAGTGTATTCTGGTTTACTAGACTATTTTTCAGGAAATGGAAGTACATTAGATGATTCAGTAATAAGAGATAGCATTGGAGAAGTAATGCAAGAGCAGTTGTCAAACATTGAAGAAGGAAAATCTTTTGAAGATATGATTTCTGATTTAGATATGAATCAGTTTATTTCAGATTTGATTACAAAGTTTGTACAGAAGGATTTTTTGTTAAATTTTGCTGAGAAAATTGAAGCCAAATGTGGAAGCATTGATAAATACAAAACAGCAGAGAATCAAATTAAGGATTTTATTCAACTTTCAATATCAAGTTCATATAGTGCTGAAGAACTCAGTTCAATTGATTGGTTTAAACAAGAAGGAAGAGAGTTTATTGATAGTAGATGTAATGAGGTTTTAAGAGTGTTTGACGTATATTTAGGAGATTGATAAATGCTGAAAATATGGATAAACAAGTGTTTTGAAGAAGAACTAAGCGAAGAATATCATGACGCAGTAATCTTCAATATTCTTGAGGAAAATAGGGATTCTAATGTTAAAACTGATATCGAGAAATTGTGGAGAGGTTTTGGTATTCAAAAGATAGCGGATAATCATGAAGATTTCATGATTTTTGCTATGAGCATTTTTTCAATAGACAAACGAATTTCACGTGCTCACCATGATTTTAAAGATGCATGGACAAGGGATATTAGTGTTAGTATTCCTGTGATTAATTATGATGATTGGGAAAGAAACAAAATTAGGCTTGAAGAAATGATGAACTTTCTTTCGGGTGATAAGTGGTGCTTTAATTTTAGAAAAACGAAATACAAGTATCGACAATCAAAAAGCATAAGGAAGAAAAGAATTGCTGATCCTAATGTGTTTGATGTAGTGTCACTGTTTTCAGGCGGTCTAGATTCATACTGTGGCGCTCTAAAACTACTTGAACAAAATCATTCAACTTGTTTTGTTGGATTTAAAGAATATAATCTTCTGCGAAGTAGACAGATTGAGTTGTTCAATAAAATGGACTCGTATTACAGTGAGATTCAGAAGAGTATATTACTTTTTAATGTAAGACCGTATAGACCTTTGTTGAATGACGGAACAAGATTAAAGATTAAAGCAGAGAATTCATCTCGAAGTCGATCGTTGTTGTTTATTGCAGGTGCATTGGTCGTAGCGTCATTAACAAATAGTACTGAGGTTCATATTCCTGAAAACGGATTCATTGGAATCAACGTGCCATTATCTGATAGTAGACAAGGGAGTTGCAGTACTAGAACAACTCACCCTTTCTTTGTTAACACTTTAAATTCACTTTTGATAGATTTAGGTATATCTGTTCGGATTGAAAATTTTTATTCATCTATGACGAAAGGAGAAATTGTAGAGGAATTTAAGGAGCACCAATTATTTATCGATGATGCTGGAAGAACAATTTCATGTTCTCATCCTTGCCAATCGAGATATGATAAAGTTCCTGCTCCAACAAACTGTGGCTATTGCTATCCTTGTATTATACGTAAAGCCTCGTTGAATATAACAGGGGAAGACAAGACCTACTACAATCCTTATTATGATTTGGACGGTGCATTTTTAAATAAGTACTCTGATTTCAATTCTAAAGCAAGTGATTTTAGGGCGATATTAAATTCAATCAGAACATACAATGATATTAAAGATAATGACTATTCAGTCCACCATGCTTTACTTAAACACGGAAAATTGACTTCGGCAGAACTTGAAAACTATAAGCGAGTATATACAACAAGTATGCAAGAGTTACTTAGTTTAATTCTAGATTGTGAGTCAAAAGAGGAACTGCTTGATTATTTAGGTATTGATGAAAGTCGGGTGTAGCATGGCGTATATAGATTTACACGTACACATAGACTATTATAAAGACTTCTTGAAAGTGTTTAAGACTTACGATGAAATGAAAATCTATGCCTTATTTGTTACAAACCTTCCTGAGGTTTATGAAGCAAGTTTGAAATCGCTACCAAAATCGAAATATGTCAGAATTGCATTAGGTTATAATCCCCAATTGATATCGGTTGAGAGATTTAATAAGAGAGTTTTTGATAAGTACCTAAGTACAACGGAATATATTGGTGAAGTTGGTCTAGATTTTTCAAAGGAGTTTGCAGCAAGTAAACTTGCCCAAGTTGAAACCTTTGACTATATTGTGAAAAGAGCATCAGAAGAGAACAAAATATTATCTGTACATTCGAGAAATGCAGTTGCTGAGGTATTAGAAATCTTAGACAAGTATAACGCTCGCAGTGTAATTTTTCATTGGTATACGGGGAAGTTGGAGCAAATATCTGAAATCGTAAGTAGGGGATATTATTTTTCAATTAATACTCAGATGTTGAGTAGTGTTAAAGGAAAACGATTAGTTGAAGAAATGCCAACAGATAGATTGCTATTTGAGTCTGATGGACCTTTTACAAAATTCAAAGGAGACACGTTTAGACCAGAGAGAATTGATGAAATATATCGTTATATGGAGACCCGTATTGGCTTAAGTAATTTTGATAGAATTGTTTCAGAGAATCTTAGAGCATTATTGAGCACTAAGGATGAGAGGAAATAAAGGAGAGAAATGAGTCAAAAAATAGATGTCATGTCATTGATAAATCAAATTTTATGTACATATGATGAAATAGCGAAACGCGAAAACCTTGCAATTAATGATTTGGTTGCAGGATTGAGAGGACTCTTTCCTCAATTTAATAGGCTTGCACAATCTATTGATGAGTTCAAAGAAAGCGTTCATGAGCAGTTTATGACAAGAACGGATTTCTTTAATCAAAGGAACTGGTGGTATCTTCATAGCATGAGCGCAAGTTTTGGTTTGCAATATTGTAACGATAGCGTTTTGGAAGATGAATTCAATGAATTATTAGTGGAGCACTTTAAAGAAAACGATTTTGAACGATTAAAAGCCATTATTAATAAATGGCCAGCATTTGGGTTGGATAAAAACTTATTTCCTGCTGTTAATCAGATATTTAGTGCACACATGAGAGGTGAATACTATCTTTCAGTAGCAGCAATGATCCCCGTTGTCGAACGTCTGATTTTGCTCACACACAATAAGCATTACAGTTCTGCACAACATAAAACTGGGAAAGCGATTAAGGAATTCGGTAAGGATTTTGAGAAGAATAAGATTTATTATTCGAACTTTCTATTCATACTTGAATTGTTCTTTAAAAGTGGAGAGTTTGGTGATTTAGATACTTTTAACAGACATAAGATTATTCATGGTCAAACTGTGGAATACGGTCGAGAGTTATATTCGTTGAAACTGCTACTGGCTATAGACGAGATACTTAGGTTCAGGAATCTAATAGAGGTTGTGAATTTTGATAGAGAGTAGTGTTTTGAAAAATATTTTTACATGGTGAGAATTTTATTGAAAAATATGAATAATGGGTTTAAAGTATTACTCCAATCGAAAGAGAGAACGGTGGGTGAATTAATGCATATTTCCAAATTAACAGTAAAGAACTATAGAAATTTTGGTGATAAAGAGTTTGTAATACCTCTAAGACCAGCAACTTTAATTATAGGGGAAAACAATATTGGAAAATCAAATCTAATCGAGGCAATTGGATTGATTATTAGTCAAGACATTACAATGTTTAAAAAACGTATATTAGATATTGAAGATATAAACTACAAAACGAAACTTGAGTTCAAGAAGAAAATTGCTGCATTGGAAAAAGGTACGAAAGATTTTAACGACATTGTATTTCCAGAAGTAAAGGTTGAAATAATTTTAGATGACATGAGCGAGAAGCAGTTGGCTGTAGTAGGTGATTGGTTTTATGAGAAGTCATTAACTAAAGCAAAACTTACGTATTTGTTCAGGCCACGATCAAGGTTTGATAAAGATAAATGGATTAACGAACAAATTGAAACATTGGAGAGACTAAAGGAAAAATTCAAAGACGGTGAGGTAGAACCTTATGAGTTTATTGATTTTCCAATTGAACAGTATGAGTACGTTATTTTTGGTGGAGATAATGAAAGTAATAAGTGCGATCAATACTTTCTTCGAATGCTCAAATATGAAGTTCTTGATGCGTTACGCGATGCAAAAAAACAATTAGTTGCTAACAGCGATTACAAGTTGCTGTATAGGATATTATCTCAGAATTATGAAGATGACTTCTCAGATATCAAAGGTACTTTAGAGACACTAAATTCGCATATCAAGTCAAATGATAAATTAGCAAAAATCAGTAGTGATATAACCGAATATTTGAGAATGGTTCTATTATCTGGACCGGATTCAGATGATGAAATTAATTTCAAATTTTCAGCACCTGAGGTGAATGAGGTGTTGAAAAAGTTGAGTTTAGTATATGGTCGTGATCCGATTTCCATTGAGAGAAATGGATTAGGGAAGAATAACTTGCTTTATATTTCTATTATATTATCGCATTTGACTTCAAAGATGGATGATAAGAATGAATTAATTTTCAGGGTTATTGGTATTGAAGAGCCAGAAGCGCATTTACACCCACATTTACAGAAACACTTATCAAACTCAATCAAAGACATAGGTGATATCAAAAGTGACGGGAAAAAGAATGAGGTTAAAATGCAGTTACTCATGACGTCTCATTCTACACATATTACAACATCGGTTAGTATTGATGACATTGTAATAATGTATCAAGATAATAATGATTTGAATCATCACTATATTACTAGTGGGTTTGGAGAAAAGGCTAAGGATCGGAAGCATCTTATGTATTTGAAGAAATATCTTGATGCTACGAACTCATGTATGTTTTATGCGAGACGAGTTATTCTTGTTGAAGGGATCTCAGAGCAGATCCTCATACCAGCACTTTTCAAATTGCACACTGGGAAAACTCTTGAGAGCATGGGAGTTAGCGTTATTAACGTAAATGGGGTGGCTTTCAAACATTTCTTAGAAGTTGTTCAGAATGGATATTTTATAAAGTGTGGTGTTATTACTGATAAAGACGCTGGAAAAAGGACTGAAAATAGAGCGCCACAACTGAAAGAAGAATATGATGGCGAAGTAATTAAAGTTGAATTTAACGATAATACATTTGAGAAGGCAATACTAGAAGCGAATAAAACTAAGAATGAGAGAAAAGTTCTTCTAGATACATTTAGCAAAGTAAGACCAAACTTGGCAAAAGATAAAGTAGAAAATTGGAAAGATGCAATCACTATTAACGATTATTTCGCTGACATTGAAGAGTATAAGTCAGACTTTGCTTTTTATTTGGAGGAAAAGTTAGTGGATGAAGGGAAGAGCATTAAGATTCCTGAATACATTAAGAGTATTTTCGACTTTGTTAAGGGGTAGCCTATGAGTAAACGGAATAAAGGAACATTACTTGTCGCTGCAGCAGGTTCAGGTAAAACCACTGAAATTATTCGGCTAGTTCGTGAAAAAGCAAAGAACTTATCACCCTATAAAGTGCTAGCCGTCATTACATATACGAATGCAGCGACAAATGAAATAAAAGATAGATTAGAACATCATATGGACATTCCAAGTAATATATTCGTTGGTACAATTCATAGTTTTCTAATGAAATACTTGGTACAACCTTATGCAACGGCAACAGGTGAGATTGAGGCAGAGGCAAAAATTATTGACTATCAGATTCAGAAAATTCCAAAAGATAGAGTGAAAGCAAGTATTAGGAAAAAACAAGTTCAGTTTGCTCTCTCAAAGAAGGGCGTACTAAATTATGATTACATCGCAACTTTATCCAATAAACTATTAGCGAACAAAGAGATCAAAGAACGTTTTTCTCAAAGAATCGAGAGTATTTTTGTTGATGAATTTCAGGATGCAGTAAAATCTCAGTTTGATATTGTGGAGACGCTTAGAAAAGGTGGTAGAACTGATGTAGTGTTGGTTGGAGATCCAGAGCAGAGTATTATGGGATTCACAAACAAAAAGAAAAATAAGAATGGTATATCCAAAGTCCCAATTGTAACAATTCAAGCGAAAACCACATATAATACTGAAAGACTTGAAATGAATTATCGTTCAACTCAAAAGTTAGTGGACTTCATAAATAATTTCCATTCATTTATTCAACAAGAAAAAGCGAATGAAGAAATAACTGTTGATAATGAAGTTCTATTTATAAGTGAGATTGAGAAAAATCAATTAATTAGCAAGTTTAACGAGTTGTGTATAGATCCAGAATATTGCACTATAAAACCTGAAAGTAAAATGTTCGTTGCTTATGAAAATAAGATGTATAGCGGATATTGTTCTAGTACACAAGGGAAACTTGGAAAAAATTCAACTGCAATAGAATTTGTTTTAGATATGCTTTCGCAAATATTAAGTAAGCATAAATACGAGTTAGCAGGCCATTTAGATTTGAATGATGTTGATATTCGAAGGAAATGTCTTAACCTGTTCAAGGACCTAAAAGCAAAACCATTATCAAAAGTTGATGATCTTGTGAAAAAAGTAGAAGCGGAGTTCGATTTGACATTGAAGAGTCTTGAAATTGACGACGATGCGAAACCAAGATTTAAGAAGATCTTTGAAAACTTTATCAAGGATATTCAAATGTTTTCTGGATACCATACTACTGTAAGTGTCAATAATCTTAGTGGTTGTAATGATACATATTTAACCATTCATAAAGCAAAAGGTTTGCAGGCAGATGCTGTTTTAGCAATTGCAAAGAATGAAAAGGAACTTTTGAAATGGTTAGAAACGGATAAAGAAAAAAGAATATGTGCTGAAGATGATTGCCGATTGGGTTATGTAGCATTTAGCAGAGCGAAGTATTTTCTATGTATAGGTTGTATAGAAGATATAAGTGATAGTACTAAATCAAAGTTAGCAGAATTAGGAGTTGTAACGGTTTGATTTGAATCATTGTTGGGGGCTTTATGATAAGAATTAGCAAAAGAAAAGATCAATTGGTGCTTGAGTATCACCCTGATAATCAAATGAGTTGGGTGGCATATAGACTGAAAGAAAAAGACAAAGTAGTTTTAAGGCGATGCTTTCATTTTACATTAGATAATATTATTTTCGAGGATGAGGGTATTGAAGATGGTATGGATGTTTACTCATACATCAGTACGTTAGATTCTCTTGAATTTGTTATTGGTGCAATGGAGAATGATTACTATGTTGTTGAGCCTGAAATTTTAGATGTAACTTCAAGAATAAAAATCTATAAGGATTGTCGGATAAATAAGAAGTATTTTATTTCATACAGGGATATTTCAATTTTTCGCAAACTGTCAGAAGTAATTGAGAATGAAATAATTATTGGTCCAAATGAGAATGAAATACCTGATGTTGTTTTCAATAAATTAATAAAAAGTTTCCCGAACTCTACTGAATTGACGAAGTATGCACGGTCTAGAATCGAACACATTTTAGAAGAGTTTTCAAATACATCTTCTGAATATATCGCCCAATATAATGATTATATGAATCGCAAGATAACAACTGAAAGTCGACCATTTGCATTAGAGCATCTTGATAATTACGAGGTGCGGAAGTATGAGGAGATTCTGTCATTTCTAAAACATATGTTAAGAAATGAAAGCCAATACCTTGAAGCAGAATGGCAGAAACAGATAATGAAAATTATACTCCTACTTTATCCCAAATATTTGTATGCTTTTGATAATGTAACGATTAAGGATGTAGATACAGGAGATCCGAAATACTTAGATTTTATGCTTATTGATTTCAATGGACACATTGACATTGTTGAGATTAAAAGACCAAGTGACTATGGCGTAATATCAGTAAATGAGTATCGAAATAATCACATTCCACTGAAACAACTATCTGGTTCAGTTATGCAACTTGAAAAATATATTTACTATTTGAATCGCTGGAGTGTTGCAGGAGAGAAGAAACTCACTGAGACGTATTCGGAAAAGTTACCAGTTGATTTCAATATTCGTATAGTTAATCCGAAAGGCCTAATCATATTAGGTAAAGAAGAGAACTTTACAGAGAAGCAAAGCATTGATTTAGAAGTTGTAAAGAGAAAATATAAGAATGTAATTGATATTATTACATACGATGATTTGGTTAGGAGACTGGAATCACAAATTCAGAGATTTACTGTGAATAGAGCATAGTATTTAAGTGAGATAAGAGTTCAGTGAGACAACATGAAAATATTATTATAGGAAGGTGAATAAAAATGACTCATCCAAAAGTTTTTATAAGTTACAGTTGGGATTCTGAGCAACACAAAGATTGGGTTAGCGCTTTGACGACCGAACTAAGACGTGTAGGAATAGATGCAGAGATAGACAGGCATATTACTCAAAAAGAGACAGTTAATTTAGATCGTATGATGATTGAAAAGATAAGAGATGCTGATTTTACAATTATAGTATTAACAGAAAACTATGCACAGAAGGCTGAAGACTTCTCAGGTGGAGTTGGTTACGAAACTAATTTATTGATTAAATATATTACTGGAAATCTTAATAAAATAATTCCCATTTTAAGAGGTAACAATAGAAATGCTTCAATACCGTTTTATTTACAGGGTGTCAATTATGTGGATTTTAGTAATGATATCGAATTTGAAACTGCAATTATTGAGTTACAACATCGGATATTCGGGAAAGATCAAATTCAAGTTGAGCCTTTAGGAAGTATTCCAGATTTGCCTTCTAAATCTATTGATATGGGTACAGTTTTGAGAAATAGAGCAGTTGAGGAAATTATTCCGGATTTGAGAGAGATAACAGACATTGATAAGAGAAAGTTTCTGAATGAGAGTTATAATAGCATTATTAGGGATCTGAGTCATTTTTCCGAACTTACGAAAAAGAAGAATCCTGTATTCGATTTTGAAGTGGATACTATTACAAGTAAGAAATCTATATTCAGATTCTATATAAACGGAAATGAAGTATATGCCGCAAAAATTTGGTTGGGAAACAACCTAGGTTCTAGAATGGAAAATATCATGATATCTTACGGTTCATTCTTATCAGAAAGTGATAACTCAATGAATGAGATTATTAGTTGTGAGGTAAAGGATAATCAAATAAGCCTTAATCCTATGATGAGTTTTACAACATCTTATGAAGGTGATGATGCTCAAAGTATCGCTATCAGTATTTGGAAGAGCATTGTTCAGTATATAAAGTAATTTGAGGTGAATATGACGAGACTAAGATTTGAGGAGTTGAAAAAGCATTACAGGATTACAGATGGTTCTAGAAAACGATTAATAAGAAATACATTTGAAATGGTTCAGTCGATACTTAACCCTAATGAAATTGATATATTTTACCCTAAAAATATATTCGTGGATGAAAATATCTTGGAATTCGTAATATTTTCAAAGGGAAAAGTTATTGTAATAATTAATGAGTTAGATGAAGTGATTTCGACACAGGTTAATAAGGTGTCAAGTATTGAATCGATTCAATATGAAAAAGCCCAAAATACTAATGAATCTGATTTGTTGCGATTATCACTTTCTGATAATAGCGAGATTTTGTTTGATAGTAATACAGACTCGAATGAGCATTGGAAGCATGAGTATAAATATATAATCAACGAGATAATAAAATACTTAATTAATGATGGCCCAAATCAACAGGATGTTGATTGTTGATTAATTCCAAGCGTTAAACTGATATTTGAAAGATATGAAGAGATGAGATTTAGCATAGGAGTGAGAACTTGAAGCATGAAGTAGATGCAAATTACAATAAAATCTGGAAGTTAGCGAATAGATTTCGAGGTCAGATGTCTAGAAACGATTTTCGTGATGTTCTTTTAGGTTTAATATTCTATAGAATAATTTCTGAAGAGATAGAAAGAACAAACACAGAGTATTTTGAACAAAATAGCAGTTTAGAGATAAGTGCTACAGAGGTGGAACAGAAACTAAGACTGCTACAAGAGGAAAAATTAGGATATTCTATAAGCCGTGACAGAACATATAAATCAACTTTGGAAAATTGCTATAGAGATGACTACTATTCGCTTGAAATATTATCTAGAAATTTGCATGAAGTATCAGAACAGTTTGGGAGTTATCCATGCAGGATATTTGATTTTGTAGTTTCAAGTTTTGAAAGACTTGACCCTAACAAACGTAGATGTAATAAAGTGCTGTGCGAAATTCTATATATGATTGACAGTACTATCACAGAAATGATAATAAGCGAACAAGGTAGTTTGGGCGGTATGTTTAGTACTATTATAGAGTTAATCTCATACGAGGTTGGTGATAAGAATGCAGGACTATGTTCACCAAGTCATCTTTCGGAATTAATATCCAGACTAATTAAATCGTCGAGAAAAGAGTTTGCTAATGTATATGATCCAACTTTTGGAACGGGTCTACTTGTTTTAAAACTAGTAGATCAATTAAGTGACGCGAAGATTTTTGGACATGAAATTAATCACTCTACTTTCAATATTGCTAGGATGAACTTAATAGTTAATAAACGTGACTACTCTGGATTAACTTTAGGGAGTAGTCTTATTTCAGATTGTTGTTTAGGAATTAAATATGATGTAATTGTGAGTCATCCTCCCTTTAACTTGAAATGGGATAATAGAGAATGGAAGTATAGTGGTGATTATAAGTATGTTCCTCCTAAGAGTTCAGCAAATTATGCATTTGTACTACAAATGTTAGACCAGTTAGATGAGAATGGTGTTATGTCAGTTGTATTACCACATGGCGTTTTGTTTAGAGGTAACGTCGAAAAGTCGATAAGAAAAGATATACTTGAGCATAATTTGCTAGATGCAGTGATAGGATTACCTGAAAATCTAATGTACGAAACGAATATACCAGTTTGTCTTTTGATTTTTAGAAAGAATAGATCAGATGATGAAGTATTATTTATCGATGCTTCATCCGAATTTACAAAAAATAAAAAGAGGGTAGTATTGTCCTCAGAGGATATTGAACAAATTGTAAATACATATCACAATAAAGATATCATTAAAGGCTACTCTGAGATTGCCACACTTGCTGATATAAGAAACCATAATTATAATCTAAGTATTCATAAATATGTGGATGTTTTTGGAATAGATATGTTAATGCAGAACTACTGTTTTAGCAAATACAGATTAGGAGATATTGCAGATATTTGCAAGTATAAAGGCTTTGAAGATGAAAAGTACTTGATTCTTCGAATAACAAACCCTAAGGTCATAAATAATAACGAAGAGATTACAGGGAATAACTCTAATTACATAAGCATTTTACCGGATGAAGAATATGTATATGCTGATTATCTAAAATACTTTTTTAGTACACATATTTCTAAGACGATATTTGAGAGTATTAGTGCAGGAGTTATAACAAGAGTTTCAATGCCGGAATTAAAAGAATTAGAGATTCCAATTCCGAAAAAAGAAGTCCAGAAAAAATTGGTTGAATCTCAAAATCAGATAGCAAACACAATTACAGAATTGACTGAATATCGTGATAGATTAGTGAATAACCCAGATCAAGTTTATGATTTGACATTTAAATTGGAAGAATTGCGAAATGCATTAAAAGTTAATCATCGTGTTGACAGTATAAAGAAAGAAATTAGTTGTGGTGAAACATTATTTGTTGAGTTTAAAAGAGATTTTAGTTCATGCGAAGAGAAAATAATCAAAACTATATATGCTTTTCTTAATACCATGGGAGGAAAATTGTATATTGGTGTAGATAATGATGGACAGATAATTGGTCTAGACGATACAGAAGAGTTTAAAGATACAGATGATTTAGTACTGAAGTTCACAAATAAGTTTAGAGATAAGGTACCAGAATATTTAGCACATGCAGATATTGAGGTTTTGGATATTGATGAAAAAACCGTCTTGCTTTTGAATTGTGTGAAATCAAAATTGCCTGTATTTAGAAAGAAAAAAGGGAAGTCATATTTTTTCGTAAGGAAGTTTGCATCATCGGAGCACATTAATGATGTAGAAGAAGTTATTAAGTATGTTCGAAATCACTTTGAGTAGAGTTAATCTGTAAAGTTAAAATAAAGTCTGCTCACGTAGAATAAAGTTGAGTGACGTATAATAAAGTTTAGTTTTTGAAATTACAAATAATGAATGGACTTCGTGCTAGCGCAAGAATTACTAGCCTGTCCATTCATTTTTTTCTTTTTTGAGGAGAAAAAAGTGGTTTGTCCGAGTAATACTCTCCCTCAGTTCTCAAGTAATCAAGCAAGGAAATAAGGGCAAAAAAGGACTTCTCTTGTTTGTTTTCTGGTCTGTTGAGGAAATGTATAGTTGCTCAAATGAGCCTGTTGCAGAGCGTTTGAGGGGCGGAAATGGTACTCGGTTATCGATGGATTTGAACCGCCCTTTTCTAGAAAAAAATATGCTTCAAAACAAGGAGATACAAGAGTTTTCTCTAAATAGATGTTGTAAGGTGAGTGAACAAAGAAAATAGTATTATAATCATTTTCCTGATACATTAGAGTAGTTTTAGTGACCTGTTTTGAAAGTAAAAAGTTATCATCACCTTACACTTCTTTTCAGTGAAATATAATATCACGAAAGAACAGATTGACCTGTTATTGGGTCTTTCTGTTCTTTTCTTTTTGAAAGAAACGATGTAAGTTGCTGCATCTCATCACCAATCTTTTTTTAAAACGAGAGACTCAAAAATGAGTGAAAAAAGGGGTTGAATGATGAAAATGAGGACATTTTTCACGACCAGACTTTATTTAATATTTTTGGACGTGTAACTCTGGAAACCGTTGAAGTGGAATGGATACGGGAGATGAAAAGGGACGACCAATCTTTATTTAAAATCACCAGTAATCTGTTGTAAAACAAAAAAATATTTGGTCAATTAAAATAAAGTTTGAATAACCATTTAAATGAAATGAATGGACTCCGTAAAAGCGCAAGATCTGCTTTAGAGTTCATTCATTTTTTTCTATATCCTCTATAAATCTTTGTCCTAGTCAAGCATAATTGTAACATCAGGTGTTGCAACTTTGTTGTATCAGGACAGGTTATATGAGATATAGATTATATGTTTTATTTGATTTATAATGTTATTAAGGAATTAGCTGAATCGTATGAAATCAAGTTTGTACTGAACGAGTGGTTTGAGGTGGATTATGAGAAAGAGAAAAATACTTTATATATTTATGATTATTATTATGGTTTGTACATATATTATCTATAGCAGTGAATCAATAACAAAAAATGTTTATGCTGATGTAAATGATAGAATGAATCATGATTTTGATAATTATATGAAAGATATTGATTTGTTAGATTCGAATACCCTTCATACTTATTGCAGAGGAGTTGTAGATTTAATAGAACTTGATGGTGTTTTTATTAAAGATGAAGAGTATAAATATATTTTTGAGTTAAAATGGACTTTAGTGGATGTTAAAAGCAGGCAGGTCGTTGACTCAAATAAAGAAGAGTTTGTGTTAAAGTTAAAAGATATCAAAAAGACTGTAAACAAAATTGTGGAAAATGGAATGCATATATCTGATGGTGAACTGAATAGTTATTTAGATCAATTACATGAATTAAAAAAGATTTCATTGGAACCATTCCAAAATTAATTATAATGAAACAGTCTTTAGGTTGATGTGAATGAAGATAATCCCAATGGCGTAGACTTCTATAAAAAAATGGGCTTCATGGAATACGATCGAAGTGAACTTGATGATCAGGGAAATAATTTTCCGATTTTGAAGTTGAAGTTAGGCAACTAAGAAATGAAGGGTAAAATAGGGGGACGAACATGAGACGAAAAGACAAGCAGATTTTGGACAAGAACAAGATAGAGGCGATTATTCTAGATAACAATGTCTTACGACTGGGATTAGCCAATGATAATATACCCTATGTAGTCCCTTTAAACTACGCCTACCAAGATGGAGTTTTTTACTTACATAGTGCAAGGGAGGGACGAAAACTTGATATGATTAAGAAGAATCCCCATGTATGTTTTGAAATTGACTATAAACACCAAGTGATTGAGGGGGACATAGCCTGCAAGTACACCATGGCCTATCAATCTATTATTGGTTACGGCCAGGCTGAAATCGTCAAGGATATGGAGGACATACGCCAGGGCCTTAAGATCTTAATGACCAATTTTTCTGATCAAGCCTTTACCTTCTCAGACAAGATGCTCAAGGCTGTCAGTCTCATCAAGATACATGTAGAAGAAATGACGGCTAAGGGAAAAGTACCTGTCATGAAAGAGTGAGCCTAATATCAAATAATAAACCACCTGATTCATTAAAATGGATCAGGTGGTTATTTTTATTCCATGTCCATCATCGGCGGCTTGAAGGATGTAAGGCTTAAGACCTCTTGTGTTTGATCATCGATGGTGACCTCATAATACTCAAACTTGTCTGAGTTTGAGCTATCCAAGATGACTTTTACCTGCCAACGACCCTGAACCAGAGTCAGATCATTCACACAAAAGAGAATAAGAGGGTCTATCCCTGTGTGTTCAGAAAGAAGGGCCTGGGTCTTTCGGATGACTAGGCTAGAGTCCATCTGGGCCTGGCTCTCCACTTTGTTTTCAAGGGCGTAGATGCTGCCGTCGCCAATTAAAGGATAGGAAGTGAGGACGAGGCCCTTATTTTTATAGAGAATCCTAGACCCCACCTCTAGCTGCCCCTCAAGCCCCTCTACAAGGTCATAGTTCAGGTAAATGGCATTTACCATCCCATGCTTGTCGGGAGTGTGTCTCTGGCTGACAACAAGGACTTTGTCAGCCATCATCTTGGTGATGAAACCATATTGAGGTTCATTGGGGATGCTTGGGTGGTCGACTATGTCATATGCCTGGTCCGACTCGATCAACTTATAAGAAGGACTTTTTCTAACGTCCTTATCAGGTGAAGAACAGCCTACCAAAGCCAGGACTAAAAGGATGCTTACTAACTTCTTTATCATGTTACCTCCTTGGGGATGCGGGTCTCAGACTTGAGACCTAAAAAAAGATTTCAATCCTCAAGCATATGAAAGAGAATTGAAATCTGATTCCTACTTATTGGGCATAAACTTTTCCTTGGCATAAATACCAATAATACCTAGAGAGCCTATCACAGATAGGAAGTAGAAGAGACTGGCTTGTGTAACGTCCTCATCAGAATCCAGGGCACTCCCTAATATCTCAAAGTCATTACCGATTGAAGGGATTAGGAATAAGGTAAAGAGAACTAGTCCGTAAATCCCCATCACAATATAGGTACTCTTATCACTACCATCGTCAAAGAAGAGCAGGTAGCCTGCACCTGCAAGGGTAGCTAAAATACCCAGGCTGGCAAACAAGGAAAACTTTCCTTCAGCCTCAAAGTCATCGATACCCATCATTTTAAAGATTTGATCAACATCCATACCCATGGCTTCGAACTGCTTTTCAGTTTCCTTATCCATATCAATTTTAACTTTTACATTTTGATCAATTCCCAAAGCCAGGGAGAAGTGATTAAAATATTCCTTCATTTTTATTTCCATTCCGTTTTCTTTTTCGTTAGCCTTGATCATAAAGGTTGGTAAAAACAATAAAATGACAAGGACAAGGGCGATTAGTTTTGCATAATTTTTCATAAGGTCTCCTATCTTGATTCTAGAGCAAGTTTATCACCAGAATTTTACGTCACTGGCTACGCCTTCCTATCACGTCTGATGGACGATCAGACTAATTTCAATATAATTTTACCACAATTTACCTCAAGTATACTATATTGAGAGGAAAATAGTGGTAGGCCCAAGCAATATTTTATGGGATCTAGCGGTCCAATTGAGAAATCATATATGGGTTTAGGGCTTAAGAGAGGGAAAGGAGGTTGTCAGATCCTATAGGGCTGACTAAAGGGAAATGAGGGTCAGAGTTTCATTTTTACAAGAAAGCAGGGCTTTTTTTATATTCTGACTCGGGTTTGATTTTGATAAGATAAGACCTGTAATTATGGATACTATAGGAGGAAGACAATGAAAAAGTTACTAGTATTACTCACCTTGATAAGCCTACTTGCAAGCTGCCTATTGGCCTGTGAGCAAGAGGATACTGACAGCTTAAGAGTGGGTATGGATTTAAGATTTTACCCCTTTACAGGCATGGATTCTACAGGCAAACCAGCGGGCTTGGAAGTAGATATTGCCAAGGCGCTTGGAGACTACTTGGGTCAGGAAGTTGTCCTTATTAATACAGAGTTTCCCATGTTGATTCCGGCCCTTCAAAATGGTGAAATTGATGTGGTGATTGGGTCTATGTCCATCACCGAGGATAGGGAAAAGACTGTGGACTTCTCTAAACCCTACCTTTACGACAAGGTAGTTGCCCTGGTCAACAAGGATTATGCAGAAAAAAATGGAATTGATGATGACCTGGCTGTGGAAGACTTCTTTAAAATAAAGGATACCCGCTATATAGGGATCACGGGATCAATTGCTGTATCTATACCAGCCTCTTACGGCTTTAATGTTCAAGCAGTTACATCTGAAGCCGTAGCAGAAAGGGAAATTGTGACAGGGGGAGCAGATGTTTTAGTGGGGGCTTATACCCTATATGGCATGCACCATAATAACAAGCAGACAACCCTCATGTATAAGCGGGCCATTGAGGCTTCTTCAATAGGCATGGCTGTTAAGGAAGGTAACCATCAACTCTTAGATGATATCAATTCCTTCATTGACCAAATGGAATCCAGTGGTCTTAATGATCAACTAAGGCAGTCCTGGGACAAGGCTCTAGGAGACAAGCTCTTTGACCCAACCATTAACCTGGACTATTACTTGAACTTAGAATAGGAGTTTTCATGAAGTATTCAAAAGCGATCCAGGTTGGCCTGGCAGGTTTGCTTTATTTTGCTCTTGGTTTTTTTATCTTAGGGCAGGTCTCTGACAACCTAGACTTCACCTACTTTAAAATGAATTATATGCAATTGGTCAAGGCGGCTGGATTAACCCTGGCTTTAAGTCTGGCAGCTACCTTTTCTAGCATGGTCTTAGGTTTTATGCTCTTCCTCTTGATGGAAGCAAGAAATGTGTTCTTAAAAACCCTAGCCAGTATATACAAGGAGATTATTATGGGGACGCCTCTTTTGGTCCTGGTATTTGTGGTGGTCTATATAATCGGTCTAGCCCTGGGCATTAGGGACAAGGTCTTCTTAGGCTTCTTGGCCCTAACCCTCTACATGTCCCCCTATATGGCTAACTCTTTTTCGAGTGTCTACAGGACCCTAGACAGGAATCAATTTATTGTCATGGACTTTTATGGATTCAAGGCTTATCAGAAGTATGTCTATGTCATCCTACCCCAGATGTTTAAGCCTATGATTCCAGGCTTGCTCAACAACTTGTCTGGCATCATCAAGGGGACATCCATCTTGAGTACCATAGCCATCTCAGAGATTTTTTATACCAGCCAGGTCTTATCTAACCAGAGTTATCGCTACCAGGAGGGCTATTTTATCCTTTGGTTGGTTTACTTATTAATTACTGTGCCCCTATCTCAAGTGGCACAGTACATCAGTTCAAGGGGGACCAGGTATGGAAATTAAGATGAATCATGTCAGTAAGACCTATGACAAGAAAGTTCTTGATCAGGTCAGCTTATCCATCAGTGGCTATAAGACCATAGGCATCATTGGTAAGAGTGGGTGTGGCAAGTCTACCCTGCTTAAGTTGATGGCTGGCATAGAGCCGGCCAGCCAGGGGCAAATCACCATCAATGGGCTGGATGTAAGCAAGGAAAAGAGGACCTATCAAGATCAAATCAGCATGGTCTTCCAGGACCACAATCTTTTTCCTCACCTGAGCTTGGAGGAAAATATCAGCCTTATACTAGAAAAAGTAAAAGGCAAAAACAAGACAGAAGCCCAGACACGGGCTAGAGAAGAATTGAGTCACTTACATCTTGAGGACCAGGTAGACAAGAAACCGGACCATGTGTCCGGGGGCCAGGCTCAGAGGGCTTCTATCGCCAGGGCCCTGGCAACAGATCCTGATATCATTTTCATGGATGAGCCGACAGCTGCCCTAGACCCTCTCTTAAGCAAGGAGGTTCTCCAGGCAGTTTTAGCTTTAAAATCATCCGGTAAGGCCTTTGTTTTTGTGACCCATGAACTGGATTTTCTTCAGGGATTTGCAGACTATGTGATTTTCATGGACCAGGGACAGGTGGTGGAGCAAGGCCCAGTCGCTATTTTAAAGGCACCACAGAGTGACCAGCTACAAGAGTTTTTATTCAAGGAGAGGAGTATTTATGACCATTAAAGAAATCTATCAGGCCCTAGACACAATCGGTGTCTTGACTTTTTCAACCATTGAGAACATGGAAGTACACTCAAGGGTGGCCCACCTCAATGGCTTTGATCACGACGGCATTTACTTTAGAACCATGTCTAACAAGCCATTTGCTAGACAGTTAAAGGCTAATAATAAGTTAACCATATGTGGTATTAGTGACTCTAGGATCCTAGGCCATGACGGGGAGGGCGTTCCTGATTTCCCGCCAGGCTATTTCATTCGAATGATCTGTGAGGTTGTTTATATGGATGAGGCTGAAGTTCGTCAACGGGCCCAGGATAATCCATCCCTTCAGTTGGCGGTTCATGACTTGGAGAAATACCCCATGATGGCCCAAGGAAACTTCAGGATTGTTAAGGCAAGAGGAGAAGTCTTTGACTATGATTTCAACTGCCAGCATAGGGACCACAAGATATTGAGAGAACGATTTGATTTTGGCGGTATGACCTCCAATAAACCAGGCCCTAGAATTACAGATGCCTGTATTGCTTGTGGACAGTGTTATGAGGTCTGTTCCTTTAAGGCCATTAAAAAGGGGTCAGTATTTGAAGTGATCTCAGAGAAGTGTGATGATTGTGGGTCTTGCATGCATATTTGCCCGGTGGATGCCATTGAGCTTTCTCATGCCCTCTAGGAGAGAGGGTTTGAAATAGACAATAGAGACTTTGACTTAAAGGTTAATTTTAGTGGGTTTAACCGATTGACTAAACGAGGGTATGGTCTGTAAGGTTTCGTTTTTACAAGTTTTTTAGATGTTTTTACATTGGGTTTCTGGCCCGTTGGTGGTAGACTGGTAACACAAGGGAGGGGATCAAATGTACCGTGTGATGATAAAAGAATTGAGTCGATTGAACCAGATCGCCTACTATATGCCTGGTAACGAGGCAGAAACAAGGGCCTATATTAAAAGATTGATGACCCTCTGTCCCCCTGGGCATTTGAGCCCAGAATATTATGCGGCGGAGGAAGCCTTCTTGAGGGAGGATAGACCCAGGGTTGGGGTTGAGATGATTGGGGATCCTTTGACCAAGGAGATATATCTTTACAAGGGTGACATCACCCATATACAAGCAGATGCTATTGTCAATGCTGCCAATGAAAAACTCCTAGGATGCTTTATACCTGGCCACGCTTGTATTGACAATGCCATCCACTTGAAGGCAGGACTTGGTCTTAGGATGGCCTGCCACAAACATATGAGAGATCAGGGTCATGATGAACCTAGGGGCAGGGCCTTTCTAACGCCTGGCTACAACCTGTACGCCAGTCATGTGATTCATACTGTGGGCCCCAACTGTCATGATGGACTCAGTCTTAGTCAGGCAAAGAACCTGCTCAAGTCATCCTACCTAAGTGTATTAAACCTAGCCCAGGAAAAGAATATTAAAAGCCTGGTCTTTTGCTCTATTTCCACAGGCGTTTATGGCATGCCCATAGAAGTAGCCTCAGAGCTTGCCTTGAAGACAATAAATGACTATCTAAAAGTTAAGAAAGGCTTTGATAAAATTATTATGAATGTCTTTAGTCAGGAGGACTACCATGTCTATAAAAAACAAGGAAAGAAATTATTCATGTCTTGATCAAGACTTAATTGATCGTATCAGGGCCCTACTTGATGCAGCAGATCAAGTTGTGGTTGGTGGAGGGGCAGGTCTGAGCGCAGCAGGAGGGCTAGATTATGGTGATCCGAGTTTTTTTAAGGACCATTACCCAGCCTTCTACCAGCATAAGTACAGGACCCTCAATGATGCCATAGCTGGCCATTGGCATTTAACAGAGAAGACCAAGAAGACCTACTGGGGTTTCTGGATTCACCACATTCAGACCGTTTACTACCAGATGAAGCAGTTAGGGGTCTATAAGGACCTCTTTGACCTAATAGGAGACAAGGCTTATTTTGTCATCACGACCAATGCTGACCAGCAGTTCTACAAGGGTTTATTTGATCCCAAACGGGTATATAGTATGCAGGGGGCCTACAATATGTTCCAGTGTCAAACCAAGTGTCACCTGGACTTGTATGACAACCAGGCTTACATAGAGGCTATGTTTGAGAGCCTTAACCCACAAACATTTGAAGTGGCTGAAGAAGCTGTTCCAAGATGTCCAAGGTGTGGTGGACTCTTAAGTCCCAATCTAAGGATTGATCATTATCATGTTTCAGACCATACTGAGGGGCAAAGAGAGGCCTATATAGACTTTATCAACCAATCGACCTCTAGGACTCTCTTCTTAGAACTGGGTGTGGGCTACAATACACCCATCCTGATTCGATATCCTTTTGAGGAGATCGTTAACTACTTTGGAGGAGCCCTGGTGAGGATTAACTTGGATTATATACAGGCTACAAAGGGGGTTACCGACCAGTCGGTATTAGTTAAGGAGGATATCCGTCAGGTCTTGAAGGCGGTCAAGCAAGAGTAGGGGAGGCCTATGAGTCAAGAGGGAATTAAAAGGGTCAATTACAGGAATGAGAAAAAAGATTTAGATTTTGAAGTGGTGGATATCCAGCTCTTTTATTCCACCCGGCCTAAAAAGCTCTTAGAAAAAGCCTACAGGGTCAACTTTTGGACCATTCTCTATATTACTGAGGGGGCCGGTGTTCATTATGTGGACTTTAAGGCCTATCCTTACAAGAAGGGAGATATTCTTTTCGTTCAGAAGAACCAGGTCCATGAATATCGAGTGAACAGGTCTGTTGAAGGTTATGTGATTCATATCAATGAGCCCTTCTTCTACAGGGTTGAGGGCTTTGATGGAGATATATTCCTAGAGTATGTGGACCGGGCCTATGGGTCACCCCTCCTTCATTTTGATACCAGTCCTGGCTTGACCAACCGGTCTCTCATGGATATGATTTACCAGGAGTACAATAAAAAGAGCCAGGCCCTACAAGTAGAACTGATTGCCAGCCTCTTTCAGTCCTTTATACTGTCTTTGAGGGGCCAGGTTCAAGGAAATCGTCAAGAACTCAAGTCTAGGGATTACGATCATTTTAAGAACTTTAGAAGGCTGGTTGAAGACCGGTATATGGAGACAAGAAATGTAGAGGATTATGGCCAGATGATGAACCTGTCAACCAAGACCATCAACCAGGTAACCAGGCGGATTACGGGTTTATCAGCCAAGCAGTTTATCATAGAAAGGGTGGTCCTTGAAATCAAGCGCTACCTAAGCCAAGACCATTTGCTCAACTATGAGATAGCCGAGGTCCTTGGTTTCTATGAAGCAGCGAATATGACCAAGTTTTTTAAGCGTTATTCAGGCCTATCCCCAAAAGAGTTTAGGGCAGGCCTTGATCTTAAGATATAGTGACAGGTAGGAGGACTTCGTTAATGAAGTCCTCTTGTGTTTTTAACTCCCAATAATCCAGCAAGGGTACAAAGAAGACTTGTCCCCGTGGCCTCAAGTGGTGGTCCTTGGCATAGGCCAGGAGGAGGGCCAGGGTATCCTTTAGGGTGTGATAGCTGCCATGGTGGAGGCAGCGAACATAATCACTTGCTGGATAAGTGTAGAGGTCTTGACTGTTAGGGACCAGGTCAACCTGGTCACAGACATAGTTCATAATAACCTGGCCATCTTCCTTCAGGTCAAAACAGATGGCAAACTTACTGGTCATGACTCCCTCCTTGTGTGACCGATCTTTCAAACGATTTTTGGCAGCATTAAAAGACATAAGAGACCCATAGCCTACAGATTCTCTGATCATGGAAATGGGGGGATAATGGTCTTGCAGGATACCCTCATAGAGATCAAGGCTACCATAAACCTTTAAGAGGTCTAGGCGTTTTTTTAGGATTTTCTCTTGCTTCTTAAGGGCCTTTATTTTATCCTTGAGCTGGTCTTGTTGCTGGCTTAAGAGGTCCATCATTTGAACCTCCGCCCCCTGGTCAAAATAGGCCTTAATCTCTTTAATAGAGAGACCACTTTCCTTTAGGGCCAGAATAAGCTCCAGCTTGTTGAGGTCATTCTGGCTGTAATAACGATAGTTTTTCTCATTGCGTTTGGAGGGACTTAATAAGCCACACTGATCATAATGGATGAGGGCTGTTCGGCTGATATTAAATTTTTTGGCAACTTGACTGATTTTATATAGGGACATCTTCCTACCTCCTCTAAGTCTATCATATCAAATATAGGCCCCTGAAACCAGCAGGTAAGACTAGCTCCCATAATCCTAGAGACTGGCTTCCTAACCCATAAACTAAGCATAGAAGGTATAATTTTGCTAAAATATGGATTTTCTCTGTCTATTTGTGATACTCTAAACCTAGGATGAAGGGATTATGTGGAGGTGGATATGTTCAAAAGATTATGTTTGATTGTATTGGCTGTCTTATTGACAGGGTGTAACGGAGATCGCTCTAAGCAACTTGAGGATCTTGCAAAAAGAGTTGAGGCCAATGAAGCCAGTTTAGAGACCAAGCAGGCCAGGATTGATCAACTCGAAGAAGACATGGAGGAAGCCAGAGAGGAAATAGACAGTTTACTTGTCTCAAATGGTGTTTTAAGACGTTTGGTTAGTTTGGAGAAGGAAGTGGACCAGTTGACTCAGGACTTGAGTATAATGGCCATGGCTGAAGACCAAGAGGTCTATGACGATAGTTTAATCAAGGCCATCCTGTTTGGAAAGGATGACTATACGCTTTTAAATGGTCCCCTCAAGGATTTTTCCTGGGACGACCAGGTCTTAACAGTGGATGTTTTGGAGTATGTTGCTTACTATGACGAGGAAAGAATCAAGGAACTTGGTATTGATACAGAGGCATCAGACATCATATCGGGTGTTTATATATATAATGCACCTGATGATGACCGAACGTTCCCCCTCAGTGATAAGCTGATGATCTATGTGTCCCCCGATAAAGAACCTGGACAAAGACTAGAAATCGGTGTGAATGACTTCATGGACTATATGAAAGACCATCCCAACCTATCTTTTAGAGTTTACATCGTCAACGGTCAGGTTGTCTTTATCAGTGAAATTGTATATACCTAATAGGAATTAGTTTATGTGGTGACCCATCTACTCGGAGTAGGTGGGTTTTTTATTGAAATTCCATCTTGACTATAAAGTTACATTATAGTTTATAGTGGTCTTATAGAGGATAAGAAAAAAGTAGATAAGGGAGGACAACCTATGAGAAAGATTATTTTAAACCTAGCCATATCCTTAGATGGATATATTTGTGACCAAGAGGGTGGCTTTGATTGGATCCTAGGACATGGAGACAAGAAGCAGGATTATAAGCCCTATGATTTTGATGACTTCCTAGCCAGCGTTGATACCCTGGTCATGGGATCGGTTGCCTATAAGGATGTTGTCTTGTCAGACTTAACAACCTTTGCTGACAAACGGGTTATCGTTGCCAGCCACCAAGACTTAGAAGCAAGAGATCATGTGGACTTTATCAAGGGAGATATTGTTGACCAAGTGGTCCAATTAAAGAAGGAGCAAGGGGGTCATATATGGCTGTTTGGCGGGGCAGGCTTGACCGATGCTTTCATTCGAGCCAATGTGGTGGATGAGTATGTCATAGCTATTATTCCAACTATTTTGGGCCAGGGCCGTCCTCTCTTTAAGGGAGACTATGAGAAGATAGACCTTCATTTAGATCGTCACCAAGTGAGTGATGGGATTGTCCTAATGACCTATAGTAGAAGACAAGTTTAGGGTGGCCTACCACCCTTATTCTAAGGAGGATTAAATGCAGGATACGATCGAGATACTAGGGGCTTATGAACATAATTTGAAGGACATCTCTGTGACCATCCCCAAAAACAAGTTGGTTGCTATTACTGGTCCCTCAGGCAGTGGCAAGTCTAGTCTTGCCATGGATATCCTTCAAAAAGAATGTCAACGACAGTACATGGAGTCTATGGGGCTGGTTACAGATGGCCTCAACAAGGCAAAGGTGAAAAAAATTATTGGCCTGTCACCTGCTATAGGCATATCTCAAAGGCTCATTTAGATCATTGAAGAAGGAAATAATCCTTCTTCTTTTGCATATGTGATCAAGTTAAGTTATAATAAAAACAACTACTACGGTATACGATATAGAGGTGCTTATGAATTCACAATTTAAGAAGGGCATATTGGAAATGTGTGTCTTGATGGTCCTAAAGGACCAGGACTGGTACGGGTATGATTTACTCAAGTGTTTGAGAGACTACTTTGAGGACCTAAGGGAATCCACCCTCTATACCATATTGAGGCGACTAGAGACAGAGGGCAAGACCCATACCTATATGTCCAGTCTGTCCAAGGGACCCAAACGGAAGTACTATCAGTTGACAGACCAGGGAAGGACCTATTTGGACCAATGTCTTGGAGAATGGGACCGGATGCAGGAACTTGTGAATCAGTTGAAAGTGGATAAAGGAGGTCAATGAAATGAAGAGAAGTGTTTACTTGAGACATCTCAATACCCTATTATGGATGACTTGCAGTCGACAGGATCGCCTGCGGCTTATGAGGGATAAAAAAGAGTTTTTCGACCTGGCAAAAGAAGACGGCCTAGCTGATGGGGAGATTGTAGACCTAATAGGCCTGCCAAGTCAGGTTGTTGAAGCCTACAGGGGCTTGCCAGTCCTGAGCCTGATAGGCAATAAAATCCTACAAGGCCTCCTCCTTTTTCTGGTTCTCATGATGATGGTGGGGCTTAGGAGTATCAGCCTAAACATGGAAGGTCTAATTGGTTGGCATACTTTCTTTAGTTTTGTCCTTGCTATGACATGGCTTGGCTTGACCAAGACTCAGAATAAGACAGCGAGACTCGATTCTTGGTGGGGGATACCAGTTGTCAGTGTATTGGTCCTTACCTGTCTTCTTTCTGGTCTACTGTATCACCAAAGACTAGTTGTAGAAGACTTTTATAGCATGATAGCTGGAAGAGGTCGCCTATTCATCAATGGCTTCCTCCTGGCTATGGAGCTGGTCCTTTTGGGAGGTCTTATCTACAGTCTTCAAAGAAGGTCCATGGGGCGGTTTGCCTATTATAATCTTGCTTGCCTGATGGTTGTTGGTGTCATGGGACCTCTCTTGGATTTGGGCGGAGACCCTAGGTCGACCTACTTATATGTCTTTTATGGCCTGATCCCCCTAGGGGTTTATTTACTGGTTTATGAAGGCTATCAGGGCCTAATCAGGACCCTAACAAAAAACTAACAAAGGACTGGATTACAAGAATCCAGTCCTTTTTGGGTCATCTTACAGTGAACATCTTATAGCTTAATGGCTTGGTGGTAGGCCCTAAAGACCAAGTCTTTTTGGTCTAAGCCATATTGAAGGATTTTCCATAAGGCTTCGACAGCCTCTGGGCCATAGGTTTTCATGTAAGAAACATGCATATAGGTTGCACCCTGCCATATGAGCTTGTATTGGTCCTCTGGAATGGCTTGATCCATGTAATAGCCCCTCAAAAATCCAAGGGCAGCTTCTAACTGGTAGGTCATTTGCCCATTCGCTTTATTATAATCAACAAACTGCATGATGAAGGGCCAACCCAAGTCGAGATACAGAGGACCCATGCCAGCATCATCTAGGTCGATAAAGTACACCTGGCCCTGAGAGTTGAACTTGGCATTGTGGGGGCCAATATCTGTATGGATAAAGGCCTGTTGGGTTTGGTTGAAGTCTGGCAGGTCTTCAAGAATGACATCATAAGCCGGTTTAAAGGCCTGGTCCTCGAACCATGACTTATAGGTATTGAGCCGGTCTAGACTATAAAGATTAGAAGCATGATCAATCACAACTTGAGAATGAAGCCTTCGTGTGGCCTGGCCCAACTTGTATTCATCTTCACCATTGGCCTGAAGGTTTTCCCCATCCAGGTAAGCCATTAAGAATAAGTAATGGTGGTCGGTTTTGATGTAGAGTTGACCTTGATTCGTTTTTATAATCTCTGGGGCCAGGTCGTGGTCGCTTAAAGCTTCCTGGGCCCTTAGATTATTAGCTAGAAGGCTGGGTTCTGTGCTTAAGGGAAGCCCCTTTAAGATATAGGGGCCCTGGTCAGTGTGATAGAGACTAACTATGCGGTCGCCCCAGACTGGGTAATCTTTTATGTGTTTAAGGTCATTGAAAGACCATGTGTTTTTTATGACTTGAATAAGTTCCATAAGACCTCCTTTCTTCCAGTGTAGCAGGTCTAAAGATCTAGAAAAAGGGAGACTATGATTTAGACCCATAAAAGATTGATTAACCTGATAAGGGTCAGGGTAAGGTTTCATGGAGGGGGAAGAGATTATGAGCATTCAATTAAGTCGGTCACAAAAGAAGTTCCAAGTCCTTTTTGAGAACTCACCCATTGGTATGGCTATGGTTATCCATGCAACAGGGGAGTTTGTTGAAGTGAATCCCTCCCTCCTTCGATCTACAGGTTACACACGAGAAGAGTTTCTGAACCTAAGCTTTTGGGATATAACGCCAAGAGAGTACGAGCAACAGGAATTGGATCAAATTGAAGAACTCAATAAAAAGGGGGCATTTGGGCCCAATTATAAGGAGTATATCAGAAAGGATGGGTCACGCTATCCGATTAAAATCAGCGGCTTTAAGCTTGTAGAGGTCGACGGGACGGAGGTTGTCTGGGGGTTGATTGAAGACATCAGTGAACGGGTCCAAATGGAAAATGAGCTCAAAGCCCTGGCTTCAGAAGACTACTTGACGGGCTTGATCAACCGAAGGGTCTTAGTTGAAGAGGTGGAAGCCCTCATGGACATTCATAGGACTTCTAAGAAGGCCTTCTATTACCTGATTCTAGACATAGACAAGTTTAAAGAGGTCAATGATATTTATGGCCATCATTTTGGTGACGAAGTATTAAAGGTCATTGCAGGTCGAATGAAAGAGTACATCAGGAGGCAGTCTGACCTCATTGCCCGTTTGGGGGGAGATGAGTTTGTTCTGATTCTAACGGACATTGACCATCTGCCAACCACCTATATTGAGGACTTCTTAGCTTATATGAATGAAACGATTGTCATTGACGGAGTAGGCCTTAATGTTCTAGTCAGCCTAGGGGGAGCGACTTATCCTAAAGATGGCTTAGACTACAATACCCTTTATAGGGTGGCAGACCACCGACTGTATGAGGTAAAGAAGCAGGGCGGTGGCAACCATATCATTTAAATCGTGCCTCCTCTATGATGAGGGGGTTTTTTATATGCACCTAGTTATAAAGTTTGATTTAATACTATTTCGACTGAAAGTTTCTTCAGAAACTGTTAATTACTTGAGCCTATATGATAAGATGAAAAGAGAGATGATAGGGTGATAGGTTTTTACTTTATAGCTCGTGTAGTAGAATCTATGACTTAAAGAGAGGAGAGATGTGATGAGGAAGTTATTAGTGATTTGTTTGCTTGTAAGCTTACTTGTTTCTGGATGTGAGAATAAGAAGGAAGCCTCGCAAGCTATAGCCAGAGAAGACTACAAGGATATCCTGATTCATCAGTCGGAAACGCCAGATTCCGTAAGCTTTGATGACTATGATCATGAAAGAAGGGTGCGTGATAGCAATCCTGTATCTGACCAGACCTATAATAATCTTAGGATGTTTGATCGACGTACCATAGGGGCTCTCATTCAAGACCAGGGGGAGGCAAACTTTGTTTACTCGCCCTTAAACCTATATTTTGCCTTGGGTTTGGTTTATGAGGGAGCTCAAGGAGAAAGTCGCCATGCCCTAGATCAATTAGTCAACCAGCTCGGGATGGATCCAGATGCCTTAAGACAGGATATTGGTAACCTCTACCGCCTGGTCTACACAGACAATGAGATTGGTAAGCTCAAGATGGCCAACAGCTTGTGGTTGGACCAGGCCTACAGTTTTGAAGAGAATTTTCTTGAGAATATCAGTCCCTACTATGGTGATCTATTTAAGGTGGACTTTGGGTCTGACTTGTTAGAAGGGCAAATAAACGCCTGGATGATGGATAAAACAGAGGACCAAGTCTCTTATAAGGGCCGTCCTAGTCCAAATGAGATTTTAAAAGTTATATCAACCCTCTACTTTTATGATCAATGGGTGGATAAGTTTGATGAGAATAAAACCAAACCAGATCAGTTTTACCTGCAAGGAGATACCAGTATAGAGGTTGATTACATGAATACAAGCTATTGGTCTCATAGCTTTAGACGAAATGACTACTTCCAGAGTACCCACCTGAGCATGAAAAATGACTTTAGAATGACCTTCTATTTACCCAACGAAGGCATCTCTGCTAGTGACCTATTAAGCAAGCAGGAAGCCTTGGACTTACTCTTGGCCAGGGATTATGAGGACAGGTACAATGGGGAAGTTGTTATTCAGCTACCTAAGTTTTCATATGGGGCAACTTTAGACCTCAAGGAAGGCTTGACTGACTTGGGCTTAGGGCCAATTTTTAGCCAAGAAGCAGACTTTTCTTCCATGGTTAATACATCGCCCTTGTTCGTCAGCAACATCATACAGAGTAGCCATATAGCTGTTGATGAACTGGGGGTAGAGGCCGCCTCATTCACTCAGATTGACTACGCTGGTTCTGCCTTGCCCAAGGAGAAGTGTGAGATGATTCTTAATAGGCCCTTTGTTTTTACCATTACTAATTGGCAGGGGATCTGCTTGTATGTTGGCCTGGTCAATAATCCCCTTGAAGATTAGCCTCAAAAGAGGCCTGCGCTTAGGATATTCCAGGCGTAAATCTTAAATTTTCTGAATGTTTTGACGACTATCTAGGAGGAAGTTATGAAGTCATTGATTCGAACCCCCTTTAAAACCCTACTTACCTTTGGTCTGCTCTTTCTTGTCATGTTAAGTTTTTCAGCTAAGGTTATGGAGTATCGTTATACCAAAGAGGAAATCGAATCAGCTAGTGAGTCCTACAGAGGGGTTGGCTGGTTAGAGGTTAACAATGTGGAGGTTACTTATCCCCATTCTCCCCGCTATATAGATGTAGATGCCAGAATGGATATGGTGGATAGACTCAATAATCCAGACCTATATGCTGTGGCCTATAAGCAAGTAAGCATGGATCATATTAATAGCCTGATGGAGGAAGAAGAAGTGAGTCTTATTGACTTAAGACTCATGACACCAGGACTTAGCCAGGACTACTACCGCCTGGATGACGGCTATTTATTTTATAACTATAGCAATCGCTTTGTGATAGAAGCTACCCTTGTAGACATTGATATTGGTGATATCGACCAGGGGGTACCCAAGAATAACTTAAAGTTCATAGACCACCAGCTTCTAGCTGGAAACCCAGACCATTTCACTGGCAAGGAAGTCTTAACCGTCTTTAGCCTGGGGATTATCCCTGGAGAGAAAGATGATTTTTACTATCGCACGGGTAACCGGTTCATGATCTTATATGACGACCACTACACGTATGATGGGGATTATCTCAGTCAGCTAAAACTTGGTCAGCGGTATGTTTTTATTGCCCGCTATGATTTAAAGAATAACACACATGACCTAGACGACCGTTATTATCTAGGAGATCATCTAAGTAACCGGTGGTGTGAGGCAATTCAAGAGGCACCCAGTGTGGGAGGGGGCTATCTCGATCAAGCAGAATTTGAAGCGATGGCCCTTGCCAGTAGCATAACCCAGGCAGACAACCAAACCCTAGATGTGTTTTACACGGAAGACCTCTTGTCTGTTCGCCGTTTTGTAGAAAAAGATATGTTAATTACCCAGGGCCGACCCATAGGGCCTGAAGACCAAAAAAACCAGGCCCATGTTTGTGTAGTGAGTCAGGATTTTGCCTCTTATTATGGTCTAAAAATAGGGGATAAGCTGAAGCTGGACCTATCCAATAATCTCTTCGAAACCTACAAGGGCTTAGGCGCTTTAAGTGTCAGCAAGGAACGATTTGATTTAAAGAGCCAGCCGGTTGATCTTGAAATTGTAGGTCTGTATGAGGATCTGGGTCAGAAGGACAGGGAGGTCTACACCCCCAACTGGTCCTTCTCTATTAATACTGTCTTTGTTCCCAAGCATGTGTATGGCCCGGCACCTGACTTGGAGGCATACCCAGTGAATCATTTTTCTTATGTAATAGAAGATGCCTGGTCTATCGGAGCCTTCAAGGAGAAACTGGAGGAGAAAATAGGCCCCCTTGAGGCTCAAGGATACAGTCTGATGTTTGATGATGGCGGTTGGTTGGCCATAGAGGACCAATATCACCAGTACCGGTTGATTACTCTAGCAAGTCTAATCATCATATGCACTGCCTTTTTCATTATTGTGTATTTCGTGTCCTATACTTACATAGGCAAGAGACGGAAAGAGTTTGCCATCATGAGAGCCCTGGGGACACCGAGGCAGCAGGCATGTATGTCTCTTCTTTTTCCCTTTTACCTCCTAACGCTAGTGGCCTTTTTATCAAGTAGTTACCTGGCTCTTAAGTTGACCCACCGATTAATTGAAACCAGTGACTTGGTTCAAGCCTTGGATAATCAGGGACTAGAAGCGAGTTTAACAGACCATACCTGGCTGGCTGGTGTCTGCCTCTTGGTGGGACTTGGCATTGTTTTGGTCTTCTCTATTTGGGAAGTCAGGAAACTTAGTCGAAAGTCACCTCTGGCCCTCCTTCAGGCTCAAACTGCTCCAAGTCGAAAAGATAGATTGGTAGAGGATTCAGAAGAGGATAGAGGTCCCTTTAAGGTTGATAAAATCAAGCTGACTACCATACAAGGGCCCCACAACCGTGCCTTTAAGTGGCGGTATATTAGAAATCGTATTTTCAGGGCCCCCTACCGCTCCATTTTAATTGTTCTTCTGTCGACCATCTTGTTCTCAACCATGGGTCAAATCTTGATCACCCATGAGACCAATAAGGCCCTCTACCGAGATACTGAAGTTTTAGTCAAGGTCTTATATGGCATGTCTGTTGATGATATGATTCGGGTGGAAAACTCAGGTTATACCGATGACCTTTATTATGAGTATACTGCCTTAAGAGGTAAGTCTTATGTTACTCATGATTTGGTCGTGACCAATGATATATACAGGTACACCGATGAGCAGGTGGATATACGATTTGAAGCCGCCTATGATCCCACTAGCCTAAAGCAAATGGGAAGGCATGTGTTCCTAGGCAGGGACTTGTTTGAAGAAAAGACCTATAGACTAGGAGAGACCATTAACTTGGTTGAGTATAGTCAGTTGGCTCATATCCAGCAGAGGCAAATTAAACTGTATAGGGCCAAACATAGGAATGAAAAAGTTTTCATGACCGATCTTGAAATTCTTGAACTCAGGAAGGAAGAGATTGAGAAGGAACTAAAAATCAAGGCCATTGATTATACCGTAGCTGGAGTGGTCACCAGTCCTAGCGGTAGCTACAATCAAACAATTTTTATGCCAGCCAGGAAGGACATCTTTAATGTGTTTGGCTATGACCTTGGATTTGACTATGTGGACCTTACCATGGCTGACAACTACAAGCTGGATGCCCTAAAAAAGTTGGCCCTCCTGGATCCAGTGGGCCAGGTCAAGTATGTGGCAGATACCAGTCAGTTAGAGGAAGTTGGTAAGAGCCTGGACCTGGTAGAAAAAATTCTGCCCTTGTTCCTGTTGTTACCCCTCATGATAGGGGCCTTTGTTAGCATTCTCTTACTTGTCCACTCCAGTAAAGAGATGGTGACCATGCGGGTCTTAGGGACTCCGCTTAGAAGCCTGATGCTGATTTTCACCACCGATCAGGGTATCCTGACATGCTTGGGGAGCCTCTTGGGTATCTTGGGTCTCTATCTTAATGATGCTAGTACATTTGTTACTGTCAGATTACATATACTGGTGGCCTGGCTAATCTACCTGGTGACTCTGAACTTAACCACCTACCTAGGTGTCTGGCTCCTGGGTAAAAGAAAAATATTTGATCAATTACAAGTGAAGGAGTAGATGAGTGTATGGATACATTAAGAATTGATAGGGTGTTTTACCAGTATAATAAGTCTGAAAACCAGGTCTTGAAGGACCTGTCCTTTAGTTTTGATGAGGGCAAGTCCTATGCGATTATGGGTCCTAGTGGTTCAGGAAAGTCGACGCTCCTATCCCTCTTAGCTGGGCTTGACCAACCAACCGGTGGCCATATTCTTTTGAATGATACCAGCATAGGAACCATGAATATGGATTTGTACCGGCAAAATAAGGTTTCAATGATCTTTCAAGCCTTTCATCTCTTGCCCCTTTTAACCGTTATAGAAAATGTCTGTTATCCCATGGAACTCAAGGGGGGCAAGCACCATCAAGCCAAGGGGGAAGCAAAGAAATTATTGGAGGCTGTTGGGATTACCAAAGACAAGTGGCACCGATTTCCTCAAAAACTCTCGGGGGGTGAGCAACAGCGGGTGGCTATCGCCCGGTCCATAGCATCAGGTGCAAAGATTATACTTGCAGATGAACCCACGGGTAACCTGGATGCTGAAAATACAGTTATGGTTTTACAAGTTCTTGAAAGTCTTTCGAAAGAGAGTGGTTACACGGTTATTATCGTTACCCATGATGATGTCGTATGTGATTATGTGGACCAGGTATTAAAGATGAAAGATGGACAACTTCATAGTGATTAAGTAGAAGACCAGGCTGAAAGGCCTGGTCTTTGGTCGTGTGCGGGGCATGCTCACGAGCTGGTGGCCTGAAAAGGTGGCCACATCACCCACCAAGGGGAAGATAAGCTGTAGGCAAGGGCGTCTTTGGCGACGAAGGGGTCTGAAGGAAGCTGATGGCAGT